>Ga0207756_100018_pt1 | contig 383258 bp, 326 predicted proteins | sample A23M1SouthBayCA_FD_187748 | JGI IMG/M metagenome (GOLD analysis project Ga0207756, IMG submission 187748) | Aerobic enrichment media microbial communities from Eden Landing Ponds, California, USA - A23 M1 (3) (SPAdes) | ecosystem: Environmental > Aquatic > Marine > Unclassified | place... | reverse complement strand
CCAACGAGCGTATTAAAATCGTCGAGGAGTACCTGAATTTTCGACCAGTACGAAAATTTGATTACCTTAATCCTATTCAACAATCTCTAAAACACCGCGGTGTTGCATTAATCACTTGAACACGGCTATACAGGGAGCATTGGCAATTCCTTCAAAATTTCCAACAGAAGACGAATATTATCAAAAAGGAAAACAGGCCCTAGAGCAGGGAAAGGTAAAAAAAACGCTGGAAATATGGGCCGATGCGAAAGAGCACCTGGAGACGCCAAGCACGCGTATCGGCGTGGCCTATGTGGAATTGGTGGCCGAGACTTACCTGGAGGATTTGTACGAGCAGGGAAGCTCGATGTATTACTGGGGGTTGTCTGCCAGGGAGGTTACTCCCAACAAAGATGCGCTCAGCCAGATGGTCAAGCGAGTGGGGCTTTTGGTGGATTCGAAAATCGAGAAGCAGTGGGTAAAACTGCTCGAAAATAATGATCCTTCTGTTTATGCCGCCTTGAGAGGATTTTGGACAACCCACGATCTGACGCCCACCACCGAGTACAATGAGCGCCTGATTGAACATTGGCAGCGCATTGCATACAGCCGGCTACATTTTAATAAGGGAAATAAAACATTTCTCGGGGCCGATGAACGGGGAAATATTTATGTACGGTATGGTGAGCCTGACTACATAAGATCCGGTAAACTCAGCTTTAATGTTGCCATGGCAGAAGGAGTTGTTTCTCAGGTGGCAAATGGCACATTATTATTAAGTCAGTTAAATGGACAGCAAGGTTTTGAACGACAAGATCTTATTAATCTGTTTGCAGAGGCGAGCCGCAACTACCATAAGTCTCCGGCCTATGAAATTTGGGTTTATCGGCGGTCCCGGGGTCCGCAAGACGATCTGATCTATATTTTTGGGAATGCCGGAGTTTCTACGGGAGGATTCCATCTCGTACGAACGATTGAAGATTTCATTCCACCGACAGCGTATAAAAGAGGGGATAGTATTTATCGGGTTTATGGGCGTGAAATGCCAAACAGTCTCTCCCTACAAACGCTAAGCCCGGCGACGGTACTGCAGTATATGTACTATGATCAACTGGTGGGTATTGATGATTACTTTGGAGAAATGCTGAGAACGCTTGATCTAAATCTGTTTACTATTGGGAGCGTAGATCCTGGCCAAGCCTATTCCATGCGGAATAAGGCAAGGGCCGATATTGAAATTCCCAAGTTGAAAGCTCCCAAAGAGGCCTCAACCGATTTTGAGAAGTTGGCGGATATACCACTTAAGGCATTTAATTATCGGTTTTTAAATGCAGCCGGTGATCCCATGCTCATTACTTTTATTGAGAGCAATCCCGCCCGGGCCTTTCTCCTTGATTTTTATAATAATTATGGCAGTCCTATGGTGGACTCGGCCAACGTGAAAAAGGCTGCCCAAAACTATCGTTTCTACCATGCCATGAAATTATATAATGGTGAAGGTAATGCCGTTACGCAGGCAATCAGTACGCCTCCGCTGGAAACTCAGGAAAGCAGTGTTTCCCAGTCGATACTGGCTGTACCTGTGTATCAAGACGGAGCAGAGATGGCGTTCAGTGCCAAGCTGGAAAACCGGGATCCCGGTTCCTCTCGAACGATTAAGGGCTTGCCATTTCCCGAGGCAGTCCGTGGGCTGGGCACTATGCGCATCAAGCAGCCCGATCCACTCAGCAGAGTGGGACTGCAAATGAGCGATCTGGTTGTGGGTTTCGGCTTTCAGGAGGAAGCGCACCCGGGCGTAATGTTCCCTTTTACGGTAGCTAATGACCGGAGAATTCCCACGGATGAGGATTTGGTGCTACATACCGAAGTGTATAACCTGGAGCCAGATAAGGACAAGAGAGGCCGCTTACAACTGAATTACCGGGTTGAGCCCAAAGAGGGCTTTTTGGGCTGGCTGAAGAAAGACGATCCATTGTTGCAGATTTCGGTCAACGCTGAAACTCAAACAGGGCACTATATAAAAAACCTGCAGATTACTACCAGAAAGCTGGAGCCTGGAGATTATAAATTAATTTTGGAAGCGGTAGACAAAAGTTCCGGTCAGCGCACTGAGCGGGATTTTGAGTTTGAGGTGGTGGAAAAAAGAACCAGCTGATATTAAGGAATTGCGCGAGTAGAGGTTAATACTGTAGCTACAACGCTTGCGCTATTCAGCGACTTCTGCTTGCTCGTGCCCCAAAATCTGATTTGTGTAGGTTTTGCCCTCAACGGGGACTTCGAATTCACCATTCGTAATATCATGTTTTGCAAGAGCACTTCGCAGGTCATCGCGTGCCTCATACATCCCGTCATCCGCCATGGGAAAGGTTCCAAAGTGCATGGCATAGCTTTGTTGTGACTGCACGTCGTTGTGAGCCTCTACGGCTTCTTCGGGCGACATATGGATGGCGTGCATGAACCAGCGCGGTTTATAGGCGCCAATGGGAATAAAGGAGGTATGCATTGGACCGAACCGCTTGCCAATTTCCTTAAAAAAGGATCCGTAACCTGAATCTCCGGCAAAATAAATGTTTCCTGGAGAGGCATGCATTACATAGCCGCACCAGAGGGTTTTATTGCGATCGAACAGGCCGCGACCCGAAAAGTGTCTGGCTGGAACAGCCGTTAATTTTAGTCCGCTGGGTAGATCAGCCCGGTCCCACCAATCCAGGTGTACTATTTTTGTGATGTTATGGTCGTGAAGAAATTTTTCGACCCCGAGAGGGACAACAAATTGCGGATCATATTCCCGATGTAGCCTTTGCACCGTATTAATATCCAGGTGATCGTAATGATTATGGCTGAGCAAAACTACATTAATGGGCGGCAGCTCCTCAAACCGGATGCCCGGGGGACGCATTCGTTTGGGGCCGATCCACTGGTAGGGACTGGCGCGATTGCTCCAAATGGGATCGGTAAGAATGTTCAGGCCGTCCACCTGAATCAGGAAAGAAGCATGATTGATAAAGGTAGTTTTCACCTTGTCGGCTGGAGATTGGTTGGAAGGAGCCGGGAAGCTGGGTACATCCTCATTATTGAGTTCATGCCAAATTCCCTTATCGTTACCGCCCAGCCACCATTTGAGTACTTCCCAGTAGCGATGGGTGCCAACATCATTGGGATTAACAAATTTGGAACCGTCAAAATGGTTGGAACTGTTTTCATTGTACTTGGGGGCCGCAAGCAGCTTGTCAACAATCAACAGGGCAGCAGCCAAGGTCGCAAAAAAAGCAAAAGACCAAATCATTTAAGAGAAAAACCTGCGAGAATTAGTAATTGATAAGGTTTGTTATGTAGTTTGGGTTGCCGGATGATACAGATACTCACTTCCATATTGAAACGGTGTTATATTAACGATCATCCGGGCCGAAAAGTATAAATCCATTAAATACTTAAACTATACAACCCAGTTTTACAGGCAAATGTTTCCTGTTTGTTACTCTAGTCTGAGGCGCCTTTGAGCTGTTCGTTGAAAAACTCAAAAATGCGCGAGTATTCATCATACCAGGCATCAGGATCCTCAAAGCTGTGCCGTTCGGAAGGATACATCATCATTTCAAATTCCTTGTCTCCAGCCTGTATCATCTTTTCCAGGTACTGCGCGGCATCCTGGAAGCCAACATTGTTATCCATCAGTCCGTGAAGGATCAGTACCGGTTGCTCTAACTCATCGACATAGGTGATGGGCGAGCTGCGCGCGTAGTTGGCAGAGTCGGCTTTGGGTTTACCCAGCCGCGGCATGGTGTACCAGGGATTGGTATGATAGTAATTCTCCCAGTTGGTTACGGCGCGGAGGGCCGCTGCGGCATCAAAATAATCGGGTGCCACACTAGTTGCATACAAGGCCATAAATCCACCGTAACTGCCGCCGTAAATACCGGTTCTGCTAGTGTCCGCCTGGGCGTAGTTTTCGGCCAGGTAGTTGAGACCGTCTATTATATCACGGGTTTCGTATTTGCCCATCCAATTGGTTACGTCTTCGCGAAATTCACGTCCGTATCCCGTACTGTGCCGATAATCGACTTCAATCACATAATAGCCGTGGGCATTCAGGAATTGGTTAAACATATATTCCCGGTAATAATGGTCTGACCATCCCTTATAAACATTTTGCAACGAACCGGCACCATGCACAAACACAACAACAGGATATTCTTCCCCGGCCTGTTTGTCCAGCGGTTCCAGGACGGACATCGAAATTTTAGTTTCCCCGTCTCTGCCGGTAAATCGAATATAATCTTCTTTCTGCCAGTTGATCTTATTAAAACGTTCAGGGATAGTATGAGTCAGGCGCACTTCTTTTTTGGGGCGCTTCAGATCGAGGGCATAAAGTTCAAAGGGTTCGTTGAAATAACTGTATTGATAAACAACATAGCGGTTGTCGCGGCTGAGCTCAAAGCCTTGTCGATAGCCGGTTTCGCTGGTCAGTTTTTTGATTTCATCGTTGCGGATATCCAGTGTGTAAATATGGCGCTCGCCCGGACCCACTTCTGTAGAGGCAAATACCATAGTATTTGTATCCGTCCATTCCACCCAAGGGACTTCGTAGTCGCCCTTGGTATGTTGCTTAAGCTCACTGCCATCCGGATTTACCGTGTAGATGTGATTCCAGCCATCCTTTTCGGATTTAAACATAAGTTTGTCCCCTTTGGGAGCAAAGGCTATTTCAGTGCCATACAACCAGCCTTCGGTCGAATCCTGGAATACGGTAGCCCATTTGGATTTGTTAAAGTCATACACTTTGATATTCCGATGTTCCATGGGAGCGTCAATGGCATCAATGGCTATGTAGCGTCCTGTAGCACTAACTTCGGTTGTAAGATATCCCTTTTGCTCGTACAGCTCCTTCACCGTACTTGAATCGATATCAGCAACGGAGATAATCTGGGTTGCTACGCCACGTCGCGTGACCCCGGGCTCTACATATTCGCCTACGTATTCCGGGAAATAGTATTCTTTATAATCTGAGGTATCATATTGTGACAAAATGAGTTTATTGTTTCCCGACCAGTCCACAATATTATATCCGGTCTCATCTTCTTTTTTATCGGTTACCTGGGTGAGGCGTGCACTCTTAATATTGATGATCCAGATATCGCCCTCCTGCACGTAGGCTACCCGCTGGCTGTTTGGCGACCATTTGGCATTGTATTCATTGACCTTGGAGTCGGTCAGCTGCTGCTTATCATCAAAATGGAGGTTGGAAAGCCAAATGTTGCCATGATCGGTATATAACACTTTCTTTCCATCCGGTGAAACTGAGTATTGGTATTCAATATCGTCTGGGGCCTCTTTATGTCTTTTACCGTTGAGGCGCACCTGGAAATATTCTTCCTTCATCCTGGAAGAATCATTGGTTTGGTAATAGATATGTGATACATCGGGTGAGAATGCCGTAAAATCGGGTCGGTTGCCGGCCAGAAGAGGTTCGTAGAAAATAGATTTAAGACTCAGGGTATCCAGACCGCTCTGTGCCTGAACCCCGGCGGGAACCAATAGTAGGAAAATGAATAGTTTCAGTAGTGATTTCATGATCGATACATAATTATTTCGTTTGCAGTTTCGCAATAAAGAAAGGATTTCTGACAGGGGCAAGAGCCCTGCATCTTTTTACTAATAAGATATCCGGGAGGGGTATTTGTTACCATAAGTATGGATTTTTTAGAATAGGGACACTTCTTATTCCAGTTGTTCCAGGTAATAGCGTTCTCCAAGTAAATCCATATATCGTAAAATCCAGGTGCGCCGCTCAATCATATATTGCGAGGGATGGGCAAGGTTATAACGCTTGGGGGCCGGAAGAGCCGTAACCATCAGGGCACTTTGCCATTTCGAAAGCTTGTCGGGAGTGGTATGGAAATAGCGTTTTGCAGCTGCATGAACCCCATAAACTCCATCCCCGAATTCCACAATATTCAGATATACTTCCAGGATCCGCTGTTTCGACCAAAACAGTTCGATGAGCACGGCAAAATAGGCCTCAATCCCTTTGCGCAAATATGACTGCTGGGGCCATAAGAATAGATTCTTGGCGACCTGCTGGGTGATGGTACTGGCACCGCGCAAATCATCTCCATGCTGATATTCGTTAATGGCTTTCTCGATGGAATCAAAATCTAAGCCCCAATGGTATGCAAAGCTTTGATCCTCAGATGTTATTGCGGCCATTTTAATAGCAGGTGATATCTGCTCCCAATCGGTCCACTGATATTCCACGTCAATTTCTTCGTCTTGCTGCCAGGCAGTAAACTGGCGCTGCAGCATAAACGAGCTGGTCGGTGGATTAATCCAACGCAGGATTAAAACTATTTCAAGGGAAAATGCAACTAAAGCAAATATGAAAACGGTAACCCATTGTAAAATCCGATATTTATACGAAGCTCCTTCTCTGTGGGTTGACTGTTCCTTACCAGTCGAAGAGGTGGAATTTTTTTGATTTTCTGAGGTATACATCGCTGTGAACTCCCCGAACTTATTCGAAAACCAGCGGACAGATATCTTTAGCGGTAAAAAACATCATTCTTTTTATCCGCGGCCACGAGTGCTGCTCCTACAATACTGGCATCATTTTGAAAGCTGGCCGGTTTAAAGGTGGTATTAATTTTGATATAGGGAAACGTTTTTTCGGCTTTCCGGCTAAGCTGTCCCCCGAGAATAAAGAGGTTGGGATGAAAGATCTTTTCGAAATGCTCCAGCACCAACTCTAGCCGTTTGGCCCAGGTTTTTTTGCGGATTCCTTCCTCTTTGCGGGATTTATTGGATGCTCGCTCTTCGATGGTGATGCCTCGAATTTCGATCAATCCCAGCTCGGTGTTGGGAATCAGCCGGCCGTCCATAAAGAGTGAAGAGCCGATTCCAGTTCCAACTGTCAAAACGATGGTGAGCCCACTTTGACTTTTGCCTGCCCCGAAGTGCATTTCAGCAAGGCCCGTCGCATCGGTATCGTTAATTACTGAAACCGGAAGATCGGTGATATCAGAGAACAGTTGTTGGGCATCGGCGTCTACCCAGGAGTCATGAATACGTTTGGCCGATAGGACGATACCGTTATTAACCGGGGCCGGAAAGGCACAACCGATGGGGCCGTCCCACTTAAACTCATTTTTTACTATCTGGTGCATCTGGGCCAGCACTTTATGCGGGGTGGTATCTTCCAGCGGGGACGTACTTTTACGTTCGGAGATGATTTCTCCTTTCGCTGTATCTACGATACATCCCTTGATGCCGTAACTGCCGATATCAATCCCAAGAACTTCCATAAACCGGTTATCGGTTGACAGTTATTTGTTAATTGGATTTCCAATCAACGAATAACCAATAACTATTTTTCAATGAGTACCCAGCTGTCTTCTTCAATCATGCGCTTGGCTTTTTTCCATTTGATATCGATGACTTCACCACTGCTCATGTTTTGAATTTTTACGTAATCATTACGACCCGGTTCTTCTTCTACAGTGACCGGTTTGGGTTTTTGGTCGCTTCGATTTTGCTGTTGCTGACCACCGTTCTGACTGGCAGCGTCGGTTTTGAAGCCCATGTTCGTGGCATCGGAATGTTTGGTCTTAGCCCGATTCATATCAACTTTAGCACGTTCTTCCGGCGCCTGTTGCATTTTTCTCTGGTCGGCCTGCATTTCGGGAATAGCTTTCCAGATCAGAGAGATCGCTTCCTGGTTGATCTCGTCCAGGAGCTGCTTGAACATTTCAAATGCTTCGCGCTTATATTCAAGCAGCGGGTCTTTTTGGCCGTATGCCCGAAGACCGATTCCTTCTTTAACTGAGTCCAGTTCGCGCAGGTGATCCATCCACTTGTCATCGATAGTGGAGAGTACGGCCGTACGTTCCAGAGCCCGGGCCACTTCGTGTCCTTCGTTTTCGAGCGCTTTTTCTACATCAATAACTACACGCATGCGACGAATGCCGTCGGTGAAGATAACCTGAACTTTGGAAGGTTTATTTTCGGCATCCGACTGCTCGATATTTTTGACAACCTCGTAAATCGGTTGCGAGATCATCTCCTCTTTCTGGCGATATACTTCATAGGCTCGCTCAATAATGTGGTCGATCAGTGCGTCGGGGCCCATTTTGCCCATCTCCTCGCGATCAAGCTCGATATCCACCGCCAAGAAGCGCAGGATGGTATCTTTAAGCTGGTCAAGTTCACCCTCGGGATAGTGTTCATCCACTACACTTTCCACGAGATCTTCGAGCATGTTGTACATGTCGTTACGCAGCTCATCGCCCTGAAGAGCATGCTTGCGACGTGAGTAAATTACTTCACGCTGATTATTGAGCACATCATCATATTCCAGCTGTTTTTTACGAATGCTGAAGTTATTTTGCTCAACTTTCTTCTGGGCACGCTCTAGTGATTTCGTGATCCATGAGTGGGTAATGACTTCGCCTTCTTCAAAATTAAGGCGATCCATCACGTTGGCTACCCGGTCGGATCCGAAAAGCTGCATCAGGTCATCTTCCAGGGAAACGAAAAACTGGGATTCACCTGGGTCACCCTGGCGTCCGGAACGTCCGCGCAACTGCAGGTCAATACGCCGCGACTCGTGTCGTTCGGTACCCAGGATGGCAAGGCCGCCCTTTTCTTTGACGCCCGGCGCCAGCTTGATGTCGGTACCACGACCGGCCATGTTTGTGGCAACCGTTACGGCGCCCGGCTGACCCGCCTGTTCTACAATTTCACTTTCTTTGGCGTGATGCTTGGCATTCAGCACGTTATGCGGAATGTTTTCTCGTTTAAGCATACGACTGATGGTTTCTGAAACATCCACGCTCGTGGTTCCCACCAGTACCGGCTGCTTGCGTTCATAGTACTCGCGAATTTTTTCAACCGCGGCATTGTATTTTTCGCGCTTGGTACGAAACACCAGATCTTCCTTGTCATCGCGAATTACCGGCTCGTTAGTGGGAACGATGACTACATCCAAGTCATAGATTTCGTTGAATTCCCCTTCCTCGGTAGCGGCCGTACCGGTCATGCCGGACAGCTTGTTGTACATTCGGAAATAGTTTTGCAGTGTAATGGTCGCGTAGGTCTGGGTAGCGGCTTCCACACTAACATTTTCCTTGGCCTCAATAGCCTGGTGCAGTCCGTCGGAATAGCGTCTGCCGGAGAGTACACGTCCGGTGTGTTCATCAACAATTTGCACTTTGCCGTCCTGTACGATGTATTCTTCTTCGCGCTCGAACAGGGTATAGGCTTTTAGCAGCTGATTGACTGTATGAATGCGATCACTGCGTTCGGCAAAGAGGCGGTGCAGCTCATTGAAGCGGCGCTCTCGTTCCTGTTTGACCTCCTTCTTGGCCTCTTCGATTTTCTTCTTCTTGTAATCTTCGCTGAATTCGTCGTTTTCTTTGATCTCCCTGATCTTTTCCTCGCGAAGCTCATCGATCTCTTCTTCAATTATCGTCGTCTCGGTACCCAGATCGGGAATGACGAAAAAGTCTTCATCTTCATCTTCTCGAAGGATAAAATCACGGCCCTTCTCGGTCATTTCGATGTTGTTCATCTTCATGTCCACTGAATAGTAGAGCTCTTCGTCTACTTCAGGCAGGCGACGGGCGTTATCCTGCAGGTAAAAAGATTCGGTTTTCTGTACCAGCTTCTGGTTTGTTGGGATCTGCATCATCTTGCGGAACTTCTTATTCTTGGGAAATCCGCGCTGTGCACGATACAGGGCTAATCCCGCCTTCTCTTCGTTGCCGTTTTCGATGGCTTCTTGTCCCTCTTTAACCAGTGAAGCAACAAGCTTTTTCTGGGCATTCACCAGTGATTCCACACGAGGTTTCAGTTCTTCAAATTTTTGGGAGCGCGTATCCTCGGGCACGGGACCGGAAATAATAAGCGGCGTTCGGGCCTCGTCGATCAGGATAGAGTCAATCTCGTCAATTATGGCGAAATTATGGTCGCGTTGCACCAGCTGTTCGGAGCTGATAACCATATTGTCGCGCAGATAGTCGAAGCCGAACTCGTTATTGGTGCCGTAGGTAATGTCGGCACGGTAGGCTTTCCGGCGCGGTTCGGAATTGGGTTCGTAAAGGTCAATGCAGTCGACTTCCAGCCCGTGAAAGTTAAACAGCGGCTCGTTCCACTCGGCATCACGTTTGGCCAGGTAATCGTTGACGGTAACAATATGCACGCCGCGTCCGCTCAATGCATTGAGGTAAGCAGGCATGATAGCGGCCAGCGTTTTACCTTCACCGGTTTTCATTTCGGCGATTTTACCCTGGTGCATTGCGATAGCCCCGGCAAGCTGAACGTCGTAGGGTACCATACTCCATTCGTTCATGCTGCCGCCTACCATCCATTTCTCTCCAAGGAAACGACGACAGGTATCTTTCATCACGGCAAAAGCTTCGGGCAGGATAGATTCCAAGACCTCTTCAATAGTATCGGTTTGTTCCTGCTGCAGGTTCTCCAACTCCTCGCCCAGTTCCCGCCGCTGACTCACCGTAAGGGCTTCATCACTGTTCAGTGTTTCCTTAACAGAGGAAATCTCTTCCCTCACTTGCCTGGTGGCATCTTTTATCTGTTGTTTAAACGATTCCGTCTTTTGCTTAAGCTCTTCATCTGAGAGATCTTCAAGTTTTTCATAATGTTCATTGATCTCTTCTACGATTGGCCAGATCTTTTTAAGGTCACGCTCGCTCTTAGATCCAAAAATGCTTGTTAAAACATCGCCTACTGTTTCACCTAGTGATTCGAACATAAAGGGTTTCTTATCTCGTGCAATTTTTATGATTTATGAAAGTTACAGTTTACACAGAGCCTGTTCAAATTAATTAACAGGCTGTGAGTGTTTTAAATGTACTTCTTTGCAATGATACATATAATGTAACCGATAAATTACGGTTCTTATTGTCTAATTTTATTTTTAACTTATAAGTCTATCTAAGAACTGAAGTTTTCATAAAAACGATTTCCAACTATGAAGCGTACGTATCAACCAAGCAGTCGAAAGCGGAAAAACAAGCATGGCTTTCGTAAGCGAAACAGCAGTAAAAATGGTAAAAAAGTGTTGAAACGGCGTCGTAAAAAAGGACGTCACAGTTTAACCATTAGTGATGAAAAAGGGCCGAAGTAACAACACTTCGTCTCCGCACGATGATGTAAGCTTGCCTAGAGCGAAAATCCTGAGGGGCCGAAAGAACTTTAAGCGTCTTTTTGAACAAGACGCTCATATCTGTCACAGCAGGTATGTTGATTTACGATTCCAGATTATTGATTACCACTCTTTCGGCTGCCTCATGGGCTTCATCGTGAAAAAAAGCTTGGGTAAAGCAAACAAGCGAAATAAGATGAAACGACTTCTTAAAGAAGCGTATCGGCACCATCAGTATATGCTTAGAGATGTTTTAGCAGATATGCAGCTCACGTTCCATGGCGCGTTGATGGCCCAAAGGGTGGACCTGACATACGCTGATGTGGAACAAGATGTTGTTTCTTTACTTTCGCACGTTCGAGATCAACTCCCCACCATCGCTTCCGGCAATCCATGAAATACCTTTTTATAGGACTTGTCCGATTATATCAACTGATTATTTCTCCCTGGATGCCCAGTCGCTGCCGCTATCATCCTACCTGTAGCCAATACAGCATTGAGGCATTTAAAAAGCACGGAGCCTTTAAAGGATTGTGGTTGACTATTAAGCGCATTGGGCGCTGTCATCCCTGGAGCAAAGGTGGATACGACCCCGTACCTGAATCGAAAAACCAACAAAAAATTTAGAAAGAGGATTTTCTCTTGGATCGTAATACCGTAACCGGATTAGTTTTAATTTTATTAGTAATGGTTGCATGGGCCTATTTTACCATGCCTTCGGAACAGGAACTGCAGCAACGTAAAGCCGAGCAGGCTCGTCAGGACAGTATTGCGGCTGTGCAGGCCGATAGCGGGCAACAGGCTCAGGCGGTTGATGTCGGTGATACGACTGAAGAAGCCGACCAGGAGCCGAGTGGCCACACCATGCGTCAACAAGAAGAAGAGCAGCCCGCAGATATGGGGGCCTTCTCAGCAGCCAGCGTCAGTGATACCTCCGAAATTGTTGTTAACAGTCCAATCTACAAGATCACTTTTACTAACGTAGGTGGTGGTCCTTCGCAGATCGCTTTCAAGGATTATAAAACCTGGAATGGAAAGCCTATCCGGATGATTGCCGATACCACGCAGTCGGCATATTCTCTTGGCTTTTTAACGACCGGCAACTACAATGTAGAAACCGATCAGCTCGTTTTTGAACAGCTTACGCCCGGTAATTCTATCACTATTGACGAGGGCGAAACAGCTGAAGTGCGTTATGCACTGAATATCAGCGATACCCGGCGAATTGTTTATACCTATACGCTACAGGGAGATTCGCACCAGATCCAGTTTGACGTGCAGTTTGAGGGATTGTCCTCGGAGATTGTGGGCGGTTCTGTTGACTTTGGATGGGAACCGGCACTTCAGTTTACCGAGAAAGATATCAGTACCGAAACCAGCTATGTCTCAGCCTACGTTTATACCGGCGGAGAAATGGAGCGGTTGAAACTCAGCGAAGCCGGACGTAATGAACAGGATTACAACGGTGCCATCGACTGGGTAGCTACGCGGACGAAGTTTTTTGCACAGATTATCAAAACGTCCAACACCACACAGAGTGCGTTGCTAATTGGTGAGCAGACCGGTCCGACCGATAAAGAAACGACTACTCATCATTATCAGTCATATATCACTACCGACCTGAATAACCAGGGAGCTGCTTCCTACAATCTATATGTAGGGCCGCTGGCATACAACGCGCTCAAAGGCTACAGCGAGCAGGCTTATAATATGGTAGATGTAGGTTATTCCTGGCTGCGTTGGATGTCGGAGCCGCTGGTGAAATATATCATCATCCCGTATTTCGGATTTGTGGATGATTACATGAATTACGGCTTCGCAATAATTCTGTTTGCTATCCTGATCAAGATGGTGCTGTATCCGCTGACCAAGAAAAGTTACCGCAGTATGGCTGCGATGAAAGAACTGCAGCCGCAGATGCAGGAGATTAAGGAAAAGTATGAAGATGATCCTGAGAAGCAGCAGAAAGCCACGATGAAACTGTACAAAGAGGCCGGTGTGAATCCACTGGGCGGATGTTTGCCCAACCTGTTGCAGCTGCCCATCCTGGTAACGCTTTGGCGGTTCTTCCAGAATTCCATTCTTATTCGTCAGCAGGAATTCCTGTGGGCCAACGACCTTTCCGCTCCTGACCACATTATTCACCTGCCGTTCAGCATCCCATTCCTGGGAAGCGAGCTCGGTGGTTTTGTGCTGTTGATGACGGCCGCAATGTTTGCGCAGAGTAAGCTGACCGGCGGCATGGGACCCGGCGGTGGCGGAGGTGCCGGCGGCGGACCGAATATGAAAGCGTTACAGTACGTATTCCCGGTCATGCTGTTGTTCATTTTTAATAACTTTGCAGCCGGACTCAGTCTCTACTATCTGATTTACAACGTAGTTTCCATTATCCAGCAGCTGGTTATTTATCGCCAGATGGATAACGAGAAAGAGGCTGCCAGCGCATAAATATTTTGTCAAAAATTACTGATAAGAAAGGCTCCGGATTCGGGGCCTTTTTTATTGGCCATTAATTTATCATTCCTATATTTGGCCTATGACAAGTATTGCTCAACATAGTTATCCGCAGGTTGTATGGCGGGACCGTATCAAAAAACTCTGGAATCCCATCCACAAAAAAGCTCTGAAAAATCGACCGGAAGAACGAGTACGGTTGCGTATCATCGAATATTTGGTCCGGGCCGGTTGGTCGAAACATCGCATCTCCACGGAGGAAGCTATTGGGGAGCTAGGCGATACTTCCATGCGCACAGATATTATCTGCTACAGCCAGCAGTTTGAGCCCCGATTACTGGTGGAATGCAAGGCCGAGCATGTTCCCATTTCAGCCCAAACCGCCGAGCAGGTGGCACGATATAACCAAAAGGTGGAAGCTCCTTTTATACTGCTTTCAAATGGGGTAAGCGATTACTGGTACGCTATTGAAGATGGAGAACAGGTACAGCGACAAGAAGCACGTCCTCATTTTCTGGAAACCGACGGTGATCAGCCAGAGCTGGGTTTTGGGTATTGGAAGCAGCGGGGTTTTGCCGGTGATCGTGCTCGACCCGAACTGCGCAAATGGTTTGAAGAAAGCCTGCCCAACTTCTGGTTCCCCGATCAGCGTTCAAATATTCGCCATATTCAGTTTGGGGAGGGGCCTACCGATGTGGACCTGAGTCATTACTATCATATTGTACCTATTTCAAAAGATCGCCGCCTGGCCATTACGACACTGAATACGGCTTTTGGCGGAAATCGCTTGATCATCATTCTTAACAAGCAGGAAGAAAACAAAGCTGTTTTAGAGATTAATCTCGACTTGGTTTTTGATGAAAAGAAAGGCAACAGTTCGATGTATGCCCGGGATGGCATTCGGACTTTCAACCTGAATAAATATTGGTCGCTTCCTGATCTTTCTGATGCGAGGGAGCTTGCGGAACAGGCTGATATCCTCTTTAGGGATTATGTGGAGTAATAGCCTCGTTGCTGAGTTTCCTCAATACGATTTTTACCGTAACTTTCAGATCTCATTTTCATAAATCCATTCTCTATGCATCACCTACAGCGCGAAAAGTTATTTTCTCTACTCGACGATGAAGAATCCGCCATTGTATATATGAAAGGCGCCGAGCTTATGTATCGGTACGGTACCGATTATGAGTTTCCTTTCCGGCAGGAATCCAACTTTTGGTATCTGACCGGCGTGAATGAGCCGGACTTTCATCTAATTCTGGATCTTCAAAAACAAGAATACTATCTGTTTGCTCCCAATCGGGATGCCCAATACGCGGTGTGGCACGGCAGGGTAAAGTCGAAGGAGCAGCTTCAGGAAGAATATCAGCCCGACCACCTTTACTATGAAGGTAAACTACCGCAGATACTAAAGAAGCTGAATCCCGATAAAATATACTGTTTTGATGAGGAACAGGCGGAATTTCTTGAGGGATTTGATCGTCAAACTCCCATCGATCTGGATACTCTGGATGATGCCATCACGCACTGCCGGGTATTTAAGACGGAATGGGAGCTCGACCAGATGCGGGAAGCAGCGCGTGTAAACAATATTGCACACCGGGCCGTACTTGAAGCGCTGGAACCGGGGAAGTATGAGCATGAGATGAAAGCGGTGTTTGACTATCACCAGATTAAAAATGGACTCATGCAGGACGCCTATAACGGTATTTTTGCAGGCGGTGAAAACAGCGCCATCCTTCATTACGTCGAAAATAATCGACAGATTAAGGATGGGGATCTGTTCTTAATCGATGCCGGTTATGAGTGTAACGGTTATGCCTCCGACTATACGCGCACTTATCCGGCCAATGGTGAGTTTACGAGTATGCAGGCCGCTATTTATGAGGCGGTGTTGGAAGCCCAGAAACAGGTTATTGAATCTTCCAAGCCGGATGTTAAGATGGAAGATCTGCATGTACTTGCAGCCCGGGTGATGATGCAGGGCCTCAAGGATGCCGACCTGGTAAGTGGTTCTATAGATGATTTAATGGAAAACGATGTGTTTGCCCTGTTCTTCCCGCACGGACTCGGCCACTTTCTTGGGCTGGATACCCATGATGTGGGCGGATATCCCAAAGGCGTAGAGCGCATTGACCGTCCAGGTATTAAATATCTGCGCTTGCGCCGGACACTGCAGCCCGGTATGGTGTTGACAATCGAACCCGGTCTCTATTTCGTTCCTGCCCTTTTGAAGCCGGCTTTTGAAGATGATAAAGTATCCAGGTTCCTGAATGAATCTAAACTAAAAGATATGATGGATTTCGGGGGCGTTCGTATTGAGGATAATCTTGTGATTACCGAAGACGGTTATGAAAATCTCACCGATGTGCCCAAAGAACGAGCCGATATTGAAAAGGTTATGGCTGATTAGCAAGAAGTCAGCTAATGCAGTGAACCCTGCCTGATCAGGAGTAATTGTTGAAAATTACTCGTTAAAGGTATCCGGCAGGTCGTTTTCGTAGAGTACCACATCGCCTTGCTGGGCAAAATCCTGCATTTGCCGGTTTGCCTCATACAGGTTGGATACCACTGATACGTGATCCATGTCAAAGTCGGTGGAGGCGATACCCTCTCTGATGGCTTTGGTCTGATTTTCGCCAACCAGTATCACAAGATCCAGGTTGGTCCGACCGATTTGCCGGCCAAATTCTCGGTTTTTTTCTTCCTGCAAATCACCCAGCTCGATCATGCCCGGTGTGATGATGATGCGCCGCCCGGTCTTGAACTGTGCCAGGGTCTCCACGGCACTTTTTGCTCCCACCGGATTGGAATTAAAGGCATCATCAATAACGGTAATATCGCCCTGATTTTTAAGCTCGAGGCGGTGTTCTACAGCTTCCATGCGCCCGGCGGCCATGGCCATGGTCGTCAGTCTCAGTCCCAGTGATTTGGCTACCGCCACGGCAAGAAGCATATTCTGAACGTTGTGGGATCCCAGCAGCTTCATTGAAAATTCCTGGTTGTCATCCTCGGTGGTAACGGTAAATCGCATACCGTTGTGATTGTATTCGATATCATGGGCACGAATAGAGCCGTTTTCTATCCCGGTTTTAATAATATCAACATCATCGCGCAGATCTCCCATGGCGTTGACTCGCTTGTCATCGGCATTGAGGACGATCGTGCCGCCCGATTTGGCCCTTTTGACGATCGCCGACTTTGTTTCGGCGATAGCATCCTGCGAACCAAACGTTTCTAGGTGCGCGATACCCACATTGGTTACCACCGAAATATTAGGCTCCGCGATATCACAAAGTTCATTGATATTGCCTACATAACGAGCTCCCATCTCCAGCACCAAGATTTGATGGTGAGCTTCCAGGTCATTATTGATGACTTTACAAATGCCCATCGGGGTATTATAGCTGCCGGGAGTGGCGCATACCGAATACCGCTCGCTGAGCAAATCCCGAATCATAAATTTTGTACTTGTCTTACCGTAACTGCCGGTGATGCCGATCACCGTGAGTTCAGGCATCCTTGCCAGCTTCTGTTTGGCCAGCTTAATGAAATGCCGGTGAACATACGCTTCAATCGGCTTGGTAATTAGTGCTGCGATGAAGATAAAGAAGGGCATAAAAGCGTTGCCCAGGGCCCATCCGAATGCAAGAATATACATGTCCGCGGCATAAAAACTCTGGTTTTGAATTGCCAGATCTGAAAAGGGAATGCGTCCCGTAAATCCCAAATAAGTGATGAAGGCCGGCAGGAGTAGCCCCAATATGGCATAGGGAATCGTCAGTCGAATCATACGTGGCGTGAATACCAACGGTTTTTTGGCCTTTTCACCACCGTAATAGTGAAAGGGACCAAACCAGAATAATCCGAAGATAAACAGTATCAGAATCGCAGCGCTACCGGTTATGGCATTCGACATGAAAACCAGCAGCACGAGGATTACCACATTAAACAGGATGTGTTCCGGCGTCACCACACGCCTGTTCCAGTGGTTGACGAGCCAATGCCAGTATTCGTTTAGCTTATAGCCGTTTTGCTGGAAGATATGCAGGAAATACCGGCCGCGAAGCAGGGTGTGTCGCGCCATGACAAGCACGAAGCCGTAAATCAGATAGTCAATAAATTGTAGATACCAGTTCAAGGTGTGAAATATATTTATGGGGATGCCAGTGATGAACGGTCGCTTAAGTATGCAACTTCCGTTATATTAATGCGCCAGAAAATAGATAATCTTTCATCTAAAATTTGCTCAAATATATGAAATTAATAATCCCAATGGCAGGCCGCGGTACAAGAGTCCGGCCCCATTCCCACACCGTCCCCAAGCCTTTGCTGCCGGTAGCGGGAAAAATGATTGTGGAACGCATCGTAGAGACGTTCGCGCGCACGCTCGACCGTGATATTACTGAAATCGTATTTATTCTCGGCCCCGACTTTGGCCAGGAGATTAAAGACGCTCTGAATGCAATGAGCGACCGACAGGGAGCTAAAGCTACGTTTCGGGTTCAGGAGAAAGCCGAAGGCACTGCCCACGCGGTCTATTGTGCGGAAGAAGACCTGAGCGGCGAATGCATTATCGTGTTTGCTGATACCATCTTTGATATGGAAGGCTCGGTTTCTATTGAGGATGCCGACAGCGTGATCTGGCTAAAGGAAGTGGAAGATCCGTCCCGGTTCGGGGTTGCCGTCGAAAAGGAAGGCAAGATTACGGATTTTGTTGAGAAACCCGATGAGCCGATTTCCAACCTGGCCATCATTGGAGTTTATTACTTTAAGCAAGCTGAACAGCTTAAAAAAGAAATTGAATATCTGCTTGAGAATGATATTCGTGGGAAAGGCGATGAGTTCCAGCTGACGGATGCGCTCGATCGCATGTTAAAAGATGAGAAAGTCTTTCGAAAAGCGACCGTTGATGAGTGGCTGGACTGCGGTACGCTGCCGGCCTGGCTGGAAACCTCCGGTATCATCGTGGAAAAAGAGTATGAAGAAATTGATGAAGACCGTTTTACTGATAGTAAAATCATCCCGCCGGTATATATAGGAGACAATGTAACGCTCGAAAATTGCATTGTTGGTCCGAAGGCTAGTATTGCCGAGGGTTCTACGCTGAAAAAATGCACGGTCAAAAACTCGCTGATTCAGGAGCATGCCTCGCTGGAGGATTGTAATATTGAGCGCTCAACCATTGGCCGGCATGTTGAGCTGAAAAATGTTGACCAGGAAGTACACTTGGGTGATCATTCAAAGATCGGGGTGGAGGTTAGCTGACGCTTATCGGATATCAATTCTGCTGGATAACGCAGCGATTACCTTTTTACCCACTGATTTGAAATGATATCAATTTCTTTTCAGTTTAAAAGGGCTAGATCAAGTGTAAGTTCAATTTTATCAACTATTTAATATGTCTAATTGCATTGCGTTACTCGGATGGAGTTTGCCGGCAATTGAAAGTGTAGAAAAATTAGATAAACCCTATGTGGTGGTTAGCTTCCCGGATTTCGAAAATTATGCACAAGAGCATGATATCCCTTTTGTGAGTTGGGATTTTAACCACTGGGATGAAACCCAGAACTCGCTGCAGCTAGCGGAAGAACTGAAAAAATTTAATGCCGATCTTGCGGTTCCACTGTTCGAGGAAACGGTAGAGTGGGCAGGAGCTTTGAATTCAATATTCAGAGATGATCCGCGGCTGATGAACCGCGCGTACCTGTTCCGAAACAAGGCCATGATGAAACGCAAGGCGTTACTGGCCGGCCTTCGGGTGGGGCTTTTTGATGAAGTTTATAACACCAACCAGGTTCATAAGTTCATGGATCGCCTGAATGAGGCCAATCTTCAGCTTGAAGGAGAAGAGGATTCCTGGGTACATTTGAAACCATTTTCCGCTGCCGGTACCGTTGGGCATAAGTTGCTGCGTTCGCGACAGGATATTCAAGACAAGATTACCGAAAGGGATTTTCCCTGCATGGTCGAAAGCCACTTGCCGGGGCAGGAGTTTTCCTGTGAGGCCTTCGTTCATGAAGGCGAAATCAAATTTATGAATATCACCGAATATGTGCGATTGGGGTATTCCAATTTTGTACCGGCCGGACCTGAGTTACAGGAAAAACGTCCGAAGATAAAGGCTGCCATGCAAAAACTTGTGGATGCATTTGGTATTGAATATGGGATGATTCATCCGGAATGGTTTCTGACAGAAAACGACGAATTGAGTTTCGGGGAGGTAGCCTGCCGAATTCCCGGGGGACATATCCTGGATCTAGTCAGTAAGTCATTTGGATTTGATGCTATACAGGCACTGGTTCTCTGCAGCGATCCCGATACTACATCCGAAGAGCTGGAGGAATTTTTCCCGGATGATTCCGAGAGCGACATCTATCACGGGAGCCTGATGGTATATCCGAAGCGGGGACACATTACCAAGCTTGAATTTCCCGAGGAGCTTGAAGAGGATTCGTATTTTGAAGAACATACCTTATACCCGCCCAGCCCGCACAAAGTGCACGATCGCGAAGGATATGGTAATCATTACGGAACGGTATTTTTCAAGGGCGAAGACCCGAACCGTATGACAGAGCTCTTGCGGCATTATCGCGAAGTGGATTTTTACGTATAAGAATTACCAACTGGAATTTACGGAATTTTGAACAACAGGAGTTGATGGAGGTATCTGTTGACGCACCCCAGCAAATTATTACTCAATTTGATAAAGCTTTAAATAAACTTAAAGATGGAAAATCCTATGCAATTGAACGATATAAATCGCGACTGGTTAGTGCGGTACACCGGCTAACCGAGGCTGATGGAGGGTTGCCTTATCTTTACAGTCGCATAAGCGATTTGCATGAGGCTGACATATTTCAGGGTTCAACATGGGATGATCCCCGCTCTTTAGTGCCTTCGCTGGTTGGCGGGACGCTTAAAGCTGGAGGCGAATCTACCGATTTTGAAATTTTAAGTGAGCTTCGTCTCCTGGCATTGGCGAAGGAACGTATCCGCGATCAGCGAATCAGTGCAGCCGAAGCCCGTACATTTCTCCAAAAGGTGCTTGCCAATAACTTGGAATTTTTATTTCCGGATGGTTCGGAAGAGTCACGGAAAATTCCAGAGACGCAATGGCATAAAATCCGAAAATTATTCGAGCTGCTATCCGAAGAAATCCCCCTGCAGGGTATCAAGGAAAATCTTCTGGAAGAAGTAGAAATGATATCCGCTCAGCGGCCGATTGTAACCGATCGCGTAATCCTGATTATCAAATTTATACGTGAACATCTGTCTTTGGATCCGGAATCTTCCACCGACCAAAGCCTGCAAGAATATGTTGACAGCCTGTACGGGCCAACCAGGTACCTGCGTGATCACGACAGCGTTACTCACGGGGAATACGGCGAATACCTGGATAATGCGGATCCGGAACAGCTAAAATCGGAGTGCCTCCAGATGGGGCAGGTCTTAAGTGCAACGGGACTTACAAGTCCATGGCATGCCATATTACTGGAAAAAGTAGCTGACAAACCGGTAAGAATCCATCAGGCACTGGCCCTCAACCAATCGGGGAAGGCTGAACTGATGGAACATAAAGGATTCATCAAAGAGCTGATTCGAACTGTAATCATGCCGGGAACCCACCGTTGTATCTATGGGCTGGGACGGTTACTGGAACGCAATCTGTTGTCCCATCAGCCGGTTCATACCGGTTTAAAACGCCTGTTGAAACTGAATTTACATTCGTCCATACGGGAAAATATCTTGCAGTCAACGCTGGCGCAAAAAATGGATAATCCCGATCCACGCCTGCTACTAACCGCCGATACCATTTCTGTACTGGGACAGCCACTTGGAGTTGGTCAGGGCTGGAATCCGACATGCCAGTCGGCGCGCGGCATCAGCTTGTGGAGCCGGCACGCACCCGGCAAACTGTTAAACATGCTCATTACCGCAGCCACCGAAAATAATCTTTCCATGCGTTTTGAGGGAACCGAGTTGAACTCTTCTGAACTTGTGCAGGGTCTGGCAAAAGAGTTTGATTATCACCTTGACATGGTATCGGTTGTTTTGGTTCCCCACCTAGATAGGCTTTACAACGAAATGATGCGGCGTTGTGCACTGCGTGCCGATGATGGGCACAAATGGGTAAATCCGGCCATGTATGGGCAGTGGATTCCCAATGGTTTTAAATCCGCTTATGATACTCTTAGCAACAGTATAAAAAACTACGAGGATTTCGTTCGTACCTTTTACGCCACTCACCATCCAAAATATAATGGCGGACATAACCTGGCTTATCCAAATCCGGTTGGTATTTTTATTACCTCCTCGACCGGTAAACTTCTGGGATTTCACGCGGTATCTATATTGCGCGTGTCCGAGCATGCCGGCGAGATGAGGGTTTATTTTCTCAATCCAAATAATGAAGGAAGGCAAAGTTGGGGGCCTGAGCTGAGTCCGACGGTGGCCGGACACGGAGAGCTTTTTGGAGAGTCTTCATTGCCTTTTTACCAATTTGCTTCCCGGATATATGCTTTCCATTATCTCAAGGCCGACCTTAATACCCCGGGCACCGTTCCTGATGAAGAAGTAAATCGAATTATAGAGATAGCCCGCAACAGCTGGGGAAAGTCGTATACCTGGATTGATAAAGATTAATCCGAAATACAAGATGTCATGCAACGCCACTCTTCGCGAATTGAACTGAGTCAATCGGCTCTAAAAAACAATTTCGATTTTATACGATCAAAAATCGGGAAGGATACTACCATTTCTTCTGTAGTCAAGGCCAATGCCTATGGACATGGTATTGATACGTTTGTGCCCATGGCCGAGAAATGTGGTATTCGTCATTTTGCGGTCGCCTCTAGCTTTGAAGCTGAAGAAGTGCTTGAAGCGCGAACCACCGATGCCAATATCATGATCATGGGTATTCTCTATCCCGAGGATTTGTCCTGGGTGGTCGATCATCAAATTGAATTTTTTGTGTATGACTACCACAGGTTAAAACGCTCTGTGGAGGTGGCCCGGAAAATCGGTAAGAAAGCTATTATTCATCTTGAGCTCGAAACCGGGGGCAACCGTACGGGGATGGAACGGGATAAGCTCGATGATGCCATTGCTTATATAAAGGAACATCAGGAATACCTGGATCTGAAAGGTGTTTGTACGCATTATGCGGGCATTGAGTCGCTTTCCAACCAGTTCCGTATCCAGCAGCAGGAACAGCTTTTTATCGAAATGTATAACAAAATCCAGGCTTCGGGACTCAACCCGGAAGTGCGGCACACAGCCTGCTCGGCCGGCGCTCTTGCCTTTCCGCAAACCGTGATGGACATGGTACGGATAGGTACGGCACAATATGGATTGTGGCCAAGTCCGGATGTTTACAACCTGCACCTGATGCAGGAGCACAAAAGCGAGAGTCAGGATCTCAGGCAGGTATTAAGCTGGAAAACCGATATCATGCATATCAAAACAGTCCCCGAAGGCGAATATATCGGTTATGGCACTGCCTACCAGGCATCCCGCGATATGAAAGTTGCAGTAGTTCCATTGGGTTATGGAAATGGATATGCCCGCAGCCTTTCAAACAAGGGTAGCGTTCTTATCAGGGGGCAAAATGCACCCATCGTGGGATCCGTTAATATGAATGTGTTTATGGTTGATGTTACCGATATTACGGATGTTCGAATCCGGGATGAAGTGGTTTTGATTGGGAATCAGGGAGAGGAAAGCATTTCCATCAAGTCGTTTACGGAAGTTACCGATGCTATAAACAACGAATTTATCAGCCGGCTGCCGGCTGCGATCTCGAGGAAAGTCACAGCTTGATTGTCTGAATCGTTATATCAAAAATAGATACGGATAGATTTTAAATAAAATCCTCGAGCGGGCGGTTCTGGTCGGCGTCTTTCAAACTGTTGTGGACCTCTTCATGATGGCCTTCCGGCTCCAGGTGAATGGTGATGATTACATCTCCTTTTATGGCATTGATGAGCCTTTTTTCGAGTTCGGTAGCTTCATCATGGGCTTGTTCTAAGCTCACGCCTTTTTTAAAGATCGCATGAAACTCTATCCAGGTGGTGTTGCCGGTGGTACGGTGCCGCAAATTGTGAACGTTGATCATCGATCCGGGCAGTTCTTTGGAAAGTTCGGCACGAATCGCTTGGTCCATCTTCGGGTTGCGTGAGTCCATCAGACCGTCTACAGAATATTTGAGAAGCTTAAATCCCTCATACATGATATAGAAGGCCAGCAGGCCGGCTACCAGCGAGTCCAGCAGAAAGAAATCGGTAAATTTAATAATCAGCAGCGTTGCTACAGCTCCGCCGCTGGTCCACACGTCGGTTAGCGTATGCTTGCCGTTGCTCACGACCATCATATTATCTTCTCGCCGACCGACTTTTACAAGGTAGCTGCCAAGAAAGAAGTTGATGAGCCCTGCTCCACCGATGAGGTAAACACCGCTCATTAGTTCTTTGAGGTTATGCCCATATAGGTAATTTTCAATCGACTGGTAGATAATGGTGATGCCGGCCAGCGTAATTACCGCACCTTCAATTCCCACGGAAAGAAATTCTACGCGCTCATGTCCGTAGAGGTGCTTCTCGTCGGCGGGTTTGTTGCTGAGTAGCAATCCATAATAGACAAAGGATACGGCAAGTACGTGAATAACCGATTCGGCCGCATCCGATAAGGCCGTAGTAGAACTGGTAATCCAAAAGCCGGTGACTTTAAGCCCCAGGGATAACAGCGACACCAACAAGCTGATGCGCAGGGCTTTTTTTGCAGGTGATGGATTCATGTTTGATGATCTTTGACAGTTGGTTCAAAGATCAAGCAAAGAATACCTGAAAGCAAGCGTATTTGTTCTTATTTTTACGCTCGTTTTTAGAAAGGCAATAATTAAGACAAGGTGTTGGTGCAAGATATCCCCAAAGAACATAAGGAAGTATTTGAGATAATCTCGGAAGCCGGAGAGGCTGTCGATCAGGAGGTTTACGTCGTGGGAGGATACGTTCGCGATTTTTATCTGAACCGAAGCAAGGATACCGAAGAGCTGGATATTGATTTTGTGACCATTGGCTCGGGGATTGACCTGGCGCGCGAAGTCTCGGAGAAGCTGGGCGCTGATAATCTTTCGGTCTTCAAGCAGTTTGGTACGGCTCACGTAAAACACGGCAACCTGGACCTGGAGTTCGTGGGTGCTCGTAAGGAGAGCTATAGAAGCGATTCCCGGAAACCTATTGTCGAAGACGGCACGCTCGAAGACGATCAGCTGCGCCGGGATTTTACGATTAACGCGCTCTCATGGTCGCTGAATAAAGAAAACTTTGGGCAGCTCTTTGACCCGTTTAATGGGATTCAAGATCTCAAAAAGCAGCTTGTTCGGACTCCGGTTGATCCGCTCAAGACTTTTGAAGATGATCCCTTGCGGATGATGCGGGCAATTCGTTTCGCCACGGAGCTGCAGTTCGAAATTGAACCGCAGACCTACCAGGGGATCGAGGAGATGGCCGGTCGCATTGAAATCATTTCCAAAGAGCGTATCATCGAGGAGCTGAATAAAATTATCATGGCCCCAAAGCCTTCAATAGGTTTTGAACACCTCTTCCGCACCGGCCTGTTGCATTACTTTTTCCCCGAACTGGTGGAACTGCACGGCGTAGAGGAGGTACGGGGCGTGCGGCACAAAGATAATTTTTGGCATACGCTGAAAGTGCTTGATAACGTGGTTGAACTCGGCGGCGATCTCTGGCTGCGCTGGGCGGCGATTATGCACGATATTGCCAAGCCGGCCACGCAAAAATTCGTTCCGGGCACCGGCTGGACTTTCCACGGGCACGATGCACTGGGTGCCAAATGGATAAAACCTATTTTTCGGCGTTTGGGATTGCCACTGGATGAACGGATGCGATATGTTCGAAAGCTGGTGCGTTTGCATCTTCGTCCTATTGCCTTGGTTTCGGATGATGTGACCGACAGTGCCATTCGTCGCCTTATTTACGAAGCCGGCGATGATATTGACGATCTCATGATGCTGTGCCGGGCGGACATCACCAGTAAAAATGATTATAAGGTCCGTCGATATAACAAAAACTTTGACTATGTTGAGCAGAAAATTGTGGAGGTCGAGAAGAAGGATCGCCTTCGCAAATGGACCAATCCGGTGAGCGGAGACGAGATTATGGAAGCCTGCGATATTGGTCCGGGTCCGGTGATTGGAGATATTAAGGACGCCATCAAAGAAGCGATATTGGATGGTGAAATTCCCAATGAGCACGATGCGGCCTTTGATTATATGATGAAGATCAAGGACCGGTTTTTAAATCAGAAAAATAATGAGCAGTAAAAGCCTGGCACACACTCTATTGGTTGATTATGAGTGGACAACGGGTTGTAATTCATTTAAGCATTTATGAGCCAAGATACCTGGATCGCTGATTCGTATGCTAAGATTAATCTCGGTCTGCATGTCCTTGAGCGTTTGCCGACGGGATACCATGCCATTGAAGCGGGATTTTGTTTCCTGGAGTGGCGGGATCATTTTGAGGTGCGTCAGGCACCCGAGATGAAATTGGAACTCAGTGATGAGGAGATCCCGACTGATGAGGGTAATCTGATCAACAAAGCGATTGCTGTCCTGGATCGCTATGTGGGGTTAAAACGAAATTATTTAATTCGCGTGGATAAGCGGATTCCCGCCGGAGCCGGATTGGGCGGGGGCAGTAGCAATGCTGCCCTGACGCTTCGCATGCTCAACAAGATCGAAGAGATGGGCTTGAGTGATGATGAGCTGATCGATCTGAGCCGCGATCTGGGAGCCGACGTGCCGTTTTTTATCAAGGGGAAACCCGGTATTGCCCGGGGTATCGGTCATGAGATCGAGCCGCTGGATATTCAGCCGAAATATTGGATTGTTACCTGTTATCCCGGCGAAGCCAGCAGTACGGCCGAAGCTTATGAGTACTGTGTACCGAACCCGGAGCCGGATTTTGATCTCAAAAAGACGCTTACCGAAACCGATATCGATGAGTGGCAATACACCCTGTTCAATGACCTGGAGCAAGCTGTGTTTCCGCGCATACACGTAGCGGGAAATCTTAAGGATCAGATGTATGAGTTTGGCGCGCTCTACGCTTCGATGACCGGCAGTGGCTCGGCCGTGTACGGAATCTTCGAGCAGGATTTTGTTGCTACCAATGCCTATAAGGATTTGTTGCAACTGGATCTGCCCTGCAATCTCACGCGTCCCGGCTTTTCACCAGACTATGGCATTTATCGAAAAGGTTGAGTAATATCCCGCGAATTAAAATTAGTTTCCCAATTTTTAATTCTTAGTTTTTCCCGCTTAATTAAGGCAGCAGCATCTAACCAACTTTTTACCGACATCCAACTCTTTTATGCCTACTGATACCATACATCCCCGCACCGGAATGGATGTAGATTCCTTCCGCGAAGATATCAAACAACATTTGCACTATACGCTGGCTAAAGATCAATTCTCTTCAACCGATTGGGATCACTATCGGAGCGTGGTACTGGCAGTGATGGATCGCCTGCACGACCGGTGGATTGACACTCAGCAGAGCTACTATTCCAATCAATCGAAACGAGTGTACTACCTGTCGATGGAGTACCTGATTGGCCGGTTGATGGATAATATGTTGATCAACCTGGGATTGCAGGATGTGGCCGCTGATGCTATTGAAGAATTGGGGTTGGATTATGATAAGGTGCGTGAAGCCGAAGTAGACGCCGGTCTTGGTAACGGCGGGTTGGGACGTCTGGCAGCCTGTTTTTTAGATTCGATGGCCACGCTGGGGGTACCGGCGCTGGGATATGGGATCCGTTATGATTACGGCATTTTTGATCAGGATATTGAAGACGGCTGGCAGATTGAGAAGCCGGATCTTTGGCTTCAATATGGCTATCCGTGGAGTGTGGTGCGTCCCAAAAAGAAATATTCGGTACAGTTCTACGGCGAGACGACCGCCAGTACCGATGGAAACGGACGCATGCATTTCGACTGGGTTAAAACCCATAATGTTTCGGCACTCGCTTATGATACGCCCATCCCCGGTTATAAGAATGACGTGGTCAATAATTTGCGTCTATGGAAAGCCAACTCCGACGAGGGATTTGATCTGAAAAGTTTTAACCAGGGCGATTATATCGACGCGGTGCGCGAAAACCTTTTGGAAGAAAATATCTCGCGCGTGCTTTATCCCAACGATAAAGTTTTTAAGGGACAGGAGCTGCGGCTGAAGCAGGAGTATTTCTTGGTTTCGGCTTCGCTGCAGGATGCGATGCGCAGGTTTAAAAAACAGTTTGATGATTTCCGGAAAATTCCGGAGCAGATGTCGATACAATGCAATGACACGCATCCCAACCTGGCTATACCGGAACTGATGCGCATGTTGATGGACAATGAAGATATGCGATGGGAGCCGGCTTGGGAGATTGTTACGAAAACCATCAACTACACCAATCACACGCTCATGCCCGAAGCGCTGGAGAAGTGGCCACTGTCGCTGATGTCGAACCTGCTGCCGCGCCACACCCAGATCATCCGGGAAATTGATCGCCGCTTTTTGAATTCTATCGAAGTATCCGGTAACGCCAAGGAGAAGAAAAATCGCATGCGTATTGTCAGTGACGAAATGGACTCTCGGGTACGCATGGGCAACCTTGGTATTGTCGGTGCAAAGAAAGTCAATGGTGTGTCAGAGCTGCACAGTGACCTGATGAAGAAGACGATTTTCAGTGAATTCAACGAGCAGTTTCCGGAGAAATTTACAAATGTGACCAACGGCATTACGCCTCGTCGCTGGCTGCGGCAGTGTAACCGGGAGTTGGCGGATCTTATTTCGGATAAAATCGGCGATGACTGGGTGACCCATCTCGACAAGCTTACCGAAGTGGAGCAGTTTGCCGAAGACGAGGAATTCCAAGAGGCATTTAAAGCTATTAAATTGCGTAATAAGAAGCAGCTGGCCGGCTATATCGAGGATACCATGGGCGTGACCGTTGATCCGGAATCGATTTTCGACATTCAGATTAAGCGGATCCATGAGTACAAGCGTCAATTGATGGCGATTATGCATGCCATTTCGCTCTACAACCGGCTCAAGGCCAATCCCAATGCCGATATCGAGCCGCGAACCCTGCTTTTTGCCGGTAAGGCAGCTCCCGGCTATACGATGGCCAAGCTGCATATCAAGCTGATTAATAATGTGGCGGAAGTTATTAATAATGATCCGGATGTGGCACCCAAGCTTCGCGTGCTTTTCCTGCCGGATTACAGCGTGTCGCTGGCTGAGAAGATGATTCCGGCTGCCAATCTCTCTGAACAGATTTCAACGGCCGGTATGGAGGCATCCGGGACCGGTAATATGAAATTCGCCCTTAATGGTGCGCTCACCATTGGTACGCTCGACGGAGCCAATATCGAAATTCGGGAGCAGGTAGGGCCTGAGAACATTTTTATCTTTGGGCATACCGTCGATGAAATAGAAGAGATTCGCAGTGAGGGGTATAATCCCCAGGAATTATACAAGACTGACGAGGAGCTCAAAAAGGTAATCGACCAGATTCATGAGGGCTATTTTAGTCCCGATGACCCTGAGCTGTTTCACCCTATCACCAACGCCATTCTTAACCAGGGCGATTACTTTATGGTGCTTGCTGATTTCCGGCAGTATGTGGAAAAGCAGAAAGAGGTGGAGCAAAACTATCGCGACGAATTCGACTGGAACCGTAAGGCGATCATTAATGTAGCCAATATGGGCCACTTTTCTTCGGACCGATCGATTCGTGATTACTGCGAGCGTATCTGGGATATCGAACTGGACTGATGTTCCGAGAACTTGGCAAAACCCCAAAAATGTGTCATTCTGTCCGCCAGCCGGCGTTTCAGAATCTAATAGGGTTTTGCAGTATATAAATATAGATCCTGAAATAATACTGAATCAAGTTCAGCACATGATTCAGGATGACATGCCTGCTTTTGGAAAGCTCTCTCTTATGAGTCAGCTTATCAGATAATAACTAATGGTAGGCATTGGGCTGGTGACGAGAGGTCCAAAGCAATATTCTTTGAGGGGGACTGTGCCTGAATCCTATTTAAGGCTTTATCGGTATCCAAAAGGGTTATATATTATAATTGTATGCTCAAGCAAATATATCGCTATGGCTGATTCCAAAGAAACGTTTTTAAAGGATAACCTCTTTTTTCTGAGCGGTGCCTTGTCTCGAAAGCTGGCCGCGAAATCTGATAAAACCTTTGCCTCTGTTGGTCTGTCGACTTCGCACGCTTTGCTTCTGATGCTCATTCAAGAGTCGCCCGACGCCCAGCCCAGTCAGTTGGCCGGTAAGCTTCATCTCAAACCTTCCACCATTACCCGACTGGTGCAGAAGCTCGAGCGTCGACAACTGGTTGAACGTGAGTCCGAAGGAAGGACGACCTCGATCCGATGTACCAAAGACGGGGAAAAGATGAGTAAGCAGCTGCGGCGCGATTGGAAGGAGTTGCTTGATCAAAAAAGAGATGAGTTGGGCGAACGGTATGTGGAAGTCCTATCCGAGATGATATCCAATGCATTGGATAAAATGGACGCTTCTGATCAGTAGGCGCTAAGATTAGAGCGATGCCAGCATTTTATTTATTTGCTCAATTTCATCTTCGTTGACCGTGTGTCCCATCCCTTTATAGATGCGCTTGGTCACGAGGGCTTCCAGCTGTTCAAATATCTGAGCTGTCAGGTCCACCCGCTCCCGCGGAATATGCGGATCGTTATTACTGCAGCCCAGGAATACCGGCGTTTGGCTGAGTGATCCGGAATAGTTTTGAGGATCAACCTCATCGCCTATGAGTCCGCCGCTTAGTCCTATGATTCCACCGTACCGAAGTGGATGTCGCGCAGCAAACTCCGTTGCCAAACAGGCCCCCTGTGAAAATCCAAGCAGGACTATCTTCTCTGTGGGGATGCCGGAATCATTGAGATGCATGATTTCATCATAAATAGCCTGCAATCCACTACTGATGCCGGGCTCATTCATTTGTTTGGGAGCAAGAAAAGAATGTGGGTACCAAGTATTCCCACTCGCCTGAATTGCTGCAAAATGCATTTCCGGTTTGCTCCGAAATTCCCCAGCGAACTGTAACATGCTCTGGGCTGTTGCGCCGCGACCGTGAACCAAAATCATGGCCGATTCAGCCTGATTTGTATTCGTGTCGGCTCTTTGAACCGGTTGCTGCTGGTGCGGACCGTTTACGGGACTTTCTGGTTCGATTCGAAAAAGACTCATCAGGAATCAGGTATTTATGGGTGGCAATGCTGCTTCAATCTCTTCCCGTTTGGACTCATGCCACGGCGTGAGCTCAAGCTTGTCAGCCTGGTCTTCGTCGGGATCGGCATTAACGAAATAACCCGGCCCGTCAGTGGCCATTTCAAACAGAACGCCGGCTGGCGTGTGGTAATAGACCGATTTGAAGTAATGCCGATCAATAATTTCGGTAGGCTGCAAACCCAGGCGCAGTACTTCATGACGCATTTCTTGCAGATCATTAGAATCTTTGGTTTGGAAAGCAACGTGATGCACAATGCCTGCCCCATTTTTACCCTGATGAAATGGTGCTTTCTCGATGATTAGTGAGTGTCCAAGACGACTTTCGGTTTGATAGAGGGTAGAATTACCGTTGTTTTCACTTTTTTCAAATCCCAGTATAGTTGTGAGAATCTTTTCGGTGGTTTCTGTCTCATGCAGCTTTAGAGTGGTGCTCCAGAAACCCTGTACCTGATATTCAGCCGGTACCGGTGATTTCTTCCATCCGGCTGAAACAGGCCGAAGCTCTTCAAAAACGAGATGGAGCTGTAAACCGTCAGGACCTTTGAAGGAAATCGTTTTGTGTCCAAACCGCCGAAAAGGTCCTGAATAGGATATGTTATGTTCCTCAAGTCGATTTTCCCAGTATTCCATTGAGTTTTCCGGTACCGCCAGTGAAACCGCTGTTGCTTCTCCGGTCCCCGGCTCTCCCTGTCGAGCTCCCGGCCAGGGAAAGAAAGTCAGGCTGGATCCCGGGGTTCCCTCATTGTTTGCATAGAAAAGATGGTACTTGGTTGGATCATCCTGGTTTACGGTTTTTTTGACCATCCGCATTCCCAGCTTCTTTACATAAAAATCATAGTTGGCTTGCGGATCGCTGGCTATGACTGAAATGTGATGGAGTCCTCTATAGGCAGACATAATAATTAACTAATCGTTTAGTTTTGGTAGTTCACGTTCGATGTTGTGGCGGTATTTTTCAAGCCACTCCGGCAGCTGCAGGGCCGAGCCTAGCTCTTCGAGGGATTCGTCGATAGCAAAGCCGGGTGAATCCGTGGCAATTTCACAGAGAATACCCCCCGGTTCATGGAAGTACACCGATTTGAAGTAATCCCGATCCTTAACTTCTGTAACATGGTAACCTTTTCCACGCAGTTTATCTTGCAAGGTTTGTTGTTCTTCCTCATCCTTGCATCGGAAGGCGATATGATGTACGGTTCCCTTGCCGGGACGTCCCTTTAGTTCAAATTGATCGATAACCTCAACTACGCCTCCAAACAGTGCGTTTGTTTCATAGAGATATCTATTATCTAATTGGTCGGTTAACTCAAATCCCAGGTCTTCTTCCAGCAGGCGACCGACACCCGCATATTGTTCTTCTGCTAAAGTGGCCCCGTGAATACCGCGCAGGGCATGCTCGGCCGGAATCGCTCCCCCGCTCCAGCCTGAAACTTCATCGGCTTTGGGATCAAACACAATTTCCAGATGTAGCCCATCGGGATCCTGCAGACCCAATACCTTTTTACCGAAGCGCTCAAAGGGTTCTTCAATATCTATCCCTTTATTTTTGAGGTGACCTTCCCAGAATTCAACGGAATAGGTAGGCGCGGAGAACGCTACCGCCACCACTTGTCCGGCATCGGGCTTACCGTTTTGCAGATGGCTCCATGGGAAAAACGTTAGTATTGTACCTGGTTCTCCCGACTCATTTCCATAGTAAAGATGGTATACCGAAGGGTCATCAAAATTCACGGTCTTCTTTACGAGCCGGAGCCCCATTACCTGCGTGTAAAAGCGGTAATTTTGCTTTGGATCGCCTGCCACTGCGGTGATATGGTGAATACCTTTATCAGCCATAGATCATAACCGGATTTAATTCATGTTTGTTACCCTATGGTACAGGTTTTTAATTTAAGCTTCGACCGGCTCTTCCATAAACGGATAATCGGTGTAGCCTTCCGCTCCCCCGCCATAAAAGGTTTTGGGGTTCGGCTCATTGAGTTCTGCATTTGCTGCAAAACGCTCGGGAAGATCAGGGTTCGCAAGAAACAGGCGGCCGTAAGCTACCAGGTCTGCGATGCCATTTTCAATCACTTTCATTCCGGATTCTCGGTCGTATTCCACATTGGTAATGATGGTACCGTCATAAATGTCGCGGAAATATTTGGCTACATCCGTCAGGTAATGTGCCCGGCCGGAGACATCTGTCATCGGTTCCATAAGATGGACATAGGCCAGGTCATATTCGTTAAGCTGCTCAATAAGATGAGTATACGTCTCGGTCGGATTAGTATCCGTAATCCCCTGATTGGTTCCGCTGGGAGAAAGGCGAATGCCCACTTTTTGTTCACCGATTTCGTCGGTAACGGCTGCTACTGTTTTCAGGGCGAACCGGGCGCGGTTTTCAACGCTTCCGCCGTACTGATCATCCCGATGATTGGTACCGTTCTTTAGAAACTGCTCGATGAGATAACCATTGGCGCCATGAATCTCTACGCCATCAAAACCGGCTTCTATAGAGTTTCGAGCTGCTTTTCGATAATCTTCAATAATGGGAGGGATTTCTTCGGTTTTCAGGGCGCGAGGAGTCACAAACTCTTTCATGCCTTCGGCGGTAAAGATTTCTCCCTCAGGTTTTACGGCCGAGGGAGCAACCGGTTTATCTCCATTATGATATATGGGATGTGAAACACGTCCTACATGCCAAAGTTGGGCAAAAATAAGCCCATCTTCTTCATGGACGGCATCGGTAACCATCTTCCAGCCTTCAACTTGTTCTTCGGTATGAATGCCGGGCGTATAGGGATAGCCGACGCCCTGTTGAGAAATTTGGGTTCCTTTTGAAATAATAAGTCCCGCCGAAGCACGCTGTCGATAATATTCCGTATTGAGTTCACGGGGTACATTGCCATCCCCCGCACGACTGCGTGTGAGCGGTGCCATGACGACACGATTGGAAAGGGTTACATCTCCTAGTTCGTATGATGTTAAAAGTGGATTGTCTGATTCGTTCATAAAAATTTATTTACTAATTGTTTTATTATAATTTAATGTTAAACTATTTGTTGGCAAAATAGATATTTTTTACTACTCTCATCAATTATACCAAATGCGAAAAGTGCTTATTCTGTTTCTATTCCCGTATTGGCGCGGATAATTGAAAGTTGTGAATAAAGAAATAAATATTGAATTCGGAATCAGCTATTGCCATGAAATTACTCGATTGTGAAGCAGGAGAGCCCGTTGGCTTGGCATTGGGTGGAGGGGCAACACTCGGTGCCGCTCATGTTGGAGTGCTCCGGGCTCTTGAGGAGGCGGGAATAAATATAGACGCTATAGCAGGGACCAGCATCGGGGCGATGGTGGGGGCGTTTTATGCGTTCGGGATGTCGGTGGATGAAATTGAAACCATTGCCCTTGAGCTTGACTGGCCTGATATTTCAGGCATTGCCCTATCAAAGAGGGGGCTGCTGACCAACAAGGAAATGGGAAAGTTGTTGGATAAACATCTGGGAGATGCTCGCTTTGAAGAGGCGGATATTCCTTTTGCTGCAGTGACGACCGATATTTCTTCGGGAGAAAAAGTAATTATCAATCAAGGAAATGTGCCGGAAGCGGTTAAAGCAAGTACCTGTATTCCAGTACTGTTTGAACCGATTGCGTTCGATGGGCGCCTTTTGGTAGATGGAGGGCTTACGGAGAGTGTTCCTCTTTCGGCCGTCCAGGAGATGGGGGCCCAATACGTTATAGGAGTTGATTTGAATGCACACAGAAAATACAAGCGTCCCGAGAATATTTTAGATATCCTGAATAATACGCTCGAAATTGCTTTGGAACACCTGGCCAATGAAAGGTCCAAAGAAATTGATCTGCTTATTCAGCCCAACCTGGCCGAGTTCAGCCGAAGCGAAACCAAGGATATTGACAAAATGATTGCTGAGGGATACAAAGTCACCAGGGAAATACTGTATAGGAAATAAGTAGTCTCAATCTGAAATCTGCAAACAACCCTAATCCTGCAATTCCTTCTTTTTATTCTTTCGCCAACTCGTTTGCAGCTTTCAGGCCTATTCAGAGATATAATTTTAAATACATATCATAAGACGTTTCTTTTCCATATTGCTCATCATACATCTACGTTAGCTTTTGCCGTATACCGGAATAATGCCACCGCGGGTTACTTCATTATCTACAGAGACCAGGTAGGCAATTTGTCGGGCCAACTGTTCCGGTTTGGGCCACTTATCATAGTTTGCATCCGGCATACTTTCACGATTCGGCGGGGTATCAATAATAGATGGGGCAATCGCATTGACAAGTATACCATCATTGACAATCTCAGCTGCCAATGCTTCCGTAAGGGCAGCCACCCCTGCTTTGGATACGGTATAGGCAGTCATTCCTTTGCCCTGGCGGGGTTCAAGTGCGGGACGAGCTGCAATATTTACTATACGTCCCCCTTGGTAATTAGACTTTCGCATCCAGTGAACAGCCGTTCGGCAGGCATTGTAGCAGGTTATCGTATTGAGCTTTAACTGTCCCTCAAATTTTTCCAGCGGCGTATCCTCAATCTTTCCCATACCGAAGCCCCCGGCGATGTTAATCGATGCCCATAGCGGGCCCTGTGTGTCTACAGCTTCATCATAAAAAGCCTGCGTTTGTTCTTCATTGGTTAGATCCACTCCTGCCTTGCTGAAGACATCGGAATGATTGCTGAGACTAAATGATTGTTGCTCGGCTTCGTTATAACAGGGAACACTGCAGCGGGCTCCTGAATCGATAAGCATTTGAACTACGGCTGTTCCGAGAGTTCCGGCCCCACCCGTTATGATGATATGACGATTATCAAAGTTGAAACTCATAAATATTAACCCGGTTAGAATCTTATCGTTTGTTAAGTGACATTTTACTAACATATCTGAATGCAAAAAAGATCAGTTAATAAAATAATGGGGAGAGGGTATAATGAAAGAAATTATGGAGTTGCTGGATCCGCCTGCCGGATTTCGGTCATGGCATGGCGGTCCAACTTTGATGGGAGCCCTGCGAGGCGTAGATCATAAACAAGCAGCCTGGAAACCGTATCCCGACCGGCACAGCATTTGGGAACTGGCGCTGCATATCGCTTACTGGAATTATACGGTAACCCGCTGTTTTATCCAGGAAGACAGTGCCGTTTTTGGTCGGTCCCCGGCTAATTTTCCGAAAGTGGATGAAAATTCAGAAGCTGCTTGGAGAGAAGACAAGTTATTCATCAGTCAGCATCACGACCATTTGATTCTGGCTTTGCGGGGATTTCCACCCAGTCGGCTGAACGAAAAAACACAGAGTAAAAAGAAATGGAGCTATGGACAGCTTATGGCCGGTATTATGGTCCATAATGCCTATCACGTTGCGCAAATCCAGCTGATGAAAAGGCTGTATCGCTCGATGCTTGCAGATCGGCCACCCGAACCGCCCACCAAGAAATAATTGTTTGAATGATCTCTGTGTAAATGGTTTGAAAAGGAGGTATTTGTAGGTATTTTCTTCAATCAAATTAGGCTGTTAATTGAACTTGTTTAAATAACTTCATCGATCGTGAATATATTTGCCATAATAATTCTTGCCACCCTGTGTATTGATTTTGTACTTAATCTGGTGGCTGATATTTACAACCTTAAATCCCTGGATAGAGGACTTCCGGAAGAGTTTGAGGATGTATATGATGAAGAGACCTATGAAAAATCCCAGGCATATACCAAGGTAAAAACGAAGTTTGGGATTTTGACTTCAGCATTCAATTTGTCACTGCTGCTTTTTTTCTGGATGGCAGGTGGATTTAACTGGTTGGATCAAATTGTGCGGGGATGGGAATTGGGATCCATATGGACCGGCTTGGCTTATATAGGGCTGTTGTTGCTGGGCCGCAGCCTCTTTTCTCTGCCCTTTAGTGCTTATTCCACTTTTGTGATTGAAGAGGAATTCGGTTTTAATCAAACAACGCTGAAAACGTTTATTCTTGATTTGTTAAAAGGATTTGGACTGGCGATAGTTCTGGGCGGTCCGCTTCTGGCCGGAATTTTGGCTTTCTTTACTTATGTGGATCAATATGCCTGGCTGTATGCATGGGGCGTCGTTACTCTTTTTACATTGTTCATACAGTTTGTAGCACCGACCTGGATTATGCCCATATTCAACAAGTTTGAGCCGCTTGAAGATGATGAGCTGCGACAGAAAATCCGCGATTATGCAAATAAAGTTAATTTCGCCCTTGAAGGGGTATATATGATGGACGGCTCAAAGCGCAGTAGCAAATCTAACGCTTTCTTTACCGGTTTTGGCAAGAATAAGCGCATAGCGCTGTACGATACCCTGATAAACAATCATACCGATGAGGAGTTGGTTGCGGTTTTGGCCCATGAAATTGGACATTACAAGCGCAAGCATATCATCAAGAATATGGCCATCAGTATTGTACAAACCGGCATCATGTTCTTTTTACTTTCCATTTTCCTGAATTCATCCGGCTTATACGACGCCTTTTTCATGGAGCAGTCGTCGGTGTATGCGGGACTTATATTCTTCGGCATGCTCTATGCGCCGATTGATCTAATTCTTTCCATATTCATGCAGATCTTGTCCCGCAAATATGAATTTGAGGCGGATGATTTTGCTAGCACGACCTTTAAAAAGGAGCCGATGGTGGCAGCCCTTAAAAAGCTTTCAAAGGATAATCTTTCGAACCTGACGCCGCATCCGTTTTATGTGTTTCTTAATTATTCACACCCACCGGTGCTTCAGCGCATCAAAGCGATTAAAGAAGGCTAGTTTTTTCGACTGAAGCTAATTTGAAAATCCGGGTGAATTTAATCTCCCTCAACTACGCTACGGCTTCGTTGAACATGCTAAATCCCTCTTACCGCGGGTATTCGGTCCTAGCTCTAAGGGTGACTTTACGATTTTTTGCCCCAAACTATGAGTTCCTCCTTAGAAAAGGAGGTCAGGAGGATTGATAGAAATATTACCTTAGCAGATAATTTCCAGGGATTTTTCAACTAAAGCTTAAAAATAATCCCCAAGCGTTGAAAGAGGGTATTGAGCTTGTATTCCAGGGGGATTTTGAATAGAACAAATTCTAAGGTTAGTAGACCGAATTGGAATGGTACACCCGTGATGCAGGAATATTGTTTTTGTAGAAAAGTGTGATATTAGGTTCTACAGATTTATAACCAATCCGATTCGCTGGGTAAAATTTTTCGTTTTATAATCAAACGGCCGTTTCACATCCGAGATAGGATCGACGGTATATAACATTCCATGTTGTAAATACCGGTAGCCGATCTCAAACCGAAGGCCAATTAGGTCATTAAAAAAGAACTGCGTTCCTGTTGCTGCCTGAACTCCCCATCCGAATGCACTGGAGCTGGATTTCTTTATATCCTGATATTGGTCTGTATTCGTTGCTGGAGCACCATCTATATCCGTTTTCAAAAAGGAACCGGAAATAATGGGGCCCGCGTTCCAGAAAAATGTCCAGTTATTCAATCTGAAATCGAGCTGGGCTTTAGGTTCAAAGGCGAGATTAACGAAGTGTAGAGAAGAGCGAAATTGGGTGATGGCATCTTCCGGCGGAGGTATCACAAACATAATACCGTATTCATTACTGGTATTAAATCCCGTATAGGAAATTTCGCCTTGCAGGGAAAAATTCTCACTTAGTTCATGGGACAGGCCAATTTCTAACAGCGTATTGTTATAAAACCGTTGCCCGTTTTCATCTATCAGATATCCGCTGGAAAAATCTTTTCCATCCAGAAAGAACAGATTGGTGTTGATACTAAGCGAGGTGCGATCCCAAAAATTATTATTGCCGGCCGGGGACTGGGCCATCAGCATGCTTGCGGACATAAAAAGAAGAGCAGCCAGAAAAAGGGTATTGCGTACTTTACGTTTCATAATTGAAACCTCCCGATTGAAATAATGTTAAATATCTCTCTTAATCTATTGAGATCAACCGTTTATTTCATTTACTTTTGAAGAGTATTTTTAATTTACTTTGTCCATCTATAAATCACAAGATATTTCCATGAAATTCGAAACGAAGGCCATTCATGCGGCAATGGAAGTTGCCCGACAATCAGCAGATATCGTGCCACCGGTCCATCGATCCACGGTTTATGAAATTGACAAGGAAGGACGAAATAAAGGAGACTGGCACTATACCCGGCTGGAAAATCCTAATCGGGTTCAGTGGGAGCATGTATTGAAGGTGCTGGAAGAAGGCGCGGCAGCTGCCGCTTTTTCATCGGGCGTTGCAGCAGCTTCGGCCGTGTTGCAAGCCCTGCATCCCGGAGATCATATCATCATACCGGAAGACGTATATGCGGGCAATCGTAAGCTTGTCAACAAGCTGATGAAGCCTTGGGGTTTGCAGGCCGATTTTACTGATATGACCGATCTGGAAAATATTGCCGATCATATTAACGATGATACAAAGCTGATATGGATTGAGACGCCGTCCAATCCATTATTTAGCATTATGGATATTGAAGCGATCAGTAATCTGGCACATGAAAATGGGGCCGTTGTTTGTGTGGATAATACCTGGCCCACGCCCATCAATCAGATGCCGTTGAAATTAGGTGCCGACCTGGTGGTACATTCTACAACTAAATATTTTGGAGGCCACAGCGATATTCTGGGCGGCGCCGTAATTGCAAAGGAAGAAAATGAAATCTTCGAAAAAATTAGGTTGGTCCAGCGCGTAGGCGGTGCGGTTCCTTCGCCGGATGATTGTTGGATGCTGGCCCGCAGCACGCGAACGATGCCCTACCGGATGAAGGGACACAACGAAAATGCAGAAACACTCGCTCGATTTTTACAGAATCATTATAAGGTAGAAAAAGTGTTTTATCCGGGATTGGCAACGCACGTCGGACATGAAATTGCTGAGAAACAGATGAGTGGGTATGGAGGTATGATTTCATTTTTAATTGACGGCAATGCCGATGAGGCCATAAAAATTGTGGGTAAATCAAAATTAATCAGCCGGGCGACGAGTTTGGGCGGAGTGGAAAGTACCTGGGAACATCGCCGCAGCAGTGAGGGTGAGGGATCTATTACTCCGCAGAATCTGATACGCATAAGCGTGGGGCTCGAGCACGCCGATGACCTGCTGGAGGATTTGGAGCAGGCTCTTTCCGGCTAGCCGGTTTTCCGTAATGCCTGGGCAGTACAGGCAGTAATTTTTTGGAATTAAACGAAACAAAAGGGCCGGGCTGTCCCGTATTATGCCCATTACTATTGTAGAGGGTCTACAAAAATTTTACCTTCTGATGTTTTGTTAATTTGTAAACTAATCAACTGAATAATGAGAAATCTATGTAATGCAGCACTGGCTGTTGTGTGCGCTATGAGCCTGATGGTTGGATGTTCGGGCCATTCCGGCAACACGCAGCCGCTTGACCTTTCCGGAATTGACTCTACGGCCAATCCCGCTGATAATTTTTTCCAATATGCCAACGGCCAATGGCTGGCTGAAACCGAAATACCCGCCTCACAGTCAGGGTGGGGTTCATTCTATATCGTTCGGGATAATGCCCTTCACAACATGAAGGCCATCCTGGATTCTGCCGCAAAACTCCAAAATCCCGAAGAAGGAAGCGTTGAGCAGCAGATCGGAGATCTGTATAGCAGCGGCATGGACAGCGCCGCCATCGAAGAGGCCGGACTGCAACCCCTGCAGGAAAATCTGGACCATATCGCTGCCATCAGCAGTGGACAGGATGTACTGGCGGAGGTGATCCGGGAACACAAAAACGGAGACGGAACGCTGTTCCGATTTAACGTCGGCCCCGATGACAAAAACAGCATGGTGGAACGTGCTCACTTCAATCAGGGAGGCTTAGGCTTGCCTAATCGCGATTACTATTTTAAAGATGATAAAAAGAAGATCAGGGAGAAATATCACAACTATGTAACTACAATCCTGAAGCTCAGCGGAACCGATGAGGGAGCAGCTTCCGAAGCGGCTCAGTCGGTTATCGATCTGGAATCCAAGCTGGCCGAAGCTTCCAAGGCACCGGTTGAACTGCGAAATCCGCAGGCCAATTATCACCTCTTGACGGTTGATGAGTTCAATGGCATGACGCCCAATATCGACTGGAATCAGGTAGTGGCTGATATGGAGCTGGGTGTGGATACGCTGCAGGTAGGACAACCTGAATTTTACAAGCAGGTTTCCGGCTTGCTGGAATCGCAGCCTGTCTCCGTGTGGAAAGCTTACCTCCGGTTTCACCTGATCAATAGCTATGCCCAATGGCTGAGCTCGTCATATGCCGATGCCCGGTTTGATTTTTATAATCGCACGCTCAACGGGCAACAACAGCCTCAGGAGCGATGGAAACGGGTGAGCAACCTGGTGAACCACACTTTAGGCGATGCACTCGGACAGCTGTATGTTGAGCGTTATTTCCCGCCGTCTGCCAAGGAATATATGTTAGGATTGGTGAACAACCTGCAAAAGACTTATCGTGAGCGCATCCAAAAGCTGGAGTGGATGTCGGATTCTACGAAGACAAAAGCGCTGGAAAAGTTGAACGCCTTTGTTAAAAAAATTGGCTATCCCGACGAATGGGAGGATTATTCTTCCATCGAGATCAATCGTAACTCATTGGTACAGAATCTTGAGCACATCGGCCAATGGCAGTACCAGGATATGATTGATAAGCTGGGTAAACCGGTGGATCGTACAGAGTGGGGTATGACGGCACCGACGGTGAATGCGTACTACAATCCCTCTTTCAACGAAATTGTGTTCCCTGCCGGTATTCTGCAGCCGCCTTTTTACTATCAGGGAGCGGATGATGCCGTAAATTATGGTGCTATTGGTGCTGTGATTGGACACGAAATGACCCACGGTTTTGACGATCAGGGGAGCCAGTACGACAAATACGGAAATCTAAAGTCGTGGTGGACCAAGAAAGATCGTAAGCGTTTTGAGAAGCGGACCCAGCAGGTGGTAGATCAGTACAGCAATTACACGGTATTGGATTCTATTCACGTCAATGGAGAGCTTACGCTGGGTGAGAATATCGCGGATATTGGTGGCGTAGCTATTGCCCATGCCGCATTCCAGAAAACCGACCAGGCAAAAAGTGGTGAAAAGATTAATGGATTGACGCCCGAGCAGCGCTTTTTTATGGCCTATGCCCAGGTTTGGCGCATAAAAAATACACCCGAGCGTCTGCAGTGGAGGATCAATAACGATCCACACTCACCGGAGAAATATCGCGTTAACGGTCCGACTTCAAATTTGGAGGCGTTCTATCAGGCCTATAATGTGCAACCGAAAGACAATATGTACCGGGCCGACAGTGTGCGCGTCAAAATCTGGTAATAATCAGCAGGTAATTTTCATAACTGATTTCAGTTATAGCGATGTCGGCCGTATGCCGTCATCGCTTTTTTATTGTAGATTAGATATAGCATGTCGAAAACCGTTTTCTACATAAAGTTGGTTCACGCCTTTCTTTTCCTGTTGATCACAGGGAGTACACTGTATGTATTATTCTCAGCGCTGTTTGACTTCATCACGCCCTTAACCTGGTTTGCGTTTGCCGTGGTAATCATAGAAATGGGGGCGCTGATACTCAACGATTGGAAATGTCCGCTAACCGGTTTGGCTGAGCAACAGGGAGCCGAAGTGGGTTCGGTTGCGGACCTGTTTCTGCCTAAGTGGATCTCGGATCGTCTGTTTCTGATTTTCGGTGTTCTGTTTGTTTTAACTTCTATATTGCTGGTCTGGCGAAACTTGTGTTAAAAGGAGAAGTCCAGCAGATTTGGACATAAAGTATTAACTAATTGGTTATTTAAATTGCGCCACCAAAGACCTAAATATTTTGATCTAACCCCATTTATTATGATCTTTGAGGGCTGTTTAAAGAATGTTAAAAGCAGTATTCTGGTACTACGAGTTTATATGAATTTTTAATGATTTAATCTGACTAACGATGGCCCGAGTTGAAGTAGAAATGCCCCAAATGGGTGAGTCGGTGATGGAGGGAACTGTCATCGAATGGACGAAAAGTGTAGGTGATAAAGTTGAAGAAGACGAAACCTTGCTCGAAATAGCGACGGACAAGGTGGATACCGAAGTTCCGTCGCCACAGGCAGGAATTCTCGTTGAGATATTGGCTGAAGAAGGAGAAACCATCGAGGTCGGTCAGGCCATTGCCGTGATCGAAACCGATCCCGATGCTGCCGATACCTCGGGCGGAGATGACGGGCAGGTCGAAGCTGAAGCAGAGTCTGAAGAATCTTCAGAAGAGCAAGCCGAAGAACAGCAAGAGCCTGAAACTGAAGAGGTCGCTACAACTTCGCAAGACACTTCGTCTGATGGAGAAGGTGAACGCATTGAAGTGAAGATGCCGAAGATGGGCGAATCGGTAATGGAAGGTACCGTTATTGAATGGGCCAAATCGGTTGGCGATGAAGTAGAAGAAGATGAAACGCTGCTCGAAATTTCAACAGATAAGGTAGATTCTGAAGTTCCCTCTCCTCAAGCGGGAACGCTGGTCGAGATCCTTGTTGAAGAAGGTGAAACCATCGAGGTTGGTCAGACGATCGCAATTATCGCAACCGGCAAAGCTGCAAGCAGAGCTGCTACAACCAAATCCAAAGAAGCTGGAAAGTCTGAACAGAAGGCACAAAAAGAATCAACTTCCAAAACCGAGGAAAGTGCTCCTCAACAAGCTGCAAAGGCGGCGAGTACCAATGGGGCCTCTTCAGGAGGTTCGGAACCGCAGCGCATTGGCAGCGACGGACGATTTTACTCTCCCCTGGTTCGATCCATTGCCAAGGAAGAAGGTATTTCCCAGGAAGAACTTGAAAGTATTGAAGGTTCCGGTCAGGGCGGACGCGTTTCCAAGGAAGATATCATGAATTACCTTGAGGATCGCAAGGCCGGCAAAACTCAGGAGCCAGCACAACCAGCAGCTGCTGCATCTTCCTCCGGATTGAGCAAGCCGAGTACCAAGCAAAAAAGCAGCCCGGCCCAAGGCGAGCAGCGGTCAATATCGGCCGGTGAGCTGGATATTCAGCGTCCATCCGAAAACGTCAAGCGCATCAAGATGGACCGTATGCGTAAGATGATTGCTGAGCATATGGTTCGATCCAAGCAGACTTCGGCCCATGTTACCACCTTCAGCGAAGTAGATGTGACGAAGCTGGTGCGCTGGCGCGAAGCTCACAAGCAGGAATTCAAGGAACGTTCGGGCGTCAAACTAACCTTTACGCCCTTGTTCATTGAAAAAATCATTCAGGCTATTCGTGAATTCCCGCTGATCAACAGCTCGGTGGATACCGAAAACGATGAGATTATCCTGAAGCGGGATATTAACTTTGGCTTGGCCGTGGCGCTGGGCGAAGGCGGCAAAGGCGGACTGATTGTACCTGTCATCAAACAGGCACAGGACAAGAACCTGGTTGGCCTCGCAAAAGCCGTGAATGATCTTGCGATGAAGGCCCGGAACAAGGATCTGAATCCGGATGATCTGGTCGGCGGTACTATCACGCTTACAAACTATGGTAGTGTGGGTAACCTGATGGGAACGCCTATTATCAATCAGCCGCAGGTAGCTATTCTCGGTACCGGCGCTATTGAAAAACGTCCGGTAGTCCGTGAAACGTCAGAGGGTGATGTTATCGCCATCCGCCACATGATGTATCTGTCGATGAGTTATGATCACCGCATTGTCGATGGAGCACACGGTGGAGCCTTTCTGAATCGTGTGAAGGAACTGCTCGAGGATTTCGATCCGGATCGCGCAGTTTAATGCACGGCTCCAATATAATTTGAATGCACTAGTAAGGGTTTAGGAAGCTAAACCCTTACTTTTTTTGTCTGGATTATGGAAGCGATACAGTCAATTGACGAAATACGCGAGAAAGTGAAAGCCTTCAAGCAGGAGGGCAAAACTATCGGTTTTGTGCCTACGATGGGTTCCTTGCACGAGGGACATCTTTCTCTGTTTCGATTGGCCCAGGAACATGCCGATGAGGTAATCGCATCGATTTACGTAAACCCGGAGCAATTTGGGCCGGACGAAGATTTTGAAGAGTACCCGAGAGAGCTTGATGCCGATCTTGCAAGATGTGAAGAAGAAGGCGTTGCTGCCGTATTTGCTCCGTCAGACAGTATGATGTATCCGGGCGAGCAGTTTTTGCGTATTGAAATTGATGAGCTTAATAAATTTATGGATGGCGGTTCACGGCCCGGTTTCTTTGAAGGTATTCTGCTCGTGGTGAATAAGCTCTTCAATATCATTGAGCCCGATTATGCGGTTTTTGGACAAAAAGACGTGCAGCAGTTCCGCATTCTGCAGCAGATGGTTCAGGAGTTTAATCACGATGTGGAACTGGTAATGGGACCTATCCTGCGCGCAAATGACGGGCTGGCCCTGAGCAGCCGTAATGCTTATCTGGATGATGAACAACGGAAGTTGGCTCCCGGGCTGTACCGATCGTTACGGTATGTGGCCCAACAGATTGATCAGGGAGCGAAAAACTTCCCATTGCTGTTGGATCATCAGAAAAACGAACTTGAAGCAAAAGGGTTCAAAATTGATTATTTTAACCTGTTTTCTTTTGAGAAGATGACGCCGGTGGAGAACCTGGAAGAAGGAAACAAATATATTTTGGCCGGCGCCGTTTATCTGGGTGAGACCCGGTTAATTGATAATCTAATTATTGAGATTTAGTCCACGGCCATGAAATTAACGATGTTCAAATCCAAGCTGCACCAGATGAAGGTAACCGAAGCTAACCTTCACTATGAGGGAAGTATTACCATCGATCGTGAGTTGTTGGACGAATCGGGTATCTTACCCTACGAAAAAGTGCAAGTCGTTAATATTACCAATGGAGCACGCATTGAAACCTATACCATTCCCGGTGAGTCCGGTTCTCGGGTATGTTGCCTGAATGGAGCTGCTGCTCGTAAAACTCAGGTTGGAGATCGCATCATTGTGATTTCCTATGCCGAAATGACGCCGGAGGAAGCCAAAGGTTTCAAGCCGAAAGTGGTGATTGTTGACGAGAATAACGATCCCAAAACCATTGTGGACGAAACGGAATACGCCACTAAATACGATCTCGAGAAGGGTATTGCGGATAATACCATTGTGGATGAGTGATTCTCATCAGTTCCCATCGTTTACCCTCCTGCTCTTCCTATTGTAAAACTTTACAAAAGCAATCTTCCCTGTTGCAGAAATTAGTTTCATTTTCGTTTCAGCATATGTATTCTATAAAGCTGTGGCGGAAATGACCTGTCAGCATCCAAGAGAGCGTTACAGGTAAACTTCAAATTCCCTTCAGTATTTGTGCCGATATTATATTAGTAATTATATGCGCTGCGGCGTCTTACAACTCTGATAATCTGATTTCATGGACTTTTTAAAAGAACGAAAATATCTATACTGGATCGGGGGTTTTGCGCTTCTGATTATCTTTTGGCTGGCGTTTGGCAGCGAATCCACCGACACGCCCACCCTCTACGCTACGCCCAAACAGGGTCCTTTTAAAGTGGATGTAACCACGACGGGGGAGCTTCGAGCCAAGAATTCTACCAGCATTCGGGGGCCGGAAGGAATCCGCGAGTTTCGAATTTTTAACGTGCCTATTCAGCGATTGATTGATGAGGGTACAGTGGTGCAGAAGGGAGAATTTGTCGCCGAGCTGGACCGCTCTGAAGTTTCAAGTAAGCTCCAGGATGCTGAGCTTGAACTCGATGAGGCGGAATCCCAGTTTGAGAGTGCCCAGCTCGACAGTGCCCTGGAATTGTCCAAAGCCCGAGACAACCTGGTAAACCTGGAATATGCATTGGAAGAAGCCGAGATCGCGGTTGAACAATCCAAATATGAGTCCCCGGCGGTTCAGCGCCAGGTACAAATCGATTACGAGCGCGCCCAGCGGGAGTTGGAACAGGCCCGTAAAAACTACAAGACTCAAGTACGCAAAGCTGAGGTTAACCTTAACGAGATTGAAGCGGACCTTAAGCAGGAGCAGCGGGAAGTACAACGCATACGCGAGATTATGAAGCGATTTACGATCTATGCGCCTGAAAATGGGATGGTTATTTATAAGCGTAATCGTGACGGTTCCAAGGTGACCGAGGGAAGCTCGATCAGTGCCTGGGATCCGGTGGTGGCCGAATTGCCCGACTTTAGCGTGATGAATTCCGAGACCTATGTTAATGAGGTTGATATTCAGAATGTTCGCAAAGGGCAGCAGGTGGATATCGGACTGGACGCTATGCCGGAAAAATCTCTGACCGGTGTTGTGACCAGCGTAGCCAACATTGGGGAACAGCGCCCGAATTCGGATTCCAAGGTGTTCCAGGTTATTGTGGAAGTCAATCAAGCGGATACCACGTTGCGTCCGGCCATGACCACCAGCAATACCATCCACGTAAATTCGGTAGATAATGCGATCTATGTACCATTGGAAGCCATCCATACGGCAGATTCGCTCAATTTTGTGTTTAAGAGAGAAGGCTTGAACGTAGTAATGCAGCAGGTGATACTGGGTCTGATGAATGATAATGATGTGATCATACACGAAGGAGTTTCGATAGATGATCGCCTGTTTTTGTCTATGCCCGCAGATACCTCCGACGTGCAAAAGCAGTATCTCGCAGCCGATGTGCTGGAAAAATACCGTGAAAATTCTGAAGAATCGGCATCTGCAGTTGAAGATAAAAGCTCCCGGAAACGAGCTAGGGCCGAAAACTATCCTCAACCTAACAATTAGCAGTTCTTTAACCCGTAACGAAACTCATTTTGCTGCAGAAAATATTATATAACTTTGATATTGCTCTCGATGCGATCCGTCAAAATAAGATGCGTTCGTTCTTGACCTCGCTGGGTATCATATTTGGGGTAGCTTCGGTAATAGCCATGCTGGCTATTGGTCGCGGAGCCCAGGAAGAGGTTCTTAGTCAGATGAAACTGCTGGGAACCAATAACGTGATCATCCAGCCGGTAGTGAAGCAGATAGAAGAAAACGTATCGAATCAGCCAGCCATCCAGCAGAAACAGAACAAGTTTTCTCCGGGTCTTACCCTCGGGGATATGGAGAGCATTCGCGAGAGAGTGCCTTTTGTGGAATCGGTATCCCCGGAAATTATTTATGAGACCTCCTTTATTCGAGAGGGACGGCTGCGGTCGGGTAAACTCGTAGGCGTGAACGAGTATTATCTTGGCATCAATAATTTTGAAATTGCCGAAGGCAAAGCTTTTACCCCCGTACAGATGGAAAATGCCGATCGCGTCTGTGTGATCGGATCCGCCGTACGCACTAAGTTTTTCGCCGGAGAGAATCCCATCGGGAAAAAAATAAAAGCCGGCAGTGTTTGGCTAACAGTGATCGGAGTGATGAAGGAGCGTCAGCTAAGCACCGAAAGCATCCAGAATTTGGGCATTCGCAATTATAACCTTGATATCTTTGTGCCCGTAACCACTGCTTTACTCCGATTTAAAAATCGCGCGATGGTAACCGGGCAAGAAATTCAGCAAGCAGCTGCCGAACGAAACCGTAATGATAATGAACAGCAAGCGGCTTCTGGCGAAACTCCCAATTATCACCAGATCGATAAGCTGATTGTGCGCGTAGTTGATACCGAATACAGCGTCCCAATAGCAGATGTGGTTCGCCGCATGCTGCAGCGCCGCCATAATGAGGTGGTAGACTTTGAGGTAATTGTACCCGAGCTGTTGCTTCAGCAGCAACGGAGAACGCAGGAGATTTTTAATATTGTGCTTTCCTCCATTGCATCTATTTCGCTGATTGTTGGAGGAATAGGGATCATGAATATCATGTTGGCTTCGGTCGTTGAGCGTTACCGGGAAATTGGGGTGCGTCGGGCCGTTGGGGCGCACGAACGGGATATTCAGCTACAGTTTTTGACGGAAGCGCTGGCCATAAGTATCACCGGCGGACTGATCGGCGTGATTTTGGGAATTGCTCTTAGTTATGTGATTGAGCTGACGGCCGGAATTGTCAGTATTGTAACCCTTACTTCTATTATTATTTCATTTGGTGTAGCGATGGCCATTGGGGTGATCTTCGGTTATTTCCCGGCCCAGCGCGCGGCCAAACAGGATCCAGTAAATGCATTACGACATGAATAAACGTATCAAAAAAGTACTATTTGCACTATTATTGACCTCAGTTTTCTTTGGGAGTAAAGCCCAAGCGCAGGATGCTAATAGTCTTGGCACCTTAACGCTGGACCAGTGTATCAATCTCGCACGGGAGCAAAGCGCACTGGCTAATGCGGCGCGCTATTCGCTGGTTGCCAGCCGCTGGCAATACCGATCCTATCGGGCCGATCTGTTGCCCAGCTTCTCGCTGTCCGGTGATGCTCCCAACTACAATAAATCTATTTTTTCGAATGTGCTGGATAACGGGCAGGTAACCTTTTCGTCTCGTACCCAATCCGAAGCCAGCACTTCGGTGAGCATCAGCCAGAATATCGCGCCGACCGGCGGTTCGCTGTCACTTTCTTCCGGAATCACCAGGCTGGGTATTTTTGAAGGAGAAAATACCTATTTGTGGCAGAGTACCCCGATGGTTTTGGGATATACCCAGCCTATTTTTCAGTTTAACAATCTGAAATGGCGAAACAGAACCGAGCCGCTGCAGTATGAAATCGCTCAGAAAGAATTTGTGGAGGAGATGGAAAATCTTTCCCTTACAGTAACGCGTCAGTTTTTTGATGTGTACTTGGCAAAAATTAATTTGGAGAACGCCCGGTTCAATGTGGCGCGCAACGACTCGATTTATCAGATTTCAAAGGGACGCTACAACGTGGGCAGTATTGCGGAAAATGATTTGTTGCAGACTGAGTTGGCGCTGCGCAATGCCGAGTCGTCGCTTACCTCCGCACAAATTGAATATAACCGATCACTTAATGAATTTAAGATTCTGCTGGGATATGAGACGGATGTAAAGCTGGACCTCCGGGAACCTGAGCGTCTGCCCGAGATTTCAGTGAACATCGAGAAAGCCAAGCAGCTTGCACTCAACAATAATAGTGAGTCACTAAATTACCGGCTCAATGAAATACAGGCCGATCGCAACCTGGCCCAGGCCAAAAGCGAGGCAGGATTGGCGGCTACCTTAAATGTCAATTACGGACTCAATCAGACGGCAGAAAATTTTTCTGATCTGTATCAAAATCCACAAAATCGCCAGTTTGTAACGGTCGGGTTTGATGTGCCGATCTTTAACTGGGGTAAGCAACGTTCTCAGGTGAACGCGGCTCGCAATCAACAGCGTGAAGTCGCCAATAGTATCGAGTACCAGCGCCGCCGGTTTTTGCAGCAGGTAGAATACACCGTGAGCCAGTTTCTGCAGCTTCGGGGTCAGGTACTGATTGCCGCGCAGGCCGATACAATCGCACAGCGACGCTATCAGGTAGCTCAGAATCGGTATCTCATCGGTAAGATCGATATTACCAACCTGTTTATTGCGCAGAATGAGAAAGACTCGGCTCGGCAAGCTTATATCAGGGCCTTACGCACCTTCTGGACCGGCTGGTATGAATTGCGGCAGCTAACACTGTACGATTTTCAGAATGATCGGCCTATCGATTACAATCTCTGACAGTGTCTTTTGTTTGTGATAAATACTCTGTTTATTAAAAAATGAAAATAAAGGCTACTCCTTCCTCTGTAGTTGCCATTACTCTAAGAGTGTATCCCGTAGAAATATCATGGATTTAAATTTTACAAAAGGACCTAAAAAGGAATCCGTATTACCCTCTGCTGAACATGGTCTGGGAACTTTCGGGGGCGTTTTTACGCCTTCTATTCTCACCATTTTAGGTGTAATCATGTATTTGCGCTTTGGCTGGGTAGTGGGGAATGTGGGTCTTATCGGTACCCTGCTGATTGTTACACTTTCTACTGGGATTACTTTGCTGACGGCTCTATCCATCGCCGCTATTGCCACAGACCAGCGGGTGCGAATCGGCGGTGCTTATTATATGATCAGTCGATCTCTGGGTATTGAATCGGGTGGTGCTATAGGTATTCCACTGTACCTGGCCCAGGCCCTTTCGGTGGCACTGTATACGGTAGGTTTTGCCGAAAGTGTGGTCGAGGTATTCCCAATGCTCAACTTTAAGATAGTGGGTATTATAACTACCATATTGGTTGCGGTATTGGCGTTGGTATCGGCCAAAGCCGCTATACGCGCACAGTATTTTATCATGTTTGGGATTGCCCTTTCGCTTCTTTCCCTGATTTTTGGCAGCCCGATCGAGCAGTCGAATATTGAAATGTGGGGTGCTGCCCAGCGCCATTCCGAAGGTTTTTGGACGGTATTTGCGGTCTTCTTCCCCGCCGTGACCGGCATTATGGCCGGCGTGAATATGTCAGGGGATTTAAAAGATCCCGGAAAGTCAATCCCCAAAGGTACTTTCTGGGCCATTGGCGTGGGGTACGTGATTTACATGGGGCTTCCGATTTTGCTGGCCAACCGGGCGGATGCGCTCACGCTTATCGAAGATCCGCTGATTATGCGAAAACTTTCGTACTGGGGTGATGCTATTTTGATCGGGGTGTGGGGCGCAACGCTTTCGAGTGCGATGGGCAGTATCCTGGGAGCCCCGCGTGTGCTGCAGGCATTGGCCCGTGATGGCGTGCTGCCTCGATGGCTTCGCTGGCTGGGTCGTGGTGATGGTGAAGATGATACCCCACGCGTGGGCACGGTATTAACTTTGGGCGTGGCGTTGCTGGCAGTATGGCTCGGTAACCTGAATATTATAGCGCCCGTTTTAACCATGTTTTTTCTGACTACTTATGGAGTGCTTAATATAACTGCAGGCATTGAGCGATTGCTTGGCAGTCCCTCATTCCGTCCGAAGTTTAAGGTACACTGGAGCCTTTCGCTGTTGGGTGCTGTCGGTTGTATTGCTGTCATGTTTTTAATTAATACCGTGGCGACCATTATCGCAGCGATTTTTGTCATTATTATCTTTTTGTGGCTGGAACGCAGAGAGCTTCAATCGGCATGGGGCGACGTTCGTCGGGGAATATGGATGGCACTAACCCGTGCCGGCCTGATGAGGTTGGGTTCCACCGTGGAAGCGAAAACCTGGCGTCCCCATCCGCTGGTACTCTCGGGAGCACCGACCAAACGATGGCATTTAATTGATCTGGCCTCGTCGCTGACCCACAACCGCGGGATATTGACTATCGCAACCGTACTAAACAGCGATAATATTACAACTGAACGCAAACAAGTACTTGAGGAGAATATCCGGGACTTTCTGGCTAAACGAAGCGTACAGGGATTGGTCAGGGTTACCACTTCGCATAATGCCTTCCAGGGGGCGAAAGATCTGGTAGAGGCTTATGGCTTGGGAGCACTGGTACCCAATACGATCATTCTCGGTGATAGTGAAAGTGAGGAGGTTCGGGATCAGTATTGTGATATGATTGCCAGTTTTTATGATCAGCATCGTAATATTATTGTGGTACACGATAATAAAGAACTCGGCTTTGGTGAACGCAAGCGTATCGACCTGTGGTGGGGTGGGCTGAAAGGCAACGGCGGTCTTATGATGATTCTATCATATTTGCTGCAAAGCAGTCGAAAATGGTGGGATGCACAGGTGAACGTAAAAATGGTGGTGGAAAATGAGCAGGCCGCGGCTACTGCGCAGGAAAATCTTTCCCGAATCCTTCAAAAAATCCGTATAGGCGCTGAGGCACAGGTGTTGGTCTCCCATGGACGGTCGTTTGACGATATTCTGCATGAATCGTCGAAGGGGGCCGATCTGGTACTGATGGGGATGGCCAAACCCGGTCAAGCAGACGGAGATTTCATTACATACTACGAACAATTGCATAATCGCCTGAACAACCTTCCGACAACCATTATGGTGCTGGCGGCCGAAGAGATATCATTCGGTGAAGTATTATTGCAGCAGGATGAGTTTCAGGGGGATTAGCTTCTTTTCGGGAGTTGTCGATTTACCCGAGCTCAAGAGGTTGCTAGGGAAAATTATTTCTGTATAAAGATTTCATCAAATTCGACCTCGTAAGATTCTCTGAATGCGGTTGCAACAGTGGGATTGATCTTGAGGGAAGCCGCTATAACCCAGAGGTTGCCACTTATCTGTTCTCCCCGAATAAATCCGTCCGTAACAGGGATGGCGCCAATGACCGGACAAAAGCATCCACGCGTGAAATAGGTGTTGACCTGCCTCAGCTTGGTGTCATGGAATTCAAACTGCTTAGTTCCGGCGGGTATTTCTAGGTAAATTGAACGACTGTATCCTCCATCCACGATGCCCGGCCGGGCCGTTACGTTCTTTTGATAGTGGAATACGATGTTGTCTCCTTCTTCCAGGCTAAGGGTAGTAACAGTATAGGTGCTGTCAGCACCGTAGTTTTGTTCTCTGCTACCGGTTACAATCTTTTTGTTTTGTTGCACTTCATAGGAGTAGGAGATGGTAAAATCAGGTTCCCTGTTTATTTCACATCCTGAAATACCAAGCCAAAGTCCAAATGCAATAAACAGATAGACAGGTGCAGCTGTTGTCTTTTGTTGCATTAAAATCATTGTTGTGGTCTCTTGATGCTTGTGGCTTGGTAGTAATGAATTGGATCTGCCCTTTAACTTGGGCACTCTAGTAAGTTTGATTCTTGGGAAATGGGCTTTTCATATGGTCCAGGCCCTCCCTTTCAATAATCTCTTTGAATGAAATCAATTTTAGATTTCCTTTTTCTAATGCTTGTTCAAAAGCGGGGGAGATCAAGGCACCCAGGACGCTTTGGCGATGAGCACCCATGTTGGCCAGTGGTTGTCCGCTATTCATATCTTTCATAGTGGCAAGTTCCGGGTTATTAATACCAACGTGCGATACCAGGTAGTTATATCCCGGTTTAAGCTTGGGGATTATGGTTGTAAGGCTGTCAATTTTATCGTTCGGTGCGGCACGATACTGTGGCGACCAGCTGGTTTCGTTGAAATAGCCAAACAACCCCAGTCCGTATTCCCTGGCAAGTTTTTCTGTGACTTCGCGGAATTGAGGATCGTTAAAGACGGTCCCCATATGTGCATCCATGTATTTGATGTCCAGGCCGGTGGCGAGAGCTCGTTCGATTTGGGCACGGAGCTCTGTTTCGAGCTCCTGCATATCGGGCTCATTGCCATAGAGGTCCTCGGCCGAGTGAAAGAAATATCCATTACTGTCCACAAGGCTTGGTACCGTTTGCTGACCTGCAACCGGACCCCATCGATAGTATTCCCATTCGGAATTGACGGTTAGATGAATACCTGCGGTTACCTGTTCGGAATGTTCCTTGAGGATATCAACTGCTTCCTGATACCAAGGACAGGGAAACATAATCGAAACCGAGACGGGAAGATCCGAATATTCCAGCAGTTTCTGGAATCCCATATTCACCGAATGGCTCATGCCGGCGTCATCGGTGCGGATAACCAAGTAGCGGGTTTCAGTTGATGACTGGGTAGATTTCTGCGTTTGTGCCTTGGCCTTTGAGGAGATTGTCCCCAGAATACCGATTCCTGTAAGTAGAATGCTTATGATAAAAGTGCGCATGGCTTCCCCCTGTTGTAAATTGAAGAATCATGATACTGAATTTCATGAATACTACAAAGTACGGGACCGGCAGGAAGCCATGCACCTATCTTTGAATCATCTAATCAGAAAGCTAGGAAAAATCAGGGAGCAACTCGAAGAATTTAGCCGAGGTTTGAATGCCGCGGTAGAAATCCTTGAGCGCAAATTTTTCGTTGGGCGAATGGATGGCATCGCTGTTGAGTCCGAAACCCATCAATATAGATTGCGCGCCCAGCACTTTCTGAAAATCGGCGACAATGGGGATAGAACCTCCCTCGCGTGTAAAGAGCGGTTCCTTATCATACACTTCATTAAAAGCATTGGCCGCAGCCTGCAGCCCATAGAATGAGAGGTCGGTGATGGCCGGATGACCGCCGTGATGCTCGGTAATATTTACAGTTACCGTATCCGGTGCCAAAGAATTAACTTGCTTGGTAAATAATTCGGCTACCCGTTTTGGATCCTGATCAGGTACCAGCCGCATGCTGATTTTAGCTCCTGCTTTCGAAGGCAATACGGTTTTGGCACCTTCGCCCTGGTAGCCGCTCCACAGGCCGTTAACGTCCAGGGTGGGCCGAGCTGAGGTACGTTCAAGGGTCGTATATCCCTTTTCCCCGTTAAGGGTTTTGAGGCCCAGCTTCTCTTTATATTCTTCCTCATCAAAGGGTAGCTTCTTGTAGGCCTTCCGATCTTCGTCAGTAAGATCCATCACATTGTCGTAAAATCCTTTGATCTGGATCACGCCGTTGTCATCCTTAAGTTGGGAGATGATATCGGCAAGCACATTTGCCGGATTGTCAACCGCCCCGCCGTAGACGCCTGAGTGAAGATCGCGATTTGGTCCCTGAACTTCGACTTCCATATAAGCCAGCCCGCGCAGGCCGTAAGTGATAGAGGGCGTATCCTCGGCAAACATTGCCGTATCGGAAATGAGCACCATATCACAGGCAAGCAGATCTTTATGCTCTTTGATAAAGGGCACAAGGTTCGGAGAGCCGATCTCTTCTTCCCCTTCAAAGATAAACTTGATGTTGACCGGGAAATCAGTTCCGGATTTCAGGTATGATTCCAGTGCTTTGACATGCGTAAAAGATTGCCCTTTATCATCACTGGCTCCGCGGGCGTAAATGTCGCCGTCGCGAACCGTAGGTTCAAAGGGGGGCGTATCCCAAAGATCTTCCGGATCGGGGGGTTGAACATCATAGTGGCCATAGACCAAGACGGTAGGTTTGGATTCATCGGTAATTAGTTCCCCGTAAACAATGGGATTGCCGTCGGTTTCAAAAAGCTCAGCTCGATCCAGTTCCAGGTTTTGGAGTTTTTCGAGCAGAAAATTTGCTGCCTCTTTGACGTTCTTTTTGTAATTGGAGTCGGTGCTGATGCTGGGTATGCGCAGGAAATCAAAAAGCTCATCCTTGAACTGTTCTTGATGCGCATCAATATACTCTGATACAGTAGCCATAATAATGTTCGATTTGGTTGACAGTGCGTATTTCGTACTTCGTATGATGAGTTCTACGAACTAAGAGATACGCATATGTCCTGCGTCAGAGTATAAGTATATCACTGCTTGGAATCCATCCATACAAGCCGTTACTCATACGAACATACGACCATCCCTGCTTGGAATCACTTTCGTGGCTATCTACTGTAAAGGTATACCCTTCAAAGGCCTGGCTTACCAAAGATGCATCTTGTCGGGGATGTTCGAGCACAGAGGCTTTATCCGTTACCATCACCGCCGTGTGATACCGATTGCTAACATACCGGGTGTAAAAACCCGCAGCCATGATAAGTAAGGCAACCCCGCAAAGAGCCATTCCTCCGATACGCAAGTATTGAGGATAAAAGTCGAAAAACCAGTGAGCTACAAAAATAAGCACACCCAGATTCAGCAGGATGATGGCTACAAGCAAAAGATTTTTTGCACCTACATGTTGTTGCATCCATTCGGTGGCAATGTCCCAGGGCAGCTTCGGAAGTACGGCTGATTGTCGGCTAAATTGCTGATTTACGGATTCAAGCGCTTGGTTGGCGTCGGACGCAGTTTCTTCGAAGCGCGAGGCTTTCATAAAATAATATTTGGCTTTGCCCAGGGAGTCCAGGCGCTGGTAGCTGACGCCCATATTCAAAAACAAGGCGCCTGATACGGTATTTTGTGCTTCCAGGCGGTGGTAGATGGAAAGAGCCTGCCGGTAGCTGCCGTTTTCGAGTTGTTCATTGGCTTGGTCGAACAGGGCCTGCGGGCTTTCCTGGGCATAGCTGTTCGGCATGCCAAACAGAACCGTAAGGGAGAGTAATAGCGTCAGTTTCTTAAAAGTAAAAGCCACGTTTACAATACTTTTTTAAGTTTCTCCAGGGTGCTTTCAGCCAGACCTACATGCGATTTCAGGTACTCGTGTGATGTGTCCGGCGCATAGCTGATGGAAGCACATTTATCGAGCAGCATGCGCACGTTTTTCACCAAATTTTCGTCGATATTTTGATCTTTAAGAGCCTGTATATATTGCTGATTTGAAAGTCCAGCTTCGGGCAGGGTCAACCGGTCGCTGATAAAACCGGTGAGTGCTTTTTGCAGCATGTTGTAAGCTTGTTTGATATGGCCCTCTTCCGAGAGGTGAATGGTTTCCTCCAGTCGCTGAGAAGCTTTGTCGTAAGCTTTTTGGGAGCGAGCAAAGGCTCGATCCGTATTCATCTTGGTGAGATACGATTTTTGCCAGTAACCGATACTGAGAACAACCAATGGAATTAATAGGCCTGTCCAAAACCACCAGTGACCCAACAAGCTTTCGGTGTCTGGAGTAACCCAGGTTGCGAGGCCCATTACCGGACTAATTTTTTGGGCGCCCGGTGAAGTAGAGGCTACGTTCGCATTGGGATTTGCCTCCACGTTAAACGAAAGCGGATCGAGGTTGACGGACACCATTCGATTTTTCGAAGGATCAAAATAGGATATGTTTTCAGCTGGGATTTCATAGCTGCCGGGGGATCGCGCAATAATGACGTCGGTAAATGTTTTCGAGCCGCTTATCTTCCCGTCTCGTCGATTCAGGTTTGAATTTTCTTGAGGTTCATATATTTCAAGACCCTCGGGTAGGTCATATTCCGGTTTCGAAATCAGCGGCACATTTCCGGTGCCTTCAATTCGGGTAGTGAGTTCAATAGATTGGCCTACTTTAGCATCCTGTGTGCTGATGCTTCGAGAAATGTTGTAATAGCCAACGGCACCAAGATATTGGCTGTTACCGGCATCCGGCAGGGGCTGTGCATTGATGGTAACGGGATCGCTGGAAAGTTCAACCTGACGCTGGTTGCTTCCGAATCCTCCAAAAAAACTGCTGAAAGCATCACCCCGGGATCGAACAGAGCGGACTGAGACAATGATATTATAGGGGCTGATGGTTAACTCCCCGGATTTCGTTGGGAAAAGCGCAAACTGCAACAACCGGGCTTTTCGGTATCTTACGCCGTTTACAATAGTGGAAGTCGCTTGTGGTCGGTTACTGTTTTCAAGTTCTTCTTTCCAAAATCCTTCGGCTTTCCATCCCGGAACAGGTTGATAGGAGTTGACTTCAAGTCCATCTTTAAAATAGAGGATTACATCCGTGATTATCTGTTGTCCGGTTACCGGCTTTTTATCGGATACTTCCAGCTGCAGAAAGATGTCCGGTTGTCCCGAACCCGATTTGGCCGATTCATTGCGATCTACAATACTGACATCGATGGGATCGGTCTGGTAATCCTTATTGTCAATAGTAATACTGATCGGGGGGATGGTATGGTCGCCTTTATCCTGGGCCACCAGATAATAACTGTAGGTATAGGAGGTACTGCTTTCCCCATTTACATAACTGTAGCTGCGGGAGGTCGAGGGAGTATTACTAAGTAAGCGAAATCCCGGGAAATCGGGCAATTCAGGACGTGAAACATTGTTGAAACTTCCGCTGACTTTAATGGAAAGATTGATACGTTCACCGGTATAAACAGTCGTCTCCGAAACACTGGCACTTACCGAAACTGAAGACTGCCCGGCGGCTTTTGTCGAAAGCAGGCCGGAGAGTAGCGGTACTAAACAAAAGAGGGCACAGAAGAATCTACCAATCCTTTTCATTCTTACTTTTGCTGGACTCCGTTTTCTGTTTCTTGAATTTTTTAAGCAGATCCTTCTCTTTTTGCTCCAACGCTTTCAGAATCTTTTCTGCCTCTGCCTTACTCATCTTTTGTGGCTGCGGCTGTTGTTTCTGTTTTTGCTGATCCTGTTGGTTCTGCTGCTTTTGTTGCTGTTTATTTTGTTGGTCTTGGTTCTGCTTATTTTCCTGATTCTGCTGTTGCTTATTCTGTTGGTTATTTTTTTGATCCTGGTTCTTATTCTGCTGGTTCTGTTTATTTTTTTGTTGTTGCTTTTGTTCCCTTTCCTTCTGTTTAACCAGCTCATAATTATGTTTGGCATCTTCGTCGCCGGCCATATAGCGTAAGGATTTCTTGTAATAATCCAATGCCTTATCCCATTTTTTAGCGTCGGTAAGTACCTTGCCAATGTTGTAATTGGCTTTTGCTTTTTCTTCAGGATCTTCAGTCATGCTCTTGAACTGCTCAAACGTACGAATCGCCTCCTTTTGTTTTCCGGCTTTGGCTTGGGCATTAGCCAGGTTGAAATACAGTTTTGCATTTTCTGGATTGGCGTCAATGGCTTTTTTGTAAAGCGTAACGGCCTGCTCATAATCCCCATTCTCATACGCCTCATTGGCTTTACGGGCGTCATCAAGCGAAGCGCCCAACATCAATAAAGCCAGAAAGTATGTTAGCAGTAATCTCATGTTCAATTTTGTTACTTTAATTCATTCCTGTAACGAAGGATATCCCGCTAAAATTATGAAAATCAGTCCATTTGTTCAGCAATGGCCAGGGTTTCTTCGTCCATCTTCATATTAGTAAACACATTGGAGACATCGTCATTATCTTCAAACTTTTCCATAAGCTTGAAGTTGGATTCGGCCACATTGGGTTCCACCTTTACTTCGGTCATAGGAATGCGAATCAGCTCGGCGGAATCAATTTCATATTCATTATCCAGCTCCTCGAGTTTGTCGCGAACTTCGTACATACTTTCGCGGGCCGTCGTAACATTGAAGAACTCACCCTCGGTATCAATCTCCTCAGCGCCGGCATCAATAGCATTTAGCATGAACTCTTCTTCATCGTGTTCATCTGCTTTTACGCGGATCATTCCTTTTTGTTCAAAAAGGTAGCCTACCGAACCATCGGTGCCCAGGTTGCCGCCGTGTGATGAAAAGATATGACGAATTTCACCCACCGTGCGATTGTAGTTATTGGTGGTAACCTCAATAAAATAAGCAATGCCGCCCGGACCATATCCCTCATAGGTAGCATCTTCATAGCGGCCGTCCCCTTCGTCGAGCTCTCCGGTCCCTTTTTTGATGGCACGTTCGATATTATCCTTGGGGACATTATCGCTTTTGGCATTCTCAATGGCCGTATCCAGACGAGGATTCATCTCCGGATCGCCGCCACCTTCGCGGGCAGCTACAGATATCTCACGAAGATGCTTATTGAAGATTTTAGCTCGTTTTTTGTCTTCTTTGGCCTTTTTATGCTTTATATTTGACCACTTGGAATGACCTGCCATAAGCTGTATATCCTATTTGAATGCTAACAGTGATAGCGGTTCCTATACCCGCTTGCTAAAAGGCATATAATATAACAGATAACTACCTTTGCACCTAATATGCAGTTTATGGAAATGAGTTCTCGAAAAATTTTGTTGTTCCAAATAAGCTGATAATAACAGCGCGCTAAAAGCGTTTTCCAACAAACCAGAGAAAATAAAACGGGCATGAATATAGGAATTGTATGTTATCCCACCTTTGGGGGTAGCGGTGTAGTAGCAACGGAGCTGGCAAAAGGATTGGCACAGCGCGATCATAATGTGCACATGCTGAGTTATTCGCGCCCGGCCCGGCTGGATTCGTTTCGCACCAATATCTCCTATCACGAAGTGAACATGAATACCTATCCACTGTTCGAGTATCCGCCATATGACCTGGCCTTGGCCAACCAGATGGCAAACCTCATCGAATATGAAGATATTGAGGTCTTGCATGTCCATTATGCTATTCCACATGCTACCAGCGCTTACCTGGCCAAACAGATCTTGGGTGAAAAAGGAAAACACGTTCCCCTCATTACCACACTTCACGGGACTGATATTACCATAGTGGGTAGTGACCCAAGCTATAAAAGTGTGGTGGACTTTTCGATCAACCAAAGCAATGGTGTAACAGCTGTTTCTGAATACCTCCGGGACGAAACCTACAAGCGTTTCGACATTAAGAAAGACATCAAGGTAATACCGAATTTTATTGATCTGGATCGGTTTCAAAAATCTAACAAAAACCACTTCAAGAAAGCGATCTGTCCGGAGGGCGAAAAAGTTGTCGTTCACGTTTCCAACTTCCGGGAGGTCAAGCGGGTCCCTGAAGTGGTTAGTGTATTCAGTCGAATTCTTGATAACAATATTAAAGCTAAACTGCTGCTGGTAGGTGACGGTCCCGATCGTCAGCGAGCCGAACAGCGATGCCGTGACCTTGGGATTTGCAACCATGTTCGATTCCTGGGCAAGCAGGATCAGGTGGAAGAGGTGCTTTCTATTGCGGATCTGTTTCTGATCCCTTCCGGTTCCGAGACTTTCGGATTGGCGGCTCTTGAGGCGATGAGCTGCAGTGTTCCGGTCGTAAGTTCCAATATCGGCGGTTTGCCCGAGGTAAATGTTCATGGAGAAACCGGGTACCTTTGCGACCTCGACGATATCGATTGTATGGGCGAGTTTTCGGTGAAAATTCTCTCGGATGACAAGCTGCATGATCAGATGTCGAAGAATGCTCGCAAGCGAGCCGAAGACTTTGAAATGTGTAAGATTATCTCCATTTATGAAGACTATTACCGGGAAGTACTCGAAAAGATGAAGACTCAGGTCTGAATCCGGATCTTTTTGAGCGATAATTTTTTGTCAATTTTTTAGGCTACACTAGCCTGTTTTGTGTATCCCTGAATTGACTTTAGAATCCCATCTTTAAATAAAACCCCGTCCATTTGAAGCTTAGGTTGATTTGGGTTTTAACGTTTGATGTGTTAGCGTTATCAGCTAACCGGAATTTGTTTTTTAGCTATGTCAAACTTTAAACACTCTCTGCCTGCTTCGCTTTTTTTAATGCTTTTATTGCTGCTCGGTCTCGCGATCCAGCCGGCCGCAGCACAGTTTTCCCTTGCTAATTTGCCCGACTGGGAGAATCCCCGGACCATTGGTATCAATAAAGAACCGGCGCGTGCCGAAGTAATTTCGTATCCGGATATACAATCAGCTCTGACGGATGATGGTATCCGGCCGGATTCCCCTTATTATAAGTCCCTTGATGGGGCTTGGAAGTTCAAGTGGACTCAAAATCCCGATAGCAGTCCTGGTGAATTTTATGAAACCAGCTATAATGTGAGTGGCTGGGATGAGATTACGGTGCCGAGTTCGTGGCAGACTCAAGGATACGGCAAGCCTATCTATCTAAATTCACGCTATCCCATGGAATCGATTATGGGTGGCTTGTTTCCACCACGAGTACCTAGCGATAATAATCCGGTGGGTTCTTATCGACGTACATTTACTGTGCCTGACAACTGGAATAATCGGCAGGTCTTTGTGCATTTCGGCGGGGTGAAAAGCGCCTTTTATCTTTGGGTTAACGGCCGAAAAGTAGGATATAGTGAGGGCAGCATGACGCCCGCGGAGTTCAATTTGACGCCCTATCTGAAAGAAGGACAAAATACCGTGGCGGTAAAAGTGTACCGCTGGTCAGACGGTTCTTGGCTTGAAGATCAGGACATGTGGAGATTCAGTGGTATCTACAGGAGTGTGTATCTCTATTCCAAACCAGGGCTGAATCTGAATGATGTGTTTGTCCGTGGCGGTCTGGATGAGAAGTACAAAGATGGGAAGCTGCATATAACGGCCGAAGTACAGAATAACACCAAAAAAACAGAGTCGGCCACGATAGAGGCTTACCTGTATGCCCCACAGGGTAATCGGGTTGGTAAAGGGCCTGTTGCATCCGGTAAAACAGAGTACGCCATGCCGTCGGGTACGATGAGTGAAGCGGAACTCAGGGCTGTGATCGAAAATCCCCAAAAGTGGACCGCCGAGACCCCAAACCTCTATACGGTAGTGGTGGTGCTAAAAGGTGACGAGGGAAAGGTGATGGATGTGGCGCGCAGCCAAACCGGCTTTCGGGATATCGAGATTCGCGACAAGATGTTTATGGTCAATGGCAAACAGGTGAAGCTGAAGGGGACGAATCTGCACGACCACGATCCGCAGACCGGCCGCACGGTAGATTATGAGACCATGGTCGAAGATGTCAGGCTGATGAAGCGTCATAATCTCAACGCGGTGCGGATGTCGCACTATCCTCACGATCCCAAATATTATGATTTGTTTGACAAATATGGTCTGTATGTAATTGATGAGGCTAATTTGGAGACACACGGCATTTCGTTTCACAAGAATCTGCTGCCAGGCAGCGATCCACTCTGGGCCGATGCCACGCTCGACCGGGCGCGAAGCATGGTCGAAATCAACAAAAACCATCCATCAATTGTGATCTGGTCGCTGGGCAATGAGGCTGGATGGGGTGCCAATTTTGAACAGATGGCGGCGTACATCCGCGCGGCCGATCCGTCGCGTCCCATCCATTATCAGCACATGAATAGCGTGGCCGACATGATGAGTTATATGTATCCCTCGGTAGATTATTTGCAGCAGGCGCTCAACAATCCTGAGATTGATAAGCCGATTATCCTTTGTGAGTATGTACACTCCATGGGGAATTCTACCGGCAACATAAAGGAGTATATGGAGCTGATGGAGCATAACCGAAATTTTATTGGCGCCTTTATCTGGGATTGGGTAGACCAGGGACTTTGGAAAGAACATGCTGGCGGCGAAGGCTACTGGGCTTACGGCGGCGATTATGGTGATGATCCCAATGCGGGTAATTTCAATTTTAATGGTGTTGTTTTTCCCGATCGAAAGCCACAGCCGGCGCTTAAGAGTGTTAAATATGCCTATCAGTTTGTTGAGGTGTCACCGGTGAATCTGCTTGAAGGTAAAATTCGAATGACTAACAAGTATTCACATAAAGACTTGTCAGATTATGAACTGCAATGGAACTTAAAGAAGGATGGTTCAATCATACAGTCGGGGAGTATTAGTAAATTGGATTTATCACCGGGTAAATCCGGGCAGTTTGCCCTGCCGATTGAATCACCTGATCTCGAAGCCGGACGGGAATACTGGCTGGATGTTAGTTTTCATCTGAAAGAGGACAAAATTTGGGCTGATCAAGGTTTTAAAGTGGCTTGGCGCCAGATACAGATGCCATTTGCGGTGGATGACGCCCCGGAAATAAAAACACAGGAATTACCACCGCTTGAAGTTCAGGAATCCGATAAAGCTATTACTGTTGCGGGCCCCGATTTCGAAGCAAGGATTTCCCGTACTACCGGTGCACTACAGCAATATGAATTTCAGGGAAACAGCATGATAAGTGGCCCCCTGGAGCCCAGCTTCTGGCGGGCTACCACCGACAATGACCGGGCGGGATGGAGCGATAGCTTGGATCCATGGGAAACAGCTGCTGAAAACCGTACGGTGAAAGAAGTGAGGGTTAACGGTTCCGGTAACCAAACAGTAAAGGTTTTTGTGAATGGAACTCTACCCATTGGTAAAACGAAGTATGAAATCACCTACACTATTTTAGGGGATGGAACCGTGCAAGTGAACCAAGAGCTTACGCCGCTGGGCATGGATTTGCCGCCAGCTATTCCTAAAGTGGGTATGAGCCTAGAGATCCCGAAAGAATACAAGACAATGAGCTGGTATGGACGTGGTCCCGAAGAAAATTACTGGGATCGTAAAAACGGAATTATCATGGGTCGCTATTCCGGCCCAATTGATTCGCTTTGGGTCAACTATCCCTATCCACAGGAGAACGGCAATCGCAGCGATGTGCGCTGGGCGGCGTTTACTGATGATAAGGGCAATGGACTGCTGGCAGTAGCTGGCAAGCAGCTTAGCGTAAGTGCCTGGCCGTATACTTTGCTGGATTTACAGCAAGCATCCCATATTAATGAGCTGCTGCGACGTGACTTTTACACTGTCAATTTGGATTACAAGCAGCAAGGGGTAGGTGGAACCAACAGCTGGTCGGAATTGGCCCGGCCACTGCCTGAGTATCGACTGGTGACCAACAAAAGTTATCGCTATAAGTATTATCTGCGTCCCGTTACTTCTGAAATGGGCAATCTTGGAGATTTAGCTAACCAGGCTTTTCCTGAAGATTAAATAACAGAAGCTCGTGTCATCTTGAATTTGTTTTAGGATCTTAAACATTAAAAAAGCCCGGCACTTAAAAGTGACAGGCTTTTTAATTGCTTAAGGGAGTTTGGTTCCCGAATAAATTTACGAAGCCGGTGCCAGTACTTTGGAAACCTGTTCAGCAGCTTCTTTCAACAGTACAGCCGAAATCACGTTGAGGTCTGAGTTGTCAATGATTTCTTTGGCTTCTTCGGCGTTGGTTCCCTGCAAGCGTACAATGATGGGTACATCTTCCACCTTCTCAGCAATTTCGGGATCCTTGACCGCTTCGATAATACCGTTGGCTACGCGGTCGCAGCGAACAATACCGCCGAAGATATTAATCAGGATTGCTTTTACATTTTTATCTTCCAGAATAATGCGGAATCCATTCTTAACTGTCTCGACATTTGCGCTTCCACCCACATCCAGGAAGTTAGCCGGTTCGCCACCGGAAAGCTTAATAATATCCATGGTAGCCATAGCCAATCCGGCGCCGTTGACCATACAGCCTACGTTACCGTCGAGCTTAATGTAATTAAGTCCAAATTCAGAAGCTTCCAACTCAACCGGATTTTCTTCTGACTTGTCTCGCAGTTCTTCAATATCTTTGTGACGGAACAGGGCGTTGTCGTCAAAAGTCATTTTGGCATCCAGCGCTACCACATCGCCGCCTGGCGTAAGTACCAACGGGTTGATTTCCACGAGGTTGGCATCCGTATCCTGATAGCAATTATACAGGGCCATGATAAATTTCACGGCTTTCTTGAAGGCATCGCCTTCGAGTCCGAGCGCAAAAGCAAGATGACGAGCTTGGTTATGTTGAAGATCCATGCCCGGCTCAATCCATTCCTTCACGATTTTTTCAGGGGTTTCCTCGGCAACTTTCTCAATTTCCATTCCGCCTTCGGTAGAAACCATGATCACATTTTTGCTCTTGGCACGGTCCAGCAGAATCCCCAGGTAAAATTCCTGCTCGATATCCACACCGTCAGTCACGTACACGCGCTGCACTTTTTGTCCCTCTTTGCCGGTCTGCTTGGTTACCAGTACATCCCCAAGCAAAGATTCGGCTGCTTCGCGTACTTCGTTGATAGAATGGCAGAGGACAACGCCGCTGGATCCGCTCTCCTTGGTTTTTCCTTTTCCTCGTCCGCCGGCATGGATTTGCGCCTTAACGACGAACAGCGAGGTGCCGTCGGCTTTCATGTCTTCGGCTGCTTTTACCGCATCTTCTACGGTGGTAGCGGCAACTCCGGCGGGCACTGCTACGTTATATTGCTTTAGGATTTCTTTCGCTTGATACTCATGGATTTTCATAACAACAATCTGTGTGGTTAATAATTACAACAGTTAAGCTCGTTGACGCTGGAAATATGTGCTAAAAATTCATCAAAGCTTTGTAATTCGAGCGCTTAATATAACAAATCGTAGACAAGAAATTTAGGCAATTGGCTGAGTTTTTAAGATCCCTGACAGAGTGATGTGGAAATCATCAACGCCTAAAAGGGGCTTTCAAAAACCTAAATAAATGTGTCATGCTGAACTTGTTTCAGAATCTAAAGGGTTATATAACACATAAGCATAGATCCTGAACTAAATTCAGGATGACATGCGTGTTTTGCAAAGCCCTCTAAAAAAGAATTCTAAGTGTTCCTTGAAATCCAGCATTGTTCCAAGGAACAGATTGCTGTCTGCATTAGCCGCAGTTATTAATTACTAAATGGCAAAAATTACTCTATTAGAACAAATAACTACTCGTTAAAGCCGGTTGCAATTATTGATACCGATCAATGTCAATGCGGCGCAGGTTGCCTCCGTCTGCATTCATGATATAGATTTTTCTGGTGCCGCTTCGTGTTGAGCAAAAGATGATTTCGTTGCCATCAGGTGACCATGATGGATAATAATCTTTATCCGGATGTCCGGTAAGGCGACGCAACTCGCTGCCGTCTGCATTGATGGTGAAAATATCGGAATTCCCAAAGCGATTGGAGGTAAATACCAGCTTTTTCCCGTCGGGCGACCATTGTGGGCCCAGGTCGAAATGATAGTCAGTGGTTAGCTGCTTTTGATTGGACCCGTCGGCATCCATTACATAAATGTCGAAATTGTTATTGCGATCGGAGGCAAAGGCGATCTTTTTTCCATCGGGCGACCAGATGGGATCTATTTCAAATGAATGGGGGGAATAGGTGAGGCGGGTTTGATTGCGCCCGTCGGGCTCCATTTTATAAATTTCCATATTACCATCGCGATCCGAAAGAAACAGGATGTGTTTGCCATCCGGAGAAAAAAACGGGTACACATCGGTTGCATCATTCCAGGTGAGCTTGCGCATATCTCCTGAGCGGTAATCCCGCATATAAATTTCCATATCCCCGTCTTCGCTGGAGTGATACAGTATGGAATGGCTGTCCGGCGACCAGGAGGGCATATCCCCGTCTCTTGCCGAGTTGATCGGAAATTGTTGCTCGTCATTGGGGTAACTCAGGTCATAACGGTGCTCCCGTTCCCGTTCTGAAAAATAAGCCAGGTGGCGACCGTTTGGTGACCATGCCGGATAGTAATCGTCAGCGGGATGATGACTCACGTTTTCAATTTTATAAGTCGCCAGGTCCATTACGAAAATTTCAAAATTTCCATATTCCGACGAGGCGAATGCAATTTTGCCTCCATCCGGCGACCAGTGTGGTTGAATGTTTGAAACGGTGTCGGCCGAGATATTTTGCGCCGGGCATGACCCAGCGAAAAATATTGTCAAGAAAGCAGATAAGATAAACCCCTTCATAGACTCTCCCTAGTTTATATAAAGGTGTGCTTTTTTAAGTGTAATAAAATTGGTGCTTTAACACCACCCGGGCTCGAAAATTAATAGGGTTTTATCTTGCTTATAGCAGCAAGTGCCCGATCTCTTCCCAGTTCTGGCAGATGTAATCGGGCTCCGGGGATATTTCGCCAGTATTGTGATTGCAAAAACAGGTAAACAAAATGGAGTGCATGCCCACTTTCCGGGCCCCGGTGATATCTGTTTCCAGCAGGTCGCCTATATGCCAGGAATGCTCGGCTCGGCTGTTGGTTTCTTTTAGAGCTCGCTGATAAGCTTTTGGATTTGGTTTACTGAATCCGGTTTCATCACTAAAAATAAAGCTCTGAAAATATTGACGCAGATCTCGCTGTTCAAGGTATATTCGTAAGACCCGTCCGGGAGAGTACATAGTATCAGAAATCAGGGCCAGTTTATGTTGTTCGGCCAGCTTGGGAATAATTTCACGTGCATTTTCGGCCAGCCGGGGCGGACCATCCCAAAGCGATTCCTCAAATTGAGTAACCAGGTAAGATTGCTCCCGATCGTTGGCAGGGATCTGGAGTTTTTTTAAAATAAGATCGACCAGTTCAGAAGTGGTCGGGGTGCGCTGATCATTGAGCCATATTTCATCAAATTTTTGTGATGCTTCCCGCTTGGCCCGATCGAATGCCTCCTCGGTTAATTTGCTGTTGTAGCGTCCGGCAATCTCCCGTAAGGCTTCAATACGTACTTGATGACGTTCTTTACCGCCGGTCTCAGCCTGGACCAAGGTATTCCAGAAATCAATGGAGATCATAAAAGAGGATTAATAATCAGTTCTCGTTCGTTATACCCAAAGATAATACCTTATATTGCTAATTTGATACAATTTTTCTGTCAGGCCACATATAATGCATCTGGTTAATTCCAGTTGTAATTAGTAACACAGTATGTTTCTTTCTGAATTCCCGTTTTGGGTGCGTTTTTATCGAGAGAAAAATGCTGGATCTCCTTTCACCTGACGGCTTGGAAAGACCATGGTACTGGGAGATCGGACTGCGATTAAAAGAGTGTTGGATAACCTGGTATCTATTGCCATCAAATATTCGCCTCCCAAAAAAAATATATTTGGTATGCAGGCTGCCAATGGGCATATGCATATCGAAGTGAAAGACTATGGCCCGGGTATCGAGCCGGAAGAGCAATCCAAGTTTGGACGTTTTTCCAGCAAGCTTAGCGGCGGAGAACACTCAAACGGTTTAGGGTTAGATATTGCGCGACAGCTTGTTAAAGAGATGCAGGGAAAGATCGGTTGTAATTCAAAACCTGGTGAAGGCGCAACATTCTATGTGGCCTTTAAGCGTGTTCAGCCTGAAGAACGTACCGCCTAAAGCTGATCGATCACCTCTTTGATATTATTGAATATGGGAATGTCATGTTTCTTCAGCCAGCTTTTATCCTGATTAGGTTCGTGGCGTGAGCGTATAAAAAACGGTGTCATGCCGAGCTCAATCGCCGGTTTAAGGTCGGAGATCTTATCGCCGGCCATATAGGATTCCGCAAAGCTTATGTCGTGTTTTCGAGCGGCTTTTTCGAACATGCCGGTATCCGGTTTGCGGTCGGATGGTGCAAATTGCTCTTCTGCGTCGTGTTCCGGGTGATGCGGGGCATAATACCAGTCGTCGATACGGAGATCCTGTTTTTTTAGTTCGGCATCTACCCAGTCATGCAGTGCTTTAACATGCTCTTCGGTGTATCGACCGCGTGCTATTCCTGATTGGTTGGTTACGATGATGATTTTATAATCGTGGTTATTCATCCACCGTATGGCGTCAAGTGCCCCTTTGCACCAAGTCCATTCCTCGGGCTTGTGAACATAGTTATAATCCACGTTGATGGTGCCGTCTCGATCAAGAAAGAAAGCCTTATTCATTATTTGGTAATCGGAATTGGTATTCAAAGCAGCTCTAAAGTAATGGTTTGAGGAGTTACGCACCAATTGTCCCCGACATGAAGGAATAGATTTAGTACGGAACAAATTATGCGAGATTTGATATGAACTACTGTCTGTAGATATCAAGCTAGTATTAATAAAAACCCCAAAAAGCACTACACAAGGAGATTGTTATGAAAATATTAAATGCTAAATGGATACATAAGAGTGTCACGAGGAACATATTTACATTTATCGTAATTGGACTTTTTGCAGTTTCATGCGGTGATGTGAATTTTAACAGTCCGTCTAACACCGGAGATGCTCATATGAATGTGCATCTTACCGATGCCCCGGCTAATTATCAGCAGGTTAATATTGATGTGCAGGCATTGAGAATTCATTACACACCTAACAGTAGTGATACTACTGATAGTGAGGGTAAGTGGATTGATCTACCGGTAGATCCCATGCAGGTTAATTTGCTGAATCTTACAAATGGTGTGGACACGCTTCTGGCATCGGCTGATTTGGATCCGGGACATTACAGGGAATTGCGTCTGATATTGGGAAGCGATAATACCGTGATGGTTGATAGTATGATGCATGACCTTAAGGTACCCAGCGGACAGCAGTCCGGTTATAAAATTAAGTTTGAAACCGATCTCGAATCGGGTGAAGATATTGATGTAGTGGTAGATTTCGACGCTGCTCGTTCGGTACATAAAGCAGGTAATAGTGGAAAGTATATTCTCAGACCGGTATTGAAAGCATTTGTCGAAACCGGGGATGAAGTTGAAACCGGTTCCCTGGCAGGTATAGTTGAACCTTTGGAAGCAGAGCCTAATATCTATGCAATTATGGGGGATGATACCACCTCTACCCAACCGGATGATGAGGGAGGCTTCTTGTTGCAAGGGCTGGAACCCGGTGATTATGATTTAAGTATAGAGCCAACAACCGACCAGTATGCTGATACTACACTTAATGACATAATGGTTGAAAAAGATCAGGAAACTGATGTTGGAACCATCACATTAAGTGAAAATTAAATCAGGTACTGCAGGTAAAACAACAAAATAAATTAGGAAGCCCGGCTGCCATCAGGCGCCGGGCTTTTTTTATTTTAGAATGGTTGCTATTAGCATTAGCGCAAATCGGTGAGTCTGTATCTGATAGAAAAAGCGATGCCCAAATGATTTTTATCATTTTTATAGATGTAATCATCATTAAGCTCACGTCGATAAGTAAATCCCAAACTGCTCTCGAATTGTTTGTAGAAATAATGTAATGAGGTGCCGATTCTCATTTCGACATTATGAAGCCAGTATTTTTGAATGGAGGGGTCTTGTATCTGTTCATCGAGCATGGCATCAGATTCATACAGAAAGTCGTTATTTTGAGCTACACGCTGTACAAAAAGCTTGATCATTCCTTTGCCAAAGAAAAGGGAACTGCCCAAGTATTGGCTACTGGATCCGGGTCCGATCGAGGCTCCCAGGAGCTGCCCTTTATTGGAATAACCTTGTTGAGTTTTATGATGAAAATAAAATGTTGGGTATCCCCGAAAGGCACCGGTTTTACTTGCCTCCAGTTGTGTTAATTCTGCATTAAAAGATAAAAGACGCTCTTTAGGCAGCTCAAAGGTCTTTTGCAGACCCAAGGTATATCCCCTGCTGTGTTCCGGTTCCGTAAAGAAGTCCCGCCAGTTCCAGCTGTGGTCGGTTCGTGCCCATTCTGCATAAATTTCAAGTCCGCTGTTCGGGAAAGTCCACTGCCCAAACAGGGATATGAGTTGGTCGGCCTGATCATTGCCTCCCGAATTGCCGCTATTGGTAAAATTGATCTTCGTGAAAGCTTCGAAAATTTTAAAAAGATCACCTGCAGGTATCCCTTTTGGGGGTATGGTCTCATAAAAAACCCTGTTAATCCCAACTACCAATCCGGGTACATACTTCGGGGTTACGGATAAGGTGATACCCGTGATATACCGTTCATTATTTAACTTATCTTGGTCGAAGTAATCTGATTCGAAAAGCTTACCCCAGAATATATTGGTCTGCAGTTTGCCTACGTAAATATTCTTTGGATCAGTAGTGCCTATAAAAAAATGTTGGAAGCCCGGTGCGTTGGTGTCTAAAAGTATCGCATTTTCTCTGCCCGGTCCCCAGTGCATCTGAGCGTTTGATATGCCGGTGGCCCATCCGTGATAATCAGCACGAATATAGGAGTTGCCGGGATCAAAACTCCAGAATGAATCGCTTCCAAATCGCTGGGGCCAGTCAATATTTCCCAGCGGATAGGCATATTTTGAGCGGTTGGATTTTGTTGAATACGGCGATAAGGCAAAAGACCGATTTTGGTTAAAGATGACATGCGGTCGGAAGGACGCTGAAAGAACGCCATACTTCACAAATAAACCGGCAGAAAAGTCAGTTGTAAATCCCCGACCCTGCCAAACGGGCCCATCTTGGGAACCTCCCGGTTCCAACGACTGCCAGTAGGTTTTCAGTACAGGATCATGAGGAGCAATGAAAAAGCTACTTTTGTTTATGGAGGTAGCTGGTTTGGGTAAGGTCCTCCATGGGTGACTATTAAGGGTGTCAAGTCCGGTTTGGGAAGTATGGGAAGAGCCTGATAATGTTCCGTTAATTTTTAAAGCCTGTAAATATTCTTGATAGATGTCATTTTCCGGTAGCCTTTGGGCCTGTATTATTTGAGGAATTAAGATTAACGTAAATAAAATGGAAGGGATAAAAGAATAGTATGAAATTTTTAAACGAGACATTGGGGTAGCTGTCTGTTTAGGTTATGATGATATAAAGATGATAGGAGAAGCTTTATGTTTTTGTTCCTTCTTATTAGAAAGACTACTAAGAAATAGTTTTATCTTTCCCGAAGAATTGAGTTCTTTCAGGCCAATGCCTAGTTTCATTTCTAAAAAAAATAGGGATTTTTCTTTGAAAACGATCAAAATAATGTCGGCCGAGGATTTGGATCGCACCTATATGCGATTCGCCCATCAATTTTTGGAGCCACATGACAATCCCAAACAACTGGCGCTCATCGGGATGCAGACCCGGGGCGTATATATGGGAAAGCGTATCATTGAAATTATCAGACAGCAGTTTGCCCTGGATCTGGATTTCGGTGTGCTGGATGTGACCTTCTACCGCGATGATTTTCGAACCAAGCTGAAGATGCCGCAGGTTAAAGTAACCGAAATTCCCTACGACCTATATGATCGCGATGTTATACTGATTGATGATGTGCTTTATACCGGACGTACGGTACGCTCTGCTATGGACGCTCTTATGGACTATGGGCGTCCCAGAACCATTAAATTTTGCTGTATGGTAGATCGCGGCCATCGCGAGCTGCCAATATGTGCTGATTATGTAGGGACGAAACTCCCCACGCATGTGAAAGAAGAAGTAATGGTTAAGGTAAAAGAATACGATGATGAAGATGCCGTTTACGTGGTACAAAATCCCGATAAGGAGGCGGAAGAATGACTGAAGAACCGGAACTGAAAGATCAGGATTATGATTTTCCGCACAAGCATTTGCTTGGTCTGGCTGACTATTCCAAAGAGGATATACAGTTTGTGTTGGAGCAGGCAAAGTATTTTCGGGAAATTCTGGATCGTCCCGTCCCCAAAGTACCCACCCTTCGGGATAAGACGATTGTCAATCTTTTTTATGAGAACAGTACCCGTACCCGCCTTTCCTTTGAACTGGCGCAAAAGCGGATGGGGGCCGATGTGGTTAATTTTTCTACGGGTTCATCCAGCGTTAAGAAAGGGGAATCGCTTAAGGATACCATTCGTAACATCAGCTCCATGAAGATTGATATGGTGGTGGTTCGGCACGAGAGCCCGGGCGTGCCTCATTTTTTAACGCGGTGCGTGGATGCGGCGATCATCAATGCCGGGGACGGTGCCCACGAACATCCTACACAGGCCCTGCTTGACATGTTCACCATGCAGCAGGTATACCCGGATCTGACCAATCGGAATATTGCTATTATCGGTGATATCGAGCACAGCCGTGTGGTGCGGTCCAATATAATCGGATTGTTGAAGCTCGGCGCCAACGTCACCGTTTGTGGCCCCAAAACGATGATGCCGGCCTACGTCGAAGAGCTGGGGGCTGATGTGTCACATAACCTGGACAAAACGCTGGGCTGGTGTGATATTGCCATGGCACTGCGTATTCAGCTGGAGCGCCAGGAAGAGGGTACCGAACTGTTTCCCAGCATTCGCGAGTACCACAAGCTGTTTGGGATTACCAAACAGCATCTCGAAAAGTATCCCGACTTTACCATCATGCACCCGGGACCTGTAAACCGGGGAGTGGAAATGGATAGCGAGGTGGCTGACAGCGACCGGTCCATTATTTTGAGCCAGGTGACCAACGGTGTGGCCGTACGCATGGCTATTTTATACCTGTTAAGCGGTGGCACCAGAATTTAGATGTTTTTAAGGGTTTTGAGAAGTCGTTTGTTCAGACGTTGGCTGGTGCAGTGGTTTTCTTCTTTCTCTTCCAGCGCGCCAATACAATTCCCATCACAACAATTCCCGATCCCAGGTATTGCAGGTACGTTAATTTCTCTCCGAGCAGTAACACGCCGAAGATAAGTCCCAGTACCGGAACCAGGTTTTGATAAGTGGCTGTATGTACAGCACCAACGGTCTGTAGTCCGTAATTCCAGATTAGGTAAGCGACGCCGATCGAAAGCAGTCCGCTGTAAACAACACCGCCATAAGCTGCTGCTGAGATGTTGCTCCAGTCGAGGCGGATTATACTGGGCAGTCCTATCGAAAAGAGTACAATGCAACCAATCGTGGCCATGATGGCCGAAAACTGAATAGGAGTATACCGGTCGAGGAAGGATTTGGAAAGGATTGTATATCCTCCCCAAACAACGGCTGCTGCAATAATAATTAAATCGCCCAGGAAGGTATCGGAGCCCAATGAGAACGGTTCAACTCCGCCTGAGACAATACAGACAATACCGATAAAGGCAGCAACGACACCGAGAGCTTTCAGAATATTCATTCTCTCCAGCTTGAAAAAGTGACTGAAAAGGGCGACCCAGATGGGTGTTGTCCCCAACATTACAGCAGAATTGGCTGCGTAGGTATAGTTTATGCCAACAATAAACAATCCTTGGTAGATCAGGTTGCCCAACAACCCCATTCCCAGCAGAGGAAGCCAGTCTTTGCGTGGAATGGTAAAAAGTTGTCCCCGGTAGAGAAGCACTGCCCAGACAATTGCTGCAGCAAAGATAAAACGAAGCCCATTAAAGCTGAGTGGACCGATTTCGGAAAGGCTGCTTTTTACTACCGAGAAATTAAGAGCCCAGATGAGAGCTACAAGGAATAGAGAGAATTCAACGAGTGTTTTTTTCGGGGTTTTCAAAGGTTGTGAAATAAGGGAGAGAATTTATTAAGGCACCTAAGATATTAAATTTGTAGGAGCCGGTGTTAAATATTCTAGCCTGATTATATAGGGACAATAAAAAAGGAACGAAAATGATTGATTGAAAGGTTATAGCTCCTTAACTTCGGTCACTTTCTGACTGTCAGTCACTTTAAATAAAAAATTATGAGCACGGAAGATCGAAAAGCTAGAGAAAAGGAGCGGCGCCGCAACCAAATTATTGACGCCGCGGAGAAAGTGATTTTTTCCAAAGGATTGGAGCATTCCACCATGGACGAGATTGCACAGGGGGCTGAATTGAGCAAGGGCACACTGTACCTCTACTTTAAAAACAAAACGGAGTTATACCTGGCAATTACGCAGCGGGGGTCCGATCTGCTGAACAAGCAGTTTGCCAAGGTGTTTGCCGGGAACCATGATAAGACCGGACTTGAACTTATTTATACTTTGGGAAAGACCTACCTGACCTTTGTTCGGGAGAATCCCGACTATTTTAAGGCCTTTGTGTACTATGAGTCGATGGATGACATCGAAGAACTCCAGGAAAGCGAATTTGCCCAAGTCTGTGAAGAGAATCGGCGGGAGGCGCTCAACTTTATGATTCGAGCCCTTCAGATCGGCATGCAGGATGGTACCATAGATGACACCTACGACCCTAAAGAATTGGCCATTCTTATTTTAGCCAGTACACGGGGTATAACCATGATAAACCACATGAAGGGCAAGGGGCACTACTTCGAGATGCTCGACCAGATGAACATCCCGGTACACTCACTATTTGATAACTTTCTCAAACTCGTGGGTACAGGTATAGCCACCGAGAAGGCTCGAAAAGAAAATATGACTGATAGTCATAATATTGAAACAAATATGAATTAGCGACGTACATTCAATTCTTTGTAACTAACTTTAAATGACCAATATTTAATAGTAAACATGCCTCTGAACAAATATTCATCCCCAAAAACTTATTGTGGGATTGGTCTTTTGGCTCTATTCATGCTGCTGGGATTTACTCCGATGCTGCAGGCTCAAGAGACCGATACCGTTTCGGTACAGAAAGCTATTGGCAACAGCAAAATGTTGACACTTACCGATGCTATTCAGGTAGCACTAGCCAATAACTCACAGGTGAAGCGGTCATTGCTGAGTCTGGAAAATGCCGATGAACAGGTGCGTATTGCATGGAGCGAAGTATTGCCGGACATTTCGGGTTCTGCCACTTACACACGCAACCTGGAGATCCCGGTGAACTTTGTGCCGGCTACGTTTTTTGATCCCAATGCGCAACCCGGTGAACTGGTGCCCCTTCAATTCGGTACCGACAACAACTGGCAGGGCGGGCTTTCAGTACAGCAGACACTGTTCCGTGGTGAAGCGATAATAGGCATTAGCAGTTCAAAACTTTACAAGGCCGCCCAGGCAGAAAACTTGCGGGCAACCACACAGCAAATAGTTACCCAAACTCGTCTTGCATATTATAATGTGCTGGTCTCTCAAGAGCAGCTGCGTCTGCAGCAGGCCACAGTAGATCGCCTAAAGAAAAATCTTTCCGAGAATGTTGCCCGCCAGAAAGCCGGTTTGATTGATGAATATGCTGTCTTGCAGGTTCGGGTACAGCTGCAAAACCAGCAGCCGCAACTCACGCAAGCCCGCTACCAGGTCCGGCAAGCCTACCGGGAATTAAAGGTAGTACTGGGGGTACCGCTGGAGCTTGAATTTGAGGTACAGGGTGACCTCAATAGTTTCAAGGTGACAGCTCAAGAGGCGCAGGAAGAGGTGAACCAAAATCTGAAGAAGGTGGACAACATGACTCCTTATCAGTATAGTGCCAATCCGGAAATGATGGATATGGCTACTGATCTGCGGGGAGATCTTCGGGTACTTGAGAAACAAACCCAACTTAAAGAAAGGGAGATAAAAGCAATAAAAAGTCGGTTTTTGCCTACCCTATCGGCCAGCTATAATCTGAATTGGTCGGCCGCTCAGGCAGGAAGCCCGGTATTTTTTGGGACGGATGAAACGCGGGCTCGTTCCCAAACGGTTGGCTTGACGCTGAGTTTACCCATCTTTGAAGGGTTCGAGCGCTCGGCCAACTTGAATATCGCCCAGATTGAAAAGAAAGATCTTATGGAGCAGAAAGAAGCGGCATTACGGTCGGCGCGCAATGAAATCCAGTCAGCTCGCGAGTCCCTGGATCAGGCTATTGAAACGGCTCCAGCTCGCCAAAGGGCACTTGAACTGGCCCAGAGAGGATATGAACGTGCTAAAGCACGGCTGGAAAATGGGCTTGGATCTCAGCTGGATGTAACCAACGCAGAATTACAGCTTCGGGAGGCGGAAGCTAACTATGCGCAGATGGTTTATAACTATCTGGCAGCCAAAGCACAATACGACAAAGCCGTTGGAATGGTGCCCTTTGTAGATCAGGATAAACCTTCTTTAAACGAATAAAAAAATTACGAAAACCAATATTATGAGCAAGCAATTAGTGATTACGGGAATCCTTTTAGCGGTTTTATTTGCGGGATGCAGCCAGGAACAGCAGGCCCCTGATGAGGAATTGGTGAAAACCGTGAATGTGGAAACCCAGGAAATTAAGGTGGAACCTTTTGAGCGATATTTGAAGCTGGTTGGTACTGTCGAAGCTCAGAATGATGTGCGTATTTCCGCCGAGGTTTCGGGCCGCATAGAAAAATATTATGTGGAGCAGGGTGATCAGGTCGAAAAAGGCGATCGCATCCTGAAGATTGACGATTCTCAGCTCGTACGTGAGCGTGAACGCCTTGAAGCCGTTACGGCTCAGTCGAGGGAGAACTACGAACGCCTGAAACGACTTTTTGAGCAGGATAGTGTGGGATCCGAGATCGATTACCTGAATGCAAAATATACCTATCAGCAGAACAAAGCGGCACTGGAAGCAGTTAAAGTAAATCTTGGAAAGACGATGGTAAATGCACCCTTTGCAGCTACGGTTGAAAACGTGATGCTCGAAGAGGGGGAAATGGCTGCGCCCGGTGCGGTACTGGTGCGTCTGATCGGCACCAACAAGCTGAAAGTGTCGGCCGGCGTGCCTTCGACCTATTCGAATGTAGTTAACAAGGGAGACATGGCACAGATTTGGTTCGACTTTGAGAAAGGAGATACCCTGCGCCTGCCGATTGATTTTGTAGGCAAAAGCATCAGTCCGCAGGCCCGAACATTTGAGGTGGAGATGAAACTGCCGGCTAACGCGCAGAACTACAAGGTGGATATGATTGCCAATGTGATGCTGCGCACGCTCAACGAAGAAAACGCCATCGTAATTGGCGAAGAATACATCTTTAAGGATAAAGACGGTCAAAATGTGGTGTATACGGTAGCTGAAAATAGTGAGGGGCAAAAAATAGCTCGCATGCGGCCTGTAAAACTGGGTGCCGCTTATAAGAACAATGTAGTGGTCGCCGACGGGCTGGAAGCCGGGGATCAATTGATCACAGTGGGCGCATCGTTTTTGCAGGACCAGATGCGTATCAATATCGTGGATTCCCGCAATACCAATTTTGCGCAGGATAATTCCTAAAGTATAACAGAGTTTATAATGAACAATTCAGAAGTTACACAGAACGCTTCATCCGGAAACGGCGAGAGCGGTTCTCAAAACCAAAAGGAATTTTGGCTGTCTTCGTTTTCTATCAATAACCGCATCAGCGTACTGGTATTGATTGCGCTGGTAGCCATTTTGGGGATTCAGTCGTATATCAACATACCCAAGGAATCTTCTCCGGATATTACGATCCCCAATATTATGGTTATTACCACCTATCCGGGTGTATCGCCTGAGGATATGGAGAGCCTGGTAACCCGCAAACTGGAAGATGAGCTCAGTGGCATTTCGGATATCAAAGAGATGAACTCCACTACGGCCGAGGGGTACTCCAATATCAACATGGAGTTTAATTCGGATGTCAATATTGATGATGCCCTGCAGAAAGTGCGCGAAAAGGTCGATCTGGCCAAGCCCGAGCTTCCTTCCGAAGCCGAAGATCCCATCATTCAGGAGATCAACTTTTCGGAATTCCCGATTATGCAGGTGAATGTTTCCGGTCAGTACGGACTGGTACAACTCAAACAGATTGCCGAAGACCTTCAGGACCGGTTGGAAACCGTGCCTTCAATTTTGGAGGTGAATCTGGCCGGCGGCCTGGAGCGAGAGGTGAAGGTGGATGTGAATCTGCCCAGGATGAAATATTACGGGCTTACTTTTGGTGATATTATTGCAGCCATCAAACGCGAGAATGTGACCGTACCCGGCGGTAATATTGAGGTTGGTATCAAGAAGTTTCTGTTGCGCGTGCCCGGCGAATTTGAATCCGTGAATCCCATTGAGGATATCGTGGTGGATGCTCCGGATGACAACCCGATCTACATCCGGGATATTGCCAACGTGTCGTTCGGATTTAAGGAGCGGGAAACCTATGCCGAGCTCGATAACAATCCCGTAATTTCGCTGTCTATCGTCAAGCGTAGCGGCGAGAACATACTGGAAACCTCTGCAGCGGTTAAGTCAATTCTGGATGAGGAATTGCCGACCCTGCCGCCAACAACCCACTTTGAGATTACCAGTGACCAGAGTAAAGACATTAACTCGATGGTAAGCAGCCTGGAAAACAATATTATTTCGGGCTTGCTGCTGGTAGTAGGGATCCTATTATTCTTTCTCGGCGTTCGCAACGCTTCGTTCGTCGGAATCGCGATTCCCATGTCGATGTTCCTCTCCTTTATCATTATCAGTGCGATGGGGATGACGATGAATATGATTGTCCTTTTCTCGCTTATTCTGGCCCTTGGTATGCTGGTGGATAATGCCATTGTGGTGGTGGAGAATATCTACCGGTACCTGGAAGAGGGATACGATAACTTTACCTCTGCCAAGAAGGGGACCGGGGAAGTGGCCATTCCCATTGTTTCCGGAACGCTAACCACGTTGGCTGCCTTCTTCCCGCTGTTGTTTTGGCCGGGAATTGTAGGTGAATTTATGAGCTATCTACCGGAAACGCTGATTATCACTCTGAGCAGTTCGCTGTTTGTGGCGTTGGTTATAAACCCGGTACTGTGTGCACTGTTTATGAATCTGGATCAGGCTGAAGGTTCCAATAAGCCGACAATGACCCGAAAGGGGAAAATAGTGGTTTCCATTGTTGCCGGAGTGGCGCTCTTGATAGGACTTATCAACAGTGTGCTTACGTGGACCATGCTGGCAGTTCTGGTATTAATCCTATGGCTGGCCAACCGTTATTTCATGAGTCCGGTAGGTGATTGGTGGCAGAAGAAGGGATTGCCGGTAGTGCTTAAACGTTATGAGGCTATTTTGCGGTGGTCGCTTGATCACGGCAAAACCATCGTGGCTATAGCTGTCATTGTTCTGTTTTCAAGTTTTGTAGTATTCGGAGTATTTAATCCCGGCCTGGAGTATTTCCCGGAGAGTATTCCCCCGGCCCGAGCATATGTACAGGTTGAGGCCCCGGTAGGAACCAATGTAGAGTTTACGAAATCCGTGGTGGATAGTTTAGAAGAGAAGGTGCCCAATATACCCAACAGCGGGGACGTGGAATCGGTACTGAGCACTTCCGGCTCCGCTATTACTTCTGCTCCCGGTTCAAATCAGGGGAATTCCTCGCACTTGGGTACGGTGGTTCTCAACTTTGTGGATTACCAAGAACGGGAAGGTACTACTTTTGATGCCATTGAATATGCCCGTTCTCATTTTTCCAGTGGTTTGGCGGGAGCCGAAATAACGGTGGAAGAAGAGCAGCAGGGTCCGCCTTCCGGTAAGCCGATTAACCTGGAGATTTCCGGCAAAAATATGGATGTGCTTAAATCGGTATCAGAAAACATCATAACGATTCTTGAAAACGATCCGGTTTACAGTAAACTGGATGGACTGGAGAGCGACTTGCCGGAAGCCACTCCCGAGGTGCGTATCGATGTGGATCGTGAAAAGGCTGCTGTTTACGGATTGTCGACTCAGGACATTGGCAGTACGGTTCGCCAGGCTATCAACGGGGTGGAAGCTTCGCAGTATCGGGACGGAAAGGACGAGTACGATATTACCGTGCGTCTGGATAAACAGTTCCGTAACGATCTCAGTGCCCTGCAGGATATCAATATTATGGGCGAGGAAGGACGGCAGATCCCGCTTTCAAGCGTTGCCAGCTGGGGAATCAGTGAAGGTCTCGGCGGCATTAAGCATAAAGATCAGGAGCGCGTAATTACGGTAAGTGCGGATGTAAGGTCAAATTACAACGCCAACGCGGTGCTTCAGGAAACACAAAACGTCCTCGATAATTATATCACCAATCAGATGCCATCGGGGTACGAAGCAAACTGGACCGGCCAGCAGGAAGATCAGCAGGAAGCTATCGACTTCTTATCGCGGGCTTTTCTGATCGCACTGTTCCTGATTGCCTTTATCCTGATCTCGCAATTTAATTCACTGAGCAAGCCCTTTATTGTGATGACTTCCGTGATCATGTCGACGGCCGGCGTATTTTTCGGACTGACTATTTTCCGTATGCCGTTTGTGATTATCATGACCGGTATTGGGGTTATTTCACTGGCCGGTGTGGTTGTGAATAATGCCATTGTACTGATCGACTACATTGACATCTTGCGCCGCCGCGATAACAAGCCGCTCTATGAAGCCCTTGTGGAAGCCGGGAAAGTACGTTTCCGTCCCGTAATTCTCACGGCTCTGACAACTGCCCTCGGACTGATTCCGCTGGCCATCGGTTTTAACTTGGATTTTATTACGCTGGTAAATAATCCGGCCGAGTTTTTCATGAATATTGGCGAATACCTTTACTGGGGCGGCGAACAGGCAGCTTGGTGGGCCCCGATGGCTATAGCAGTGATTAACGGCCTTATTTTTGCAACATTCCTGACGCTTATTTTAGTGCCGGTTCTGTATTATTTATTTGAAAAAGGACGTCGAAATGTTAACGTCTTCTTCTATAACGAGCAGAATCCGGGTATCATCATGAAGGCTCCGGAAAACAATGGCGCCGCTTCCGGGGAGAAAAGCGAAAGTACGGAATCGCTTACGGTATAAATTTAAACAGGCTTTGGTCATCCCCCTTATTTATGGATAATTCTAATCACTTTTGGGGATGACCGGCTCTACAAAAAATTGTATCTTCTGCCGTTCATCACAACACTGATCTTTAATTATAGTCGGTAAAACCGTGATTCAACGCATACAAACAGTACTGCTCTTTATCGCTTTCCTTTTGGATGGAAGCGTATTTTTTAATGCCATTTATCATCATGCCATGCAGGATCCACGCGGGTGGATAGGCATCGGTTTTGCGGTTATCCTTACCCTGGCCGCCCTCGGTTCTTTAGGCACTATCTCGCTGTATAACAATAGGGAGAAGCAGGTGAGCTGGGTAGGCCGGCTGATGATTGTGCAGGTTCTTGCGCTGGGTTATGCTGTCGGTATCTATATTTCATTGGGCGGTTTTGGTCGTTTCTTGTGGGATGAGACCATTGGCCTGGGATTCTTGTTGCTGGCCCTGGTGATGCAAATCTATGCCCGAAAGAAAATCAAAGATGATATCGAGCTGGTAAAATCCATGGATCGGATTCGATAATTCCTAATTACTGCTAACTTTTTTCTGATGTCCGATTCTTTTCCAAAGTTTAAAGTGCTCGGCGCGCTGGCAGCCGGTTTGCTTGCTTTTGGATTCGCTCCTATTTTTGTCCGATTCGCAACCGATACTTCGCCGTTGGTTTTGGTGGTGTATCGCACCGGTTTCGCCGCCCTGATGCTTCTCCCATTTTGGCTTTGGCACCGCGACAGTTCCGACCGAGCCGGCAAATCACGGGAACGGTTTTGGATGGCACTTTCCGGTGCCTGTCTGGGCCTTCATTTTACCTGCTGGATATCTTCGCTCTATTACACTTCTGTAGCTTCCGCTTCGGTGCTGGTAACGATACATCCGATTTTGATGATCTTGGTAGAGCGGATCTGGTACGGGCGGTCCTTCGCTATAAACAAGTGGATAGGCGTGGGCCTTGCATTTCTGGGCTCCCTCTTTCTTGGGATCTCTGACAGCCAGATTGAGCAATCCTTTTCCAACCCCTTGTTTGGCAACTTTCTGGCCCTCTCGGCGGCGATTATCTTTGTAGTCTACTTGTTGATCGGTCAGCAGATTCGCCAAAAACGCGAATGGATCGACTACGTTTTTCCGGTCTACTTCTATGCGGCGGTAACCTGTCTGGCTATTGCCCTGCTGTTGGGAAAAGACCTGATGAATATTTCCACCGTCGGCATTTGGGCCGGTTTTGGACTCGCCTTCGGACCGCAGATCCTGGGGCACGGATCCATGAATTACGCCGTGAAATACGTTTCTCCCACGCTACTTTCCACACTGATTCTCGTGGAGCCGCTGCTCGCTTCGGTACTGGCCTTCTTTATGTTTTCTGAATTGCCCCCGCTAACTTCGATATTTGCTATGATCATTATACTCCTGGGAGTTGGACTTACCTGGCGGAAGAAATCCCCCGAAGAAGAATAAGTGGCCATCACATCATCATAGTATGTCGCTTCATGCTTATTTAAGATATCATAGCCATATGTTTTACCGTAATTCCAGATCTGATTAAATGAATATTCGTCTTGCCTTTTTTATCGCATTGTTTTTTCTATTGGCCGATACCGGCGAACTCCTGGCCCAGAGTATTCGGATCATCAACCAATCAACTCAGCGTCCGGTCGTGAATGCGTACGTATTTAATTTTAACCGCAGCAAGGTTGCCGTCAGCAATAAAGAGGGCGTTGTGGAGCTTAAGGAGTTTTCTTCCTCAGATACCCTGATTATTCAACATTCCGCATTCCGGCAGAAACAACTTAGTTACAGGCAGGCGATTGAACAGGGATCAGTAGAACTGGAATCACGATCGATTACCCTGGAGGAAGTATTTGTCTCGGCCAGTAAGCGCCGTCAGGATCTTTCAGAGATTCCGCAGCGGATCACGCATATCGGTGAAGGGGAAATCGCCTTTAATAATCCACAGACCTCGGCCGATCTTCTTCAAAGTTCGGGCAAGGTATTTATGCAGAAAAGTCAGCTCGGTGGAGGTAGTCCCATGATACGTGGCTTTGCCGCCAATTCGGTGCTGATTGCCGTTGATGGCATCCGTATGAACAATGCCATATTTCGAAGCGGTAATTTGCAGAACGTAATCTCTGTGGATGCCAATGCGCTGGAAAATACCGAGGTACTTTTTGGTCCCGGTTCGGTGATCTATGGCAGTGACGCCCTGGGCGGAGTGATGAACTTTCAGACCCTGGATCCGATGCTTTCGTTTTCGGATGAGACGTTGGTGGATGCAAATGCAATGGCACGATATAGTTCGGCCAACAATGAACAAACGATTCATGCGGATCTGAGCCTGGGATATGAGCAATGGGGCTTTGTGAGCAGCGTAACCTACAGCGATTTTGATGATCTGAGATCCGGCTCCGCTTTCTATGAGGATTACCCGGATTTCGGCAAGCGCAGGGAATATATCATCCGGGAAGATGGATTTGACGTTTTGGTACCTAGCCGCGATGTGACGATACAGCGTTTTTCCGGCTACAGGCAGCTGAATCTCATGCAAAAGGTCCGCTTCAAACCTAATAAACGCTGGGATGCCACTTATGGCTTTCACTATGGTACTACTTCTGATATACCGAGATATGATCGCCTTATTGAGCGCGAACAGGGCGACTCCGGGCCGCTGGTGAACGCCGAGTGGTATTACGGTCCTCAGATCTGGATGATGAACACCCTGAACGTGGATTATTTCCAGCCCGCTTTACTGTTTGATAACGCCACGGCTACCTTTTCTCAGCAGTGGTTCCAGGAAAGCCGCAACGATCGTGATTTTACCGATGTAGATTTACGCAATCGTGAAGAAAACGTTGACGTCTATACCGCCAACGTTGATTTTGATAAGCGATGGGGTGAGGAGCAGGAACTATTTTACGGACTGGAAGGGGTGTTCAACTATGTAAGTTCGGATGCTTCGACCCGGAATATTGAAACCGGGCTTGCGGCCCCTACTGCTACCCGCTACCCTGATCGCGGCAGTGATTATACGCAGCTGGCTGCTTACGCCAAATATCGTCATAACCTCTCCTCTTCGCTTACCGCCGTAAGCGGCGTACGCTACAGTCATGTATTCCTGAATGCACGATTTAGCAGCGATTTTTATGATTTTCCATTTGATCGGATCAAGCTTAATACCGGTGCTCTCAACGGCAGCCTCGGTTTTACGTACCGTCCGGTAGAAGACCTGCAGTTTAACCTCAACGGCTCCAACGGTTTTCGGGCCCCCAATGTTGACGATGCCGCCAAGGTGTTTGATTCCGAACCCGGGACGGTAATCGTGCCCAATCCCGGCTTGAAGCCCGAGTACTCCTACAATATTGATTTCAGTATCATCAAAGATATTCGGGATGTCGCCCGCATTGAAATCAACAGTTACTATACCTGGCTGAAAGATGCGATGGTACGGCGGGATTTCCGGTTCAATGGCCAGGATTCCATCCGGTATGACGGTACGATGAGTAAGGTGGAGGCGGTTGTGAATGCCGGAGAAGCCTATATTTACGGGGCCAGTATCGGGCTTTCTGCAGAATTGAGTTCCGATATTGGCTTTAATTCCGAGCTTACATATACCGAAGGACGGGATGTATCCAATGATGAGCCCCTGCGTCACGTGGCTCCGCTTTTTGGATTGGTTTCGCTTACCTACCAGTCCGTTCCGGTGAAAGTACGCATGTACACTGAGTTCAATGCCGCAAAAGACATTTCTGATTTTTCTCCTTCCGAGCGGAGCAAGCCTCATCTTTATACCGTTGACGGATCGCCTGCCTGGGCAACCCTGAACCTGATGGGGGCTTATCGCATCAATAAGGAATTTAGGCTACAGGCCGGAGTCGAAAATATCTTCGATAAGCACTATCGCCCTTATTCTTCCGGCATTAGTGCGCCCGGACGTAATGTACGGGTTACTCTTCGAGCACAATTATAACGGTGATCCCACAATCGTACATTAAACGAATATTTCGCCAATACTGTTAAAAACGGAGCACACAAACCGAAATCAGTGCTGATTTAAAAAGATTAGAAAAATTTGTAGAAATAAGATTCCAAGGATTTTTGAGTATCTTGTAAATAATTACATGTACTTGGCTATTTATTTGCAAAGAGGTTCAGTTATTAGTAACCAATTTGTGCGTTATGGGAAAAATAAGAAAGGGGACATCAAGCCTTAACCTAGCCGTAGTTGGCGCGGTTTGTTTGATGGTTACCTCTTGTATAAATAAGTCTGCCAGTGAGCAGGGAGCAAAGGCACCGGTTAACAATGGGTTAAATGTAAGCGTGACCCAACCTGTTGATCGCGACTTTGCCGACATCAAAGAGAGCGGTTCAATTCGAATGATCACCCGCTACAGTTCAAATACCTATTTCCTGCATCAGGGAATTGAGTGGGGATTTGAGTACGAGCTCGTTAATCGCTTTGCTAAAAAACACGATTTGGCGCTCGAGGTAGTGGTTATTGGACCTAATGAAAACCCCTACGACCTGCTGAACAGCGGGAAAGGGGATTTGATAGCCGCCAACTATACAATTACATCGGAACGTCAGAAATACGTCAAATTCACCCGGCCGTATAACATCGTAAACCAGGTGCTGGTATTTTCTGAAAGTATTGAAAACCCGCCGGAAACAATCCGGGAGGTTGCCAAACGAGATATTCCGATAACGGTTCGTCGAAACAGTTCCTACTATCACCGCCTTGAGAATATCCGGGATAAGGGACTGGATTTGAATATTAACCTGGTATCCAATACCAAAGATACCGAATCGCTATTGTTTGAGATCTCGAATGACACTCATATGGCGACGGTGGCCGATAATAATATTTTCCAAGCCTCCAATAAATATATGAATGGGCTGCAGGAAGGGCCGGTCATTGCCCATAATGATACCATCGCCTGGGCCATTCGCAAGAATTCCACGGCTCTTGAGACGGAGCTGAATCGGTTCTTATACGACCATTTTCGATTTGGGAAACAGGGGGAAGATCCCAAGCGGTCCACTTTTCTTAACGTACTGCGTAAAAGATATTTCGAGGAGGGCCCGCAAATCGCAGATTATTATAATCCAAAAAGGCAGGTCGAGGGCACCGGCATCATATCACCTTATGATGACCTGATTAAGGAAGTAGCTGATTCGGCAGGAGTAGATTGGTTACTTGTTGCCTCTATTGTAGCGCAGGAAACAAAATTCAATCCCAACTCAAAGAGCTGGGCCGGTGCTATCGGGTTGATGCAGGTAATGCCGCGGTTTTCCAAAGTATCGGACGAAGAAAAGCTTTATAAGGAGCGGATTAATGTCCGGGAAGGGATTCGTATTATTAAGGAACATCTGCATCACTATTCGTACATGGACAGTACCAATCGCTGGTCGTTTGCCCTGGCAGCATACAATGCCGGGCCGGGACACATCGCTGATGCCCGCCGTTTGGCAATTGACCAGAATAAAAATCCTAATGAATGGAAGAATGCAGCCGATGCCTTGCTTAAATTGATGCAGCGCAAATATTACAAAGATGCCCGATTTGGATTTTGTCGCGGCATTGAGACGGTTCGGTACGTCAAAGAGATAAAAAATCGGTATAAAACGTATCAGAGTATCCTGACGATGGCCGAGCGAAATGAAGGAAAGTCGGGGCCGGGCGTGCTGGGTCTTTTTAACTAGCGCTGCCTAGCGAACTCTAATTACAATCAGTGTGATATCGTCGTACTGTATATCCTCGGAGAAATTACGGACTTCTTCAATGACCGCATCATGAATTTCGCTTGCGTTGCGTTCGCGGTTAGCTTCAATGCATTGGATCAACCGTTCTTCCCCAAACTCTTCGGTTTCATCCTCGTTCATTGCTTCAGTAACGCCATCCGTATAGAGTACAAGTAGATCGCCTGTTGAAAGGGTTATGGTTTGCTCTTCGTAGGGTTGCATGGTCGGCATAGCACCCAAGATGAGTCCGCCTTCCTCCAGCTGTTCCGGTTCCTCCTGGCCAGTTCTAAACCAGAGAGGTGGGTTATGTCCGGCATTGACGAACTGAAATTTTCTGCTATCCGGATAAAAAAGTCCCCAGAAAAACGTGATAAACTTATCGCTGGGCGTATTCCGATAAATAATATCATTGACCTGTCCGGAGGCTTCACTCAGCGTAATATCCACCGGCAGTAACACGTGTAACATGGCCTGAAGATTAGCCATCAACAGCGCTGCGGGGATGCCCTTTCCGGTGACATCCCCAATAGCCAGCAGTAGGTTTTGATCCGGCGTTTCAAGAATATCGTAGTAATCGCCACCTACTTGGTAAGAAGAGATGTTTCGGGCCGTAATGTCCAGTTGCTCACATTCCGGAATGGGGTCGGGAAGCAAGCCTTGCTGTATGCTTTTGGCGATGTTAAGCTCCTCTTCGAGACGCTCTTTCTCGATGCGTTCTTCCAGCAGATAGGTTTTCTGAATGGAAAGTACGGCCAGATTACCCAGCGACCGTAAAAAGTTATAATCCGAAGTGCTGTATTCTTCCTCGTTGGCACGTGCGCCTACCCCGACCAGGGCAATCTTTTCGCTTTGGAAATGCAGACCTATAACCGCTTTGATCTCATTTTTTTTAAGAAACGGAATCTTCTGCCGAAGTTCGTCGTCAACTTCTCTCAGGTCTTTGTCGAGATCAAACAGAAGGTCAATCTTTTCGGCTTCGAGTTCTCCTTGGATACCGCTTGTCGCCACTACTTCACGGGTACCTTCGTTTTCGAGCACAAAAAAGAACTTACGGATGAGCATTTGTCCCAGCATGGCGAATTTGAAGATCCGGACGATTTCATCCCGGTCCACCATGATGTTAAAATCCTTGCTGAGATCGAACAGCGTATTTAGCTCATATACCTTGCGATCCAACATGCGGTTGATGCGCCTCAGTTCAGTAAACATGCGCGAATTGGCGATGGCTACCGAGGAGATGATGCTCAGACTTTCCACAAATTCAATTTCGTGCTCGCTCAGCGGCTGTTTATTACCCTTAGAGCCCAAGCACAAAAATCCGATGTGATTGTTACTGGTGCGAAGGTTAAAAAACGTGCAGTGATTATCGCCTTCGATAAGATCCGGCATTTCAAAATCGTCGATGCCGCACTGGATAACCGACTGTTCTTTGACCTCTTGATCCCAGTCAAAAGAAATGTCCTGGCCCTCTTTGGGTGCATTGCGCCCTTTAGCTTTTGAGATAACATAATTGCCTTCAGCGGGCTGATAAATCAGGATCATTCCCCGCGTCACCATCAGCTTGCCCATTGTGATTAGCAGCAGGTTATTGAGTACAAAGTCCATGTCCTGTGACTCGATCAGCATGCGTGACGTCTCGAGCAGTGTTTTTAACTCAAAGCGTGAATGGCCTTCGGTTTTGGGATTGGAAGAGCTGTTCAAAATGTTACTTTTTTTTAGTCATGCGAATTTCGTTTACCGATCCTTCGGTATGATACTCGACACCATCCATCAGTTTGCGTATCAGGTATACGCCCACACCACCGCGTTTTTTCTCCTTAATTTTCTGGCGTACGTCGGGCTTGCTATAGTTGGAAGGATCAAAAGCATCACCGGTATCCAGCAGGGAGATCCAGAATTCGCTACTATTATATCCCAGTTCGATATCTACTGATTTTTTTTCGTCATATTTGTACGCATGTTTGATAATGTTGGTATAGGCTTCATCAACAGCCAGTCGAATATCTGCTACATCCTGCTTTTTGAAACCAAATTCGGCAGCGTGTTGGGCCACAAAGTTGCGTACCTTGGCCAGGTGCTCTGTCGAGGCCTGCACAGAAATACTATATGTAGTAGTAGATTTCGACAAGGGTTCGATTATTTGGATTCTTCGTTCTCAAATTTTTGGATAGCTTCCGACTCTTCCTGCATGATATCGTACAGGGTGGGGAAACCAAGCAAGTCAAACACGTTATAAACTTTTGGATTCATGTTGGTGAGTTTGATATCGCCCCCCAGCGAGCGCACATCTTCGATATATGCCATGAAAACACCCAGTCCGGCACTGGCGATATAATCCAGGTCTTCGCAATTCACTATAATTTGATGTCTCTCCTGGTCAATCAGACTCTTTAGCGAATTCTCCAGCTGCGAGGCGGTATGAGCATCCAGCTCACCACTCAGCTCCAGCACATCGTAGGATTTAACTTCCCGGTGATTGATTTTAAAATTCTTCATTGCTGCGGATTTGATGTTAGAAAACAATTCCTCTGATGGAATGAATCAGTAAACATAAAAAAATTTATGAACATGGTGCGCAAAAAGATGCAAAGCCGAGAAATTTGTTTCCAGAACATTTGGGTTGGCTAGATGACATTACATTAACTGGAATGTATACGAAAAAAGGGAAGGTGGGATTCAAAAAAATAAGGCCTCACACGTATCAGGTGTGAGGCCCTGACTATTCATCAAGAGAGACGCTACTTGAGCGCATTTAAATATACAATATTTGCGAGCTTGTACACAAATTTTTTGCTATTTGAGTAAATGATTCAGTATTCAATAGATCAACGTGTTACTTATTTTCTCTAGTTTCATGTGAGCCAATATCTTTCAGAAAAAATTTTGTGCGCTCAATAACCTGATTAACCGATTTTGACACCAGTGAACTGCAAATCACATGGTTTTTGGCGCCCGGAAAATTGATGGAATTCACAAATTGTGTGCGAGAACCCAGCTGTTTTACCATTTTCTTGATAGCCGGAATCGAAACGACCTTATCCTGTTCTTGTTGATTTTTATAGTAATAACCGCAAAAAACAGGACATTTAACTTGCTCAAAGGTGGTGCTTTTCATCGCATGTTCAATAAAAGCACCGAGAGCCAGTACGCCGCCCAGCGTATACCGCTTATTCCAGATACGATCTTCAGCATAGGTAGTGCCTTCGGTTTCGATGAGGTGTTTGGGGCCCGGGATAATGCGCATGCCCTTACGTGCGATAGGGTTGGTCAGTGCTTTTTGCTTTAACCCGTAAAAAGCGATAAGCGGGGAATACAGGATAAGGGACGATAGTTTTTTTCGGGTTTCCGGTTGTGCGGCGAGGTAAAGTCCGAGCGAGCCCCCGGTAGAGGTCCCCATAATAATCACTTTTTTACCGATACGGCGACCAATTTCAAAAGCAGCCCGGGCCGACTGGATTAGTTTTTCTTCGGTGAGATTCAATAATGGATAAGGGTCGCTGACTCCGTGTTCCTGCAGGCGGCTGAGATACAGGTTCCAGCCAAATAGTTCGGCAATTTTCTTATGAACGGGATCTCCTTCGGGATGAGAAGCGCGAAAACCGTGCAGGTACACTAGCGCAATATCGGTCTTTTGACCGGGTTCCCCATGCCATACAATTCGGGCTTCGGTACCCGACTTCAGGTTATACCGGGCCTCGTGAGCTGCGAGATACTCGTCCAGCTGGCTTGGATCATCCGGGATATCACTTAAAAAGGCCTGCATAAGAGATGAAAATGCTCACGATTGGTGATTGGCAAAATAAAAAAGCACCGCAGTTAAACTGCGATGCTTATGTTTATATAACTACAAAAAATTACTCTTCGGTTTCCATTGACGCCTGCTCACTGCTATCCTGCCCCTCGTTGGTCATGGAAATCCAGGAAGGTTCGTTGTATTCATCATTAAGCTTATCCTTCAGCTTCTGTGCCATTTTCTTGGTAGCCAAATGTCCCAGGCGCACGCGGAACCAAACATTACCGGTTTCTTCGGTACCAAATTTGACCACATAGGCATTTTCGTAGCCCCGATCGACCCATTTTTGTACCTGGGCCTGTGCTTTTTCTTCCGATCGCCAGGCTTCTACCTGTACCGCAAAAGCGCCGTTACTGTCAAACTTGATTTGATTGCGTTCCCTTTCGCGTTGTTTTGCGGCCTGAATGCTGTCCTGTCGGGCCTGTTCGATGCTGTCTTGGCGCTGTTGGGCCAACCGTTGCTGGCGAACCTGCTCCAGGGAATCCTGTCGGGCCTGTTCTCTCCGTTGAATTTCTTCTTCACTGGGGCCGCATGCATTCAAAAGGCTAATAGCGATGCCCGCTGTAAGCACAAAAGTAACGAGTCTTTTCATTGGTAAATAATTTAATGAATTAAGATGAAGGTCATTCTTCCTGTAATTTTACTAAAAAAAACCGCAGTGCAAAAATTTATTAACTCAAAGATAGGTCAGGGGATTCTGAACCAATATTTTGAGTTGAAAGAGTTGCTATCTAGCCCTATTCTATTTAGATTTGATCTAAATTTTTCACTTCTCAGAACGAGTATCCAACCATTTTAGGAAAGCAGACAAATAAGAAGTCACCGCCATGGTTTTTGCTCCTTATCGCGGGCGTAATTGCGGCCGGGGTATTGTTGCCATTGGTATACCTGGTGATTCGTGCTTTGGATGCATCGCCCGAGATGCTTAACAATGTGGTATTTCGCTTTCGTAACCTGCGTCTCCTGGGCAATACGCTTCTGCTGACCTTCGGGGTTTTGATTCTGGATGCCTGCATTGCGCTGCCGTTGGCTTATCTTTCAGTGCGTTGCAAAATTAAGGCGCGGCGATTTATTACCTTGATCGGTGTGCTGCCTTTAGCCATTCCGGGTTATGTGATGGCATACGCCCTTTTAGGATTGGGCGGATACAACGGTACCCTTCAAGCGCTCTTTGGTATTCAGGTGCCACGGATCAGCGGGTTTGCCGGATCGCTCATTGTGCTCAGCATTTGTACTTTTCCCTATCTGTATTTAAACCTTCGTACGGCCCTGTTGGGATTAGACCAATCCATAGAAGAAGTTTCGCGCTCGCTTGGTTATGATGCCCGGTCAACATTTATCCGGGTGATATTGCCGCAGCTGAAGCCGGCTTTCCTGGCTGGATTTCTACTGATTGGCTTGCATGTGATCGGGGATTTCGGCACCGTTTCGTTGATGCGTTTTGAAACGTTCAGCTATGCGCTGTATCTGCAATATATCTCTGCCTATGATCGTATTTATGCCGCCTGGCTTGCACTGATGCTGCTTGGGCTTACGACGGCCGCCCTGGTGTTGGAATACAAGCTATTAAAAAAGGCCATTTTCCATCGTTTGGGGCGTGGCGTGGCAAAGGCCCGTAAATATATGGAGCTGGGAAGCTGGGCCATTCCTGCATACGGTTTCGTGATTGTACTGTTTTTGGTGGCCGTGGTGATGCCCGTTTCTTCGGTGGTATTCTGGATGAACCAGGCCAGTATATCAGGCGTTGCAGGCGATTTATGGGATGCTTTTCTAAACTCGTTCAAAGCTTCAGCCCCGGCTGCCATGCTAACAACACTGCTGGCGCTGCCGCTTGCCTATATCGGGGTCCGCTATAAAACCAGACTCAGTAACCCTATTGAGCGGGTGGCCTACCTCGGCTATGCTACTCCGCCGTTGGCCTTTGCTCTGGCTTTTGTGTTCTTTTCACTGCAGGTGTCCTCTGCGCTGTATCAGTCACTGCTTTTACTGATTATCGCCTATTCACTACATTTTTTGGCGGAGGGCATCGGTCCGGTGCGCAGCGCGTTGTATCAAACGCCGCCTCAGCTGGAAGAAGCGGCCCGGTCACTCGGGTATTCTTCAATGAAATCCTTTTTCAAAGTGACGCTACCTATGCTGCGCGGTGGAATTATTGCTTCCACTTCTTTGGTTTTTTTATCTGCAATGAAGGAGCTGTCAATTACGTTTTTATTATCGCCGGTAGGCTTTGATACGCTGGCACTTAATGTTTGGTCCTACACGGGAGAGGCAATGTTTGCAGAGGCAGCTCCGTATGCTCTTACGATCCTGTTGTTTTCATCCTTATTTGTAGGATTCTTATTTTCGAGGGAATGGAACGAATGAAAGATTTACTTAGCGTAGACAATTTAACAAAATCGTTTGATGAAAGCGGACCGGTTGTAGATTCGCTTTCGTTTACGGTGCGCGAACATGAGATTTTTGCACTGTTGGGTCCGAGTGGCTGCGGAAAGACCACCTGCCTGCGGCTGATATCCGGATTTGAACGTGCCGATAAAGGGCAGGTTCTCGTGGATGGGAAGCTCCTGGAATCCCCGGATACCCATGTGGCTCCGCAAAACAGGGGTATTGGATTTGTATTCCAGGATTACGCCCTGTTTCCCCACCTGTCGGTGATCGAAAATGTAGCGTTTGGGCTGACCGACATCCCCAAACACAAACGGTTGGTTTATGCCGAAGAAGTGCTCTGCCGTACCGGGATGGGAGATTATAAAGACCGCAGTCCCAACGAGTTATCGGGCGGACAGCAGCAGCGGGTAGCACTTGCCCGGGCCATCGCTCCCAAACCAAAACTGGTGCTCTTGGATGAGCCGTTTTCAAACCTGGATGCCATGCTGCGCGATTCCATGCGCAAGGAAGTACGGGATATTCTTAAAAAAGCGGGGATGAGTGCCTTACTCGTAACCCACGATCAGGAAGAAGCCCTTTCTTTTGCCGATCGCATCGCGGTGATGAACAATGGTAAGATCGAGCAGATTGGTACGCCTGAAGAGGTTTATTACAAACCCCGAACCAAATTTGTTGCCCAGTTCCTGGGCCGTACCAATTTATTCCATGCCGATGCTGACGGTGGACAGGAAATTAAGACCAAGCTGGGACCGATGCGCCTCAACTGCAATGCGTGCGGTCGCGTGCTCTGTTCGATTCGTCCGGAACATTTGACCCTTGAAAAGGCTAAAGACCATAAACCGGAAGAGGTAGGCACTGTACTTGGTCGTGAATTCAAGGGTCACGATATTACCTATCACGTGCAGTTACAAGGAGAACAGTACCTGGTGCATACCGACAATCGCGTGATTTTTGAACCTAATGATTCGGTGGTAATCAAACCGCTGGAATCAGCCGTAATCTTAGAAGACGAAGAAAAATAAAATCAATGAGTTTTTTACTTCTGTTGTTAATTGCTGCAATTTGCGGAGGTATTGGTCAAAGTATCGCCGGCTATTCGCTGGGCGGATGCTTGATCTCCACCGTCGTGGGATTTATCGGGGCCCTCATCGGAAAATGGCTGGCTGCCAAATTGGGACTTACCTATCTCATTCCTATTGAAGTAAACGGGGAAACCTTTCCCATTATCTGGTCTATTTTAGGGTCGGCCTTGTTTTCTGTTGCTGTCGGGATCCTTACGCGGGGTAGGAAGACGATACGATAGATTTCTTGATTCTAGAGATCTTTGACACTTCAAATTAAAAAGCTGTAAGGGAGTTGCTCTCCCGTTTTATTAGGGAAGGATCCGTTGATCTGTTCAGGAGTACAACTCCTTCACAGCTGCTGGGTTTTTATCTTGTCGCGATGCCTGTGCATAGCAATTTCGAACGCAGTAGTTCTATCTCGTAAATGCTTCGGCAAAGGCGGGCGCTGCATTGTGACAAGAATTGACAGATGACCCTCTTTTGTTTTCTCCCTAAAAGTAGGGAGAAAGATGCGAAAGTTTACAATAGTCATAATTTCTGGGGTATGCAGCCTGCACGGTACCCACGCCGGAGCGTAGGCACCAGATAAAGAACTGCCAAGATGAGACAGAACAGTTTCCGACTCTTTCTGATAATCAGTGCCAATATTTATTCGGGAACCGAGAATTCCTGGTTGAAGGGATTATTATTAAAGCCCGGCTTCACCTGAATAAATCCGTGACTGGTAGCATTGTGGCAGGAGTTGCAGGCATCCACCATCTCAATAGTGCGCTCTTTGACCTGCTCCCAGTTACGATTGGCCAAAGCAGTTTCTACCGGTTCCAGGGTAGGATCTAAAAACATATTCATAAACCGTTTGATATCGTACCCCTCATAGCCGGGTATGTTTTTCTTGATGCCATCGACCGCAGCACGCACTTCGTGAAAATAGAAAGTTGCCAGTTCATGGTTTTTGGCTTGAGCAGCCAGCGCATACTTATGCGTATATCGCTGAAGTTGGCCCATCGCATCTGCCAGTTCCGGCGTATTGGCCATAGCTCGTTTGGGCCCCTGTTCTTGTTTCTCGGTTTGAGCTGTGTCCGACTCTTCCGGAGAACAACGAATGAGAAAGGCGGTGCAAAAGAAAATGGCGATCAGTGCAAGAATTAAACGAGAGGCAAAGGCAGTATGGAACATGGAATGGTGGATTTCGAAGCTTATTTAAAATGAGTCTAAGTATAGAAAAAAATCAGGAAAGTTGGAATCCCAATCCAAAAGTCGCGGGGCAATTCGGAAATTCTGTTGCTATGTCAGCCCCCAACATTATGGTCGGTAGCCCGGGAGATCTGCGTTAGAAAATGCGGGCAACTCCGATATTAACCAGGAAGGCCGGCTGGTCGAGTCGGCTGGCAAAATCCACCCGGAACAGGCCCAGAATACCGTTTAGAGAGACGCCGGCTTCCCAGTGGATGCCCTGGGTGGTGTTTGGGATATAGTTGCGTTGGGCCAGCTGCTGGGAGTCTATATCTAATCCCCATGTTTTGGCTGCTCCGCCAAATACAATAAGTCCGATGTTTTGCTCCACAAGCGGTGTTAATCCAATTGCTTCGAAGGGGATGGTTCTGAAATTGTGTTCCATATTCACGGCAAGATACTGTTTGCCACGATAGGGGTAGTTGCGCGCTGCTTTGAGGGCGCCCCAGGGAGCTGTTTCCCCGAGGGCTACATCAACGATGCCGGTCTTTTGCCAGGGCAACGATCCGCTGTAGGTACCGCCTTTGATGTTAATATCCAGGGTATTGGCCAGCAGCCGGCGCTGGTAGAAGGTGGGGAATGTCCAGTTGAGCTCGGTTTGATACCGACTAAAGTCGAAGTCACTGCCCAGGGCACCGGCGGAATGTTCTACGCTGAACTCCAGGTATTTTTGTCCGGTTACTCCGAAGTTGTATCCATCACCCAGGCTATAGCCGGCCGTCAGTTCCACAGAGTTCAAGCGACCTTCGTCGATTAGGGGATTGGTCCGGTAATTGTCTTCTCCTAAAAGGTCATAGGCAGTATTCGTTGAGAGCGAAGACTGATCGTAGCTGTTGAACCCGAGCTTCAGCGAGAGATCTTGGCGGGGTAGTTCCCACTCAGACAAGATTTGAAATCCCTCAGATCGGTAGTAATCAAAATAGCCGTGATTTCCTAACAAATTGGGTATAATGGTGTACCAGGATTTGTAGATCTTTGAATCATATTGGCGGGCCGTTTCGGAAGTATAGTCGAAGCCCAGATTCGCCCGGATGTTATTTCGATCAAGCCAGCGTACCGACAGGCCGCCGCCGTATCCCCAGCTATCGTAGCCGGTACTATAACCGCCGTTTCCGCGCAGTTCCAGCCATTCGGTAGCATCGATGGAGTAATTGAGTCCGCCGAAGACCTCGTCCACGCGGTTGTATCGGAGTTCTGGAGAGAGATTGCCCGGTATCTTATTTAAGAAGCCAAAGGTCTGGGAGCCGTCGTCACTCTCGTCATCATCGTCTACGAAGCGTGCCAGGAATCCGGAGGGCTTAAACGCCTTTTCCAGGGTGGCTGTGCTGTCGACGGTGGCATAAGCCCTCTCCTCATCCGCGGAGAGAGGAATAGTATTGATCTCGCGGGCAATTAGGGAATCGGAATTCACGGTAGTGCTGTCGACGCTGAAGGTGTCTTCTTTTTTATAAAGAGAGTCGGGCAGTTCCACATTGACCCGGTAGTTGGTGATACGGGAGATCTGTTTGAATTTGATCAGTGGGAAGTCCAGGCCAATCATTTTAATTTTAACATCGCCGCCGATGCGGGCGTCCACCGGCAACCAGAATTCCTTGCCGAAATTGTTAAACTGCTGGCGGTAGGAGGTGGTAAATGACTGCACGGGTTTGGGGAAGGTAACCACGTCGTTGGGTTGCAGATCCACTTCCAGCAGGGCGTACTCCTCATCCAGTACAAAAACGGTTCCTTCGAAAAGCGGTTGCAGTTTGCGGGCCGGACTTACTTTTATTTTGTATACTGGTTGCCCGTCAAGCGAAGTCTGGTCAATGAGTTTAAAATCATAATAGTCCAGGGCCTTGGGATGGGTAACTCCCACCAGGTTAAAACCCGCGATTTCGATATTGTCGTCGTAAAAATTGGGCAGATAGCTCACGCCGGCGAAGTTGCTGCTGGCCTCGATATTGGCCGTCTGCCGCTTGGACTTAAGTACTTCGCGATGTCCCTGTTCCTTGTCCCAGAAGACCTCCGAAACCGACTCGGTGATGGACACGATGCTGGTGTCATTAGCCAGCGTTTGACGCGTATAGGCATCAGCATGATACGTACTGAGTTTTTGGCGCCACTCTTGTTTACGTCGGATGACCTCCCGCATGATGCGGACGCCGGGATCTTCATCAGTAACCACGATTTCTTCCATCTCGGTGACCGAAGGTTCCAGGGCAAAGTCCTGCCGCCGCGAAGAGCTCTCGGTGATCGCCCGGCTCTGGCTTTGAAAGCCGATATAGCGAACTACCAGCGTGGCGGGTAGCAGGGAATCGGGAATACTGAGAGAATAAACCCCGTTTTCGTTGGTGATGGTGCCTCGATAAGTGTCTTCAATAAGAATGTTGGTTGAGGGCAGGGTTTCTCCGGTTTGGGCATCAGTGACCGTGCCGGTGATCGCTTTTTGGGCCCAGGCCGAAGAGCTCAGCAGTAGCAGTGAAAAAAGTAAGGTGGCAGCTTTCAAATTGAGTAGCGTTTGTGGCAATGGATTTAGTTCTGATGAAAGAGTGCTTGTACTGTTTTTACCGAATTTTGTTACAGGATACAAGTCGCAATATGCAGGATTCAGGTAGCAGGATACAGGTATTAGTATCAGAATTCAGAATGTGCATCATGTATCTTGCATCCTGCATCTTTACGATAACTGACTTGTAAACGCCCTGATAGTTTTATTGCCCTAACAGGTAAATACTGCTTCAATTTTCAATTATTCATTCTTAATTTTCTGTCTTCTCATTGACTCATACCCTTGAGAGTGTTTACTTAAGCATTTCTTGCCCCATCTGCCCCCATAGTTCAAGTGGATAGAACGGAGGTTTCCTAAACCTTAGATCCTGGTTCGATTCCGGGTGGGGGTACTTATTTCTAATTGGGATGATATTGTAGTTGCGAGATCCTCATCATATTTAGTGATTTATCATTTACATGAGAACTTTAGCTAAGTGCTTCCAATAATTTTGCAAGCCTCAGACCTCTTTTCGATTTGAGAAGAGATCTGTGATAGCAATGGTATCTTCTGATGAATCTGTTTATATGAAATCGATTTCACCCAATTATTTTTATATCTTTATCTATTTATCTATCAAATATTTGAGTTCAAATAATGGGCAATAAGCAAAAGTATACTGTTGAAGATGTAGCTGAGGAAGCGGATGTCTCAACAGCAACGGTCTCCCGAGTATTTAGTGGATCGGCCAAGGTCAATAAAGATACGACTAATAAAGTTCTGCGCGCTGCTAGGAAGTTAAACTACCGGCCAAACAGAGTTGCTAGTCGATTACGGGGAAAGGGTTCACAGTCAAAAGTATTAGGATTAATAGTTACTGATCTAAATAATCCATTTTTTTCAGATATCGCTCGGGGGGTTGGAGATATCGCTTATAAAAATGAAAATGGGGTGATTGTTTGTAATACTGATGAGGATCCCCAAAAAGAGCGTTTTTATTTGGATATATTATTATCGGAGAAGGTTGCAGGCTTAATTATTGCTCCAACTATAGGAAATAAAGAATATCTGAAGGAAATAAAGAAAAATATACCCCTCGTTACTGTAGACAGACTTATTCCAGAAATGGATGTAGATTCAGTTTTGGTTGACAATGAAAATGGGGCGTATCTAGCAGTAAATCGCCTTTTGAAATTAGGACACAAGAGGATTGGTATTCTGTGTGGGATTAAAGGTATTACCACTACGGAAAAGCGTCTTGACGGGTATGAGAAAGCTCTTCGTGAAAATGGAATTCCCATAAAAAGTCAATTTATTTTTCATGGAAATTCTAAAGAAGAGGGAGGAACAAAGGGAGTAAGGAAATTAATGAATCTTGAAAACCCACCTTCGGCAATATTTTCAACAAATAATCTAATGACACTGGGTATCTATGAAGAGTTATACAGACAAGATATTCGAGTTCCTGAAGATATTGCAATTGTTGGATTTGATGACATGTCCTGGGCTACTGCTCTAAATCCACCCTTAACAGCAGTTCGTCAACCAAGTTTTGATTTAGGTGTTACGGCAGTAGAATTGCTTCTAAAAAGATTAGCTGACCCTGACCGGCCAATATCAAATGTAAAGCTCAGATCGGAGCTCATCGTTCGCCAATCCTGTGGAAATATTGTGTAATTTTTTTCCTGCCTCGCACAATATTTTTGTAAACGTTTACATATATACGCCCTTCCGGTAAAACTAAACATCAATGAATACATCTTGATACCTTCGTTATAGCTTTGTAAAGACGGTTTTTGGTAAGTTAATGATTTATTCAAAATAGTTGTTGTGTTTTTCGTGTAAACGTTTACATATTGAAAAAAGATTTTGGTGTGGTGCTATTACGTGAGGAATAATTTTGTAGGGAATATGGGATTCACATCAAAAATATAGTGGGATAATCAACTTAGTTTAAAATAAAAAGGGATGGATTATGAGGATATATAAACTCTCATTTGGTATTTGCTTAGTTTTACTTTCTTTAGTGATTATATCTCCAAGGGAAGTAGAGGCTCAAGATTCAGAAACTGTTCATACTGTAAGTGGAACGGTAACAGACGGGGAAACCGGAAGTACACTTCCTGGGGTTAATATTTCTGTCAAAGGAACAACTCGTGGTACAGCGACTGATAGAGAAGGCCATTATGAAATAACAATACCGTCAGCGACGGATACTTTGATATTTTCATTTATCGGTTATCAAACTCAGCAAATTCCTGTTCAGGGAAGGGAAACCATAGATGTTGAGCTTAGTCCTCAAACTTTAGTTGGTGAAGAAGTAGTCGTTACCGGTTACGGTGTTCAAAGTCGTGGAGAACTGACGGGTTCCGTGTCAAGTGTTGATCCAGAGGACGTAGCAGAAATATCCACATCCAACCCATTACAGGCGATGCAAGGGCAAGTGGCCGGTTTGCAAATCAGCAAGGATGGAACGCCGGGAGGTGGTACCCAGCAGGTACTTATTCGTGGAATAGGTACACTTGGAGATAATGAACCGCTGTATATCATAGATGACCAGCCTGTTGATAGAAGTCGTTTTAATCTGCTTTCTTCCAATGAAATCGAGTCTATACAAGTTCTTAAGGATGCGTCTTCTGCCTCCATTTACGGATCAAGAGCATCAAACGGGGTTATTATTGTTACCACCCAAAAAGGGCAACCGGGTGAATTGCGGTTGGAATTCAACTCTAGGACCACGTTTGAAAGTCAGTATCCAACCGTTGATGTCATGAACGCGCAGCAAAGGGGTAGAGCTGCGTGGCGTGCTTCCGTAAACGATGGTGCAGATCCAAATGATCAGGTTCATTATGATTATGATTGGGAAATGCAGGATGGGCAGCCAGTCCTCAATAGCATCCAAACAGTAGAATGGCTCGACGAGAATGTCCAAGGTGGAATTCGAGCTGCAGATACTGACTGGTTTGATGTTATCACTCGAAATGGACTGAGTACGGAAAATAACCTCTCTTTGTCCAGCGGGGGTGAGAATTATAGCTTGATGGCTGCCTTGGGTCATAATTACCAGGAAGGTGTTGTTAAGTTTAACGATTTTGAACGGTATACCTTCCGCCTGAATTCCTCGATGGACCTGTTGGATGGCAGGTTGACCATTGGAGAAAATATGCAGGTGGCAAGAAGCGAGCAAACGCCGTTTTCTGACTACGTATTTGGTGGGAATCCGTTAAGCACAGCTACATTACTTCATCCTCTTATTCCCGTATATGCTGAAGATGGAAGCTTTGCAGGTCCTATCGGGGGAGGCTTTTCCGATCGCCTGAATCCATTGGCTACGGCAACATTTCAAAAAGATGATAAAAATGAAGTGCAATCGGTTTATGGTAACCTTTATCTGGATTTTAGTTTAATGGAAAACTTGGAATTCAGTTCAAATTTTTCTGTCGATTACGATCAGGAAGTCCAGACCGTGACATTGGAGAGATTCAGTATTGGATTCCTTTCTCGCGATCCAAATCAATTGGTGCAGGATAATCGTTCGACCTCCAATTGGACATGGTATAACACGCTTAACTACAACTTTGATATTGGTGAACACAGCACGAAAATTCTGGCTGGTATAGAAGCCACCCGCAGTAGCACCGATTTCTTAACGGCCGATCGACAGAATTTTCTGCTGGAAACTGATAATTTTTGGGAGTTTGATGCGGGAACCGGACCTATGAGTATCTCGGGGACTTCAACAGGGTACCGTTTGTTTTCTTACTTTTCCAAAATCAATTACGATTACGCCAACCGGTATCTGGCCACCGCAACATTCCGTTACGATGGTTCATCCCGATTTGGGCAAGATCAGCGGTTTGGTTTTTTTCCCGCTTTTTCCTTGGGCTGGAGATTAGATAATGAACGTTTTTTCCAAAATAGCGAGAAACTTGATGTTATCTCGGAACTCAAAGTGAGAGCCGGTGTGGGGCGGATGGGAAACCAGCGTATCGATAATAATGCTCCGTTTGCCTACTTTATTCCTGCCTATGGAACTGCTGAGTTTTTATGCTGCGGCGCAGATGGCCGACCTACTGGCACGGCTTATGCACTTAGCGGTCAGCAAACAGGAGAACTTCCTTCCGGTGTTAAACAAGCTCAACGAGCCAATCCCAACCTGAACTGGGAGGAAACGGACGAGATCAACGGAGGTGTTGACTTTGGAATTTTCGAACAACGGTTAACCGGATCATTCGATTATTTCTACCGAGAAACCCGCGACATCTTGGTGTTACCACCACGTTTGGCAGTACTAGGTGAAGGTTCTAACAAGTGGGAAAATGGAGCCACCATGGAAAGCTGGGGTTGGGAATTCTCGTTAGGCTATAGTAATAGTTCCGGGGATTTTAGTTACGGATTGAATACTACCCTCTCATCATCCAAAGATAAAGTGACCTTTGTTCCAGATGCAGTAGTTCGGGATTTTCCCGGGAATGTGGAAAAAACCATCATCGGTCATTCAGTTACTTCTAATTTTGGATATGTGGCGGATGGCATTTTCCAAAACCAGCAGGAGGTGGACAATCACGCCGATCAACCGGGCAAAGGTGTGGGACGGTTGCGTTTTAAAGATCTAAATGGTGATGGCGTGATTAACACTCTTGACCAAGATTGGCTAGGAACTCAATCGCCCGACTTACAATACGGATTTAGGGGCAATGTAAGTTACCGACAATTTACGTTCTCTTTCTACTTACAGGGACTGTATGGAGTAGATCGCTACAATCCGGTAAAATCCAGGGCATTCTATGGAACAGGTACACACTCCGGAGAAAATCTGCTTACCATGGCCCTGGATGCCTGGACACCTCAGAACCCAAACTCCGATATACCAGCACTCTCTCTCGATGATGCTAATGATGAGTCTCGAGTCTCTACTTATATGATAGAAGATATGTCTTATATGAAACTTCGGAACCTTCGGGTAGAATATCGATTTCCTACTGATTTATTGGATAGAGTGGGGATAAAAAAAGCGCTAGTGTATGTAAGTGGAGGAGAGTTGTTCACCATTTCTTCTAGTGACTTTTCTACGGGTGGAGATCCTGAAAATCCAGGTGCATTTTATCCACTGCCCAGGACAATTACATTTGGCTTTAATGTGTCCATATAAAAAATGAATCTGTGATTTTAAAAGATAAATGAGGTAGAAATTATGTTTTCAGTCAAGATTAAATCGTCAGTTTTAGTAAGTATTTTTATTATATCACTGGTCATGTTATCAGGATGTGAAAACTTCTTGGATTACAAGCCGAAAGGAGTAATAAACGAGGATGATATTCAAGGCGCGGATGGTATTGAAAGGTTGACAACTGCTGCTTATGCATCGCTCGGAAACTCGGATTGGTTATATTCCTATGAGTCAAACTGGCTTTACGGCAGTGTTCGTTCAGATGATGCCTATAAAGGTGGTGGGGCATTAAGTGACCAGGGGGAAATAGACTGGTATGAGCGATTCGTCTTTATAAGAGAAGATATGGGGTATCAACAACGAGCATGGCAAGCAATGTATACTGGGATAGAACGGGCAAACTTAGCACTTCGCAAGATCAACGAGCTGGAGGTTCAGGATCAGTCTTATCCACTGCAAGAACGAATAGCTGAAATGCGCTTTCTGAGAGCTCATTTTTACTTCCGCCTGGTCATTCTATTCAAACAGGTACCTTGGATTGATGATACGATGAGCTCTGAGCAGTTATCAGAAATATCGAACGTGGAGTATACGCGAGACGAGCTTTTAGATAAAATAGCATCTGATTTTGAGTTTGCTAAGCAAAATTTACCTGACGAGCAGGCAGAAGTTGGCCGGGCTAGTGCCGTTGCGGCGGCGGCTTACCTTGCCCGAACTCGCCTGTACCAGGCCTATGAACAAGATGAGAATCATAATGTGGTAAATATCAACCAAGAGCGATTAAACCAAGTGATAACTCAAGCAGATTACGTGATCGATTCCGGCACACACCAACTGTTTGATGATTTTGGCAAAAACTTTATCACCGAATATGATAACGGAACTGAGTCAATATTTGCAGTTCAGCATTCCTATGATGATGGAACGGCACAAGGTGGACGGATGAATTATGAGCACGGTCTTAATTATAATATGTCCCAAGAATATGGCTGTTGTTGGTTTCATATTCCGAGCAATAATTTAGTTAATGCCTTTAAGACGGACGAAAATAGCGGATTGCCTTTGTTTGATACATATAATGATGAAACGGTAAGCGATACAGATCCCGACGCATATTACAATAGGACGTTCGATCCGCGTATAAGCCACACGGTTGGTCTTCCTGGGAAACCCTTTAAATACGATCCGAACTTTCTCTATAGTACATCATGGGCGCGTCAACCGGAACTTTATGGTAACTATTCGACCATGAAAGAAGTTCAGCATCCCGACCAACCGGGAACACAGGCGTGGGGTCCTTTCTGGGGAAGTGCTAAAAACGTAGATATTCTTCGGTATGACGAAGTATTATTGATGAAGGCCGAAGCCCTAATACAGACAGGGCGACAGGATGAGGCCTTGCCTTTAATTAACCAGATACGAAACCGTGCAGCGCAGAGTACGGGTATGGTGAGATTTGAGGATGGGACTGCTCCGGTCAACTATAATATAGAACCCTATGTTGATGGAGATAATATAAACTGGACCCAGGAAAATGCTATGGAAGCGTTGCGATGGGAACGACGGCTGGAGTTTGCCATGGAAAGCTGGCGCTTCTTCGATTTGGTCCGATGGGGAATTGCCGAAGAGAAACTCAACGATTACTTCCAGGTGGAACAAGACAGACATACATACCTCAGGGAGGCTCACTTCGAAGCCAATAAAAATGAATATCTGCCCATACCACAGCAAGAGATCGTTTTAAGTGAAGGGCTTTATGAACAAAATCCGGGTTACTAAACCTAAGGTGTTTATCCCCTAAGCGTGGCCGGGGCTCCCGTGAAAAAAGCCCCGGCCTTTTATTACCTGGAAATTTGAATTCCGACCTTAGAACTGAAGTTAAGAAACAAGCTATATCAATAGTGCGGGAACTAATTCCTGTGTTTTTAATAAGGCAAAATTCTAAGTATGGCGAGTATGGTTCACGAAAAGATCTAAATACAAAATGTGAAACGGTAAATCCGTTATCCTGAATCGAATTTCGGAGGGCAGTTTATGTACACTAAAATCACACAGATATTTCTGTATTTTTTTATCCTGCAGTTAGTTTTTTTGAGTGGCGCATTTGCCCAAGCCGATCGAGAAAAAGCGGATTACACTTCTGAGGTTCCCCAATACGACTTTCCTACTACTTTGCAAGCACAGGAAGAAGCACTGAGGCAAAACCCAATGATGCAGCGCTTTTTCCAGTCGCGGGAAGAACTTTCCAATGATCCATATCGCCCGATCTACCACTTTGTAAACCCTGAAGGAAATTTGAATGATCCCAATGGTCTGGCGTTCTGGAACGGTAATTGGCACTTGTTTTACCAGGCCTATCCACCGGAGGATCCCCGCCAGCATTGGGGGCATGCCATCAGTAAGGATCTGGTGCACTGGCGCGACCTGCCATTGGCAATTTATCCGGGACCTGAGCGGGCCTCATATTCGGGCTCGGCTTTGGTAGAAGATGATCGCGTAATTGCCATGTATCATGGTCCGCGTGCCGGGAATATGGTGGCTGTCTCCAAAGATCCATTGCTGTTGAACTGGGAAAAGAAGACAGGAAAAGCGGTAATCTCTCTCGATGATTCAACGGGTTTCCCCCTGCCCTATACCGTGTACGATCCCAATATCTGGAAAAAGGACAGCGTGTATTATTCTATTTCCGCCGGTAGGGCCAATGAAGGTCCCTCTGGGAAGCCAGTTCCACGGGGATATTTGTTTCGGTCCAAAGACCTGGAGCACTGGCAGTATATGCACTCGTTTGTAGAGGATGATCATTTTACCATGATCGGCGACGACTATGCCTGTCCATATTTCTGGCCGTTGGGTGACAAATATATTATGCCGTTTTACAGCCATATGAGTGGTGGGCAATACCTACTTGGAGATTATGACAAAGAGAGGGATAAATTTATAGCTACTGACCACGGTTATTTCAACTTCGGTCCCTCTACCCCTGCGGGTGTTCACGCCCCCTCGGCAACCCAGCTTGGCGATGATGTTATCGTGATTTTTAACATGAACTCCGCTTATCCAACCGAGGGTTGGAATCAAATCATGACGCTTCCCCGACGCCTTTCAATGCAAAAGGATGGACAGGTTGGTATAGAACCGGCCGGTGATATTGAATCGCTGCGCTACAATCACCAACAGGTTGAAGCCATGACTCTCCCTGCGAATGAAGAGTTAGTGCTGGAAAAAATCGAAGGCAATGCTATGGAGATTTTGGCTGAGATTGCCCCACAGGATGCCCCGATGGTGGAGCTGAACGTACTGCGTGCGCCCAAGAAAGAGGAATACACGAGAATCGCCATCTTTCCTTTTCGCGGGTACAGTAACGGACGTAATTATTGGAGAGAACGGGGAGGACGGTCTGATGCTCAGCAAGAAGAGCAACCCCGGGAAAGCTTGGTAACGCTTGAAACCTCTTACGCTTCTATTTTGGCCGAGGCGAAGTCGCGGGCTCCCGAAACGGCCCCTTTCCTGCTGGAAGAGGGAGAAACAATTGAGCTCAGAGTTTTCATCGACAAAAGTGTGGTAGAGGTATTTGTAAACGGAATACAAACGGTGGCGGCACGGGTTTATCCCGGTATGGAAAAGAGTATCGGCGTGTCGTTGCGCTCGCAGGGTAAAGAGAGCCAGCTTATCTCACTTGATGCATGGCAGATGAAAAATACATGGGAGATAAGCACCGAAGAGTGGCGTAATAACCCAGTATGGCACTAATTTTAAATAATACTAACAAGGAGAACCAATGAGATCATTTATCACCTGTATTTTAATCATATTTATTACCACACCACTGGTAGCCCAAAAAATAAGCCGGCAGATCCCGGTCCAAAATCAAGACCAATATTTGAATATACCGGTAACAGGTTGGAGCAGTGATTATGATGGTGAGCAGAAGATGATGCGGATTCTGCATAATGGAGAGGTTTTAGATGAATTTTCAATCAGTCTTTCTAACGGAGATCCAGACTGGTGGGCCTTCTTCCCGGTACAACAGTATCAGGGCGAAACACTCACTGTTGAATTAGATGATCCGGCGGGCGAAGAGGGGTTGGATAGGGTTTTTGTGGATCCAGAGTTTCAGGGGCAGGAGGACGTATATCAAGAACGATATCGCCAGCAGGTCCACTTTTCCTCACGCCGCGGATGGAATAATGATCCTAATGGTCTCATCTGGTACAATGGTGAATGGCACCTGTTCTATCAGCACAATCCCTATGGCTGGAGCTGGGGTAATATGCACTGGGGGCATGCGGTAAGTAAAGACTTGATTCACTGGCAGGAGTTGCCGGACGCTCTCTATTCCCAAAACCATGATCATATGGCCTTCTCCGGTGGGGCCGTAGTTGATCCCCAAAATACTTCTGGATTCAGAAGAGATGGCGTGGATCCGCTAATCGCCACCTATACGCGAACCGGTTCAGGGGAACACTTGGCGCTGAGCTACGACAATGGGCGCTCGTTCGAGGAGTACGAAGGGAATCCGGTGGTTGAACATCGTGGGCGGGACCCCAAAGTTTTTTGGTACGAGCCCGGGGAACACTGGGTGATGGTTGTATACAGTGAATCCCATAAACGCGAGTTAGAATCCGGAGAGGAAGTCAGGCTGTACCAACACTCCATTTATACTTCCTCCAATTTAAAAGACTGGACCTACCAGTCTGGCGTAACCAATTTCTTTGAATGTCCGGAACTCTTTGAACTACCGGTTGAGGGAGCGCCGGGCGAGAGCAAGTGGGTGATGTATGATGGCGACGGTAAATATGTGGTAGGTGAGTTTGACGGAAAAGAGTTTACCGTTGAACAGGGGGTGAGAAAGTATGATTATGGCGGAGATTTCTACGCTTCGCAGACTTACAGCAATGTGCCGAAAGAGAATGGGCGAAGAATACAGATCGGTTGGTTCCAAACTGAAACCCCATATATGCCGTTTAACCAGAGTATGACCTTCCCCACGGAGCTAAAGCTCAAAAGGAAAGCTGATGGTTATCTGTTAACTCCAACACCTTTAGAAGAGATTGAAAAGCTTCATACAAGGAGCTGGAAGGTTGAAGATCGTATGTTGAGGGATACTACCCTCTCATCTCCAATCCGAGGTGATCAGGTACATATAATTGCTGAATTGGATAAAGGAGATGCTACTACTTTTGGGATGAATATAAATGGGTACGAATTGAATTATAATCTTCTTCGGAGTACCCTTAATAACACTTTTTATCCCATAGATAAAACAATCAAGTTTGAAGTGATTGTTGATAAAATAGGAATGGAGGTCTTTGTCAATGATGGAGAATTATATTTTGTAGAGCAATATAATTCTGTTGATACCGAGCAAAAAGTAGAGGTCTTTAGTTCTGGGCGTGGGGATCCCAAATTGTTGATAAAAAACTTCGAAGTTCATGAGCTTTCTTCAATATGGGGGAAGTAAAAGATTGGTGCAGATAATTACTGTTTAAGACAAGCAAAAGAAAAAATATCCTGAATAACCAAAGCTAAAAAACATGAATGGTTTGAATAGATTTAAATGGATCCAGCTACTGATAGTGACTGTTTTTTTATTTGTTAGTGCCTGCCAGCCAGGTGAAGAAACTGTTGAAGATTCTTCATCATCAGTTACAGATTATAACGAGCCTTATCGCCCCCAGTTCCACTTTACTCCTGCCCAAAATTGGATGAACGATCCCAATGGGTTGGTTTATTACGAAGGAGAATATCATCTGTTTTATCAGCATAACCCGTTTGGAAACACTTGGGGACATATGAGCTGGGGCCATGCCGTCAGTACCGATCTGGTGCATTGGGAGCATCTGCCAGTAGCTCTCAAGGAAGAAAACAATGTTATGATCTTTTCAGGTAGTGCTGTAATAGACCATAAGAATACCAGCGGATTCGGTTCAAGCGATACTCCCCCAATGGTAGCTATTTATACAGGGAACCATACGGACCAGGAACTGCAGGATCAACGCATAGCCTATAGTACGGATAACGGGCGCACCTGGACCAAGTATCAGGAAAATCCCGTGATAGATGAAGGATTAAAAAATTTCCGTGATCCGAAGGTGTTCTGGCACGAGTCCTCCGGCAAATGGGTGATGGTGCTGGCCTTGCCAACAGAGCATAAAGTGCGTCTGTATGGGTCAGAGAACCTTAAGGAATGGAACCTCCTGAGTGAGTTTGGCCCTTCCGGTGCCACTGGCGGTGTCTGGGAATGTCCCGATCTGTTTGAACTGCCTGTTGATGGCAACCCTTCCCAAACCAAATGGGTATTGCAGGTAGACCTCAATCCTGGGGGACCATTTGGGGGGTCCGGATCGCAATATTTTGTAGGACAGTTCGACGGTAAGCAATTTGTACAGGATACTGACACTAAGGGACAGACCCGCTGGGTGGATTACGGCAAGGATTTTTATGCTGTACAGTCCTATGCCAACATTCCCAAAGCTGATGGCCGGCGTATATGGATTTCCTGGATGAATAACTGGCAGTATGCAGAACAGATTCCCACAAGTCCTTGGCGTAGTGCGATGACAATACCCCGTTCGCTGTCCCTGAAAAAATTTGCCGATGGAGTTCACCTTGTTCATAATCCCGTGGAAGAATTAAACACGCTCCGGGACGAACATCATCATTTTGAGGAACAGGAAATTAGTGGAAACTCCGACCTTTTGAGTGCCGAGGAAATCAGCGGGAATCAACTTGAAGTCATTGCCCAATTCAAGATGGAAGATGCCTCCCGCTTCGGACTAAAGGTAGCACAGGGAGAGCAGGAAGAAACTCTGGTTGGCTATGATACCAAGGCAAACCAGCTATTTATGGACCGCACTAATTCCGGTAAGGTTGATTTTAATGAACACTTTACTGGCATACATAAAGCACCTTTAAAATCGATTGACGGGGAGATAACGCTGCATTTATTTATAGATCGTTCTTCGGTTGAACTTTTTGGGAATGGAGGACGCGCTGTCATCACTAATCGTATCTTTCCTTCGGAAGGAAGTGATGGAATATCACTTTTTACAGAAAATGGAAATGCCCGGCTTGTAAGCTTGGATATATGGCAACTTAAATCTGCATGGAATTCAACACACAATCAATAGGAATTAAGGGAATGGTAAAAACAAAATCGCTTCTTCTTTCTGTAATTGTTGCTTCATTAGCGGGCTTTTTGTTTGGCTTTGACACTATCGTTATATCCGGGGCCGACCGCCCCATTCAGTTACTGTGGGAAACCAGCGATCTTTTTCATGGCGTCTTTATTATGTCAATGGCGCTCTGGGGAACAGTAGTGGGAGCCTTATTTGGCGGTATTCCCTGCGATAAGCTGGGGCGACGTGTTACGCTATTTTGGATTGGTATTCTTTACTTGGTTTCGGCCTTGGGGTCAGGGTTAGCAACCGGCCCGTATATGTTTTCAATTGCCCGATTTATTGGCGGATTGGGTGTTGGGGCCTCGACGGTTGCGGTACCCATTTATATTTCTGAGATCACTCCGGCCGGAGATCGGGGGCGTCTCGGGGCTTCCTATCAGTTTAATATTGTTTTTGGCATTCTTATCGCCTACATCTCTAATTACCTGATCGGCCTTTATTTCGATGCTAATGCCTGGCGTTGGATGCTGGGCGTTGAAGCCATTCCTGCTGCAATTTATTCCGCCTTAATTTTAGTAGTGCCGGACAGTCCTCGCTGGTTAGCCTTGCGCAGAAACGATGAGCAGGGAGCCCGAGAAATCCTCAAGCAGCTGAATCCCAAAGAAAATATTGATCGGCTGATGCAGGAAATTACATCATCCGTTAGTCGTGCTTCCCGTCGGGCTTTTCTGTCCAAGAAGTATAGTTATCCTATTCTGTTGGCCTTTCTTATTGCCTTCTTCAACCAGTTTTCGGGGATCAATTTTGTTCTCTATTACGCTCCACGGATTTTTGAGCAAGCCGGTCTGAATGCTAGTGAAGTACTGGGAGCTTCGGTCCCGCTGGGCATCGTTAATTTATTATTTACGTTACTTGGGATGTACCTGATCGATAAGGCAGGTAGGAAGAAGTTAATGTATGCAGGATCTTTCGGATATATTCTTTCGCTTTCAGGGGTGGCATGGGCCTTCTTTACAGGCGCGGAAGGCTTTTTCGTTGTGATGTTTGTCAGTGCTTTTATTGCAGCCCATGCGATCGGACAGGGAGCCGTGATCTGGGTGTTTATTTCAGAAATATTTCCCAATTCAGTTCGGGATTACGGTATGTCGCTGGGCGCGGCTACGCACTGGACCTGCGCCGCTATTATCACCCTGTTGACCCCTACAGTTTTGAGTGCCTTTTCCGGGGGTACAATCTTTGCTTTTTTTGCTGGGATGATGGTTCTGCAACTCCTGTTTGTATGGAAATTAATGCCGGAAACTAAAAATAAGACGCTGGAGGAGCTTGAAGATATATTACTACCTGAGGATGTTGAATTTGACAAACCTTCCTCTTAATAAATTTAAATTCTTAATTACTTATATAGTAATCGATTAGAACGTTTTTATGACTCATAAAATGAGAATACTATGTATTGGAGAAGTGCTTTGGGATTCTTTGCCTTCAGGTCTGTATTTAGGAGGAGCACCTCTTAATGTGTGTTACCACCTAAATCAGTTCGACATAAATGCGGAAATTGCGAGCAAAGTTGGTAAAGATCGATTGGGTATCGAAGCGGTACGTCGTATTAAAGCTTTAGGAATTTCAACGAAATTAATCCAGTATGATTCTACGGTCGAAACTGGGTTTGTAGGGGTCGAGTTAACAAAAGCAGGGGATCCTACTTATGATATCCTGGAACCGGTAGCTTGGGATAGTATTTCTTTTTCAACGAATCTTGACCAAATAGCACAACAGTCTTGGGGAATTGTGTTTGGTTCTTTAGCCCAACGGAATAAGGTTAGCAGAACTACCATACAGAAGCTTTGTCAAAAGGATGTGAAGCTAATATTTGACATGAATCTGCGAAAACCATTTATCAATAAGGAAATTATAGGCTATTCGTTGCAACAGGCAGACATTGTAAAAATGAATGAGGACGAACTTAACTACTTAATTGAATGGTACTCGTTATCCGGCGGCTTAAAAAATGCCGTTGAAGAATTAGATCACCAATTTAAATTTTCGATGATTTGCATTACAAAAGGAGCCAGAGGTTCAATGATGCTTCAAAATGGGAAATGGTACCAGCACGAAGGTTTCCCCGTGGAGGTAAAGGATGTGGTTGGAGCCGGGGATGCTTTTTTGGCTTCGTTTATTCATGGTATTCTTAACCAAAAAGATGGTGAAGCTATTTTAGCTTGGGCTAATGCAACCGGTTCGTTAGTAGCTCAAAAGGATGGTGCCATGCCAACGTATGAAGTAAGTGATATTACGAATCAAATGGCTTAATAAGAGTTAGTTGTCCAACATCTGGCCAACATTTCTTTCAGAAGTATGTCTTTTTAAAATTTGAGTGCTTTTCTGATTTCCAAGCTCAAATGATTTAAAGCCAATATTTAGGCACTGAGAAGTAAAGTTTCCGTCTCGGGTGGGGGTACTTAAAACATTGCAAGTAATTGTAATGCAATTTCTTACAGAAATTACCGATAAAAGCTGGTGAGCATATGGCCAATATTTTAACTGAGTTCAAATAGTTAATGCAACACGATCGCTGGAAGATTTCTTTGGCACTTTCGACGACTCCGTGAAGGCCGTAGTAGAACGCACCAGCAACAGTTACTGGCTGTCAGATTGGTGTCGGGCAAACGCCATCGAGCTTACTCTGGCCCACGCAAACATGCTTAAGGCCATTAGTTATGCCCACGTCTAGACCGACAAGGTCATAGTAGTGCGATTACTCTCCGGGAGCAGCGGAAACGGTAAATTCATAAACCGTTGATTTGTTAACCGGCTGTTCGCTTACCCAGGCATAACGTCCTTCCTCAAACTGAACTTTAAAATAGGCCGTATTACCCATGGGCATCTCATGTGTACCTCCGATAAAAGTGGTCGGACCCGTTTTTTCAGCTGTTGATACCATGCCCTTTGCGTTATTAAAATCCAACCACGTTATGATCTCATCTATACTGTCATATTCTCCAAGCCGGGCAACATGAACATCCCGACCAATCATGGATGGGTTTTCTTCATTAAACGTCACTTTTACCAAGTGTTTACCCACCGTTGGCGTACCATCGATTTCCAATCCCTTGTCTGTAGTCGTTATTTCAACGGTAGGTGACTGAGGCGGCTTCACGGATGTCGTGTCGGAGGTTACCCTAAGATCCTCCATCATTCCTTTTTTCCAGTGGAACGTACCATCCGCCGTTTTGATATAGCATTCCATCGCATAATTTCCCGGCTTCATAAATAATGTTGCTTCGGTCGAATAGCCTGGAGAAACAAACCCCGGGCCTCCACGAAATACGACCTGACTGAACCATTCGGGTAATTTGGAAAAGGCCGCCATTGCTTCTTCACTTTTGCCCTCCATTATAAGATAGGAAGACTCCTGAAATACCGGACTCACCTCTTTTTTCATGTCCTCACTGTTTTTCCCTTCAGGTAAATAATCAAAGAAAAGGAAATGTACCATTGGACTGGTATTTGTAAATTTAAAAGTAGTCCATCCGGCAGGTATCGTATCTGTATCAGTTTGGAAGAGGTGCTGATCGTTTTCGGCATCGTAAACTGCAGTGACCTCTACTACTCCAGGTGGGTCGGTTACACTTTTTTCGGAAGTTGATGCATTGTTATCCGATTTCTCTGCTGAACAAGAAGATAGACCGAACACCAGTATTCCCCCGATCAATATTATATATAATGATTTCATAATAAGCTCCTGATTTTTTTATGTTTCCAATCCCTTATTTAATTATTCTTTATCATATAGCAACAAAAAATATCCGATGCAATTTATTTTTCCTTCTGGGGTTATACGGCATTATTTATGGAGCTATTTATTCAGCGTTACCAACTTCAGCAGTCCATTGATAGACGGCTGCAATAATGTTGTTTTTAAATACAAATCGCTCGAATAATCTGTTAGTATCTATAGTACCATCTTTATGGTAAAGGGTTTCCCGGCTATCAACTAACATTTCCACACGGTCGCTATTCGTTATTTTTACCGGGAGTACTGAATTCATCTCCCATTTCAAAGAATCAACACTGCCAAAAAAATCGGCCATATAGTCTCGGGTAAGGGGGACGGTTCCACCTCCGCTAACATGGTAGGCTACTGTATCTGCCGAGTATTTCCAAATGGCATCAGCATCTCTATTGTTAAAGGCTTTTTTAACTTTCATAAATGTTTCATATTCATCGCCAGCAGCGATAGAAAATGAGTGTCCTTTCATCTCGCCTGTGAATATGTTTCCAGCAGATACTTCTTGTGGCTAATTCTTTTTTGCTTGGCAGCTCGAAATAGATATCATAACTAATAATACAACCCAAATCCTGAATGATTTCTTCATACCCTTGATTTTATTAAGATTTAATAAATGAAATAATTGAAAACTGATAATATTCCAATCTTGCTAAATAAATTTGGCAGGTTAACGGCTCTGCGCTTAAATAGCGAGCAGATTCGTTCTTTTTACACGTTTGTAAATTCTTGGCTCCCAAGCATGATACCAAACCAAAGGCTGAGCACGCCCCACTTGATGAACATGTTAGGCATGTTAAGCTTAAATTGATAGTCTCCCTCAATTAGAACAGTGTTTGATAGATCCCAAAAGTTTATTCTTTGAGAAATTTTAAGTTTTTAACTCGTCCGGCATCCAAGCGAAAACCTGATATTTGTCCCTTATCATTTCGCATAAATCGATAAAACCTCCCTGAAGATTGGAATCGATCCGGCCCCATTGGATTCAAATTTGATGGTTCATTAACCCCAATTCTCATACTCAACTGGTTCTCTTTCTTAAATAACGTGTAAGTTACATTGAGCTCTTCACTAAAATATTGTCCGACATAACTTTCCAGATCAATGTCTATGTTCTTAAGATCAGGTATTCTTTCTCCAGGAGTTTTAAAGTCGGCTTGCATGACGATCAGTGAATCTGCAGACCCATTTTTAAATTCTGAAAATAGAATCTTGATTGTACTGTCGGTAGGCATTACAAACGTATTACCATAAAGCCTGCTTACATTATAGGAGGAGTCATTCCACTTTTGTAACACATTTAGTGAATCGTCATCAATACGGATTTCTACAATAATACCCGGCTCCATAGCATATTGCCCCGTTAGGTTACTTAAATCTTTAGGCTTAGTATTTGGGCGATCAGCCAGGGTAGTTTGCTTAGCTGCGTCTTCCGATTTGTTGAAATGCTCTTTTAAATACAAATCGGCCATCTTATAACTCAATGCAAGTGGATCTGCATCACTTCGGTTTGACAGAATAACGATGCTGAAATGTTGTTCGGGAAATCTCATAAATTGTGCTCGGTAACCTACAAAAGCACCACCGTGATAGATAGTTTTCAAGCCCTTATATGATCCAACACCAAGTCCAGCGGCGTAGTTAATGGATTCTCCATTATTTAATTTCCCTTTTTCAGTCATTGCATCCCAAAAAGATTTTTGCAAAACATCTGATTCATGAAAGGCATCGCTCCACTTTTTCATATCATTGATAGATGTGAATATACCACCGTCTCCAATCATGTCTAGTGTAGTAGTGCTTATTTGGAACGTGCTATCATTTTTGGGTTGATAACCAGTAGCACGATTTTCCACAACTTGCCTATGATCATTGTGAAAGTGGGTCTCTTTCATTCCCAGTGGCTCAAATAATTCTTTTTGTGCAAAATCGGCCATTGATTGGCCGCTGACCTCTTTTACTATCTGCCCCAACAACCAGTACCCGGAGTTGCTGTATAAGAACTCTGAACCCGGTTTGAAATTGGTTTCTTTTTGATTCTTCAACCATATCATTACGTCATTATCAGTATAGTGATCATCGTCTGTATATCCTGACAAAAATGCCAAGGTAAGATAATCTCTTATACCGCTTGTATGATGGAGTAAATGTCTTACTGTTATCTTTTTTGCATAGTCGGGGAAATCAGGGAAAAAGGAACTCAAAGAATCATCCAGGTTCAATTTCCCTTTTTCTTTTAGCAAGATGATACATGCAGCGGTAAATCGTTTGGAGGCGGAAGCAATTCGGAAGATAGATTGGTCGGTAATGGGAATATTATAATCCAGATTTGCCATGCCGTAGCCCCTTCGAATCACAAACTCACCATCCTTAATAATTGCTACAGCAGCTCCGGGAGTATCTGGCTTGTCCCATTTAGCAAAGAGACTGTCAACTTTTGCTATATTCTGGGCTTGCACAAAAGTACATAACACAATTAAGCTTAATATAAAATAAAGGGAGATTGATTTTTGAAGCACTCTTTGTTTAGTCATATGACGGCTTAATTAATTAATTTATTTATGATATAGATATATAAGGCAGGCTAGCCATCCCTGTGAATAACCGGCGAAACAGGTTCTTGATGTATTACACTATGTTGCGCATTTTACCAGTTAATAGTAAGAAGGTGGGGCTAGTGCACGTTCCACTTGGAGCACGTGTTATACTGCCAGTCGCAATGTTTCTATTGGTGACTACTGCTTTCTTTGGGTTTTATGCTGCTAATTATATCTCGATGAATTTTCCACTTATCATTTACCTTCTTCCAGATGGTAGAATAATACCCGTGGTCTATTACTGCTTCGCTTTCCATAGATATTAATTCATAAGTACCTATTTCGTATGCCATGTCTCCAAAAGTTTGTACTTCAGTGGTTGATGGCTTGACCCCGATACCTTGGCCAATCATTTTTATATGAGCTTCTTCTACACCTTTACGCCCGTTAATAGGAAGTTGTCCCGGAAATTTAAGTAGGGCATCTTCAGTAAAATGCTGAGCCAATTTTTTAGCATTGCCATTTGCCATGGCACTACCCATTTGCTCCAAATTTTGCTGGATCGCCTTAGTTACTTCTTGATTTCCGGACTGACCAAACCCTAAATTTGTAATACCAAATAAAAGGGCAATTACGGTAATGGAATATTTAATATTCATGATAAGATGATTGTGTTAATGTTTAGTATGAATGTGATTTTTATTAAATAGTTATGAACTATCGCCATAGAACGACCTCGCGCATAAGTAGGTGCAACAGGCTCTTGAGGATTTACCCGTTCTGAATTTTTTCCTCCAGAAAGGATGCAACCCAGGCATAACTTGTATCCGAACTATTGCACGGGTTGTACTTTAATTAGAATGCTATTTGCCCATAACTTTTCATGAGTTCTTGCCACCAGCCCCAATCCGCAACATAATTCATAATCACGTGTTGCACTACCAGCAGTCCAAACATTAGTGGATAAGGTAATCGCACTTTACCTCGTTTCTTGTCATCGAAAATTAGCATAAGCACGACAACTTCAATGATGATGTAACTGATATTCAGTGATATTGAAAAGCTATCGACAGCGGGGACCCAAAATAGAAGACGGGTGAGGGCGGGATTAAGAGGCCCGAAAATGGTGCAGGCCATATAGCGGGCATGATACTGGGTGCTTGAAATATTTTTGATAGCCAGGATGTAAAACAGGAGAAACTCTCCGAGCGTAAAGAAATCAATAAAGCTCAATTTATAAGGTATCAGGGGCGGATAGTTTCCATTATTCATCATGATATGGATCATAACAAGTCCCCCGCCAACGAGCAGGGGCACAAGAATAAAAGAAGTTTTGCCCAGCATGCGATGCCACATCATTTTTCCGGTTTTATACAGCAGAGGCTGAATGACAAGAAGCAGCATCCACAAGCTGGCCGTCATCCCATGAAAATGATGGGCCACGTTGGTTTCCCCCAGCTTTAGAAAATAGGATGGTAAAAAACCCAGCAGTATTATTAGAAAAGCGAACCCAAAATAAAAATAAGCGTTTGGATAAAACGGTTGCGCCGACGCCTCTGCAGATATAGTCTTATTCATAACAATATGTAGATTGAAATTTTCAATAGATAGTCATTTGTATTGTAAATAAGAAACTGAGTTAATCATAATTATATAAGTTGTTGGTAAACAACTATTTATCGATATTGGGTAATTAGAGACTAATCAAACAAAAATTGAAATAGTAAATATCTATGTACAAGAGTAAGACTTTGAACACATTTCTTTTTTCTCTCATTTTTATACTAACTGCAAATATTAGTTGCCATGCCCAGACAAATAATTCTTCGGAAAGTTTAAAAAAGACGATAAATGAAAACTATGCACAGTTAACACAATTTATAAAGGATGGCAACCCTTCTGCTATTGCTAATAATTTTTACACAAAAAATGCCAAGTTTTACCCGCCAAATGGTGGTGTTGCGGAAGGAAGAGAAGCAATTGGAAAAGCATTTGGCGGTTTAATTCAAGCAGGACTCATTATTGAGCCAAAAGCTGAGGAAGTAGAAAGGTATGGTGAGGCCGCTTACGAATATGGCATAGCAACCCTTTATAATAAAGAAGGTAAAGAACTAGGAAAGGAGCGCTATATCGTCATCTGGAAAATGGAAGATGGCCAATGGAAGATGTATCGTGACTTCGTTAAGGGCCAAAAAATAAAGTAGTCGATTAGATTAAATACCGTATAATACGGTTAATAAGTCATTAAGTGGACGAAACTCTGCCTTAGTTTGCGTCCACTTGCTTTTTTAGAAGGGTTGACAATCCAGCCGGAATTTAGTCTGGTTAGATATATTACACCAATTAGAGTCCCTATACCGTAATTCCAAGGAGCGGTATAACGCCATTGTGTTTAGGTGATGAGCCCAGAGTTAAAATTAAAGCCCCGAAACCTAAACGAGTCCGCTTGAAACGCTTTTTAGGGTGCAAACAAATAAACTAAAATCTTGGTAATGAAATAATGATTATTTAGAGATCTCTGGCAACCTCTCTCGCATGATTAAAATATCATCATGGATCTGTTCCATCAGCTCTTCAAATTCTGTTTCTCCTTCCAGTACTGAAAATATTTTATATTCATATTTGACTCGGTAGTACCATCGATGTCCATTTTCATAGGCTTGTTTCAGGGATTCAATCGCCCCTTTTGTATCACCCTCCAGAGCTTTCACCTGTGCCAGCCAAAAGTGTACTTCCTGCTCGGCAACTTCATTTTCTTCAAGCGCTGCATCCATCTGACCACTTTCCACTTGCTGACGTACAGCAGAAGCCTGTGCTAAGAGTTGGCCAGCTAATTCTTCTTTACCATTTTGTCTCGATATGTAAACGGCCCAGGGCAAGAATATGGGTTTTACTATGCCAGATACTTCGTTAAGGACCAGCATAATATTTGTTTGAGCTTTATCCAGCTCGCCACCCAGAGCCTGAAAGCGGAAAGCACAGGTCGGTGATCCCGGAACAATATTTCCCGGATCAGTATAAATAAATTGACTGTCGGCATGGGCCGCTGAAAGTTTATAATTCTGTTTAAGCGTTTCAAAAAGAGCCATTCTGCAATGATAACCAGCTTTGGCTAACTTGTCTCCATTTTCTTTATACATAGGTAAATACAACTCCTTTGCTCGTTTGATGGCAACATCAAAATACCCAAGGTTAGCATAAGCTTTAGTCAGGTTTTGAAAGAATAAATATTCAGCCGGATAATCTTGATGGATGTCTTCATACAAAAGGATGGCCTTACCAAAATGATGTCCATAAAAAAGGCTATCAGCCTTGCTTTTCATCAAGGTTAATCGTTGTTCATTTTCAGCTAAGGAATCGAGTTTTGTCTGGACATAAACTTCAGTGGGGTCAAGTTGCAGAGTATACTCCTGGGGATTGTAGAACCACACAAAATATGCACTAATTCCGGCTACCGAGAGCACTCCAATTGTAATGCCAAGGATCTTTAATAATTTTTTCATGGTGATGATGATTTATATACAAATTAAAAGGCCCATAATTGGACGGCACTGCTATTCGAAATGGTAGATTATTGTTAACATGCAAAATACCCAGCGCAGATTGCTTAAAGTAATTCCTGGCATAACTAAATTTTGATGAAAGTGATCGTCAGCCTATCTGGTATAGCCATCCGGAGTCCTAAAGCATTCCGGAATGGGCATACTAAATTTGGGTAGTCTCGCTATTTACCTGGGAGAAAAGCGACTTGGAAGGATCAACAGCAGGCTGAGAATTGTAAGAACTGTAAATGCAAAGTCTTTTGATGAAATCATGGTCGTTTATTTTGAGGGAATGCCTTTTATGGTATGAACTGCGCCCCTGTTCCAGGGTGATGAATCTAGAATTACGGGGGGCGGGGGAAGGAGTGGGCCGATCAATACATAATTTTCCGGGTAAACTTTGAACACAAACTCCTGTTCTTGGCCGGGTCCAATCACCTTATACCAAGCGAGATAGGCAGGATTTTCCATCTCGTTTGGATTTACAGATTGATCTACATAAGCATTTTCGAAGAAGGTGCGAAACTCTTCCTGGGTAGCACCCTTTTTTAGCATATACAAGAGATACTGTTGCCCCTTCGTACCCGTATTTTTTATGGTAACGGGCGTATGACCCACCGGCAAGGTATTGGGCAAGGTGGGATTCCCAGATGTCGATTCTATTAGAACCGGGGAATTTTCGGTTTTATCTTTCGAGGGTTGAATACTACCCGTCGAAGGAACGGTAAACGCTTCTGCCATCCCTGATATTGAATTGCCATAGGTCACCAAGGCATATCGCCCCGGTTCGAGAGTGGCCTTAAAGGTTGATTTCATCCCGGCCGGCGCATTTTCGGCTCCCCCCAGAAAGGTGAATTCAGACGGCGTCTGGACCTTCGTCATCCACTTTATTAGCTCATCGAAGTTTTGCCCCTCCTTAAGCTGCGCCAGGTATACATTATTAGAATTCTGAAAATTCACATTAAATATCTGATCCCCGGCTTCGATGGGATCTTCAATCTCGATAACGTAATCAGAAAGTGTTATATCAATGGTTCCGTTTGGTTTTGTTGCTCCCGACTTCTCGCTGGTTACTTTAAATGCCCGTTGCATTCCTTTTTCTGCATGAAGCTTCCCGTCAGGGGCCACCAGCCAGCAGGTAAAGACATATAAGCCCGGTTCAAGTTGCACAGTGGTTTCCGCAGTTCCCCCGGGAGAGATACCAGCCGGACCGCCCAATTGGCCTACGCTCAGTTGCTGTAATTGGTTGAACTTGTTTTCGTTACCAATCGATTGAATAACCATTTTATTCAGTTTCTTATACCCGAGCGAATCCGGAAATTTTCCAATGATACCATGATGTTCGTGGTTGCCTTTGTTTTGCATGCGGAACGTCACCCAGCCTGATGGAATTTCGGAGGGCATGCTATAAGCATAATCCGCAGCGACGATGTCCACGATATAAGTGGAATCGTTAGCGGCTATTTTGTAGGAATTACTTTTTTCGGAAGATTTCTGACCACAGGAAAGCAGTAACGGGATAAGCAGAATAAATGCAATATATCTTACCTTAATATGGATACTTCTTGATCTGTTTGATATCATAATTTCACTTTGTTCTTAGTTGATTTACGGCCTTTTCTTTTTGATTTTGTCGGAGCTCCCTCAAGAAATAATTATCGGACCTCCTTTTGATGTGGTAATTTTTTCTCTCGATGCCCCAAACCTTCCATTTCTTCCTGAGCACTCATTTGTCTACACCCTGAGACGGCGTAGGGCTGACTCCCTGTATGCTGTGATACATATTTTGCTCTCTCCACTGTACATCCCAAGCTTTTCCGGGAAAAATTGGGCCCACTAATACATATTCCTTTTCCTCAACTTTGAGATTAAACGTTTTTTGTTTTCCCGCTTCAATAGTTCCATCCCAAATGAAATTCTCAGGATATGTTATTTCTCCTTGCTTAATTGTTTCAAAAACATACACGCCTTCGATATACTCTTTATAATCTTCAAGTGAATACTCGCCTTTTAGTGAACTGATAAAATAATAGTAATCCTCTGGACCTGTGTTTTTTAATACTATCGGAGTGCGACCGACGGATAAACTTTTAGGGGTCTTTGTCCCTTTCATATCGGATTCTATTCTTGCTTCCATATTTACCATCTCGTTTGAGGATGCAGAAGTTCTCCCGGTTTCAGGAATATTTAATTCTTTCGCCATACCCGATGCGGCAAGGAAATGACTTACAAAAGCATATCGCCCCGGCTCGAGCGTAGCCTTAAATGTTGAACTCATTCCCGCCGGTACCTGCTCGGTTCCTCCCAGAAATTCGAAGGGAGATGGTACTTTGACCTCGTTCATCCATTCTTTCAATTGTTCCAAGTCCTGATCTGCTGCCAGCTTTACCAGATGTACATCATGATAATCCCAGTCTTTAAACGTTACATTAAATACATGTTCACCGGCACCGACGGGCTGTTCTATAGTTGTGGCAAAATTTGACAACGTAATGTCCACCGTACTTTCGGGCTTTTTGGTAATGATGTTTTTATCTACCACCTTAAAGGCTCGGTTCATTCCTTTCTGATAATGATACTTCCCATCCGAGGACGTTACCCCGCAACTGATAGAATATAGTCCAGGCTCTAAATAGACCGTAGTTTCACCGGTATGTCCCGGAGATAGTAACCCCGGGCCCCCTAAATCCGCCTCTCTAAAGCTTTCTGCATGATCATAGGCTTCCAGATCGCCCTGCCGGGTAGCTTCAGCAAATATTCCCGACAGCTCATTATAGCTTAGCGAATCCACATATTTTTCTATTACAGCTACATGTTCCTCCTGACCCACATTCTTCATTCGAAAGGTGATCCAGCCTGATGGAATTTCGGAGGACATGCCATAAGCATAATCCGCTGCGATTATATCCACTACAAAAGTAGAATCCGGAGAAGGACTTTCAGCAAAGCCAGCCCCATTTTTTTCGTGGTTTTCTGAATCTCCCGAACTGCAGGAAAACAGAAATCCTGAAATTAGCAGCAGGACGGATAAAGGCTTGATACAATATGAAATCATAATAGGTATGTTTTGATAATAGTTTAATGTATGGCTCTATACGCATAGCAGCTGAGCTAGCCCTCTTATAGACGTTCTTCCATTAATCTGTTACTCCACTGTAAATTGACTAGCCATGCCATGTACAAAATGGGGGTTGCCCGAGTCCTTGTCGGGATAGGGACACACCAAAGCATAGGTTCCCGGCTCGAAATCAACGGTAATGAAGTTGGTTTCTCCCACATCCATCGGGCTGACGCCATTAAGAAACACACCTGGTGCTTTCGGGAGCTGACCTCCCTCTGCATTGATCGCCAGGCCCAACCAGCCAATCAGATCTTTCACCGCTGCCCCCTCATCCAGACGTGCCAGAATAAACTCGTGTGGCTGCTCGCCTTTATTTTCGACTTGGACGGTATGAGTGCCTGGTGAAATCTCCGATGACATGTCAAACGAATAATCATCCATGGTTAGACCGAGATCGGCCTCGGGGACAGGTGGTTTTCCTTGGCTAGCGGGTATTACTGTCAGAGCATGTGTCATACCCTTCATATAGTGGGGTTCAGCGGCAGGTACAGGTACACCGCAAACGATAGCGTAATTGCCTGGTTTCAAATCCAAGGTAGCCTCAGAACTTTCACCGGAGATTGGAGCAGAGGGACCTCCCATTAGCGAAGCCCATTCAGGAACTTGTTCGGGGAGATGGGTTTCCAGGTATTCAATATACTGCTGATAGGTATATCCTTCATCCAAATATACAAAAGAGGCATTATGAGGAAATATCCCCTCATTTTGCACCCGAATGGTGGTAGGCCCCGCCTGTACAGAATCAGGTACATTTACAAAGGTATAATCTTGGGTTTGAATAGTAATAACAGGAGCTTGAGCTGTCTGGTTTTCGGTGCTGTCTTTGTTATCTCCGGATTGGCTACAAGAAACACAGGAGAACAAGATGATTGCTAAATAAAAAAGATAGTTTGTCATGAAAGAATATCCCTGAATGTTTATGTTCGATTAGTATTGATTTAGAGTTGCCTTTTGAACCTCAGATAGCCAACTCTTTGTATTCTACTCCTACTCCAATTTTCCGCTTGGTATGTAGGGCCTGTAATACCGGGACTCATTTTTCAACTCCTCTAAACTCGTGCACAATATCCCGTTTCCACCCTTTAGGAAATGGGACGCCCGGTTCCAATGGGCCTATCAATACATATGCTCCCTCGTATACACGAAGCGAAACCTCTCTTGACTCACCGGGCTTTACCGGTGGTATGGGCAAGCCAACTGCATGCATAGGAGGAACCGTTATTTCTGACCCCATTTTCCCCTTCAAAACAATGTTTTCATAAAAATCTGTTAGATCTTTAACGGTTTTGCTTTCCTTCATTTTACTCAGCACGTACATTTGCGGGACTTCCGAGTTGTTTTGGACGACAAAATTCCACTGCCCGGATTCTACTTGCTCGGGCAAGTCTATCATTTTTCCTTCTGCTTCAATCTTGATATCACCTTGGGGTTCAGTAAGAGTAGAAAGCGTTGCTCCGCCCGATTCCGGGACGTCCAGCTCCGTAATTTCGCCAAAATCGGCATGCAGATGACAAAATACCGCATATCTCCCCGGCGGAAGATCAACCTTAAATGTTGATTCGTAATCGGGATCCACGTGCCCGACTCCTCCCAGGAAATTGAAGGGAGAGGGAGCCCTCAAAACCTCAAGCCATTTTCGAACATCCTCTAAGCCTTGTTCTTCTTTTAGTGGGGTAATAGTCAGGTCATGGTTATTTCTGTCATCCCATTTTACGTTTATAATCTGCCTGCCCGCGGTTATCGGGTGATCAGCCGCTATGCTAAAATTTGACAGCGTGACATTAACCGTACCCACAGGCTTGGCCGTTTCGTTTTCTATAGGTTTGACCACAAATTCCTGCATCATCCCCTTTGTTACATGGTAGGTCCCCTCGGGCGTTTTCAGGGGGCAAACCATCATATAGATGCCGGGTTCGAGATAGACGGTGGTTTCACCGGTACGTCCCGGAGAGAGGATCCCCGGACCTCCCCATCTATCTTTAGTATATTTTTGCATGATTCTGAAGTCTTTTTTTAGCGCTTTACCCTTAATCTGCCTTACCTGTTCAATGCTTAAAGAATCTACAACCTTATCAATGATAGTCACATGTTCTTCCTTGCCCATGTTGGTCATGCGAAAAGTTACCCATCCAGCTGGTATTTCAGTAGGCATGCCATAAGCATAGTCCATGGCAGCAATATCGATGACGGGAGGGGCGTTCTCCATATCCGACTGGCTCTGGTGTTGGGTAACTGACTGAGCGGTTCCACTTAAAGCTATAGTTGTAATGATGAATAGCGTGGTGATTAGTGATTTCATAGGCGTCTCCTTATTAAATTTAATTGAGTACTTTAAATAGCTATAACTGACCGATTAATAACTTTAGCCTTCTGGGGATTTCAGGTGTTACAGCATGGAATCCACATCGGCTTTTATATCGGTCTGGATTTTTTTGTAATTGGGATGACCATTAAGAGAAGGTAAAATGGCCAAAGAAATAGAATAGATATGCTTTCATAGGTCTTCTCTGATCCCTGATATTATTTACTGACTTAGAAAAGCCCTCTTTATCACTAGACTTATCTATAAATATATATTACACAACCCCTTACAGTTATTTGTATGGCAATATAGTACAAATTGATGGATAGTCAAGTATCTATGATATCGATTACAAATATTGATTTTAGTAGTAGAAAAGGGTGGACTCCTCCCCGTTTATGTATCAGTTTTTAGGGAGGAGGTCACCTTCGAAACACGGCCGGTAAAATTGGCGAATATTCCTGCTCAGGATGGGGGTAATAGTTCTTAGACAATCAGGCCTTATAAATTCCTAAAAGAGTAATTATTGATAAGAATAGCTGTAAATATTATTCTAACGGCTCTTTTTTAAAAGATAAAGTAAAACAGGTGCCTTCATCATTAGAGATGTCAAGTTCTCCGGCGAGCTGCTGAGTAAGGGTATTTATTAAGTTGAAACCCAAGGTGTTTTTCTGCTTTTTTTTAACATCCTCGGCAATTCCAATGCCATTGTCACAGATTTCAATGACCACCTGCTGTTCCTTTCGGTTATGAATGGAAATAGAGACTTTCCCCTCCTTCCTACCAACAAAAGCATGTTTAAAGGCATTGGTCAGCAGTTCATTTAAAAGCAATCCACAGGTAATAGCCTGGTCAACGTTTAATTCTATAGGTTCTGTATCGTAGAGCAGGTCAATTTCCGTATCATTATCTTGATGACTTGAAGCAATCGTTTCTCCCAGGCTCTTTATGTATCTATCAAATTTTAGGGAGGCATAAAATTCCATCTGATACAGTTGTTCATGAATTAAGCCCATGCTTTGTATGCGTGACTGGCTATCCTGCATTTTCTGATACGCTTCTTCATGTTCGGTAGTTTCTTTCTGGAGTTCAAGCAGTCCCGAAATAACAGCCAGGTTATTCTTAACACGGTGATGGATTTCAGCGAGCAACACCTTTTTTTCTTCTAGTTGTTTTTCAAGTTTTTCCTCGACCTTCCGGCGTTTAGACAAATCGATATAAATCCCAAAGACAGCGATAATTTCATTCTGTATTTCAACAGGGACGGAAGCAATAAGGACCGGAATCTTTTGCCCATTTTTGTGGATTCTTACTGATTCCACCTGCATGGGGGATCCATCCATAGTTTTTTCCGTTATACCGTGTGCTTCATTTTTCAAATTCTCAGGTGCCAGCAATTCATCGATTCTTTTGTTTTTAATCTCTGAAAGGCTGTATCCAAAGATCTTTTCAAAATGCAAATTGATATTTTTCACACGATGATCATGATCCAACATCACGATTCCCACCGGAGAATTTGTAAATAACTGGCTAAACAATTCCATATTCCTGCGAATAAGGTGGTCTTTTTGCTTCCGCTCGGTAATATCGCGAATGACAACCTGTACATAATCTTTGCCATCCATTTCCATGTAGATCAAACTGACTTCGGCATCAAATATTGAACCGTCGGCACGCCGGAACTTCCATTCAAAGAATTGATCATTGCCACCAAAGGCATTTTCCAGTTTTTGACGTCCCCTTTTTTCAGAAATCGCTAAACTGGTCTCATGCTCTGGGAAAAAGTCTGATAGAGTACCGGTCTGTAGCTGCTGGCAGGAACACTGAAACAAATCTTCCGCACTTTGATTGCAATCATGCACCCCCTTTCTTCCAAGAATCAAGATAGCATCAGTAGCGGTATTAAAGAGTTTCCTGAATTTTCGCTCCCTTTTTTTCAGCTGCTTTTGAGCGATTTCGCGCTCATAAACACGTCCCAGCTGATATCCAATGGTGCCCATTTTTTCCAATAGTAAAGGATCTTCTTCCACTATTTGAGAAGCGAAAAACTCCAATATCCCAACTATTTTCTCACCGATAAGTATGGGGAAAGCAAAACAAGCCCTAATGCCCAGATCCTCGTCTGGCAGATGACGTACAAAGTCAGCGTCCTGATCTGCATTAACCCGCCATTGAGGCTTTCCCGTTTCAATGACACTGCCCACCATACCCATGCCGGCAGAAAAACGGGTTCCCATGGTAAAGTTCTTAAAATTAGTAAACTTTAGGGGATCTGAGAGATACCAATGATCAGTGGGATAAAATTCCCCGGAACCGTCTTGAGCCGGAAGATAAGCATGGCCAACCGGCCAGTTCATAAAATTGCATATTTGTTTGATGCTTCTGTTCAGGGCTTCATCAACACTTTTCGATTCATTGGCAACCCTGGTTAAATGGTGAAGAAGCTTGGTAAACTCCTTTTCTCTCTCCAACTCATTTTGGGCCCTTCGTAAATCTGTAATATCTCGTACGACGGCCAATGTTTGCAGATTCCCATTTTTTTTAAGTGGGCCAAGCATAATGTCAACGGGCACCTTACTGCCATCCTTTCGCAGGGCATTTAGTTTTAGATCGGATCCCATAGGTCTTTTATACGGATTTTCGGTAAAAGACTTTCTGTATCCTTTGTGTTTCCCACGCTTGGTTTTAGGAACAAAGATATCAATGCTTTCGCCAAGCAGCTCATCTTCACGATATCCCAGCATGTCTTCAGCCCGGGAGTTACAGAAATCTATGCTGCCATCATCGCTGACGATAAATATAGCATCCGGAATCGCTTCAAGAAGTCGTGAAAAGCGTTCTTCACTCATTTCCAGATCTTCCTTTGCCTGCTGATAGTCACTGATATCTCTTAAAATAGAAAGATGTTGTCCCGGCTGGATATTCGCTACTGCTCTATATTCTGTAGGTAGCACTAATCCGTCTTTGGTTTCAAGGAGATATTCTCCTTTGTCGGTGCCTGTACGTAAAAAGTCTCCCCATTTTTTATTGGTATATGACTTCATGGGTTCATAGGTGATATCCTGAACCCCCATCTCTAGCAACTCTTCTTTTTCGTAACCTAATTTTTGGCAGGCAGTATCATTGACTTGTTTAAATTGGCCCTGATCATTAGCTACCAGTATAATGTCAAGAGCTTTGTCAAAGATAGATTTAAAAATTGGGTGTTGAACGGCATCTTCGTTATGCAGGGAAGGAAACAATTCTTCGATAGTACCCAGGTAATATGGTTGATCGTCCCCTCCAATTTTATTGTAGGTTAATTCAACCATAATGCTCTTTCCATTGGCAAGCATTAAGGTTAGGAAATCTCTGTTGGAAGAAAGGGAGGAGTTCGGAGGCATAATATCGGAAGGGATCGGCTGAGTAATGTCTTCAAGCCGCAAACCGATAATGTCAGTGCCATTGCCATAACGTTCAAGAAAAGACTTGTTAACATCCAGTATCCTTTTGTTTTCAGATGAACAGATAAGCATTGGAATTGGATTATCGGAAAATAACACTTTATCTGGGATGATCATGGCAAAGGTACATTTGGGGCAATTTAATTTGAAAAGCCTGAAGCGTAATCAGAATACTTCTAACTGGAAATGAAAAAGCCAACAATAATGGTTAAACTAATCACAGTTTCTTAATTATAATAAAATTTAATCTCAAATTTGAGATTAAATTTTTAAACTACCCTGAAAGCATGCCGGCTTCCCAAATCTTATGCGAGAGGTTAAAAGAATTAGAAAACGTACTGGGCTGTTCTCCCGAGGAGATGGCAAAAATGGGAGAATGTAGCAGGGCCACCTATTATCGATATCGCAATGGAAAGTCAGTGCCGGACCTCTTGTTTCTGAATAATATTCTCAAAAATGAGAAAAAAGTAAACACAGAATGGCTGCTGAAGGGTGAAGAACCTATCCTGAAAGGCAGTCGTGATAATGGCTACAATACATCTTCAGCGGATCCTATCCGGTTTTTAAATTTACCCCTTCATAAAATGGCTCCCTCAGAAAAAGGAGGTGAGGGGAAATTAGAAATGCAGCAGTTGGAAAACCCTTCTTATACATTACCGCTCTGTAATACGTTTGTGGAAGATGTTATTAATCCTGATTCAAAACAGCTTATGGCTGTTATTGTTCAATGCGATTCCATGAGTCCTGATATTAAGCCGGGAAGCCTGATAGTGGTAAACACCGAAAAGAAAGATCCTTCAAATGACGGGATTTTTATGGTTCGTTTTGATGATGAAATCCGTATGAAGCTCATCCAGCGATTGCCTTCTCAAAAACTATTGTTGTCCACAATCAATGATAAGTTCAAATCCATTCAACTTGATTTAGGCGAAGAGAACTTTGAAATAATTGGACGTATTATTTGGAGAGGGTCCTCTGTTTAGATGGGCAGGGATCAGGTATCCCATATATTTAGTTTATCGGTAGTTTCCCAACATTTCCAACGGTAAGATGCCGTCTGGTAATTTATAGCAGATCATGTTTTCGGTTTTCAGTTAATCTGAGATCACTTACAACATATTAGCCTGCAAATTTAACAAAGTTCAGAAAAAGCTCTACGCAATAAACTCCTTGTGTGTATATTGGATTTATTACCATATACTAATATTAGAGAGCTTTTAAAAGCTAAATAAATATGTCATTCTAAACCATGTGCTGAACTTGATTCAGTATTGTTTCAGAATCTAAAAGGGTTTTACTACACATAAACATAGATCCTGATCCGGCGGCTGGCGGACAGGATGGCATGCCTGGTTTTCAAAGGTCTATATAAAAGAGAGTACAATGTTATGCCTTTTGGAGAACTTAAAACCGTCTTTTTCCCGACAGACTTTTCAAAAAATGCTCAAAGAGCGCTGCCATTGGCCGCCCAAATAGCCTTAGTGACTGGGTCAAAAACTGGTTTTATTCCATGCGAGCCAAAGTGCCCTGGACCTTGCACCTGATTTTGAAGAGCAAAAGAAGAAAGTGATCAGTGAAAGCAATCAGCACTTTGACGAGCTCATTGCCGGCCTGAAGAAAGAGGATCAATATCAGGAATTAGAGGTATCAACGGTTGTGCAGTCGGGACATCCCACTGTTGCACTGCTTTCAAAAGCCAGAGAACTTAAGGCTGATTTGATTATAATGGGAACGAAGGGGGCCACCGGAAAACGGAGCGCAGTGTTTGGAGGCGTTGCTACCAGCGTGATTAGAAAATCTGAAATTCCGGTTTTGGCAGTACCTCCCGGGGCTTCGACGGAAGACTTAAAGCATATTATTTTTGCTACCGATTATCATGAAGGAGATCTGCAAGCGTTGAAACAAACAACCAGTTTTGCCAAGCTGTTCAATGCAAGTATTGAAATAATTCATGTAGCCGAGGAGCAAAACTTGTTGACAGAAATTAAATTCAGGGGATTCAGGGATCTTGCGGCAGAACAGACCGATTATGAAAATATGACTTTTGAGCTTAAGTATGAGTCCGACTTTTTCCCCGCGATGGCCGACTACTTTGTTGATAATCTGCATTCCCTGCTGGTGATGGTTAGGCATAAAAAAGCTTTTTGGGAGAATTTGGTTGAAAGGGATCACTCCAGGGAAATGGTATTTTATTCCAGGGTGCCAATATTGGTATTGATTGGAACTTGAGTCAAACAGCCAGCCCCAAAGAGATCTTTACCCTATAGACTATATAAGAGTGCACAGGGTCGTATTCCGGAATTCTATCAGACCATGAACGATCCAGACCACCATAGAAAAATGAGATGATGGCGGGTCCGAGAGTAAATATCACCCCCGATAATCACCCGGTGCAATGTTCATCAAACGGAATGCGTGGATTGGCGCCGCGGCAACAATCGGGGAAAATGCGTTTTGGGCGGCGGGTGTTGTAATTGCTTACTCTTGTCTCTTTGGGTGCCCCCTTCCTGTTCTTCCCCTATAAACAGGGGAGGAGCCCCATTGATTTAATTGGCAATCAGATTAGTAAAAAGTCACTCTCCCTAATTATTTGAGCGGGTCAAATGGGGTCACAGGTTGCTTTAATAAAAAAGTGTCACGCTGAACAATGTCCTGAACTGGATTCAGGATCTCATTCAGCATCTATTGCAAAGATTTCTTAAAAGCTTATAAACCAATATACATATAGATCCCGATCTGCTGGCTGTCGGACGGGATGACATTTTTTGTTTTGATAAGTTTCACAGAAAAGAATATTAAACAAAGTAAGTTAAGGAACTAATATGAGTCCCCGGAACAAAGGAGACCTTAGCAATATTATTATCTTAAGAAGCAGCTAATTGACTTCAAATAATACAAACACTCATAAGTTATGCCACGAATATTTATCACCGGCTCATCGGCGGGATTGGGAAAACTGGCAGCCCAGTCATTGGCCGAGCAAGGCCATCGGGTCGTACTGCATGCGCGCAATGACAAAAGAGCGCAGGATGCCATGAAGAAGGTGCCTTCTGCCGAAGATGTTTTGATTGGGGATCTGGCCAATACTGAAGAAACCAAACAGTTAGCTGTAGACGCCAACAAAATGGGTCGCTTTGATACTGTTATTCATAATGCCGGGGTGTATCGGACGTCAGCCCGGAAGATCCTGGCCGTAAACACCTTGGCCCCATATATGTTGACCTGTCTGATACAAAAGCCGCAACGGCTGGTCTACCTCAGCTCGGGAATGCACAAGCAAGGCAACCCCCATTTAGAACAGCTTGCATCGGGAGAAGGCATAAGCTATTCCGATTCAAAGTTGCACATGGTGTTGCTGGCAAAAACCGTGGCCCGCAAATGGCGGGATATATATTCCAATGCCGTCGATCCCGGCTGGGTCCCCACGAAAATGGGCGGTGCGGGTGCACCGGGTGATCTTGAGAAAGGTTTCCAGACCCAGGTTTGGCTCGCTGTGAGTAACGACAAAAAGGCGAAAGTCAGCGGGCGTTATTTCTATCATAAAAAGGAAGCGGATTCCCATCCCAAAGCGGATGACATTAGTCTGCAGGATAAATTCCTGGACCGCTGTGACCAAGCCACGGGCATTCGATTCCCGGTTGATGAAAAGTGAAGGTTAGCCGGTCATTGAAAGTTTGTTGCCGACCAGTAAATAGTTCTCTTCAGGTAGAAATTTGAAATACTTTCAACTGGTTGTTATCCCCTCAGTAACTTCATCGCATAATACAGGATGCCAAGACCCAGAAGCAGGTTCAGGCGTCCGATCCAGCTTGATATTTTCCGGTAGGTTTTGGTTTGGGAACTGTCGGCGTCCCAATCCATCAATTCGGCCGCCTTGGGACCGGCATAGAAATCGTGAATCCCACTCAGAATCAGCACTATAGCAAACAAATGCAGCTTGATCAGCAGCGTATGTCCAAAATTGCTGCTCCAGAAGCCGGAGGTGCCCAAATCGGAGAGGGCATAGCCGCGGGTCAGTAAATTGGTGATCCCGGTAAGGATCAGCACAAGAAACAAGACCCAGGAAATGCGGCTGAATTTTCTTCCGATGAGAGTAAAAAAGGCGCCTTTTTTCTGTGCCAGCAGCCGATGCCGAGAGGCCGGGACAAGTACGGCTACGGTAAACAGCATCCCACCGATCCAGAACATGGCCGAAATGATGTGAAGGAAAACTGATAGATAATACAACATTATTTCAAAAGTGGATTGCGACTTGAGGTGCTTGTAGAAGGAAGTTTTCTTTTAGGGATCATTGATTCCTAATTGGTTTTGGTGACCTTTACCTTCCATTCCTCGGGCATAGCCAGCAGGTATTCCCATTCAAAGGGTTGTGCGCTTTCCGCTTCCATCTGATAATATAACGGTTTGGGATCATGGTCGTTGGTGAATACAAATGCTTCGCCCGGTTTCAAGGCTTCAAAAGCATCGAAAATCATATCGTGACGTTTGGCCGGCGGATGGGGGCGGACGTCAAAGGTATTTACCACCGAGGTATCTTCGGCGGTCATGTCGCTTTCTTCTTTTTTGGTAATATGGATCACACATTCACCGGGGCGATCTTTCTTATATTCCCAGCTGTATTCGCCGCTAAATTTTTTCGCGAAGATTTGGCGGATTTCTTCCGGGTCCTCCTCTGAAATGAGCTCCATGGTGTCCCCCTTCAGCATCATGCCATAGCGATGGAATACGGCATACTTCCAGTCTTTTTTATCTGTTTTGCGGAGATCCATCAAGGTCGAAATGTCCTCGAACTCCCGGCCCTGTGAGGCCTCGGTTCGGGTCACCTTGACTTTCCATTCCTTTCCGCCCCGTTGCAGATATTCCCAGCCAACTACATTTCCGTAGATCGATCGGAATTCATAGTAGAGGGGTTTGGGATCGTGGTCATTGATGAAAATGAAGCTTTCGTCAACGGGCAGCTCCTTGAAAAGCTTCAGGAGTTTTTCATGTCGTTTGATGGGGATTAGCGAGCGGACGTCCAGTAGTTGTTCTTGTTGTTGCATATGGATATACCTTGAATGGTGACGTTAGGAATTTATAGAGTACGAATAATCGGCAGGTTCACGGACGATGAGTATCGCATTAATGAATTACCTGGGCTTTATTTTCCGTAGCTGATTTACAGCGTATCTCTACTTTAAACGTAAGTTTCTCTTCGGTGGAGTTGACGTTCGGCGAATTAAGATCTTTAATGGTGTACTCATACTCTTCGCCATTATAGTTGTGAATGGCTTTTTGAATAAGGTACTCCAGCTGATTGGCAGAAAGTGGTTTTAGTTGACTACACATGACAATTGGATTTTTTAAATGTAAAGTTGCTCTAAAATACCCCTCCAAGGTTTTCAAAACCTTGGAGGGTTTAGAATGGGTTAATTTTAACTTTTATACGTGAGTACGCGTCCCCAGAGACTCTTGGTACCCCAGATGCCGCGGCGAAGTGTTTCGAGCTGCACAATTTGGCTGTGATCAACAAACATATTGACTTCGGGACCATAGTTCTTGACGTACCAGGCGAACACCTCCGGATCAGCGGCTTCAAACATTAGCTTTTCCAAGCCAATTTCATTGATGAATTCGGCCGGCACATCCGTTCTCCAGGGATCGGCATTTTCGGTAATACCTTCCGATTCGATCATAATCATGTAGGCTCCGGCTTCCACAAACCGCTTGGCCTGTTTTACGGCATAGCCGGTGTCCAGTGTACCTTCGGATTCAAGTTCTCCTTTGGCCGTATCGCCGCCGGCACCAAACTGAATGCCGATCTCCGGTTTTGCCTTCAGTCCGGCGTCCTGGACTTTTTCGATCAGCCGCAGCCAGTCATCAGTAGGCAGACTGATAAATCCCGCCGAAAGCTCGATAATATCGAAACCGTATTCTTTGCAGGTAGCGATATATTGGTCCACAGCCTCTTTGCCCTTGGTGAGCACGTATTCCATAAAGCCCCCGGTCGAAACCAGTGCATCATGATCGTGTGCAATATTGATAAGTTCGGTCACTTTGTCTTTAGGCATGATCGAAAACGACCCACCTGAAAACTTCAGCGAATCTACGTGTTCGCCCATTGTCTCCATAATGTCGTTAAGATAACGCTTGCCCATCACAGCGTAGTAGGGGCCGCGAATTTCGGTAATACCGGTTTTTCGTGGTTTGGATTCTCGTTCGTTTTTGTTTAGAAAGTCGAATGTTTTTTCATTAGTCATAATACTACCTCTTTTGTTGTTGGGGATGAATTATCAGTCCCCGGGTATTTCTAAGATTCCAATTCTACCTCGGTTAATAAGTTCATTAAATCTGAAACGGACGACTGTTCGAAATTTTGAACAGTATTAATGATTTGGGTTTGAAGCTCTTTGGAGGTATAGGCTGCCGCGAGACCGTCGAATTTCTGAATGACCGTCTCCCAGCTCATGGGTCTGGTATGGAAGCCTTCATAATCCTTTTTTTCGATGGAATGACTGTTTCCATTTTTGAGATGAACCGTCAGTTTTACGGGCATTTCATCAGGGAAGCGCTCACTGTATTCCTTTTTGGGAGATACCTGTATCTTTTGGAGCAATGATTGAATATCATCGGCCCCAATGCGATCCTGTTGGTATTGCTCCGGCATCACTTGTCCGTCGAGCAGCGCTGCCGAAACCATATATTGCAGGCTGTGGTCGGCTTCCTCTTTGGTGTGTACAATGGTTTTGTCGCCTTCTTCGCCACCGCCGATGATATGATAGGCTACATCAAAAATGTCGATTTCAACCTTTTCCACATCATCAGCGTAAAAGCCATGTTTGTTTTTTAGCTCAATGATCCCTTCAATAGAGGATTGCGAGTGAATTTCCGCGTTATACTTCTTGATGATGGTATCCGTAACGCGCTCCAGGTTTTCATCGGACCAGTCAATAGAAAATTCACCTGCAATGGAATCCATAAATCCTTTATTACCCTCAAAGACAGCAGGAGGACCGGTGATGCCGTATTTTGCCAGAAAAGCCGCATGCGTCCCTCCAAATGCGGTATGGGGATAAGCCAGCCCCTTCCAATTGGAGAGCGCACCCGTTCGGGTGACGCGAAGGGCATTCAGCGCGGTACCGGCAATGGAAATAGCGTTTGCAGTTTTTTCCTCATCCAGCTTCAGTGCTTTGGAGACGCCCGCAGCCACGGCATACGACCCCTGCGTGGTGTGGTCAAATCCTTTGTCGCGCACCGGAGCCTCATCACTCAGCCGGCACTGCACCTGATAGGCTACAGCCAAGGCCGCCAGAAAATCCTTGCCACTCAAGTCGGTGGTTTCCCCGGCGGCCAGAATAGAACCGATGTTGTCGCTCGGGTGACAGGTTTCCCCTTTGGCAAGGTAACTGTCATTGAAATCAAGGTAGCGTACGAGGGCGCTGTTACATAATGCGGCCCGATCGGGAGCGGTTTGCCCGCCGCCAATGAGCGTGCTTGATTTTGTTCCGCCCAGATCATCAATCATCTGCCGGATTGCCTGAACCGGCGGGCCTTCCATGGCCCCGATAGCGGTACCCAGTGAATCAAGCAGTCTTATTTTAAGCTGTTTCTGTGCGTTGTCCGACAGTTGTTCAAATTTGGCTTGTTTTACAAAGGTTGCTAAGTCATTGACAATCATATCAACGTATTAATAATTAGGAGTATTTTATCTCTTTATATAAGTTAAATTTCTACTGTTAGATTTAGTTCAGGCCGACTCTTTATTCTACAGGTATATCATAAGTGCAGGAATGGTCGCCTTCGGCGATGTAGGTCGTCCGCTCGGTTTCTTTGCTGAAGAGTTTCCGGTAAAACATCTGCTCGAGCTTGCAGGGCAGGCGGGTCTCCTTGATCACTTCGCTAAAGGGACAGTTGCATTCCTTGACCGTAAGTTTTTCAGATTCCCGATCCAGGTCAAATTCCGGCATAAAGCCTTCTTCGTCCAGCATCTCCATCAGTACCGTAATTTTAGATTCCGGATCGTCGGCGCCTGATGCTTCAATTCGGTCTTGGGCTTCTTCTAATCGCTGATTCCAGAAATCTTCAAAGAAATCTTCTACTAACTGCTTATTGCCCTTCGACTTCAGGTATTTGATAATCTTTCGGATCAGTTTGGACTCCGAAGATGGAAAGATGCTGTTGCCTTTGGGCGTAAGCTGGTATTGCAGGCTGGGACGTCCGGGACCCGAACGCACATACTCGCGTTTCACATAGCCGTCCCTCTCCAATTGCAGAAAATGTTCGCGGAGGGTGGTTTTGGCCAATGAAATATGCTCAACGGCCTCATCAATGGAAAGCGTGCCCCTGCGTTTTATGAGTTCGATAATTTCTTTTTTCGATCCTGTAAACATGGTTGATTATTTTTGGTCTTGTAATTCCTTTTGTATCGCCGGTACGAGATAGTCGGTTTCTACCTGGAATTGTTTACTGAGCTTGCCAAACAGGATGGCAAAATTTTTGTTTTGAATTCGGAGTGTGGAGCAGGCATTGCCGGGATTATTAAAACCGTTGCCTTTGTCGCGAATGGTTTTCATCTGACGTTTCAGCCGGTCCTGATCCCGCTCAATAATCTTAAATGAGTTGTCAAGTTTTTGAACAACCCCATAATTAAGATTGATTTTCTTTGTGGATGATAGCTGTCCAATAAGTGGAAAGAATTTTTTTTGCTCGAACTCAAAGTACATTTCCAGGTTTTCTTTGAAGCGGTCGAAATCCCATTCCATAGTTTTAAGCCACGGGTACTGATTACCATGTATTTTCAAGACTCGCGGAAAGCTTTGGCTCAACTCTTTCAGCAGCGATTGGCCGGGCTTTATAAATTCCTGTACTAGAAATTCGGTCCAATCCGGTAAACCGGTAATGTCGGGCAGGGATGGGTCCGACGGTTGAGATATTTTATTTTCGTCGGTATGGCAGGTGTGTTTTTTGACCCAATCTAACACTTCAACTTCACTCCACTTCTGCTGCTGACAAACCGAGCGGAGCGTTTCTTTTTCATGCTTCGACAGGGAGACCCCAATGGAAGCGAGCAGCTCGCCGGCTTCTTCGTTTGTATTGATGATCTGACCGATCGTTGCTTCCGGCGTTAATTGGGCAAGGGATTGATCCGTTTTCATAAGGTTAATCTCCAGTGGTTTTGTTTTCAATCCGTTTTTAAAATAGGAATCATTACCGGATAAATCAATTAAATAGGTTAAAACCGTTTTTATAGTTGATATTAATTTTGTCGACTCCTACCTTTGGATTGAACAAACCCGAAAACCTTATTTTAGAAAGATGGCTTATGTAGTAACGGATCCCTGCATTCAGTGTAAACATACCAACTGCGCGGCAGTTTGCCCGGTGGACGCCTTTAGAGAAGGTCCCAATTTTCTGGTAATTGATCCGCTGGAATGCATCGATTGCGATGCCTGCGTGGCCGAATGTCCCGAAGAAGCCATTTATCCCGATGATGAAGTGCCGTTGGAGTGGGAAGATTACATAGAGCTCAACGAGCGCTTGTCCGAAGAGTGGGCTGAGCACGTCATCAATGAGGTGAAAGAACCGTTACCGGAAGTCGATGCATGGAGCGGACGAGAACAGAAGCGAGAATACCTGATCGAAAGTTGGGAAGAGGCAAAGGCAGGGAAATAGTTGTCTGAGTGTAGCAAAATCTGATCATTATCAACCAATAACTAATAAGGAAACTTAAAATACATGTTCAACAGGCGCAAGATAGCCCGGAAGCTCCGGGATGTAATCGATCCCGAACTCGGAGTGAATATCGTAGACCTTGGTTTGGTCTATAACATTCTGTATGACGATGGCAGGGTGATTGTGGAATTTACGGCTACGACTCCGGGCTGTCCCATGCGCCGATTTTTGCAGCAACAGGTTGAGGAAAAATTGGCTGCCACTGAAGGGATCAATGAGTATGAAGCTCGTATGGTGTGGGAACCGGAATGGAATGTGGATATGATTAAAGAAGACGTGGAATTCTTTGCCCATCCTGTTCCACAGCAGGGGTAAATATTTGAACGGAGATTAACTATGAGCAATCAAAGAAAGGTGCCCACATTTGTGCTGGTTGGCCTGCTTTTTTTAGCAGCTGCCGGTTTATTCACCGGTTTATATGCCGGACTCGTGCGTCTGGGACTTTTAGGCGTATCTGATCACGCCATATCGCCGCTGGCACATGGTCCCCTGATGATCAATGGATTTTTGGGTACTCTTATTGGACTGGAACGGGCTGCAGCGCTCGAGAAGAAGTGGGCCTTTGCTGGTCCCGTTTTTATGGCAGTATCAACCATTCTTATGTTAGCGGGTCTGCAAGTGCCGGCGGGTTGGGCACTCATCCTGGGCTCGGTTGGCCTGACACTGGTGATGGGTTTTTTATTTTACCTGCAGCCCAGGATTTATCACCTGATTATGGCGCTTGGAGCAGGTTCCTTGCTGGTCGGTAATTTGCTCTATATCTCCGGCTATCCTATTTATTCACTGGTAGGCTGGTGGGCTGCTTTCCCCATGCTTACCATCTTCGGTGAGCGCCTGGAGTTGAATCGCATCATGCGTCCCCCCAAACGGGCGCAGCTATTATTTGCGGGAGTGATCATGGGTTGGATCCTGGCACTGGCTATAATGCATATCGATCGTACGGCTGGGTGGAGCATGGCTTCGGTTTTATTGATGGGGATTTCAGGCTGGCTCATAAAATACGATATTGCCCGGCGGACGGTTAAAGCCTCTGAGTGGACACGTTATAGTGCCATCTGCCTGCTTACAGGATACGGATGGCTTATCCTGGCGGGAGTTTTGGGACTCTTCATCGGATTTCCAACGGCCGGTCCACTCTATGACGGACTTTTGCACATGATTTTCGTGGGCTTTGTCTTCAGTATAATCTTTGCACATGCCTCGGTGATCATACCGTCTCTGTCCGGAAAGATTATCCCCTGGAACCAGTATTTTTATCTGCCGCTGTTACTTTTGCACGGTTTGTTAATAACACGTTTAGTCGGGGATTTGCTATGGATGCCTGTTATCCGAAAAATTGGAGGATATGGTAATGTGGCAGCTATTGTGCTTTTCCTGGGCGGCATTTTGGGATTGCTTGTACGTCAAACTGTAAATCAGCGAAAGCGCAGAAACCAAATTTCTACGAAACCCATCAACAGTAATAGATAACCTTAATAATTAATACACAGTTTATGCCTACACGAAAAGCAGATGCAACATGGAACGGAGATTTAAAAAACGGTTATGGTACGATGGAATTTGAGAGTGGTTCCTACAAGGGCTCATATAGCTTTGCCTCCCGCTTTGAAAATGGAGAAGGGGCCAGTCCCGAAGAACTTGTCGGAGCTGCTCATGCCGGCTGTTACGCCATGGCTCTTTCCAATGAGCTGGCTGAGGCGGGATATAATCCCAACTCTGTGGACGCTACTGCGCGAGTTACTTTCGAAGTAACCGATGACGGTCCTGCAATAACAGGTATTAAACTGCAGGCGAAAGCGGATATTCCCGATATTGATGATGCAACCTTCCAGGAATTTGCAGAAGGGGCCAAAAAAGGATGCCCGGTATCAAAGGCACTGGCCGGTACCGAAATTACGTTGGATGCAAGTCTGGCATAGGAAATTGAGATATTGCCCTATTTAGCAATTTAGCAGAATACGTCAGAGGTATCCTGATGAAAAATTGGAAAGAAGGGGATTTTTCTGCGGCAAAAAAATCCAGTTAAACAAAAATTGCCAATTATTAAACAGGGGGGACAGAGCTGATCATATCTGCTGAATGTTATATATTTCAGGCTGGAATCTTAGAATGGACTGAATGATCGGACTTTATCTCAAGGAATTAAAGCTGCCTCAAGACCATGTCAGGCAGTTTTAAAATGTATCATTCTCGCATCCTGCCAGTTCGCACCACTTGCTAAGAGCGGCATTTTAGGCAATAAACGGATAACGTAATGAGCCAAAAAAATCAGGATCACACCAAAATAAAAAAGATAGCGGAAAAGGTACGGTCAGCATGTATTGAGGCCGCACGGGAAGGTTTTCAAGATGCTTCTATGAGCGGACTTTGCCTGGAAGGGGCCATTGAAGCTGCCATCGGCTCTATTCAGTCCCTCGATCTTGAATTTATTATCGATAAAAAAGGTGAGGAGTAATTATATGCAGCATCTCCAAAGGTACCTCGCCGTAGAAGGGACTTGAAATTTACATTATGGCTGATAAAAGAGAAACTCCGCTTAGTAATCCTTCGCTTGAAGGACACCACTGTACGGTTGATCTGAGGTTGGAGAAGCTGGGGATGGTTCCGTTTTTCCAGGATTTGTCCGAAGCAGAGTTAGGTGATGTGAATAAAAAATTTACGGCTAATCATTATTCAAGAGGCGAAACCATTTACCGTCAGGGAGATTCTTCAACGATGCTGCGGGTGGTGGTAGCTGGAAATATAAAACTGGTTTCCCATACAGCTGGGGGTGAAAGCGTACTGCTGGATATGCTGCAGCCGGGTGAATTTTTTGGTAATCCCGCGGCCGGGGCTGCCGATGTCTATAACGAGATGGCGGAAACGCAGACGGCTGCCTGTGTACTATCGATCAGGCTCAGCGATTTTCGAAAAGTCATGAACCGGTTCTCTTCGGTGGCGATGTCGGTGTTAGATATTACGACCGATCGACTCAATGAATCCCGGCAACGCATTCAGCACCTTTCCACACTGCCTGTCAAGAAGCGTCTTGCTCATATCCTTGTTACACTGGCCAATAAGTTCGGCGAAGAACATCGCCGGGGACTGTTGATCCAATTGCCTCTTTCCCGCAGGGATTTGGCGGATATGGCCGGCACTTCTACTGAAACCACCAGCAGAATTATGAGTCAATTCCAGGACGACGAGCTGATCACCTCCGGCCGTCAATGGGTGGCTATAAATGATAAACCGGAATTGTTACGCATTTCTGCCCAATCGTGAGATACTTGCAAAGAATTTCGTTTTAAGGAAATTCTGCTCGTTCTAAAATTAATGACACTTAATTGACCCAGCTCATTTTAGTGCTCTTTCCCGCCTGTTACTTTTTGGATGAATCAAAAACAGAACCATTCAAAAAGAAACATATTATGAAACGCTTTCAATCATATCTCCAAAAGATAGTAGTTCCCATTTTTACACTAATACTGGTTGTTGGATTTGCCTTCAATAGCCAAGCACACTGCGATCGAGTCAACGGTCCGGTGGCTACAGCTGCAAAGAAAGCACTGCAGACGGGCGATGTTTCTCACGCTTTGATCTGGGTGGGCGAAAGCCAAACCAAAGAGCTTAAATCTAAGTTCAAACAGAGTCTGTCAGCCTACAATAGCGGGAAAGAGGCGCAAAAGATCGCGGAACGTTATTTCATGGAAACCACCGTACGGCTACATCGCGAAGCGGAAGGTATGCCGTATACCGGATTAAAACCGGCCCAGCCAAGTTCCGAGGATATCCAAGTCGCTGAAAAAGCTCTCGACTCCGGTAACCTATCTCCGGCTACCAACCTGCTGGCGAAAGAGATCCGGCAAAAAACCAAAGAGCTTTATCAAAATGCCATGAAGGCTAAAGAGAGCAGGCACCAAAGTGTGGTAGCCGGTCGCCGATGGGTCGATGCCTATGTGAAATACATCGTATATGTCCACAAACTGTACCAGAAAATTCAGTCAGGTCCGGCCCATGGTGTCGGCAATAGCTAAGGAATATTCACCAGTTTAACTTGAAATTTGGAGGAACTTATTATGAAAACTGTATTGCGAAGCGACGACCTGAGTTGCCCTAGCTGTGTGGATAACATTGAGTCCAATTTGAATCAGATAGAAGGCATATCCAAAGCAGAGGTCCATTTTAACACCGGACGCATAGAGGTGGAGCACGATCCTGATACTGTTTCCGAAGAGAAGCTGATAGAAGTCATCGAGCAGTCCGGATATGAAGCCAGACTCTCTCAATTTTAATCGCCCAAATTATGGAATCATTGCAAAAGCTGGTTGGCGGATTACGTAATCCCTCAAAACGCAAAAAAGTGCTATTAATCGTCAGCGGCTCACTCATCTCTGCAGGGTGGGCCGTTGACTTCTTATGGGAAGCAATCGTACTGTTTAACACGGTGATGGTTTTAGCTGCACTGACTGCCGGATTTGAAATCGCCCGGAGGGCATGGCTGGGGCTCAAAAATCGGCACGCCAATATTGAGTTGCTGGTGACTATTGCCGCAGCGGGCGGCCTTGGTATTGGCGTTTATTGGGAAGCCGCAGCAGTCACGTTCCTGTTCCTTCTCGGCGGCTGGCTGGAAGCGCGAACTATGAGCAAGACCCGCAATACCCTGCGGGAACTCATCAATATGGCTCCCGAAACCGCATTAGTTCTGGAGGATGACAACCGGCGGGAAATCCCGGCCCGGGAGGTTAAGAAAGGGATGTTGGTACTGGTAAAGCCCGGCTCGAAAATTCCGGTCGATGGAGTGGTCGATTCCGGTGCCACTGCCGTAGACGAAAGTGCCATAACGGGGGAACCCGTTCCTGCTGAAAAGCAATCCGGATCAGAGGTATTTGCAGGTACCATTAACCAAAGTGGGAGTATAAGAGTGCGGGCAACCAAAGCCGGAGGCGACACAACGCTGGCTCAAATTATTCGGCGCGTGGAAGAGGCCCAGGAGGAAAAGGCTCCCACCCAGCGATTTATTGAACGATTTTCCCGCTGGTATACGCCCGGTATTGTGGGACTGAGTATTGTTTCCTATTTGTTTACCTGGAACCTGGAGCTCGCACTCACACTGCTGGTTATTGGATGCCCCGGGGCGCTCGTAATATCCACTCCCATTTCTATCATATCGGGTATTGGCAATGCGGCTAAAAAAGGTATTCTTATCAAAGGGGGAGAGTATCTGGAAAATGCCGGAAAGATTTCGGCAGTAGCTCTGGATAAGACCGGCACGCTTACCCAGGGCAAGCCCAAGATAACAGAGTTTGTTTATCCTGAAAGAGCAACGGCGGGAGCGGGAACTGAACAAACTCGACCATCCAGGGGTAAGGTATCGGTAGTATCCGCTTCTGATTTTGAAAATCAGCATAGGCCCAAGGAGGTAACCGAGTTGTTGTATTGGGCGGGGATTGCGGAGTCTGTATCTGAACATCCTTTGGCTGAGGCCATCTTATCGGAAGTGCCAAAATCGCGGGATCTACCTGAAGCGGACTATTTTGAATCCCATACTGGTCTGGGGGTAGAGGCCTCCTTTGCTGAAAGTCAGATTTTAGTTGGTAATGCAAAATTTTTGAAGCGGCAGGGAGTTTCCATGGCACAAGATTTTAAGAAGAAGACAGAGAAGTTGGCCAGCCGGGGACGCACAACGGTGCTAGTTGCACGGAATGGTATACTAATTGGGGGTATTGGCCTGGCTGATCCCGTACGTCCGGAAGCTCGGGAGATGGTAAACAGGTTAAGAGAAAATGGTATTGAGCATATTGCCATGCTTAGCGGGGATGCCGAATCCACAGCAAGAGCGGTTGCCATGGAGACAGGTATCGATGAGGTGCACGCAGGAATACTGCCGGAAGAGAAAAGTGATTTCATTAAAAACATGAATGAAAAAGGAATGCAATCTGCTATGATCGGCGACGGCATCAATGATGCCCCGGCCTTGGCTACTGCTGATATCGGCATTGCCATGGGAGCAGCCGGTACCGATGTAGCTATAGAAACGGCTGATATTGCACTGATGTCTGATAGGCTAATGAATATTCCGGAGGCTTTGAGGATATCAACAATGACATTGCGAAATATTCACCAGAATGTTGCTTTGGCTCTGGTGACGGTAGCGGCATTACTAGCGGGGGTGTTTATGGGATCAGTACATATGGCAGCAGGCATGTTAATTCACGAACTATCGGTTATGCTTGTGATACTGAATGGTATGCGTTTACGATGGCTGTAATGCCCGGGAATTAAGAATTGCAGAAGTCGTAGAATGGATCTTCAATAAACAAATGAATCGACCAAAGGAGGCATCATTTATCGATCTGAAATCATTATCAGCAAGATAATTAACCCTGGATGAAGTAAGAACATCCCTACTCTCTTCATCCCTTGTTTGAACACTGGTTAATTTAATCGGACGACTTATGAAATGGATAAAAGCAGCAGGTATTGGGCTCCTTGGAAGTTTAATTATGTTTTTGTTAATGATGCTGGGAATACACGGGGCGGGCATCGCTCCTTTCAATACCCCACCGTCTGCGGCATTTCTAATGAAACTGGGGCTGCCCGCTCAACCACTCGGCCTTATTGTTCATTTTGGTTATGGCGCGTTTTGGTCGGTTCTGTTGGTATCTTTATTTGAAAACGACCTTAGCATTAAGAAAGGGCTGGGAATAGCTCTGGCGGCCTGGCTCATAATGATGATTATTTATAGCCCGATTATCGGCTGGGGACTATTCGGTTTTGGTGACGCCCACGTGTTGTCTGCAACGGATCCCCTATATTTGGAGGCCGGTCCCAAATATCTCATCAGCACCTTAATCCTACATCTAGTTTTCGGAGCTATTATAGGATGGGGAGATTCCAGATGGGTTACTCCTGCTTCTGAAGAAGTATAAATTAAAAGAGGCTCTTTGAACCAACGTTATTGATGATATACAAGCCCCATATTTTACCGGGGCTTGTTTTATTAACCTGGGTGAATGTTAATTCCTAAAGGTACCGGTCGGCCCATGCGGCTGTGACCGATCCTACATATTTGGCATCTTCTTCATTGGTGAGCAGGTGGTCGGCATCATCCAAAGAGATAAAACTTTTAGGATGTTTGGCCAGTTTATAGATGTGGGCTGCATTATCAATACCCACCGTCTCGTCAACCGGTGAATGGAAAAGAAGCAGGGCTTTGTCCAGGTTGCCAATAATGGCATCCATCTTCTGATCATTAAGATCATCCAAAAATTGTTTTTTAATGGTAAACGTGCGACCGGCCAGTTTTACCCTGGCTTCTCCCTTGCGTTCAATTTCTTCTTTCTTGTCGATGATGAGATGGGTTACATATTCAGGGTTACAGGGTGCCCCGATCGTAACAATAGCTTCTACTGAGGCCAGGCGATGTGCTGCCTGCAATACCGCCGCTCCGCCTAGAGAATGACCCATTAATAGCCGGGGACTCTGAAGATGATTCTCCATAAATTCTGCGGCTGCTTCCAGATCCTCAATATTTGATGAGAAATTGGTATCGGAAAAATCACCCTTGCTTTCTCCGAGGCCGGTAAAATCGAACCGAAAGACTGCAAGTCCGTGTTCGGTCAGCGTTCTGCTGATGTGTCCTACCGCACGAAGATTTTTGCTGCAGGTGAAACAGTGGGCAAAGAGCACGGTACCTTTTGAAATACTTTCTTCCGGTTCATCGATCCTCGCTGACAGTTCTACGTCCTGAGCTCCCTTAAAGGTTATCTTGCTACTTTTCATGATGAGTAATTTTAAAATACAAATTAAAGCTTTAGTATTATTTTGATGGTTCCTATTCTCATACGCATTTTTTTCTCCAGTATACTAAACAAAAATGATTAATTGGTTGAAACGACGATTTAGCCAAGAGTCTTCTTACGAGACTAATGAAGAGTGGATTGCCGCTCTTCGTGAGCCGGTTGACGAACACGCCGTGCAAAAACTGCGCAAACAGCTTGTGAGGGGATTACGGTCGGCACTTTATAAATATGTGGATACGGAGCTGGAGCAGTTTGTGGAGGATGTAGCCCAGGATGCGCTCCTGAAAATCCTTGATAACATTGACAGCTTCCGAGGGGAAAGCAAGCTGATCACCTGGGCTATGAAAATAGCGGTACGCGAGGGGCTGACTGAATTGCGCCGGAAACGTTATGATGATTTTTCCATAGAAGAATTCAAGCGCCCCGGTGAAGAGGGACGTAACGAATTAACTTCCCTCACTTTTTCCAGTGATCTTCCAAACCCTGATGATGCTACCCACGAGCAGCTGGTATTGCGGAAAGTGCTGGATATCATCAATAATGAGTTGACAGACAAACAGAAGAAAGCTATCAAGGCGTTAATGATCGAAGGCTTGTCGGTAACAGTGGTTGCGGATCAGATGAATACGAACCGCAATGCACTTTATAAGTTGGTACACGACGCTCGAATGAAAATCAAGGAAAAACTAGAGGCTGAGGGTATAAATCCGAATGAGATATTCAACGAACAATAGGAACAGCCTCTTTGTGTTGTCGAATAAATAGTTTTTAGAGGAATGTACTGATATGAAGATTACCCAGGATTTTATAAAGAAAATCGTTCGCATGGCTACCCAGTCTCGACCAGACGAAATTGGGTGTGACGATTGTTTTGAGAAGCTCCATGACTTTGCCGAAATGAAGCTCCGGGGAAAGTCGCCGGAAGAAGCGATGCCCCTTGTGCAGGACCATCTTAACCGGTGTTCTGACTGTCGGGAAGAGTACGAGGCGCTGCTGGAAGCCTTAAAAGCAGTGAGATGATTTCTGAGTAGTATATTCTGTCCCGGATGGGTTCCGTTTTTAGATAGAATACTAGTCAGCAAAATTCATGCTTACTGCATTTTGCCCATAGGGATGGTAGATGTTACCAAGGTACCGCCAGAATCTGTTTTTATTATTTTAAGGGAACCCCCAAGGAGATCTGCACGGTGTTTCATAATATTGATACCCCTTCCCCCTCCTGATTCCTGACTATCGTATCCTACGCCATTATCTTTGACTTTAAGATCAATAGTACCGTTATCGGCAGATAGGGAAATGTTAATTTTATCGGCGTTACCATGGTTTATAGCATTCCGTATAGCTTCTTGCGCAATATAATACACAGAGGATGCTATTTTGGGATCTTTTATGTCAATTAGGTTGTCATCGGTATTCAGCGTGCATTTTACCTGGTATAATTCCTCGGTTTGATTGATGAGTTTTTGTAAAGCGTCCCTAATGTTTTCTTCATTATCAATAGGCAAAATGAAGTGAGAAAGCTCCCGAATATTTTTTTCCGATTTAACCACTAATTGCTTGATCTTTTCAAGTTCGGCCTTCGTTTTTTTATCAAGCTGTTGCAGGTCAGTGTCAATGACATCAAATAGTATTTTGATACCTAATAAATCTTGAGCGGTTGCATCGTGCAAATACTGTCCAAGCCGCCATCGCTCTTCTTGTTCAACCTTAAGTATTTCTTTCTGAAGCTCTTGTTCTGCTTTAATCTTTTTTTCCAATTTATGATAGGCATCTTTTAGTTTCTGCAAGGTTTGGATCCGTTCTATGGCTTGTCCCACCATATTGGCAGTATTTTGAACAAAATTAACTTCGTGTTCCGTAAATGATCGTTCTTGTTTGGAATATATTCCGAGTACGCCATACAGATTTTTAGTGCCTTTTACAGTAACGATGATTCCGCTGCTAGCACCGCAATCCAACACCCATTTCGAACAGTCAAATCGTTGATCTTCATCGAAATGTTGAGTGATAACCGGTTCTTCGTATTCCAAGAGGTAATCTATCTCAGTTTGGACAGCTGAATGCAGTGAGGCTGGCTTTGGGGGATTCCATTTTTCCGGCAATCCCACGCTATGCAAAAATGACAACTCATTTTGATTATTATTAATCTTCATCAGGACTGAATAATCAACTGCGAGATTATTCTTCAGTAATTTCAATGCTTCGTCGAAAATGAGCTTTTTGTTCTTACTCTTTAAAATGAATTGTCCCAATTCAGCCAGGGATTGCTCATTCCGTGTATGATAGGTTAATTCTTCTTCTGCCTTCTTTAGATCCGTTATATCAACAAAAGTAATCACCACACCTGTTACATTATATTCTGTTGTTTTGTAAGGCTTGAGTTGGATGATATACCAATCACCATCGCGGGTGGATACCTGTTTTTTAACAGGTTTCAGATCATTAAACATTTGCTTGATTTCCGGAATCAAATTGTCGTACTGAAGTGTATGGGTTACATCAGACAGAGGGCGGCCGTGATCCGATTCAATCAGGTTGAAAATATTTGTTGCATTCTCGGTGTATAATTTGACGTTCATCTTCCTATCTACAAAAATGATTCCTATCTCGGTAACCTCCATCAAATTTTTTAGATCATTGTTCGCCTGTTGAAGCTCGTCGATTTTGTTTTCCAGCTCTTGGTTGACGGTCCGAAGTTCCTCGTTAACCGATTGCAGCTCCTCTTTACTGGTCTCCAGTTCTTCGGTTGTGGTCTGCAACTCCTCGTTCATCGATTGCAGCTCTTCGTTGGAAGCCATTAACTCTTCATTGGAAGTTTCGTATTCCTCAACCGTCTGCTGAAGCTGTTCCTTGGTTTGCTCCAGTTCTTCTTCGAGCTGTTCCACCAATTCTGCCTCCGCGCCTTCCAGGTTTTCGGGCGTCTTTTTTTGTACCGGTTCGGCCTTGGCTTCGTCGGTCGCTTCGAAGGTGATTTGCCTATAGTCTTTAGGAAATTCTGCAATATCGATTGCGCGAATACTCAGGATGAAGGATTCGGATTTGCTATCTTCTTTAAGTGTTACCTTTTTGGAAACCTTAGTTGGGGTTTCCATTTTGTTGAATTGGAATATAATATTGCGAAGCGTACGCTGAATATCAGGGGAAACCATTTTTAACAGATTTCGGGTGGGTTCGCCCTCGGCATATTTTAAAAACCGGTTAACCCCACGGGAGGAATGCATTACCTGGTTGTATTCATCGATAATGATACTGGGTGGCGCATACTGGCCGGCCAATAATGTGTAGTGAATTTTATCGAACGTGAGTTCATTTTCATTTGCCGCATGTGTTTTAGATGACCGGGATCGGTGCATGTTAGGCAGGAGCGGAAAATGTGGAATATCTTTTTGAGAGTTGGGCACTTTGCGTGATTTGTAAATGCCGTGACTTTTATCGATGGGGGCAAACAAATCGGTTGAGCCAATGGTGGAATCGGCCATCCCCAGAAATAACACGCCTTCGGGGCGCAGTGAATAGTGAAGTATTTTCAGCACTTCATCCTGTAATTCCTGGTTGAAGTAGATCAGCATGTTCCGACACGCAATTAAATCCTGTTTTAGAAAAGGCGGATCCGATAGAATATCATGATTGGAAATGAGTACTCTTTCGCGTATCTCGCGGCTCACCCGGTATCCGGCTTCCTCCTTGTGAAAAAAACGCTGGAGTCGCTCGGGACTAACATCGGTGGCTATGGTCTCGGGATAAACGCCTCTTCGCGCAATTTTGAGTGCTTCATTACTAATATCAGTCCCGAAAATTTTAATCTGGGGCATATAGTCTAATCCGGCGGCATACTCGTAGAGCAGGATTGCCAGGGAATAGACCTCTTCGCCCGTTGCACAACCGGTGATCCATATGCGAATGGGATCATCCTCTTTTTTATTTTCGAACAGTTGGGGAATACCCTGCTTTTCCAGGGCGGCGAAGGCTTCGGGGTCCCGAAAAAAATTGGTTACGCTGATCAGCAGATCTTTGAAAAGTTCGGTTATTTCATCGGGATTGCTTTTAAGATACTTTTGATATTTCGCGATAGTTTTATTCTTGGTCACATGCATGCGTCTCTGCAGGCGCCGCAAGACGGAAGAGCGTTTATAATGTTTAAAATCATGTCCTTTTTTAGAGCGAAGCATCCCAAAAATATTGTTCAGCGCATTGACTTCTTTTTGGGATAGCTCTTCTGGCTGCAGGGGCACGCTTACCGTGCCGATCATTTTTTTATGATCGAGTACCTTTTTTGCCAGTTTTGCTACCGGAAGGATGAAATCAACGAGATCGGTTTGAATGGCACTTCGCGGCATACCGTCATACTCGGCTTCTCTTGGATCCTGGGCCATGGTAACGCCGCCGTATTCTTTGACGGCTTTGAGTCCCAGGGTTCCATCGCTGCCTGTTCCGGAGAGAATGATAGCTATGGACAGGCTTTCGCATTCTTTGGCAAGCGAACGGAAAAATACATCCACCACGGCTTGCGTATCTTTTTCTTTGGCAGCCAACAAGAGCTGATCTTCTTGAAGATATAGCTGCTTATTAGGCGGGATGATGTAAATATGATTGGGCTGGACTTTGGTTTTATCACTTACCTGTTGTACATCCATTGAGGTGTGAGCAGCCAGTAATTTATCCATGGCACTTGTCTTCTGGGGCGCGAGGTGTGTGATAACTACAAAAGCCATATCGTTATCACTACCTAGATGGTCAAAAAAGTCTTGCAATGCCTTAAGCCCACCCGCGGAGGCTCCAATACCAACGACTGGAAAGTCAATTTTTCCCATAAGTTGACCAATCAAGTGTAAAGAATAACTATAGTAAGTTACGCAATGTTGCTAAATAATAGCATAAATCTTTTTACAAGCTGTTTAGAATCAGTCTTTTCAAACACCTATTCACGTCGGTTAGCAACCATTACGCTATCGCATTTGTCCGGTATAAGGATTGCAATTCGCACAGCTCCGCACCTATAGAAAAGTGCGCCAAAGACTTAGAGCTCAAAGCTTAATATACTTAAATCAATACTCCATATAAGTATTTGTTTTTACTGTATTTATATATGTAAAAAAATCACCTATCCTGCCTCTTTTATCGAAAAATTACCTACTATGTAGTTACACACAATAACCTGAATAGTAGAGAGGAAGCAGATATGAAAAATCTAGAATTAGCAAAGAAGGGATATAAAAAATTCAGTGAAGGAGACATCGAAGGAGTATTAGACATGTTTGACTCCAAAATGGAGTGGCACGAGTGCGTGGGATTTCCCTTCGTCAAGGGGAATGGCATTTCACGAGGACCCGAAGCTGTAAAAAAGGAAGTATTTGATAAGATTCCTGAGTATTACGAAAACTTCAAGATTGAAATTGAAGACCTTATGGAATCCGGAGATCGGGTTATCATGGCCGGCTACTATACTGGAAAATGGAAGGAAACCGGTAAGAAATTCAAAGCCAATGCTGCACACGTTTGGACTATAAAAAATGGAAAGATGACCCGATTCTTCCAGGCTGTTGATACCGCTACTATCATCAATCCGGTTAAAACGCCGGTTATGTAATGGCATAAATTGGGATGGATCCATCCTGTTGCAACCAGAGGAAGCCTCCCGTATAAAGGAGGCTTTTTGGTATCTATTCCAGGATTTTTAGGCACTTTCTATAAACAGTGAGGTGCCCGCAATTCATTGGGCAGCAATACTTAGCGGCAAATATTAGTTTTTGTTAACATTTATTAGGAAATTTTAACGGATAATTGTAGCTTAATTGCAGTTAACAAGTAAAGCAGGGATTCCCTTTTTCTCGAATCCCGGAATTTCAGTAAAGTATTGTCAGGAAAAATCTGGCACCAACGGTTTAGATTACTGCAAATAGATATCATTACAGTTATGACAACCCAAACAAGAAATCACGACAGAAATTTCAGGGAATATTACCAAACGGATCGCTATAAAGGATTCTATAAATGCCATGAAGCTCACCAGACGTCCTCCAGGATGACCCATGTGGTTTTTACCAACGGTGAGACCAAGATTTTTGCCAATGGGTTATTTACGGAAGATGCTATGGCCAAGGCATTTATAGCGATTGATCAATATCACAGGCGTAAGAAGAAAAGAGTTTCGATGGCCTCTCTTTTCCATTATGATTCTGTGACTGCCTGAAGATTCTTCTGTATGATTCTATAAATAGAATAATTGTGAGCAATATCGCTCTTGCTGATCTTGCTTTAATTAATCAATCTGCCCAATTGATCTGTTGTTTAACCCGCCATCCCTACGATGACACAGCAACAGAGCAGAAAGACCAAGACTGGGATTCCGTATCGTATTTTCCACCTGTGATTAATGCTGATAGCAAATCCCAATAAGAGAACCAGTAACCATACGGCATAAGTGGTAATCATTGTGTTTGGCAGTAGGTGTGTGATCCCCGCACGCTCCATTAAAAAGAAGGCACCGGAAGCCAGCGTTAGGACAGATATCCCAAGAATTATTCGCCGATTTTGCAAAAGCCAGTTCCTCCGCTGTAAGAAAGTAACCAGCAAAACTCCGATTATGCCTATCCACGCGGCAGCTTTTTCAAGCCTGAAGGTTTGACTGTATTCGGCCGCATACACAGCCCCTTCCTGAGAAAAGCGGATCGTACACCGGGCGGTTCTCAGCATATAGTGTGAATCTACAATCAGCATTTCCCCGTTTGTAGATGAACCGGTCCGCTATTCCAAAAAGTTACCGGTATTCAGGGTTTTTGTTACCTGCCCTTCAGACTAGCCCGGTTGAAACATGCTGCACAAAATCCGCACCTCTTTTTCGGCTTCAAACCAGAAAAAGGTGCCGATTAGAAATCCCAAAAACAGCCCGGTCCGCAGGAGAATTTTCAGCAGGTTTTTAGCCATTCCCCGGTAATATGGTTAGTCGTTGATAAAAGAATATAACAAGGTCCTTTTAAATGGGACCAATAATTTGCCAGCGTTAACAGTGGCCTCGGAATCTTTAAAATAGTGCTAATCTTTTTCCAATGATGTGTTTTACATATCGGCCAGCTTTTCAGGCTGATGTCTGGGCATGGGAACCATAATATGCACATAAGGGGTATTACTCCACATAACCCACGGCCCGCCGGAATCGGGTGTCACCGGTAACCCCTCCAGCATTTGGGAATCCGGTACTAATATCATGAGATGCGGCACACCTTCAGTCAGCCATTCGTTATCCTGGGTTGGGCCTGTGGCATATGGGTCAGTATTACTTTCCGGGGTTCCTCCCTGTAGCATATAGCCAAATCCCATCTTGGATACGGTTTGATCCTTTTTATTCATCCATGCATCAGCCCATTGCAGCCAAGGTTCATCCAGACACATTGGGTCATTACCCGGCGTGGTTGGCATGTCTGGGAGGCATGTAAATGCATTGCTTCCTTCTCTTAGTATGGTCATTGTTCCACCTTCTTCGGCGGGCCAGTCCATAATGATAGCATTTTCTGCAATAGATTGCGGTGCGGCGCTCATCGCGCTTTTAATCTTTGCCTGGGTGTCGGTATTTTGAGCTTGTCCCGACCAGGCTATTCCCATACAAACCAATAAAACAGTTAGCGTTTTCATTTCTTCCCTTTTCTTTTTGATTGAGGGGGAACGCCGGCGAAGATGATAAAACGAAAAGCATTACATAAAGAACAACTTACCTAATTCTACAATAGCAAACCCAAAATATGTTTTGGTAACCTCATTATTAATAATTGTTTAGGAGGGTAATAGCTATTTGGACCAGTTGGGAAAATATGGGGCGGGATCACCCGGGAACTGAGCGTTTCTATGCAGTATTTTTTATTAAGGCAGAGGTCTAATAATTATCAGATAGAATCTGACTACGGAATGAGTTAATGAGAATAGCGGGTGATTTAAGGGTTTGGTTATTAATATGATTGGAAGAACGTAAGCCGGTTGGTGCCCAACCCTAATGAAGAATATTCACAGGAACAATAGTCTGCTTGGAAGAAAGGGCACAATTTTTTTCCCTGGGATTTATTCGGCTGTTGATGCTGCATCTTCTTTGAATATCTTGATTAGGAAGGCGATATGGTCGTTGAGCTCGGTATCGATGAGCTCAGCGCCCTTCCTGATGTCTTCCCGCGGCACATCGGCTGCAAAGCTGGAGTCTTTTAATTTTTTGGTAACCGAACGTACTTTCATGTCGGCGAAACCATTGGGGCGAACCAAAGAGACCGCATTCATAAATCCGGAAAGCTCGTCACAGGCAAAAAGGTATCGCTCCATTTCGGCCTCCGGTTCGCGTCCGGTGCGTTCGGGGGCATGGGCCTTAACAGCGTTAATAACTTGTTGTGGATAGCCTTCTTTTGGTAAAATCTCCTCAACAGCTTTTGCAGGGTGTTCGTCGGGATATTTTTCCCAGTCTAAATCGTGCAACAGGCCGGCGGTCCACCAGGCTTCAATCTCTTCCCTGCGCTTATCCAGTTTGCGGGCATACCCTTCCATGGCGGCCGCTACCATCCGGCAGTGATGTCTGAGGTTTTCGTTCTCAATATATTGATTTAACAGTGTTACCGACTCGTCTCTTGTATTCATACCTACGTTGTTAGGTTAAAAAGCATGAGCTTTCAAAAACAACAATACGGCACAGATAATTTAGAGTCAACAGGCAACCTTTGCTATGGTTTTGATTGTGTACACAGGAAAAGATTCTTTGGGAAAGTAGTTTTATGTGACTTTATGATGAAGAACGCTGATATGAATGGCAGGAACCGGTATATTGGTTGCTGAATGCATCAATCCCAAAAGGAACAACGAGAAACCAAGTGTTGATATGGATATCATCCGGTGGGACGATTTTGAAAAAGTGGAACTACGTGTTGGTACCATCAAAAAGGTCGAGGAATTTCCCGAGGCTAAAAATCCGGCCTATATACTGCACGTGGATTTTGGCGACGATATAGGGATAAAGAAATCGAGTGCCCAGATTACTGACCTGTATCAACCCTCGCAGCTGCGGGGAAAGCAGGTGATAGGGGTAATCAATTTTCCGCCCAAGCAAATCGGTCCCCTCATGTCGGAATGTCTGGTAACCGGATTTTACCGTGAAAACGGCGAGGTGGTGCTTGCGGTACCCGATCGCGAAGTGCCCAATGGAAGCAAGCTGGCCTGAATCAACGAACCGGTTATTTTAATACGCGCTCAGGGCTATCGAGCATGTGGAGTATCTCGGAGGTATCACAAACGGTGCCAAACTCTCCATGAATATTGGCCAGTGAGATATCGTGAATCTGCCGGGCACTGTAATATGTTCCGGTGTGGCTGGTACAGTCAAAGGCTGCCGTGGCATCAGATATCAGATAGGTTTCAAAGCCCAGGTTCCCGGCCATCCGCGTAGTCGTGGATACACAGTGATTGGTAGTGAGGCCGACGATCACCAGCGTCTCAATATCTTCCTTTTGAAGTATCCCCTGCAGATTGGTCCCGATAAATGCAGCATTGACTTTCTTTTGGATCAGAGGTTCATCTTCCCGGGGGCGAAGCGATTCTTTGATTTTATAACCGGGCTGACTGGGATGTAAGGGAGACTCTTTGCTTTGAGAGGCGTGTTGGACATGGAACACAGGTAGCTGATGCGCCCTCCAATACCGAAGCAGCTGATTGATGTGTTGCTCGGCGTCGCGATTGTTGCGGGTGCCCCAGATGGGATCTTCAAACCCTTCCTGTACGTCAATGATTAACAGGCCCGGGCGATCGGAGTTCATAATATTTATTTTGATTGCAAATTGACCGAAAGGTAAGCAATCACGGGCCGCAAGTAAAAAGTCTGGTTTTCCATTATTTATCAACACTAAAAATAGTGTCGGTAATTTACCTACAAAGGTATAATTGATCTCAGGTATTAGATTGCGGGATGTTCTTACAGGTTGCTTTGGGCGAAGATGGTAATATTACAAAAAACGGTCACTATTTTGCTATCCGTCGAAAATAAACAGAGCATCTTTTCTGTCAGTAGCCTTACCAAGATCTATAAAATGGGTGAGGTTCAGGTGCAGGCGCTGCGGGGTATCGATTTGGAAATTTATGCCGGAGAGGTGGTGGTTTTATTAGGTGCTTCGGGCAGTGGCAAGTCGACGCTGGTAAATATCTTGGGCGGATTGGATACGGCAAGCGAAGGCCGGGTGATGTACGGGGATGTTGACCTGACGGATGCCTCTGAAAGTGAACTTACTAATTTCCGGCGATTGAATGTCGGCTTTGTGTTCCAGTTTTATAACCTGATTCCCAGCCTGACAGCCCGGGAGAATGTAGCTATTGTTACCGAGATAGCAGAAAACCCGATGAAACCGGAAGAGGCTCTGGCTCTGGTAGACCTGGCGGATCGTATGGACCATTTCCCGGCACAGATGTCGGGCGGAGAGCAGCAGCGGGTGGCTATAGCACGGGCCGTAGCCAAAAATCCGGATGTGCTTTTGTGTGACGAGCCCACCGGGGCGCTAGACTCAAAGACCGGCATTGTCGTTCTCAAAGCTTTACAGAAGGTGAACGAAAATCTGGGTACGGCAACAGTGCTGATTACTCACAATGTGGTTATTGGCGGAATGGCCGACCGCATTATCAGCCTGCTCGATGGTAAGATCTCCGGTATTACCGTCAATGCGACCAAGGTAGCTCCGGACCAAATGAATTGGTGATTCTATGCGAGCGATTAACCGAAAATTACTGCGTGACGTCTCCAATATGCGGGGAATGGTTTTCGTCATTGCCCTCATGATTACCTGCGGTGCGGCAACTTATATCACTTTTCTTAGTACCCTTGATTCCCTGCGCCGAACCCAGCAGTCGTATTACCAGGATTACTATTTTGCCAACGTTTTTGCATCGCTGAAGCGGGCGCCCAACTCACTGGCCAGCCGTATCCGGGAAGTTGAAGGGGTGAACAGGGTGGAGACGCGTATACAGTCCGGCGTTAACCTGGAAGTGCCCGGTTTCAACGAGACGGTGATTGGATTGATCACCTCGCTGCCCAATGAGCGTGAGTCCCTTCTGAACCGACTTTATTTGCGGGAGGGACGTCTTCCCAAACCCTATGTAGACAACGAGATTGTACTTGGTGATGGGTTTGCCGAAGCCCATGGTTTCAAGGCCGGGGATAACATATCCGCAGTGATAAACGGCAAGGTCAAAAGCCTCAACATTGTGGGTATCGGACTTTCACCGGAATTTATATTCCAGGGACAGCCCGGTAATGCCTCGGCGGATATCAAGCGTTTCGGGATTATATGGATGCGGCGCGCCCCGCTGGAAGCCGCCTATGACATGGATGGAGCCTTTAACAATATCGTACTATCGGTAACTCGTGGCACGGATGTAAAAGAAGTGATTATTCTGCTGGATAAGATTTTAAAGCCTCACGGTGGGTTGGGAGCGATCAGCCGGGAAGATCAAAATTCCCACTTTTTCATTACCGAAGAGTTTAATCAGTTGAGACGAATCGCCACGATCATTCCCACGATTTTCATTCTTGTGGCTGCTTTTTTGTTGAACGTCGTCATTGGCAGGCTCGTGCGCACGCAGCGAGAGCAGGTTGGCATTCTCAAGGCGTTTGGTTACACCAATAGAGAGATTGGAATTCACTACTCCCTGCTGGTTTCGGTGATTGTGTTGATCGGACTGGCCGGGGGCGTAATGCTTGGCTACTACCTTGGGCAAGAGCTTTCTGAGCTGTATGCCAACTATTACCGATTTCCATACCTGAACTTTGTCGTTCATTTTTGGCATATTGCCGTTGCCTCATTCATCTGCATGATGGCTGCCTACAGCGGAGTGTTCTTTTCGGTAAGAGATGCCGTTCGGCTGCCGCCGGCCGAAGCGATGCGTCCCGAGCCGCCCAAGATCTATCACAAAAGCTTCCTGGAAAAACTGGGTGCTGCGGCCATACTGGATCAGCCCACCAAAATGATTTTGCGGCAGATGGGACGCCAGCAAGTTAAAATTACGTTTGGAATATTAGGGGTGGCTTTTGCGGCCTCTCTGGTGATGCTCGGACGCCTGAGTAATGATTCCGTGAAATATTCCGTGGAGGTTGAATTTCGGCAGGCCAACCTCTTTGATCTGGGCGTATCATTTCGCGAAAATATCTCCGAGCATGCAATCATGGAAGCCGGGCGCATTCCCGGAGTTTACTATAGCGAGGGTTATCGGGCTGTGCCCGTTCGGATGATTGCCGGGCACCGTACCTACCTTACAAGTATCGAAGGGTACGGGACAAACATGAAGATGCGCCGGCTACTCGATGCGAATCAGCGTGCTGTACGTGTACCGACCGATGGGTTGTTGATTAACAAGAAGCTCGGTGAAATGCTGCATATCGGGATTAGAGATACAGTGCGGGTGGAATTTATGGATGGCAGTAGCCGGCTGGCTGCGATTCCTGTTGCGGGCTTTATTAACCAGTATTTTGGCTTGGGATCTTACATGAATATTGACCGCCTCAACGAGTTATTGCCGGAGAAGAGAGTAGTAAGCGGCATCTATCTTGCCATCGATCGTCGCTATGAGGACACTGTCACGGAGACGCTGAAAGAAAGTCCGTTTGTGGGAGAAATTATTGCCAAACAGCGACTTATTGAACGCTTTTATGAAGCCACTGCTCAAACCTGGCTGATTATTGCGCTGTTTATCTCCCTGTTTGCGGGAGCAACGGCCTTTAGCGTTGTTTATAACAATGCCAGGATCTCGCTGTCCGAACGGAGCCGGGAGCTGGCGAGCCTGCGGGTGCTGGGACTCACGCGAGGCGAGATATCCTATATATTGCTTGGGGAATTGACGATTGTTGTTCTTTTGGCAATACCAATTGGTTTTTTGATTGGATGGGCAATGACCTATTTCATCGTCTGGTCGCTGCAGACCGAGTTGTATCGAATTCCTATGCATATCACAAAAGCAACTTATGCGCTTTCTGCCCTGGTAGTAATCGTATCCGCGGTATTATCGGGCTGGATTGTACGCAGAAAATTAAACAAGCTGGATTTGATTGCCGTGTTAAAAACGAGGGAGTAAGGCCATGAAAATTACTAAAAAACAATTTTTTATAGCCGGATTTGCCATAGTTGTAGTTCTGCTCCTAGTCTGGGGTTTTTTGCCGTCCGCGGTTCCGGTAAGAGTGGATGAGGCAGAATTTGCTCCGCTGGAAGTTACCATTGAGGAGGAAGGTATCACGCGGGTTACCGATCGCTATACGATTTCGGCTCCGGTCACGGGCTATTTGCTGCGGGTTCAATATGAGGTGGGCGATTCTGTAAAAGCCGGAGATCAGCTATTAAAGATCCGTCCGGTGCCCGACCTGATCAGTGCCCGGCAGCGCGAAGTGGCTGAGGCTCAGCTTGAAGCGGCTAAAGACCGCCTCAAACAAGCACAGGAAAATCTAAACCTGGCTGCCGAAGAAAAACGTCTTGCGGATGTGGATCTGCAGCGTATCCAGCGCCTTTACGAATCGGGTATTGGAAGTGAACAGGGACTGGATAATATGAAACTTGAGGCCCGTCGCGCTGCCACTCAGTTTGCCTCTGCTGAATTTTCGGTGAGCGTTGCCGAGCACGAAATTCGTGCAGCAAAATCCGCCCTTCAGGCTTTTCAGGCATCCGGCACACGAGAACATATTTCGATTACGGCACCGGTAGATGGACGTCTGTTAAAGATCTACCAAAAAAGTGAGGGGACCGTGCAGTCGGGGATGCCCGTCCTGGAGATCGGCGATCCCTATGCGCTTGAGATCAAAGTGGATTTACTTTCAACCGATGCCGTCCAGGTTAAGCAAGGGACCCCGGTAAGAATAAAACGTTGGGGCGCGGATACCGTATTGGATGGAGTTGTTAAGTCGGTGGAGCCATCAGGGTATACGCGAATTTCGGCGCTTGGTGTAGAGGAGCAGCGAGTGCCGGTTATCGTTGATATCTTATCTCTGCATGAAGAATGGTACCGGTTGGGAGACGGTTTCCGGGTGGTGGCTGAATTCGTTATCTGGCAGGGAGACAATGTATTGCAGGTGCCTTCCTCATCACTGTTTCGTAGCCAGGGAGAGCAATGGTCGGTATTTGTAGTGGATAAAGGTAAGGCCCGGCTGCGTGATGTAGAGGCCGGTCAACAAAGCGGCTTGCAAACACAAATTTTAGAAGGACTGCAGCCGGGAGAGTCGGTCATCACGCATCCCGATGAACGTATTGAGGAAGATGTTAGGGTGGAATGGTAAGTTAAAGTTATTCTTCATGTTCGCAGGTTCAATTTTTTAGAATTAACTGAGTTGATCGAAAAAGCCAGAATACACGTTCTTGCTGTTTGCTGCTTGTGCCTTCTAACTCCAGCCCTTCTTAAGGGACAGGATAGCACCGCTGTTGCCGACACGACCTACAAAAATAAAGTACTGTTGCTCCCGGCTATTGGATCAAGCCCGGAAACCGGTTTCCTCCTTGGTGGGGTAGTGGTTCCACAATTTAAAGTGGCGGGCGCTGGCCCGGAAACGCGCTCATCCAGCATCCTTATCTCAGCCATTTACACCCTGAAAAATCAGATTCTTACCAGTATTCTTCCTGATATTATCTTGGCGCGGGAAGCCTGGGTGCTGAATGGAAACTATTTTGCCAACTATTTTCCCGAAAGTTATTGGGGGATTGGACCGTTTACGGATAACGACGACGAGATTACTGCACTTTATACTCAAGTGAACCTAGAACAAAATATTCTAAAGCAGGTTTACAAGGGGATATTTATCGGTCCGAACATTCGTTGGTCAAAACTATACAACGTTGATTTTAAAAACGGGGATGGCGACGACATTGGCCGGCCCAATATTCCGGGAGCTACCGGCAGTAGAGCTATTGGGGTCGGTATAACAGCCCGTTGGGATCGCAGGAATAGTAATATGACACCAGTAAAGAATCATTTTGTTGAGCTTTCGGTATTGACAAACCCTTCATTTTTGGGCAGTTCACATCCATACACTTCATATCAGCTTGATGCTCGGAAGTACTACCCTTTTCAGGGAGATACCGGTTCTGTTCTTGCATTTCAAAGCTTGATTCGGTTGACCTCCGGTAGCCCCTCATTTAACTATTATTCGTTGTTGGGCGGTGACATGATAAACCGGGGATACTACCAGGGGCGCTATCGCGATCAAAATGCAGCACAAGTCCAGGCCGAGCTGCGCCAGCAGCTGATAGGCCGCTTTGGTATTACCGTGTTTGCTGCAACTGGAGAAGTTTGGGATCGTTTCGAGAACTTTTCAATGTATAACTTCAAATGGACTTCCGGGGTTGGTCTGCGTTTCAACATTAATAAAGCGGATCCCACCAACTTGCGGGTCGATTTTGGAATTGGCAAAGAAACCACCGGTTTTTATCTGCAGTTTGGCGAAGCTTTTTAAAATAACGTCAGTTCGAGATAGCAAGTATCAACTAGCGTCAGTCTGAGCGCAGTTTTCGCCCCGTTTGCTGGAGTAAAACGTAGTCGAAGAGTACTAATTTCCACGTTGAACGGCATCCTTTGACTTCATCCGAGGAACATTCCCCTCGGATTGTGCTCTGGATGACGAATACCATGTTTTCTCTCATTTCTTATGTCGAACTCACGTTAAAATAAATAATGGGTATAGGGAATTCGGTCCCATCGGACTACTCAGATTGAATTTTCCGACCGGTTTTTTGTTGCCATCGATTGAGGATTTCGATGACATCCTCGTCCGACAAATTGATAAAATCAACATAGGCTTCTGAGACGGCGTGGTATTCCTTCCGCTTTTCAAGAATTACCACTTCATCGGTGTGAGTTTCGAGCTTGGCGAGTCGGTTAACCCCTGATACCGGAGCCGCGACTACCAATGTTTGTGGCTGTTGTTTTACGCACATCTCGATAGCGGCAAAAATGGTTGCTCCTGAAGCGATGCCGTCATCAACCAGTATAACCACACGATCTTTAAGGGGAGGGAGTTTTCGTCCATGGCGGTAGGTTGCAATCCGGCGTTTAATTTCCTCCTTTTCTTTTTTCTGTACTTTTTCGATGAGTTCTTTGGAAATGAAACGATTTGACCAGGGATCCAGGTACAGGCTTCCGTCCTCGGCAAGAGCTCCAAATGCGGCTTCCGGTTGTGTGGGATAGCCCAGCTTGCGAACTATCAGGGTGTCGAAATTGCATTGCAGGTGTTCCGCAACATAATATCCCACTTCCACACCACCGCGGGGTATACCCAAAACTAAGGGGCGGGAGGACCGGTATTTTCCCAACGCCCTGCCTAATTGTTTGCCTGCCTCTGCTCGGTCTACAAACATGGTAGTTATTTTTATTGATCCAGGAACTGATCGATCTGGTCGATCAGCTTTTTCAGCGCCTCGTGCTCCGTTTCTGCACTGGCCGAAAGCTTGATGCCTTTTGGGTTGGCTACTGTAATTTTAACACCCTCCCAGTGCTGGTTGGTATGCTTGATTGAAAATCCCCGGTATGCCTGTTTGGATAACAGGTGAGGACGTTCATGGAAAACAGCATCTGGATCTCGTTCGTATGATTGATTATCTGAACTCATGACTGATTGTCTTTAGTAAGCCCCTGTTGTTTTGCTTCAATGCTATATCGCGTATGCGGTACCGCCTCGAGTCTTCCCCGTGATATAGGTTTTCCCGTGGCTTTACAGATGCCGTAGGTTTTGTTTTGGATCCGTTCGAGGGCTTCGTTAATGTGGTTGATGTATTCACGGGTCCGTTCGATCTGCAGATAGTTCATTTCTGTTTCCTGCTCATCCGAGCCCACATCTCCCATATGATGACTAAGGGAAGAATAGTCGGCATCCTCAGCTTCTGTCAGGTTTTCCTGAGCGCTTCTGATAGTGTCCAGCTTCTCTTGGGCTTCAGAACGGTTTTTTAGTAATAACTTTTTAAAATGCTGGAGTTCTTTATCAGTAAAAGGGGTAGTTTTTTTTGGCATATCTGTCATAGTGATACCTGCTCCGTTAACAGTTACTTTTTGTTAACTAATGTTTTTGCTGCTTTTTAACTATAGGCGGGCTGCTGAGAGCATTGTGGTGGTCCCGCTTACAAGAAAAGTTTTTATTTTAAAGATACCTGTGAGTTTTAGTCACCCTACTCCGAAAAAGATCAGTTACTTTTAATTCAGAAAATAGTATTGAATTTTAGCTTATGTTTGTTGCCTAAGGGGTTTCTCGGTTTTCTGAAGCATGTATTTTTTGAACCAGAGCACTGCAATATGAGCTGCTTCATTCAATTTGTCGGGTTCCTCAAAGAGGTGCGAAGCCCCGGGTACAATGGCTAGTTGATTAGGTACTTTTAAAAGCTTCTGAGCATATTTGTTAATATTTACCGTTTGGAAATCCAGTTCTCCCGTAATCAATAAAGTAGGAGATTTTACTTTTGATAGCGCCGGCTTGGCCAGGTCCAGGCGACCACTGAGTAAAACCATGGCTTTAATATTTGTGCCGAGTTCTGCGGCGGCTTTAACAGCGGCGGCGGCGCCCGTTCCGGTACCCAGCAGGCCTAATTTTAGCGAGTGATACTCGGAGTGGTTGTGCAGCCAGTTTGTTGAAGTAATGAGCCCCCGACTGGCAATTGCCGGATCACTAAAGCTACCCGGTAATTCATCATGCTCATCAAGCAGGTCAAAAACAAGTGTACCGAAGCCTTCCTGCTGCATTTTAAGCGCCAGCCGATGCTCATGTGAGATCAGATGAGAATGGCCGTAGCCATGGGAAAAGATAATCATGTTTTCGGTCTGCACAGGCAGTGACATGATTCCTTTTATGTGAAATCCGTTAAATGGCAATTGCAGTTTAATCTGGTACATGATGGTAGCGATTTTGGATTAAATAGATACTAGAAGTAAGATAGAGACTTATAGTTGCCCGCCTGTAAGTATTCTTGGATGATCCTTGTGAGGGAAATTTGGAATGATCTCATTTCAATAGTGTTGTTCGTCTTCCATTGTGATTTGTCTTATAGGACACTCTAGGCACACTTGGTTTTCTTACTGTCCTATCAACTGCATGCGCCATACGATTTGCCAGTCGCTATTATGCTGGCGAAGTACAAGCACGTCGGTGTTACCTTCGGTGTAAGTAGTTCCCTCTACCTTGTATTTTATCCGGTAATTGAAGTAGGCAATGGCAGTGGTTCCAAATAGGTCGACCAGCAGGTCCAGAATATTGAACTCCATCACTTCGGCTTCCTCAATAAAATCCCGGTAATTTTCAACGATCTCTTCAATTCCGCTGATTTTTCGGCTGAGTCCCGGAATTACCGCCACTGCATGGGGATGGTAATACCGTTCGATGTTTTCCAGTTTGTCATTGGTCCAGTCTTCACAAAGGTGCTCGACGATCCGCTCAATTTCTTTGACGTGGGTTTGATGGGCTAGTTCAGTCATTTGTGTACAGGTTTTTGGTTTTGGGATGACTCAAAAGATTCCTGAAGCTGATAAATCAACCGTTCTACCTGCTTCCAGTCGGTATATTCGTGGTCGGAAGAGGTGTCGGTATTGCCGCCGCTTTTCTGGGCGATCATCCGCATTAAGTATTTTTTGAGAAAATTGTATTCGGTATATCGAAGAGCCCCAGCAACCTGCGCCACGTGGGTGGGCTCCCAGCCGGTGGTATCCAGAAATTCATCCGTAATATCTTCGAGCTCCTTCCAAGATTCTGGTTCTTCACCGGCCGCTGTCAGGCTTACCGATACAAAGGTGGAGGGGATTTCGTTAAGTTCAGTGTGATATTTGGTGATGTAATGCCGGACAGAGCTCTGGTAATTTCCTGCATGAACAGATGCAGCTATAAGTACCGCCGAAAAATTTTCGGGCAGCAGTTCGTTTTCGGTTGAGTCAATGAGGGTAACTTCGTGTCCTGCTTCCGTCGCTTTATCTCGTATGAATTCGCAGATCTTCCGGGTCTGTCCTTCCGTGGTTCCATAAACGATTAGCAGTTTCATGGTTTCCTATTTTAATTGAGGATATAACAAAATGTAGTATGTATTTAAGTAAGCCTTCGGAAGGATAAAGCGCGGATCAAGCTAGGAGTTTTTCCTACGTGTCAGCAGGGGGCTGGGAGGGCTTGGCTGGGGTAAAGAAGATGAAACGTTTTAAAAGCTGATTTCCAGAACTAGGAGTTCCTTCCTGATTTTATAACTAATTGCGAGACCGGCTGAACCGCTCGTAATTTTCAATGCATCATCAGCTGACATTCTAGGTCATGGGCAAAATTGTGCTAAAGGTGCTGGGCATGCATAATTGCAATTACCGGGCGAGGGCTTTTCCTGTTGTGTTTAAAAAATCCAGCAGGTCATCAATTATTTTGTTTTGCTGTTTAGCTATGATTTGGGGGTCGGTCGGATCTCCGTGCAGTAGCATATAAGCGCAAGCTAATTGTGATACTCGCCAGTCCTTAAATAACTGCTGATCTGAGGTATACCGGTAGACGATATAAAAATGTTGTTCAGCGGGAATACCCAAGGTTTTAAATATCTCAAGCGTATGTTGTATCGGCTGTTCAATTTGCCGGGGATTGGTATGGTCCGCCCCCAGAAAGTCACTGGCATAGCAGCAGCACTTGCGGGTTAGTATACCATCGGAAAACCGTGTAAGACCATCAAAAGAATAGGTATGGGATATCTTCGGGACGGCTGTTTTCATCGCAAGGGCGCTTGGATTTTGTCACTTTATGGTACAGTAAAAGATACAGGTCTCCGGCTTCCTGCATGTAAGCGGTTGTTTGCTAGTTTTGTGGAAGTTTTACCTACAAGCTTGAACAAGCGAAAGGAATATCCGGTAGGCAATGGGTTCCGAATTTCAGAGAAGAAAACGTTGCCGGATCCTCCCTCGACGGAGGCTTCGCTGGATCACGCGCTTGACACTATTCGCAGTAAGTATCCCAGGTTGAAGCCCTCTTATATCAAGTTACCGATGAGTTCCGGGGCGAAAGTTGTGATTTACGGAAGCGTAACGGGACGATTTTTTTCCTGTTTGATCGCTATGCCAACAGGATTTCGGTAGATGCTGAGCAAGGAACCCTAGAGTCTGTTTCGCTAATGCGCGATCAACCTCTGGGCCGACAGTTTGCGGCCGTAATGAAGCCCCTTCATGCCGGTGAGTTTGGTGGCTGGTCGGTTCGGCTGCTGTATTTATTCATTGGATTGTCCATACCACTCCTTTCAATTACCGGCTACCTCGTCAATTGGAGGCGAACGTCCTGAAATGAAAAGGCAAACTCAACGAGGGGTTGCAGCTGGAACTATGTGATGTTTGATTAATTGATTCATAGCATCCTAATCCGACATTATTTGGCGGCGGCATTCCTGCATTACTTCCTCGGGAATCTGTTGGACGGCAAGATAGACTAAGCCGGGGACAATAATGGCATCATCGATCCACCCCAGTACCGGAATCATATCCGGAATGAGATCAAAAGGCAGGGCCAGGTAACCGAGAGCCATCCCCAGCAGCCAACGAGCGGATCGGGGCGTACGGGGATCGTGAAGAGCACAACGATACACTTCGGTCTCTTTTTGGAGTTTCTTTTGTATTTGCCGAAGCGAGCTATTCATATTTCAGCTTATAAACGAAGTTGTTGCGGCAGTTTTGAAAGGTATAATTTCGCATGGGAGATTAGAAACCGGTTGCGATGCTTGCGTCCTTCATAATTCAGGCGCCAGGTTGCATAAGTCTTCCAACTTCTTGGATCGCATACCGGTAAATAGTCTCCTTAAATTTCAGTTACTTGCTTATCTGGGCAAGGGTCGCTTTATTAAATCATGGATTGAGAGGTATAAATAATCAAATAAATAAGGGGAGGGTGTATGAAGGTGACCAAATATGGAGTGCTGTATTTATTAGTAGCAATATTGCTTATTTCTTGCCGATCTAAAGAAGAATCGCCATCGGAGTCGGAATCCGAATCCGGTACAAATAATATTGTTGAAGTTCAGGCAGTTTACGATGCTGACAATAACAGGCATCTGTTTCAGACGGATGCGGATACCATTCCATCGGGATGGACTACTTTCCGTTTTACGAATAATAGTCCAATGGTTCATTTTATGGTGCTCGAGCACATGCCGGAAGGGAAAACCAGTGAAGACAGCAAGCGAGATCTTATTCCGCCTTTTCAGGAAGCCATGGATCTGATTATGGAAGGCAATCGGGAACAGGGAATGGCCAAGCTGGGTGATTTGCCTGCCTGGTTTTCTGAGGTTACCTACATGGGCGGGGTGGGACTGGTTTCACCCGGTCACTCGGGAGAAACGACCGTGAAGTTAAGCCCGGGGAATTACGTGATGGAATGCTACGTGAAAACGGAGGATGGGAAATTTCACAGTACGATGGGTATGTTTCGGGATCTGGTAGCCAGCCCCGATTCTAATGGCGTTGAGCCGCCCGAAAATCCTGATATTCGTATTGCGTTATCTAATAACGGTTTCGATGTCGAGGGGGAAACGACAACCGGTGAGCATCTGGTGGCCATAACCTTTAACGCCGCTGAACCACCACTGCTGGGAAATGATGTTCACCTTGCACGCCTGTCTGATATTAATATAGCAGCTGATTCTGTGGCTAAATGGATGGACTGGAGTCAGCCTATGGGGCTGGTTTCTACCATACAGCATCCGGCCCCGGCCACTTTCCTGGGCGGGACGCATGAAATGCCACAGGGCAATACGGCTTACTTTAGAGTAGATCTGGAGCCGGGTCGCTATGCCTGGATATCGGAGCGTCCTGCGGATAATAGCATGTATCAGAAGTTTGAGGTAACTGAACCAACGCAATAGGGGGCCAACAATAAAAGCAACCTTAGTCAAACTAGGTCGTATACAGTTTATAAATAAATCATAAAACCATAAAAAACAGTTATTTATCGATAATTAAATTTGATGCTGATATTTAATTTCGTAGTATTTCTCCATAAGGGAGGGAGTGCCCCCCATATCTTTTAATTTAATAGGGAGTTACTATGAAGAAGGTCTATTTAACAGCGGGATTATGTCTGATTACGATGGTCGCCAGTGCGCAGTGGCTGACAGATATGTCCTGTAATAAAAAGTCTGCGGAAATAGCAGATAAAGCCGTTGCACATTTTGTTAACCTCGAGACGTCGGTAGCTGTGGGAATGGCTAATGCGGCTTTGATGGTGGATGATAAATGCGGCACGGCGAAATTGGTTCTTGCCAATTCAGCATTGGGTGGAGAGTTTGGTTCCAGGGATAAGCAGGTAAAAGCGCTGGATACCAACAAGTTCACGGATGAGGAAAAGGCATGGTACCAAGTGCTGAGTGCTTCGGATTCTGAAAATGAAAAAGTGCGCAAGGAAATTGCCTCCACATATCCTAAGGTGCCTCTTTTTGCCTATTGGGCAAGTGTGATAGATGATGACGGCCGGGATGGCTTGGCTGATTATGTAAAAGCATTTCCGGATTATGCTTCTCCGGCTTATAATGTGATGTCGTATCGGTACGCCCAGGGCTATTATGGAGAACCTGACATGGAGAAGGCAATAGAAACGGTGAAAAAGGTATTCCTCACCCATGATGGTCCCAACGCCCATGATTCTATGGCTGAACATTATGCTATAATGGGCGACTATGAGTCGGCCTTCAAGCATCAGGCAATGGCTTTGGATTATGCCGCCGGCCCGGCATCAGGTTACGGAGTGAATGCAACAACCTATTACCGTCATAATGATGAACAGGCGATAACCGATACGCTGCAAGCACTCACGAAACGGCGTATTGCTTTTCAGATGAAGAACGATAATGAGAATCTGAAAAAGTTCTACTCCGAGAAAGCGGGGATGATTGCCTGCAATTCCAATATGGAACCCTGCGAATTTTGGGCTACCTGGCAAGAAGAGCCGCCATTGGCTAATTGGAAACGATGGGATGTTAGCGATTGGGAGATTCACTTCAGTCCCGATATGAGGATGGCGATTACCACCTTCAATAATGATGGAGAATATATCTTAATTGGCAGTGAAACCCCGGTTGCTTACAAGACGCGTGCCAGTGAGGTCTGGATAGATGATGGCGGATGGAAACTGATGCACTCTAATTTTGCTCCTTTGGCAATTGGTTCGGGCATTCCCAAAACAGACAAAACAAAATAGCGCTTAACCAAATATCAACAGAACAAAAGGGGCACTCGATGGGTGCCCTTTTTCTTGGAGCATATAATTTTCGAGCTGTTTCTTAACAGTTAAGCATTAGAATAGTTTGAATGCACCTAACGGGAGCTTGTAGTTTGGTGGAAGTGCTATAGGAACATCTTCGACTTTTTATGATATAAAAAACAAAATGAGCTATTTAATTAATCCCATTTGCAATGAAAAAGCGAAGAATATTCTTGTCTCGATTTTATAGGCTGCTTTGCCTGTTTTTAGGAATTGTAATCATTACCGGTTGTGATATCGCTGGCGATAGCAGTACCACAAAGCAAGTCTCTGTCAACATGCAGGTAGCAACAGGTGCTTCTTCTACACTTAATAAGACAAGCACCAATACTATGCAGGCCACAGACTCGGTATCCCTGGATAATATCAAACTTCTGGTGCGAAAGCTTGAGTTAGAAAGCGAAGGGGAATACCATGATGATTCCGATGATTCAACAGAGGTTCAGGATGAAGAAGGTGAAGATGACGATGAAGGTGAAGAGTTCGAATTGAAAAATCAGATATTTGATCTGCCTTTGGATGGTAGCAAGGTTTCTGTTTCTACCCAGGAAGTACCTTCCGGCACCTATGACGATGTTGAACTTAAAATTGGACCGGCTGAAGCGGGTTCCGGGCTTGAAGATTCCGATCTTATTGAAGGTGATGCCGACAGCTTGCGCTACTCGATGGCCATTAGTGGAACCTACGGCGACAGTGCTTTTACATTTAAGACGCATAAATATTTTAAAATTGAGATGGAGATTGATCCACCGGTCGAAGTAACCGACAGCACCGGGGCAGTAGATATCGACCTGCAAATCGATCCGTCCGGTTGGTTTAAAGACCAGGAAACGGGCGACTATTTGGATCCCTCAGATCCCGCCAATCAGGATCTGATTGAAGCGAACATTGCCCGCTCGTTTAAAGCCGAATGTCATCGCGACGGAGACGATGAGGGATGGCATGAAGAAGATGGAGATCACCATGATAATGGAGATGATTCCGGTGACGACGACCACGATGATGATAATGGTTAAAGTTAGGAATACTACAGTAGCTTAATTCAATAAAAAAAGCCCGCTTTATTGGCGGGCTTTTTTATTGAATATCTATCTGTTTAAAAAATTTTATGAGAAATTTTGGCTTAATAAAGTGTCGGATAATTCGTAATCTTTGGAAGAAATTATCGGGCGACTAAAACCCGGAATGCCAAACAAAATTTTTATGCGTCCACTGGATACCTCCATCGAACGAACCCTGCCGTTTAGCACAGATAAAGAATTGCGCCGTCGATTCATGATTATCAATAAGGATATTCCCGGAAATATCCGTTGGGGACGCCTGCTGGAAAAGCTGGATAAACTTGCTGAAGATATCGCCCTGAATTATGTGCACCGGTTCAAGCCTGATGCCCGGGTGGTTACTGCGGCCGTGGATGATATTGCGCTTCACGTTCCGGCTGATATCACGCGCGATGTGTACCTGCGAGGTCGCATTAATTATGTGGGGCGAACTTCCATGGAGGTTGGTATCCGGGTGGATCAGGATAAAGAGGCCGAGCATTCGTTGGCGGCCTGTTATTTTACCATGGTGGCCCGAACCGGCCAGGGCGAAGATGCCGAAAGCCTGCCGATTCCTTCCCTTGACTACGAAAGCGAAATAGAAAAAGAACGTTATCAGGCGGCGATTGAGCGACGAAAGGCCTACCGTGAGCAGATTGATGCGCTGGAAGAACCGCCCAGCAAAGAGGAATTTCAACATCTGCGGGAGATGCACCACGCGCAGGAACAGCAGGATTTCGACGGTTTGCTGGCAGGTGATCTTGTTCGCAGTAATATGGAACGCATGTACCCGGACCAAGAAAATGTACCCAAGAAAATTTTTGGCGGATATGTTATTCGTCGTGCCTTTGAGTTGGCTTTGATGCATGCCGAAGAGATCGCGCCTCATCGCCCTGTTTTTGTCCGGGTAAACCGAATTAACTTCTTGCAGCCAATTCGTATAGGAGATAAACTTGAATATACCAGCCGGATCGTGTATACCGGCAATACTTCCATGAGTATAGAAATCAATATCGAGCGAACCAGCATCGATAAGGTAACCAAAGCCCTTTCGAATACCTGCGTGTTTACCTTCGTAAATGTGGATGAAGAACTGAATCCCCAGCCGGTACCCAAAGTATATCCCACCACTTATGCAGAGGATGAACGGTACCTTAAGGCCTATCGGCGACATGAAGACCGTCAGGAGCAGGAGCTGCGAGCCCAGGAACAGCACTAGCATTTCTGCATCGCATTTGATGGGTTTTTTGCTTCGCCCGGTGGGGCTGTCGGGAATTATTGGTATAGCTAAATTATATCGAAATTAAATATCAAAAAGTGCTAGTTTATCCCTCAATCATTGACATAGTCTTTTAGCAAATGAATGTAGTTAAGTTCTCTGTAGCGGCAATACTCGTGTTTCTGTTTTTGGGTAACGCTACCACTTCCTTTTCCCAGGGAATTATTGGTTTATGGGAAGTTACCGGTGTGGAGATGATGGGCAAATCCATGACCCCGGTTGCCAAATGGACCTGTATCAATGAAGACGGGACCTTCCAATCCGGCAACGGATGGCTGCAGAATTCCCAGGGCAGCTGGTCATATGATGAGCAGGAAGGTCTATTTTCCGCTGATGACAAAAGGGCGATTAAAGATCCTTTTGGGCCGTTCTCGGTTAACTTTGAGGACGGTAATATGGTTTGGACCAGGATGGAAGAAGGTCATGAAGTGACGGTGACCCTGAAGCGAATTGAAAAGAAGCCGATGTCGACGGCCGACTGGCTTAGTGGACTGTGGGTTTTGAGCAAGGCGTTGGAGAATGGGAAGGATATTACTCAATCTTTTGATCCAGATAATAAATACTATCTGTTCATTCGGTGGGATCGTGTCTACATTCAGCGAAACTCAATAGGAGAACGAAAAGCGGGCTATTGGCACATCAATGCGCACAAACCTGAGCTGACCCTATTGCCTCATGACGGAAATGATTCCCTCGAATCCTGGCGTGTAAGCGTATCGAAGTCGGGGCTGGAGCTCACCGGTATTTCGGATACAAACCGGGCAACTACTCTCACCTTAATCCGCTTGAATCACTTTCCGAAGTGATCTCAGTTTAATATAGGTTTGGGCTAAGCCTCTCCAGCTGTGTATTTCACTTTGATCTACTGCCAGAATTCAAAAGTGGAATTGGTTCAATGTTAAGCAATTGTAAATTGATATAATTTTAGTTGCGCACATCAACTAAATACCTTTTCTTAAGTATTCTTGAATTTAGAATAAGATTATGTCACTAGATCAGAAATTATATTGCAACAGTCTTGGTTGCAGGATGGCATATGCCGTAAAGGGCATTACCCGTATGCTGAAAAAGCGGTTTTCTCAGGAAGGTATCGAACTTACGCTCGAACAATATTTTATACTTAACATTTTGGATAACGAAGAGGGCCTTATTCTTCAGGAGTTGGCCGATATCGTGGACAGAGACAAATCAGCAGTGGCTCGACATATAGACAGCCTTGAGGAAAATCATTTTGTTTTGCGGGCTCCCGATCCCGAAGATAAGCGGCGAAAGATGCTGCATGTAACCAAACCCGGCATGGCAGAGCTGCAAAAAGCGAAAGTGTTGGACCAGCAGTTAAACAGGGAAATCACCGATCATTTTGATCCGAAAAAGGTTGAGGCTGTTGAAGCAATGCTTTCCCGTATCTATGAGAAATCTTCAGCGATGGAGTGTAGTTGACGTAATCAACTTTTATTTAATCGATTAATCTGAACTAATATTTAAGCTAGATTTATGCGTATTACCATTCAAAGAATATTACTGGGAAGCTTATTTGTTATGCTTTCTATTGCGTTGGTCTCCTGTGGGGGATCGACACAGCAGGGGCCGGGAAGGGGACAGCAAGTGCAGTCGTTTCCGGTGCTTGAAATTCAGCCTAGGTCCATACTGCTGACCAGCAGCTATCCCGCCACGCTTGAGGGAATTCAAACTGTTGAGATTCGTCCAAGAGTGCAGGGTTATATTGTAGAAATGCCGGTTGATGAGGGCGATATTGTTCGGAAAGGCGAGCTGCTTTTCCAACTGAACAGCGAGCAATATGAGCAGGAAGTTCGTTCGGCACAGGCTGATGTAGAAGCCGCCAGGGCTGCCATAAAAACGGCAGAAGATGAAGTGCAGCGCTACAAGCGACTCTCGGAACAGGATATCGTGAGCAATTATCAGCTGCAATCAGCTAAAAACCGACTTGAATCTCAAAAAGCCGCCCTATCCCAGGCCGAGGCCCGGTTGACAAATGCCCGGGTTAATTTGGGATATACCAAAGTAAAAAGTCCCACTGATGGCGTAATAGGGAGTATTCCCTATCGCATCGGGAGTTTGGTCAATAGCACTATCACACAGCCGTTGACTGTAGTTTCGAACATTTCAAAAGTGTACGCATACTTTTCGATGAGTGAGCGCGAATTGCTGAATATGGCTCAGAATGTGGCCGGTGAAGGGGGCAACAAAACCCTCCAACAACGAATTGCCGAGATGCCCGAGGTCAACTTGGTACTGCCAGATAATACCATATATGACCACAAGGGTACATTACGATTGGCGAGCGGACTCATAAATACGGAGACGGGTTCGGCCACTTTTCGTGCACTGTTTCCCAACCCGCAGGAGATCCTGCGAAGCGGTGGCACGGGCAGTGTCCAGATTCCTTATCAACAGGATTCCACAATTGTAATTCCCAAAAGCGCCACCTACGAAATCCAGAATAAGCGTTTTGTATATGCCGTAACCGACAGCAATACCATTGAAAGTCGTGAAGTTGCAACACGACCTTTATCCACCAAACAGCTATTTGTTGTGGAAGAAGGGCTGGCGACCGGAGACAAAATTGTGACCGCCGGAATGGGCAGTATGCAGGACGGAATGAGTATAAAACCGGATCCGGTAGATAATGACAGCCTTTATCAAGCCCTGACGGTTCAAGATCAGTGAATCATCATTTCGCAATTGGTTTTAAGCGTTTCAAAACTTTAAGTCTATAATTCCACCACAATGATAAGACGTTTTATTGAACGACCGGTATTATCAACGGTCATATCCACAATTATTGTTATCCTGGGGTTTTTGGGATACAATGCCCTGCCGGTGTCTCTGTACCCGGAAATTGCCCCGCCTACTATTCAGGTGCGCGCCAACTACCCCGGTGCAAATGCCGAGACCGTTCTTAATAGTGTAGTCGCCCCGCTGGAAGAGCAGATTAACGGCGTGGAGGGGATGACCTACATTAGTTCCACTGCCAGCGATAATGGAAGTGCACAAATCCAGGTCTTTTTTGAGCTCGGTACCGATCCCGATATTGCAGCGGTAAATGTGCAAAATCGGGTAGCACAGGCCTCCAGTCTGTTGCCCCAGGAAGTGACTCAGGCCGGTGTTACCACTCAGAAGCAGCAAACCAGTCGCCTGCTCATATTTACATTATATAGTCCCAATTCTAAATATGATGGTACCTTTATTGAAAATTATGCCCGGATTAATTTAATCCCGGAGCTGCAACGTATTAATGGGGTAGGTTCAGCAGAATCATTTGGGAATAGCGCTTACGCTATGCGTATTTGGCTAAAGCCTGATGTGATGGCTTCCTACAAACTCACTCCAAACGATGTTATTGCAGCGCTGAATGATCAAAGTTTTGTGGCGGCCCCCGGAGCTATCGGTGAGAATAGCGGGCAGGCCTTTCAATATACATTGAAGTACAAAGGGCGGCTTTCCACCGTGCCCGAATATGAGGACATTATTATTCGGGGAGGATCCGAAAATGCTGATGTGCTACGGCTTGAAGATGTAGCCGATATTGAGTTGGGTTCCCAGTCGTACACGGTAAACAGGACGGTCAACGGTGGTCCGGGAGCTGGAATTTCAATCTCTAAAACAGCTAACGCCAATGCACAGGAAGTTGTTCAAAAAGTAAAGGATAAGCTTGAAGAAGCTTCGAAATCCTTCCCGGAAGGTCTCGAATATACCACCGTGTTTGATGCGAACAGTTTCTTGACGGCTTCCATTGACAAGGTATTTACTACGTTTTTTGAAGCCTTTTTCCTGGTATTTATCGTTGTATTTGTGTTTTTACAGGATTGGCGGTCGACACTCATCCCTGCCATAGCGGTACCGGTCTCCATTATTGGTACCTTCTTTTTCCTGAACCTGTTTGGGTATAGTGTTAACCTGCTCACCCTATTTGCCTTGGTGCTTGCTATTGGTATTGTGGTGGATGACGCTATTATTGTCGTTGAGATTATTCATGCCAAGCTCGAAGAAGGAGCTGATTCCGGGATGGAGGCGGCCGTTGAGGGCATGAACGAGATTGCCGGTGCCATCGTATCTATTACGCTTGTGATGTCGGCCATCTTTATCCCCGTGACGTTCATTACCGGCTCCACCGGGGTGTTTTTCCAGCAGTTCGGTATTACTCTTGCCACTGCAATTATAATATCGGCCGTTAATGCACTGAGTTTAAGCCCCGCCTTATGTGCCCTGGTGCTTAAGCCGGAGCACAAACATATAGGGGAACAAAAAACCTTTAAGGATCGGTTTGCCATCGCCTTCAATACAGCCTTTGATGTGGCCAAGTACAGATACAAGACGGTGTTGGGATTTTTTACCCGCAATTCATGGGCAGCCGTAGCCGTCGTCATTGGGTCTATTGTTTTGTTTGGCTATCTGTACCAGACTACTCCTTCGGGATTTGTACCCGACGAAGACCAGGGCGTGTTTTTTGCCAATGTAAGCCTCCCTCCCTCTGCCTCCCTGGAGAGAACCCAAGACGTATTAGATGAAGTTGATGGTATTATGGCTGGTATGGACGTGATCGAATCCCGGCTGCTTATTTCTGGCTTTGGGCTCATCAGTGGGAACGGCAGCCAATATGGTTTCATCGTTGGTAAGCTCAAGCATTGGGACGATCGCGAGCAGAACGTAAATGATGTTATCCAGCAACTGCAGCAAAAAACATCAAAAATTAAAGAAGCCGACTTCCTCTTCCTTTCTCCGCCCGTTATTTCTGGTTTTGGTAATACCAGCGGGTTCACCGTCAATTTGCAGGATGTTTCCAGCGGATCATTCAAAGACCTTGCTGAGGCGAATCAAAAGCTCAAGCAGGCCCTTTTCCAACGACCTGAAGTTCAGTACGCCAGCTCCTATTTTGAGACGAACTATCCTCAATATATGGTCAACGTGGATGTGCCGAAGGCCAAACGGGCCGGAATTTCTGCTCAGTCGATCATGAGTGTGATGCAGGCTTATTATGGTGGCTTATATATCTCCAACTTCAACCGGTTTGGCAAGCTTTACCGGGTATTTGTACAGGCTGATCCGCAGGCACGAGGCTCCACAGAAAGTCTGCAAAATATTTCGGTCAGAAATGGTCAGGGTAAAATGGTACCCATAAGTTCTTATGTAGATTTAGAGCGAGTATATGGCCCACAAAGTATTTCCCGGTTCAATCTGTTTAACTCTGTTCAGGTATCGGGTGCGACCAACCCCGGTTACAGTTCCGGTGATGCTATTGATGCTATTGGCGAAGTGTTCGATAACAAGATGTCTGATAACTATTCCTATGAATTTTCGGGTTTGACCCGGGAGGAAAATAGCTCCAGCGGACAAGAGCTAATCATTTTTGCGCTCTGTCTTATTTTTGTGTACTTCTTGCTCAGCGCGCAATATGAAAGTTATCTTGTACCGTGGGCCGTGATATTGGCATTACCCATTGGCTTGGCCGGATCCTTTATTTTTGCCAATCTCTTTGGAGTGGCCAATAATATTTACCTTCAGATATCATCCATTATGCTGATGGGATTACTGGCAAAAAATGCGATCCTCGTGGTAGAATTTGCTCTGCAAAGGCGTCGTAATGAGGGGATGAGTATTGCCAAAGCTGCCATCAATGGAGCTGAAGCAAGACTGCGTCCAATTTTGATGACCTCCTTTGCCTTTATCGCGGGACTTCTGCCATTAGCCCTTGCAACAGGGATTAACGCCAATGCCAATCAGTCGATCGGGATTGGTACGGCTGGCGGAATGTTTATTGGTACTTTCATTGGTCTGCTGGTGGTACCCGTGCTCTTTATTCTGTTTCAGAAACTGCAGGAGAAGATTTCTGGTCCTCCACCTATTATAAAAGAGCGACAAGATGAAATTCTTCGGCCCTGATTTTTTAACATTTTAAGATTCTCGATATATCGCTATGTCTTTTAAATCAAGCATAAATCTCATAGTAGCGCTCATACTAACTGCTTCACTGTCATCTTGTATAGCTACTAAATCTTATCAAAAGCCGGATGTGCTGGCCGAAGCTGATAGTTCCCTTTATCCCTTTGAGCAGGTGGAGTTGGATAGTACGACGCTGGCTGAAATGCCCTGGCAACAGGTATTCAAGGATCCGCAGCTTCGTGACCTGATTGAGGAAGCGCTGCAAAACAATCTCAACTTGCAAAACGCGATTCAACAGATTAAGGTGGCAGAAGCCAACTTTTACCAGGGCAGGATGAATATGCTGCCCAGCCTGAATGCAGGTGGCTCGGTGTCTTACAACGAGCAGTCTGATAACAGCGTGAATTTCGGAGGGGGCTTTAGCAATACCGTGATTCCGGCCAGCGAAGCTTATGCAGTATCGCTTAGTTCCAGTTGGGAGCTGGATGTCTGGGGGAAACTGACCAGCGTAAAGCGAGCGGCCTTTGCTAACCTGTTGCAAACCGAAGCTACTCGTCGGGCGGTTCAAACCACACTGATTGCTGAAGTAGCCAATGCGTACTATCGCCTTTTGGCACTGGATAAACAGTTGGCCATAACGAGGCAGACGGTCGAAAATAGGAAAAAAGATGTTGAGACGGTCAAGAGCCTGCAGGAGGGGGCGATTGTTACGGGTGCTTCTGTGCAGCAGAGTATTGCCAATCGTTATGGAGCTGAAATTTTGATTCCCGAACTCAAACAGCAGATTACGGAGCAGGAAAATGCCTTGAGTATTTTGCTGGGAAGAGCGCCGGGTTCTATTGAACGTACCTCGCTGGAGCAGCAAGATCCGATTGATTCACTGGCAACGGGTGTGCCGGCACAGCTTCTTCGCAATCGGCCTGATATTATTGCTGCAGAATATAATTTCAGAAGGGCTTTTGAGCTTACTAATAATGCACGGGCGTATTTTTATCCTTCGTTTACGGTGACTGCCGAGGGTGGATTCCGCAGCTTGGATACGCAGGACCTTTTTCAGCCGGGTTCGATCTTCTACAACATCATTGGCGGACTAACACAACCCATTTTCAATAAAGGACAGAATAGGGCGCGCCTGAAGCAATCGAAAGCCCAACAGCAACAGGCATTGTTTCAGCTTAAGAGTACAATCCTGGAGGCAAGCAGTGAAGTCTCAAACTCCTTGACTCAGTTCCAGCGTGCCGAACAGAAGCTGGAACTGCGTCGTAATCAGCTGAATGCCCTGCAGAATGCGGTTGAATATTCCAGGGAGTTGCTGCAGTACGGAGAAGCCAATTATGCGGAAGTGCTTACGGCACAACAAAATTATCTGTCTGCTCAAATAAGCAATATTAATGACAGGCTGCTGCAGCTGACCGCCGGGGTGAACCTGTACCGGGCCTTGGGAGGCGGCTGGGAACGCAAAGGTAACCTTACTGACGACACTACGACTACCGATTAATAGAAGGCTTTGCAAAGCCAGGCATGTGATCCTGTCCGCCACCCGGCGGATCAGGATCTATCTATATGCCTTGCAAATTTCTTTTAGATTCTGAACCAATACTGAATCAAGTTCAGCACATGGTTCAGAATGACACATTTTTTTGCAATGCCTCTAATAAAGAAATCAAACCGAGCTAAAGGGAAAGTCGGATTCAGCCTTTCCCTTTTCTTTTTGCCGGTACACCTCGGCGCTTATTCTAATCCTTTCTATGCTGGTATTTCTTAGATTGAAGATTATTGCCTTCAACAATATTAGAAGGAAACAGTCTCAGAACTGAAAACTTCTGGAAATGATGAGTGTCGAAGACTTTCTTAACAGCGTAGAAAATATTATGCGTCGTGAGGATAGTTTACGACTGTTGAAGGTGATGAAACAAATTTACGGAGAAGAATCCAAGACGTAGCATTGTGGCTTCGGAAGCTACCACTATAAATATGAGAGTACTTGTAACGGTGATTGGCTTCTTTCCGGATTCTCATCCTGCAAGAAAAACTAAGCTTGAATATTTTGAGTGGGTTTAGTCAATTTAAGGAGTTGCTGGTTCAGCTATGCCCAAATAAAACGAGTAAATCCTGCCTCAATCCCAAATGCTTGGAAGACGTGAATCCTGTTATCTTTCGACAGATAATTTCAGAATCTATTCAGGTTATGCAAAAAAATGACCGATAAGTGATAGATAATTGTGCGCAGGTAGAAGTGAGATATGTTTGGTAAATAAAAAAAGGCGACCCTGAAACAGGGTCGCCTTTTGAAATCTTATATCCCGGAGTCCTTAGTTACTGGGAGTGTATTGGTAAGGACTGAGAGGATGTGATTCGGCGCGTCGGTTTTTGCGGCATCCTTTTTCAGGAGTTTGATCCATGCAAGGATTCGGCGCTTTACCGAGGCCTCGAGATTCAATTCGATTTTCGGAAATACCGTTCTCAATGTAGAACTGAGTTACGGATTCAGCACGACGCTTACTCAGACGCAGGTTGTACTGATCACCACCAACGTGGTCGGTATAAGCATCAATACGTACACGGAATTTCGAAGATTCCATCAATTTCTGAACATTTTCGTTCAGGATGCGTGCAGCTTCCTCGTCGATATTGGACTTATCGAAAGCAAAGTTAACGGTTGCCAGAGAACCTTCTTTCAGATAAGCGGGATCGGAACTGTCGTTCAGGTCCGTACCCATTTCGATCTCTTGAGAATCGGTAAATCCGTCGCCGTCAGTATCGGCATTGTTCGGATCCGAGTTGTACTCGTTGATCTCATCATAATCGTTGATGCCATCTCCGTCGCTGTCGGCAGAGTTGGGATCGGTACGGTATTCGTTAACCTCTTCTCCGTCGTTGAGGCCGTCACCGTCACTGTCAGCTTCATTCGGATTGGTATTGTAGGAGTTAACTTCTTCTCCGTCATTAAGACCGTCACCGTCACTGTCAGCAGTCAACGGATCAGTATTGTATTCGTTAACTTCTTCTGCGTCCGTGAGTCCGTCATCGTCGGTATCGGCAGAGAGAGGATCTGTGTTGTACTCATTCATTTCCTCCCAGTCGTTCAACCCGTCGTCGTCGGTATCGAGGGTACGCAGGGTTTCTTCATCTAATGATTTGAGATATTCCAGAGTTCTTTCTGAAGGAGCCCGAAGTTCTTGAGAACCAGCACATCCGGAAAATAATGCCATCCCAAGAAACACGGAAGAGACCAGTAGTATAGATTTTGTATTTATCATCGTGTTACTAATGTAAGTTATGAGTTAATTTGATAGCTATTTGAAAGAATGAATGCTCTTAATATTCAATAAACACCTTTTAAATGTATTGGCTACAATATGTTATCAAATATAGGAAAAACAAAATAAACTTAGTGTAATAAATAGTGTTATTTCCCGAAAAACTTCATTATATTTGTCCACTCATTCAAAGGGGCTATAGCTCAGTTGGCTAGAGCGCTTGCATGGCATGCAAGAGGTCCGGGGTTCAAGTCCCCGTAGCTCCACATAATTTGCTTCTCCGAACCATAAGCCTGCATTTAGCTTCAACACTTTCTCTAACTTGTGATTGCAGTCTTTGTTCCAAGGTTACTGCTAATTATTTCAGAAAACAAACAGGGGTAGTAAGTGCTTCGTTCGATGGGAGGTGAAAAGGAATTAGTTTCGAAGGGATTTATTCAGCAATTTTGTTTGCCATTTACCCCTTCAATACCGTATTTTTGAATCTCGAGGGTAGGCCCTACGCAGCCAGCTCCCTCTGAACTCCGTCAGGACCGGAAGGTAGCAGCGGTAGGAGGTCGTAGCGGCGTGATGTAGGTTGCTTACCCTCTCTTTTTTTGCCTGTCTCAGACCATCATTTTCTTTTCTAAACCAATTCGCCTTATAGCGTGTAAATGGTTGCTCCTCCTGAAGGTTAAAGGCAGGGCTAAGGCGGTATGGAAACGCTATTTTGCTTTTGAGGCTGTAGTCTTGTTCTCAATGTCATTTGCAATATGCAGCGCGTGGATGCGGGTATTTTCAATAAAGAGGCTACTGGTATCCATCCCCCCACAAACTACGCCGGCTACATACATGCCGTCACGATTGGTTTCCAGGGTTTGGTCATCGTAAACCGGCATCTTATCCTCATCGTCGGTGAGGTCAATGCCGAAACGGGTCATGAGGTCGAAGTTGGGCTGGTACCCGGTCATCGCCAGCACAAAATCATTGGGAATAGTTTTGATTCCTTCGGGAGTGTCCAGAATAACTTCTTTCGGTTTGATCTCTTTGACCTCGGTATTGAAGTATCCGGTGATTTCGTCGTTTTTAATGCGGTTTTCGATATCCGGTTTTACCCAATACTTAACGCTCTCCTTGATATGAGCATCCCGAACGGCAAGGGTAACGTTGGCGTGGGTGCGATAGGTTTCCAGCGCTGCATCAACAGCGGAATTGCCGCCTCCAATAACCAGCAGGTCCTGCCAGGCATAAGCGTGCGCCTCATCATAATAGTGTTTAACCTTGTCCAGTTCTTCGCCCGGGATATTCATCCGCTTTGGAATGTCGTAAAAACCGGTAGCCACCACCACTTTTTGGGCCGGGTAGGTTCCTTTATCGGTTGTTATGGTAAAAGCCCCATCCTTGCCATTTACTTCCTGTACTTCTTCATACAGATGAATATCCAGCTCGTAGCTTTCCGCCGCCCGCCGATAGTATTCGAGGGCTTCGCGGCGCGTAGGTTTCGGATTGTGGGATATAAAGGGGACGTCACCAATTTCCAGCCGCTCCGAAGTGGAGAAAAAGGTCATGTCTTTGGGATAATTGAAGATACTGTTGACCAGGCAGCCGCGTTCAATGATTTTTGAAGGAATTCCTTTTTTCTTTAGCTCAATTGCTGTGGCCAGCCCGATGGGACCGGCACCGATAATAATGACCATGAGTACGTATTTAACTGTATCTTAAAAATGGGTACAAAAATACCATTATTAACGCTTGCAGGCCAATATCCATTACCTATGAGATGTATTGGCCTTATCAAATATTACTGCTCAGGTAATTCTCAATTACAAAGTTTAGCCATCCCCGCGGAGTGCTCCAAAACCCTACGTGTCCGCCTTCATCGGTGATGATATAATCGGTGGAAGGATTGCTGAATACTTTCGCCACCGGCATTGCCTCAACAGGACACATCGGATCTTCACTGCTGTGGACCAGCAGCATATCATTTTTGATATTTTCCACAAACCGGCGGGCGGAACACTGTTCATAATAATCTTCCGCGCCCTCAAACCCATGGATGGGAGCCGTCACCTGGTCATCAAATTCATACAGGGTAGAGCCGGTGAATTCGGGAAGATTGGGATATTGCTGCCGTTTGATTTCCAGCTTTTCCGTGAGCGTTCGCAGAAAGTAATATTCATAAAGCCGATGAAACCCTTTGGAAAGCAAAATAGATCCCATTCGCAAATCATAGGGCACCGAAACGGCGACTCCTGTTCGCACTAAACCGTCTTTGGATTGTTCGGCCATATATTTAATCAGCGCATTGCCACCCAGCGAAAATCCGACGGCACCCATTTTCATGTCGGGATAATTCTCAGCAACCCAGTTAAAGACGGTGCGATAGTCGTCGGTTTCACCGGAGTGATAGAAACGAGGCTGCCGGTTCATGCGCGATCCGCAGCTCCGAAAGTTGACGGCAATAGTCGAATAACCTTGGTTCAGAAGAACCCGCATCAGCTCCACGATATAATAACGCTCTGATGAACCTTCCAGTCCGTGAAACAGTACAATGATGGCATCGGATTGGGGATTGATGCTACAGTCCAGTTCCAGGAAGTCGTCATCGGGCGTCGGAATTTCAATCCGTTGAACCGGAGGCTGTTCGTGATTACCCAGAAAAGACCGGGCAATGGTATGGACATGGCCATTCACACACCAGCTTGGTGCCTGCATCTTGGGGACATGACGAAGATTAGTTTCCATAGATAAGATCAACAATTAATTCTTCGGGAGTATAATTTGCCGAACTGATTTCATCAAATATTCATTAGATAACCTGATCTTCCAGCTTCTATTTTAGAAATGCCTTACGATCATCGAATAATGTGGCTATTATTCAGTAACCTATTTTGACAACAAACATCATTTTATGACCAATCGATTTGAGCAAACACCGCAAGTGGATACCAACTCTAATAAAAAAACGGTATCTGCTTCCCGCGTCCGAATGAATGAACTGGTAATGCCCAACGACACCAATCCCCTGGGTAATCTTATGGGGGGACGCTTAATGCAATGGATGGACATCTGTTCGGCCATTTCTGCTCAGCGTCACTGCAACCGTAATGTAGTGACGGTTGCGGCAGACAGTATTGAGTTCAAGAATGCCATTCAGCTGGGTGAAGTGGTGGTTATAGAGGGAGAGGTGACCCGGACCTTTACCTCCTCCATGGAGATTGCCATGGAAGTATGGGCCGAGAATTTGCGCACCGGTGAGCGACGGCTGTGTACCACTTCTTTTTATACTTTTGTGGCCGTGGATGCCGACGGTAAAACTGTGCCGGTCCCCGAGATTATCCCGGAAACCGATTTTGAGAAAGAACGATATCAGCAGGCTGAAAAAAGACGCGAAATGCGCCTGGAGATTTCAGAGCAAAACCGTTATGCCCACAAGAAGGATAAGTCGAAATAGCTATTGAATTAACCCAGCCGGTTTGTATTGCTCGTCCAGCGCCCGCGATGTTAGTGCCGAAAGCTAAGGTTGGTTTGCGAAGAAAGCCTCATCTGTTCTCCTTCTGGTAAAATTTTTTAACTTGGTCATAAACAGAAACTGAAGGGGCAGAGTATGACAGGAGGAAAGCTGCAAAATGCAATTAATATGTCATCCTGAACAACCCAGCACAGATCTTTGAAATCACCCCTAAATGTGGGGTGGCTGATTCAGGATCTGTTGCATGATTTATGTGGAGGCAACTTGCTTGCCAGCGGACAGAGAACTTAGAAGAGTATTGGTTTTGTTGAAACCAGTATCGGTAAATAATAAACCCGTGAGCGGAAAGTGCAATAGATCCCGGGTCTGGGCCCGGGATGACAAGCAGATGGAAGTACTATAAACCCATTTCACATATCATCCTGAACAGGCCAGCTCAGTTATTTGATGAGTGTCATGGGGATGGTCTGTGTCCCGTTGTCGGTTTCGAGCTGGGCGAAGTATATCCCGCTGCTCAACGTTGCGCCGTTGAATTTGATGAAATGGGAGCCGGCCTCAAATTCCTCATCGGCCAGTACCCGCACTTTTCGTCCCAGCGTATCAAAGATCGTGAGCGTAACCGGAGTGGCCTGTTGCAGGTCGATTCGAAGCAGGGTGCTTTCCTGAAAGGGATTCGGATAATTCTGGAAAAAAGCGGTCTTGTCAGGAATACGGTCGGAAACGGCCCGCCCCACTGGAGAAACAGCAAAGAGGTTCCGCGAGCGCGCGTTTTCGATCTGATTGCGAAGCTCATCCACATCACTACCAAAGGCGTAAACAAAGCCAACGGTCACCTCGGCATGGGGATTCAAACTGTACGGTCCTGAAGCGATGACCGCCGAAACGTCGGTATTTTGTACCTGCGTGCGAACCGTGCCCGAATGGAGGCTGCTTATTTTTTCCTCGTCGGTAAAATCATCATAAATACCAAACCTTACGGAATCGGTCTGCCCCTCATAAGCATTGTCAATGGCCAACGCTCCCGAAAGCGGGCCTAGATGAGCGACAGCTACCAACGGTTGCTGGGATGAGGAGGAAGCATCAAAAAGATACAGCACACTGTCGGCAGTACTAAACGAGGTGGAATTGTTTGAAGGGTTGCTTCCGATATCCCAATCGTTAAAAACACCGGCATACACGTTTTGCATGATCAGGTAATCCGATGGATTTTGAATTGTGTATTTAACAAATAACACATTGCTCAGAGCGGGTTCATTAAAGGCAAAGGTCTCCAGATCGATAATTGCCTGACGGGATGAATCGGCATCGGTTAAAAAACGCGCACTGCCCGTCATGCCGTTATTGCCGGCATTCGGTTGAGTGGCAAAAACCTGCTGGGGGATAAAATCCCGAGAAACGCCGCTGGGATCGCGAACCGCATCATACAGCTCCCCGTTGATCGTAACCATCAATCCTCCTTCGAATAAAAGATTGTCGCCCTCCTGGTATCCACCGCTGCCGTCCGGGGTTCGGGGGATAAAGCCAACTCCTCCCATGCCCGAAAGAGGGTCTGTAAATCCAATGGTGCCGTCGGCTGCCAGGGATGTTTTGATATTGTTGGCTGTGATCACGTCATACAAAAACTTATCGTAGACCAGCATCCCGAAATCGTTGTAATTATTGGAGTTGTCCTCAAAATTGAGTCGTAACGTGGGAACATTGGTTAGGTTGAAATCGGAGGTTATCGACATCGGGAATGAAACGGTTGTCGTATCTCCATTAGCCAGGGTCCCAATTTGCCTGCTACCGTTTTGCACGTCAATTTCGGGGGATTGCGGTATAAGCTGCAGCTCCAACGATGAAGTGGCACTGCCCAGGTTGGTTAGCGTTACTTCCACAGAACCGGGCTCATCGATTGATAATTTATTGCCTTGATCGTTGATAAATTGGGTCTCTACAACTTTAATGCCCGGTAAATTGGTGCTTACGGCTTGCAGTGCGTCGAGGGTTCCATGGCCGAGTTTGTTTTCATAATTAGAAGCATTGAGGTCGTAGGAGTAGGATGCCGAGCTCTTGATTTGAGCGCCGATTCGTTCGGCCGACCAGCTTGGATGCAGCTGTTTAATGAGGGCAGCCAAGCCGCTGACCACGGGCGTAGCCATCGATGTGCCCGATTTGGTGGCCAGCTGTGCGTTATACGAAGTACTTACTATGCCCGATCCCGTAGCCAGAACGTCCAGCATATATCCGTAATTAGAATACGAAGCAATGGTCCCGGAGGTTTCCATCGATCCCACCGACACCACTTTATCGTAGGCGGAAGGGAAGGTCACATTTGATCTGGATTCGTTGCCCGCGGCCGCTACCACAAGAGCGCCGTTGCTTGCGGCATAATTGATGACATCCTGTTCGGCTTGCGAAAAGGAACCGCCGCCCCAGCTGCAGTTGATAATATCGGCTCCCTTCTGAGCGGCATAGACAATCCCTTCAAAACCAAAGCCTATGGCGTTGGATTCATCATCGTCAGGGGTGCTGGGATCGTCGGGAATGCCGCCTGTTTTTACAGCCATATAGGAGCTGTTGTATCCCGCTCCGGCCACAGCGATATTATTATTGGTTTCGGCTGCAGCGATGCCTGCAACATGAGTGCCGTGATCGGTGCCATCATGAAAAGGATCGTTGTCTGAGGTGATGGGACTATCTACCCCTCCGCTTGCCCAAAAATCCCAGCCAAACAGATCATCGGTAAAGTTATTGTTATCGGCATCAGTGTTATCCATGAATGGAGAGCCGTCGGCGAGGGCGTCCTGAAGCGTAATTTCATTGTCTTGGTTGTAATCTCCGTTGTTCTGTTGCAGGTAGTTGGCAATCTCGGTAGAGGTGACCGTACCGTCGGAATTACTGTCGACTTGGGGACGAATAGTAAGCGGCACTTCCTGCTGATTTACCCAAAGCTTATCATCGAGGTCGGGATGAGTATAGCCTACGCCTCCGTCGACTATGGCAATGACTACATCCGGTGATCCGGTGGTCGCATCCCAGGCTTGGGGAAAGTTGTGTGCATCAATAAACTTTTCGAGCTGCGGATCGTCTGGCAACACGCTCATGGTATGAATATATTTGGGTTCAGCATATTCCACCCCCGGCAGAGCACTGATTTTAGCTGCGAGCTGTATAGGATCAATATGTCCACTGAAGGTAACTTCCTGAAGCCGCAGAAGTTCACGTCCTGTTGGAGTGCGGGATAGCATTTGCTGTTGCCTGGCGGGAAAAAGAGGCTGAGTCTGGCGAGCCCCGTTTTTGAAAAGCAGTTGGTTTACGGCTGATTTGGGATCAGCTTTAAGTTTAGATCGCAGTTGCCGCAGCTGCTTTTCCGATTTGTATTTAATAATGAGGCGGTCCGGGAAGTAGCGTGCTTGCTGAGCTTGCCCTACAAACGGAAACAGCAGATATAAAAACAAGGATAGGTACAGTATCTTTTTGACCATAGAAAGAGCTAACGTAAAGAAATAGTTAAATTATGGGCGGCTGCAAGGGTCTCTCAAAAAAAGCCGATCAAAAATAGTATATTACTTTTCAAATGTTTATTCAATTTGTTGCCTTATGAGTGATTCAGCTGCTAACGGTACGCCCGCTAAACGCATTGCTGCTCTTGATCTGGGGACCAACTCCTTCCACGTTGTAATTGTGGATATTTACCCGGATGGCAGTTTTCGAACAATAGACAAGCTCAAAGAGATGGTGATTCTTGCTGAGAAAGGCATGAAACACCGCCTAAGTGAAGCTGCCATGGACCGCGGTATTGCGGCGCTCAAAAAAATTAAAATTCTTTGTGATAGTTATAATGTAGAGCAGATTCTGGCCTACGCCACCAGCGCTATTCGCGAATCCAAAAACGGAGGAAAGTTTATTCAGCGGATGATCGACGAGGTGCAGATTAAGGCTCATGCCATATCGGGACAAAAAGAGGCTCGCCTCATTGCGTTGGCTATAAAGCACGCAGTTTCTTTTGGCGAGGAAACAGTGCTGATGGCGGATGTGGGCGGAGGAAGCGTAGAGTTTACTTTAGGTAATAAAGAAGAAGTTTTTTTCAGTTGCAGTAAAAAAATTGGTGTGGCTCGCATGGCTGCCGAATTTATCGATCATGATCCCGTAACAGAGGAAGAAATTGAGCAGTTAACTCGGCATTTCGAGGCTGAACTGGCGGATTTATTGGAGGCGGTAAAGACTCATGAGGTACGTACTATCGTAGGATCTTCGGGTACAATGGAAAATATTGCCGAGATGATTGCCAACCGTCAGTCGATTACGGCTTCGGTGACCCTTAACGGACTTACCTACAGTCGTGATGCTTATCAGAATCTGTACGAGGATTTTATCGAGATGGATCGCGATGAGCGCCTCAATCAAAAAGGACTCGATGAAAAACGGGTAGATATCATTACCCCGGGACTGGTTTTGCTGAAGTATTTAATGGATACGGTTGGCATTAAAGAGGTAAAAATTTCGGAGTCGGCGCTCCGCGAGGGCATTATCCTGGAATATATCCATGAGGAAAAAGCAGCGCTGGATCTGGAACTGCTTTCTAATGAGTCAATCGGGGCCGACCCGCGCAGGCGAAGCGTGTTTGAGCTGGTACGAAAATCAAACTGGCACGAGAAGCATTCTCGACATGTTACCCAAATGGCGCTTCAGCTATTTGATGCGCTTCAGGAAGATCTGGAACTGCCGGATGAAGATCGCGAGCTGCTGGAATATGCCGGGTACATGCACGACATCGGTTACTATATTTCGCATCGCAAGCACCACAAGCATGCGCTATATATTATTCGTCATGCCGACCTGAAAGGCTTTACCGAAGATGAAATCAATATGATGGCCAACATAGCCCGTTATCATCGTCGGTCGACGCCCAAAAAACGACATAAGCGGTATCGTAAAATGGATAAGCCGCTTCGAAAACGCATCAAAAAGTTATCAGGTTTACTGCGGGTGGCCGACGGACTCGATCGCAGTCATTATCAAAATGTGCAGAAGCTAGAGATTGAGAAAAGCGAAGATAAGATTACTTTGTATATCACAACGGAAGGTGACCCCGAACTTGAGATTTGGGGAGCCAAGCGAAAATCCCATCTTTTTGAAAAAGTGACCGGCCGAGAGCTTCACATCTATCCCCGGAAACAAGGTGAAGTTATCAGGGTAGAACAGCCCGATCCATTCCCGGAGCATAAATCCTGATGCGGCTTAAGACCGCGAATGATACGGCAACAATAATCATTTCATTCAGTTATTGTAACTGTATAATTAATTAGGCATTTTTCTGCGCCATTGAAGCCCGATTCTATTGAATTAACCAAGTATTTTCGCACAATGAGTAAAAAGGTATTTGATTTGACAGCCAAAGCTGCTAGTCCTTTGTGGCTTGCGGCTATTCTAATTTCATTATTTGCACTGCCTGCTGCTGCCCAGTCTCAGCAATCGGATTCATTTGAGGGACTCCGATCGGACGTGGGTATTCACGGGCTGACCGCCAATATTCACCAGCTTGGTGAATTCACTTACAAAGGTACCGATACGCTGCAGACCGATGGAAGCTCGGAACTGGAATTTGTATATCGCAACGTACGGATGATGTCGCCGCGCGTTGGCGTCGGCTACCAGGTACTCACCAGCTTTTTTGTGGATGGTCCGAATTCCAGTTTTGGGGTAGGCAGCTGGGGCGCCGGCCCGGTAGTACGCGGTTATCCCCTCAAGACTGACCGTTTTCAACCCTATGCCCAGTTGAACTCGCTTTTTGGGAATAATTTGGGTCTGGGAAAGTTGGCAAATACTGATAAGGCCGATGGTTTTCGCGTTCGGTTTGGCGTTCGCGCAGGAGCTGCATTCCACATCACCAATTCATTGGGGGTATTCGGCGAAGTGGGATACGACTGGGAAAGCAGCAGGCTTTTTAAAGCCGATGCCCGTAAACTACAGGTTAATATCGGTGTTGACCTCTACCTGTTCAACTGATTTTCCTTAGTAGAGTCCTATTCTAATTGCTAATTTGGAGTTTATAGATCTTCCCGCCAATATCGCATAGATATAGTTCGTTGTTGGCGTCGGTTCCAAAGGAGGTGATGGATAAATCCGAGTTAATCAGTTCAGAATTGGTCGGATCGCCGGAACCGCTGTTATCGAGTGCCCATATTCGTCCTGAGCCGAAATCTGCATAGATATAGAGTCCGGTTAATGCCTCTAGGGAGTTTCCGCGATACACATATCCGCCGGTAATAGAATTTCCTTCGTCATGGTTGTACTCCCAAACAGGGAGCGTCAATCCCGTCTGATCACAACCGCTTGAGGGTTCGTAACAGTGGTTACCCTCCATAATATTCCATCCGTAATTTTGGCCCGCTTCTATAATATCTACTTCTTCATAACTATTTTGACCCACGTCGGCCGCCCAGAGCTGGTCCGTTTCTGCATCGAAGCTAAAACGCCACGGATTACGCAGCCCATAAGCGAAAATTTCTTCTCGGTATTGATCACTGTTTGCATACGGGTTGCTGCTTGGGATCCCATAATTGCGCCGGCTGGTCGGATTGTTGACGTCAATGCGCAGGATACTACCCAGCAGGGTACTTCGGTCTTGCCCGTTGCCCTGCGGATCACCTCCGGAACCGCCATCTCCCACAGCAATATATAGATAGCCATTGGGGCCAAACGCCAGTTGTCCGCCGTTGTGATTGTCATAGGGTTGAGCGAATTGCAGGACTACTTGTTGCGTCGAGGGATCAGCCTGTCCACCATTTGGGTCGGTGACCTGGTAACGGGCAATGACAGTGCGTGAGGGATTGGCTACGGTATAGTTTACATAGATATAGCCGTTTTGATCAAACCTGGGATGGAAAGCCAGTCCCAGCAATCCTTCTTCTCCTCCCTGGTCATCCACAAGATCACGAATATCGAGAAAAGTAGTACTGTTTGAAGCTTCCGGATCATTTTGAAATGCTTTGATGATACCGGGTTTTTCTACTACAAACAGGCGGTCTCCGGCATGCTGCAAACCCACCGGTTGGTTAAAGGAAAGGTTCGGAAAAGCTTCAACGACCTCATAAGAGTTCTCTCCCGGATTACTTCCGTCATTTCCACTCCCGTCGCCGTTACCCGAACCGGTATCCATCGGATCTTCGGCAGTGGAACAGCCAACAAACAATATGAGTAACGTAATAAGTAGTCGCATAGGTCTAAGGTTGGTTCTGATGAATGGTATGTTCCCTTTAATGCTTTAATCCTAAAACGATATCTTTGGTTCCCAAAAAAGAAAAAGGTGTCACCATTTTATGGTGACACCTTTGGAATTCGAATTATTTTTGGTGTTTAATAACCGGCAGCCTGTCCGTCTTTGCGTGATTCGGAAGCTCCATAATACACACCCTGTTTAGGGTCCCACATAATAGCTTGATAGCCGCCATATCCGCCTACATCATAAGCAACATCATGACCGTGAAGCATCAGGTTGCGGACAGTTTTATAAGAATATCCCGATTCCAGATCCAGGGTTCCGCCATCCTGCAGGTATTCATCGGCATCATCGGTAGGTTGAGTAGAACCTGAATGTCGCCAGCGAGCGGCGTCTCCAGCTTCCTGCAGGTTCATTCCAAAGTCAATAATATTGGTGATGATCTGTACATGGCCCTGCGGCTGCATGGCACCCCCCATAACGCCGAAGCTCATAAACGGTTTCCCATCTTTCATTACAAATGAGGGGATTATCGTATGGAAGGGACGCTTGCCGGGCTCATAGACATTAGCATGATCAGGATCCAAAGAAAAGAGCTCGCCACGATCCTGGAAGACGAAACCGAGTCCCGGAACCACCACGCCTGAGCCTAATCCGCGATAATTGCTTTGGATCAGCGAAACCATATTGCCTTTGCTGTCGGCTGTGGTAAGGTAAACGGTATCCCCATCCTCAAGTTTACCCATGCCCGGCTTGACGTTGTTGCTGGCATATTTCCCGATCTCCTTCATCCGTTCTTTGGCATATTCCTTGGATATCAGTTTCTGTACGGGAACATCGGCGAAAGCGGGATCGGCATAAAATTTAGCGCGATCTTCAAAGGCCAGCTTTTTGGCTTCCGTCATTACATGTAAAGCCTGCTCACTGCCATATCCCATGGATTGGAGATCATACTCCTCGAGTATTTGCAGAATTTGGAGCGCCGCAATGCCCTGTCCGTTGGGCGGGAGTTCATAGACGTCATAGCCGCGGTAGTTTACAGAGACCGGATCGACCCAGGTGGAAGAATGCTTCTTGAAATCTTCGAGCCGCAGGTATCCGCCATTTTTACGCATAAAGGCATCAATTTTCTGAGCAATTTCCCCTTCATAAAAAGCATCTCGTCCCTTTTCGGCGAGGATGCGATAGGTATTCGCGAGTTCGGGACGTGTCATCATTTCTCCCTTCCGGGGAGCCCGCCCGCTGCCGTTTACGGTCATTTCTTCTTTAAAGGCACCCACTTCATCATTATGAATACGGGCACCAATATCCCAGTAGAAGGCGATTAACTCACTGACAGGAAATCCTTCTTCACCATACTCAATGGAAGGCTCCAGTATTTCCTCCATGGGCAGGCTGCCAAACTTTTCGTGCAGTTCGAACCATCCGTCAACAGCGCCGGGCACCGAGATGGGAAGCATGCCGTAAGGCGGAATGCTTTCACGGTCTCTTTGTTCTACTTCTTTTTTCATCTGTTCATAGGAGAGGCCCCGTGGAGATCGTCCGCTGGCATTTAGCCCATAAAGCTTCTGATCTTCAGCCGACCATACAATAGCAAACAGGTCGCCGCCCGGACCACTGCCTGTAGGTTCCATTAAACCCAGTGCAGCATTTACGGCGATAGCAGCATCGATGGCATTGCCACCATTTTTCAGGATGTCGAGACCTATCTGGGTGGCTAATGGCTGACTGGTGGCGACCATTCCGTTCGGACCGATTACTTCTGATCGGGTGGCGAAGGGTTCGCCGGTCACTCGATCGGGCTGTGCTTGTAGCGGAAGTACAGAAATAAAAAGCAGGACGAACAGTCCCAGCGTGGTAAATTTTTTCATAGTAAGGCAGTTAGATTAGAAAGCTAACCTAACTATAAAAAAAATCTCCGAAGGATGATGTTAAAACTTTTTTGGAAGTGGGATTAGCGTATGGTCTTTGCTACCAGAAGAAACTTAGCTTAAAAGGCAGTGGATAAGCTTAATTCTTGTTCAGATGATCATGCGGACGCTTTAGGGAGTCCGGGAGGTCCTGTTCATCTTCTTTAAGTTGCTGAATGTACTTTGCCCGTTTTACAAGTCCCCTGCGAATGCCAAAATAAGTGCCCAGGAAAGCGGAAAAAATAACCGTTAATACAAAAAGCAGTTGGGCTTCGCCAAGGCCTACGTTCTTCGTATATACCCAGAAAATGGTCGGAGCAATGGTCAGGATGGCCATCAGGTAATCAACCCACTTAAGATTTTGGGCCTTGATGGTAAAGCGGCGGCTGATACCAAAGTTAACGTTCAGGAATACAAGGCCGAATCCAATAAGAAACAGATAGCCGCTGGTGCCTTCGTTGGCTACATACTGTATATAGCTGTTGGAGATGATGATAATCAAGAGTCCGAAGACGATGGATCCCGTAACGAAAGCAAATACGCGCTGCCAGTTGGTCATAAATACAAGATGATTACGTTAATTCTTCCAAGCTGAAAAATACCAACATTCGGGATGGAAGCCAATTGGGATTCTTTTATTTGACGCTGGAGACGGTTTGCGTTTGTAGCCAGTTTTCGGGATCCATATTTTTGTTGTGTTCCCGTATCAGGAAAAAGAGGCTTTCGCCTCGTATAGAGTTGGTTGTGCCGGAAAGGCCGATGACATCGCCTTCTTGCAATACTTGGTTCTTTTGTACCCTGATCTCGCTGAGGTTTCCATAAACCGTAAAAAAGCGCCCGTGTTTAACAATTACAACGTCGCCGTAACCGGGAAGGGGCCGCACATCTACAACAAAACCGGAGTGTATTACTTTCACTTTTGCTTGGGGCTCCGTGACGATTTCGATGCCAGGATTGGGGGTTACGGTACCATAAACCGGGTGACGGCGTTTGCCAAAGTGTTCGGAGATAGTGTGGCTTTTTACCGGCCAAGGCAGGCGACCTTTGCTGTCGGCGAAGGTTTCTTCAATCTTGTCGATGCTCGACTCGTCCAACAATTCGGATCGGTCGATCGGTTCAGAGTATTTGGCTACTTCGCGTGCTCTCCGGGCATCATTTTCAATTTTTTTAGCCTCCTCAAGGTTTTGCTGGCGCTCAAGCTCCCTGCGTCGGATATCGGCTTTTTGTGCCTCAATAATTTCTTGTTCAATCTCTTTCTCACGGGCTACATAGGAAGCGAGAGTGTTCTCTAGATTATCAACCTCCTGCTTGGTCGTTTCCAGGTGTTGCTGAATCTGCTCTTTATTTTTGCGCAGCAGGGCTACGTTCTTGGCCTGCTGCTTCCTCTTTTCATCCAGATCCTGTTTTTCCTCTTTTATTTCGGCCAGTACCTTCTCGTTTTTTGAGCGGGCTTCAATCAGCTCCTGTTTGGTTTGTTCAAGCTCCTTTTCGGCTTCTTTTATCTCCCGGGCCTGTCGCTCCCGGAACTGGTTAAACTTCTCAAGGTAAAATGCCCGTACCAGCATTTGGTTGATAGAGGAAGAGGAAAAGATCAGGGCCAGCTGTGAAGTGCGTCCGTGTTTGTAAAGATAACCCAAGGTCTTTTTATAGTCTTCGGCCAGCTGCTGAAGCTCTTTGCGCTTTTCTTTAAGCGATCGGGTGGTGATGTTGATTTCTTCCTGAACCTGGTTTTGTTCCTGCTGCAGCTTGGAAAGCTTTTCATTCTGCAGGGCGATCAGGTTTTTCAGGTCCTTATACTGCTGATAGAGCTGCTCATACTTTTTGGTGGCCAGTTTGAGCCGTTGCTCGTATTTCCGGATCTGCTGGTTTAGCTCCTCAATTTTAGCCCGGGTCGATTCCTGCTTTTTAGCAATTTCTTCCTGCATCTGCTTGTACTTCTGTACCTGTTGGCCCGCAGCAGGAGCGACCCAAAGCCATAAACAACAGATAAACCCTATGAGAAACACATATTTCTTCATCGATAGTAAACAGGTATATCTTCAGGAAGATTTATTGTTAAGGTATCCAATTTCGGATTAATTTCCAGCCCGGTAAGTTGCAGGGCCACTTTCGACTCCTTGTTAACTCCAAAGATACTAATTTTACGGGGAAGGAAGAATCCCTGAATATCGCCGTAGGCATCATAGGTTATTTTGGAATAGGGTAACTGTGATCGCTGCGGTTGCGTAACCTGTTGTATGCGATTGGTGGATCGGTCGATATACAGACGGGTACCGGATTCCATCCTAAGCTGATAAAGCTCCTCATTTTCCAAAACCGTTTCGACCTGTTCATGGGGCACCACGTAGTTAACCATGTCCAGTATATTGAGAGAGGCCAGTTTATTGATGCGGTTAAGCTGGCTGCCCCGGATCGGGATCTTGCGGGCGTATTTGTCCAATTTATTATATACAAGCAGGGTATCACCGTCGGTTAAAAGCTGTCCGCCTTCGATCCCGATACTGTTGCGTACGGTTACCAGACTCCGATTCCGGTTGCTGGAAAAAAGCACGGTAACCCGTTCGGTATTGCCCGGTTCGCTGACGATTGCCCGCCCCTTTCCCTTGACCGAATGCAGGCTGGATTGATAGTTGGGTATTTTACTAATGATAGTATCTGCGGGCGTTGAGGATGGGGAAAAGCTTTCATTGGCTAATTTTTTAGCACCCGAGCATGACATCAAAAGCCATCCAAAAAGTGCTATGGCACTCCATTGAAACGTAAGTTTGGGGTCGATCACTATTTTGAAATTTTTTCTTTGAGATATGTACGGGTGGAGTCTTTTTCCAGGGCTTGGCGCCACCACTTCTTAGCCTCCTGCATCTTGTTACGTTTAGCCATCACATCGCCCATATGTTCCAAAACTTCGGCGCTGGCACCACCGGCATCGATGGCTGCCCGTATTTTATTCTCCGCCTGTTCATAATTGCCCTGTTGGTAAAATATCCACCCCAGCGTATCCAAATAGGAGGGATTTCGGGGATCCTGTTCCAGCGCTGCTTGCGCCATCTGCCGGGCCTTTTCCAAATCTTTGTCCTGTAACGACAGATAATAGGCATAATTGTTCAGAACTCCTGCGTTTTGATTCTCGATATCCAGGGATTTTTGATAATAGTCAAAGGCTTGCTGCCACTCCTTAAGGCTGGCATGTGCATTGCCCAGTGAAGCCAAAATGCGTGCTTTGAGGGGACGCCGAACAGGCAGGGTATTTGCTTCCTCCAGGTTTTGAATGGCTTTGCTAAACTCTTGATTGCCAAGTTGGGCGCTGCCCAGAAAATATAGAATGACGGGATTTTGGGGAATTTGTTCTGCAGCTTTTTGTCCGACTGTTATAGCTTGCTGCATCTCACCTAAGTTCAATAATACCTGCAGTCTCTGTTCCCAGGCGCGTTCATCCGTTGGGGCTAGGGCAGTTGCCCGCTCCAGGGCTTCGAGAGCCGGTTGATACTGTCTTGTCTGCATAAAAAAATCCGCGGCCAGAGTTTGCAAGCGGCTGACCCGAGGTTCCTGTTTCATTGCCATATTTAAAATCGTGCTTGTGGCATTCCGCAGCTCGGGATTGTCGGGACTTTTGCGGTAAGTAGAATAAAGATGACGGGCAATCGAAATTTTACTTTTTGCAGGTGTGGTACTGTCAGCGAGTACGTCGGTCAGGCTATTTTTCAGGCTATCCCACTGCTGATTTGTAACATAAAGATCCGTTAGCATTGCTACGGTTTTGGGATCCTGATTATTGATCTCCAGCGCATTTTGCAGTACTTCTTGGGCTTCTTTGTACCGACCCATCTTCATGTAATAATTGCTGAGTACCTGGAGCGTAGAAAGATTGTTGGGATCGAGTTTTCGTATTTGCTGAAGCTCTGCCACCGATGAATCACGCATTCCCAACCTATTGAAATTTTCCAGCTTTTTGAGGTGAAGACTGATGTCTTCGCCCTGGAGGTAAAGTAGTTTATTGTAGATGTTATTGGCTTCTTGTGGCTGATTGAGATCGGAATAGGCCTGTGCCGCTTCATACAACAGGCTGGTATCGCGCGGATGATATTTCAGGGCGGCGTTAAGCTCTTCAAGGACCTCATTTGTTCGGCCCATCTGACGATAAACATCGGCCAGTTTCAGATGGTACCACCGGTTTTGGGGCTCCAGTTTTACCGCTTGCTTTCCATAATATTCGGCATTGGTCAGGTCGTTGATCTTCAGGTAAACATCCGACAAAGCATAATTTACGCCCGGGTGGTTGGGTAGTTTGACATAGGCCGACTTTAGTAGTTCCAGTGCCTGCTCGTAATTTTGGTTTTCGAATGCGGTTAGTCCGTCAATATAATCTGACTTTGCTACAATCAGGGTCCGCTCATCTACCGACTGTTGGTTTTGGGCTTGGGCCTGCTGGGAGAAACCAATGGCAAGCCACAATGTGAATATGGCAAGCAGCCCGCGTAGACGTGCACTAATTTTGGAAGTTATTCTCATAGCTTGGTAAATGATTTCCTTATCTCTATAGTACAACAATTTGACGTTCCATTCAGCCTTCTGTTGTTGTCGGGGATCTTTCAGGCGATGGTTCGGCGCCATCCGTTGAGTCGTTCAAAGGCATGTTTCATATGCGAGCCGTACCAGCTGAACCATTCTCCTTCCACAAGTAAAACCCGTGCGGCCGGACAAACTTCTTCTACCTGGGAAAGGTGTTTTTCCTTGAAGGGATAGGGTTCACTGCTCAGCAAGACCAGGTCGGGATTGGCATTCTTTAGCTGCTGGATATCTATTTTGGGATATCTATTTTGCGCCGAAAATACATTTGGAAGATTCCAGTGTCGCATTACGTCGTGGATGTAGGTATCATTACCTACCGTCATCCAGGGATCTTTCCAAATCATGTAGGCGGTACGAAGCTCCGGTTCGTCCGGGCGCTCTTCCAGGCGCTGCTGTATCTCTGATATAAGCTGATCCGCCTGATCAGCTACATCCAGTGTTTTTCCGAGCTCGTGAATGGTAATTAGGGCATCTTCGATGGTAGCGATATCAGTCACATTGACCTCGAACTCCTCCATCAGTGTTTTGATATCCTGAGGTTGGTTTTCTTCCTTGTTGGCAATAATATAATCGGGATTTGCTTCCCGAATTTTATCCAGCCGGGGATTTTTAGTGCCGCCCATGATGGGAATTTTTTCAACCGCTTCCTTGGGATGTACGCAGAAGCGTGTTCGTCCGATGATTCGGTCCTCCAGGCCCAGATCGATAAGCAATTCGGTAATACTGGGTACGAGGCTGATAATATGCTGATAATTGGGCATGAATAAATATGTAGCGACGGATTACATCCGTCTAATTAAAAATGTAGAGACGCATTCAATGCGCTTCTACAAATTAAAAATTAATTTACCCAAATTGGCGTACGATTCCCTCTACCTGTCGGGCATAGGTGCCTCCGAACAGATTTGTATGAACCAGCAGTGGGTACAGGTTGTAAATATCTTTGCGCTTGGAAAATCCCGACTTCATGGGATAGGCTTCTTCATAAGCACTGTAGAATTTGCCGGAGAACCCGCCAAACAGATGCGTGAAAGCCAGTTCAATTTCGCGGTGGCCGTAATAAACTGCAGGGTCGTAAATAGCGGGTACTCCCTGATCGTCAAAAAAGTAATTGCCGCCCCACAGGTCGCCATGGAGCAGACTTGGTTGCTCTTCCGGAAAAAAATCCGGCAGTATTTTGTACATCGACTCAAAATGTGAAAGGGTGCTGTTCCCCAGTTTGCCGGCATCGGTGGCCATTTTGAGCTGCGGCTTCATGCGCTCCTCGATAAAAAATTCGGTCCAATCTGCATGCCAGGTATTTGCTTGCGGCAGCCTCCCGATGTAATTGTCATGATCCAGGCCAAACTGATTGTGATGGTGCTGATGCAGGGCGGCCAACGCGCGACCAAACCGGTCGGCCGAATCCGGATTGGCCCGACCTTCCTGCAAAAATTCCTGGACCAGGAATCCGGTCCCGTTATCTGTCTTGCCGGTGGCCAGCACTTCGGGCACCCGCAGCTCAGTATTGGCAGCGGCCAGCAGGGTAAGGCCCTTTTCTTCCACTTCGAACATGCGGGGATCAGCCGATCGGTTCCACTTCAGGAAATAATCGGTCCCGTCGGAGAGCGTAATTTTGGCCGATTGGTTAATGCTGCCGCCCGAAACGCGCTGGCTAGCACTGATATCAAGGGAGAGGGCTTGTCGTAGCTGAGATTTTACGTCGTCGGGAATCATGTGCTATTGCTTGTCAAATTGTTGAATTTGTGATTCCAGCTGATCGAGCAGGTTTTCGCAGCTTCTCTTTACGATCCGGAATACATTTTCGAAGCCTTCGGGTCCGCCGTGATAGGGATCGGGCACTTCCCCGTCACCGGGGCGGGGATCAAAATCGCGCATCCGCCCGATTTTATGCTCGTGGTTCCCGTTTGCCATACTACGAACGTTCTGTAGATTTTCGTTGTCCATGGCCAGAATCAGATCAAAGTAATCCAGATCGAAAGGTTTGAATTGTCGGGCCTTTGAATGCAGGGTAATTCCGTGTTTGTTGGCCGTGCGCTGACTCTTGCTGTTGGCTGATTCGTCAATGTGATATGCCGAAGTTCCGGCCGAATCAACCTCAAAATAATTCTGTAGCCCGCGTTCCTCAATCAGGTATTGAAATACGCCTTCAGCTGTTGGACTGCGACAAATGTTGCCCAGGCAGACAAAACAGATTTTGTAATGCTCTTCTTTGGTGATGGGGCGAAGATTGGGTGAATCCATGAATGGGGAATTCCAGGTTTTATGGTGATTGTTATCAGCTTTGCTAAGGATAATTATCTGTCAAACAACAATAAAGAAAGCCTCGTGCTTTTGGCAGATTCTAATTTGCAACTTAAATTCTCTTTGCTTTTTATAGGTCGCTGATAATAAAAAAACCCCTATCTTAATGTGAATAGATGTTTTAAGACTTGTATCTTTGGGGTTCATTTATTCAGAACAGAATTTATTAAAGAAAGTTGGCTACTGTAAAATCGATAAAAGTCCTATATTAGTAGCTTTACAAAAGCCAATAGGAAGGTACAACGGCCTTTATGAGTAAACAGTTCGACGAAGTTAAAAAGTTAAATTATTCCAAGCTTGAAGTAGAAACTCTTAAGTGGTGGGAAGAGCACGAGATCTTTGAGAAAAGTGTTTCCACCCGCGAGGAGGGTATTCCCTTTACTTTTTATGAGGGACCGCCTACGGCGAATGGCAAGCCCGGGATTCACCACGTGATGTCGCGAACGGTGAAGGACATGTTTTGCCGTTATAAAACACTGAAAGGATATCGCGTTGAGCGTAAGGCGGGCTGGGATACTCACGGACTGCCGGTTGAGATTGAAGTGGAGAAAGAGCTTGATCTCGAAGGCCGGGAGCAGGTCGAAGAGTACGGTGTGGCCAAGTACAATGAGAAGTGCCGTAAAAGCGTCCTCAAATATAAAGACCTGTGGGATAAACTGACCAACCGGATGGCTTACTGGGTCGATCTTGACGATCCCTATGTGACTTTCGAAAATGATTATATTGAGTCGGTATGGTGGGCATTTAAAACCCTTTATGAGAAAGGGTTGGTGTATAAAGGATATAAAATCCAGTGGTATTCGCCCGGCAGTAGCACCGTACTTTCTTCTCACGAAGTTGCACAGGGATACGAAGAAGTGCAGGATCCATCCATCTTTGTAAAATTCAAGGTGGAGATGTCGGAAGATGTTTACTTTCTGGCTTGGACGACAACGCCATGGACCATCATCTCAAATATGGCGCTTGCCGTAAATCCCAATCTGGATTATGCCAAGATCAAACTTTCTGAGGGAGATCGCACCGAATATTATATCCTGGCGAAGGATTGTATTGATGAGGTGATCGATCATGAATACGAAATCGTCGAAGAATATAAAGGCAAGGATCTGGTCGGGTGGACTTATGATCCTGTTTTCGATTATGCGCTCCAGGAATATGATAAAGATGATGCCTGGAAGGTGGTTCCGGCAGATTATGTGACCACCGAGGAAGGAACCGGCGTAGTGCATACGGCTCCCGCTTTTGGTGCCGATGACTATGAGACCGGCCAGGAGAATGATATTCCGATGTTTAATCCTATTGATCAGGATGGGAGATTCACCGAGAAAGTACCCGAATTTGAAGGGGAATGGTTTAAAGATGCGGATAAGGAGATTTCGCGAGCTATCAAGGATAAGCACCTGATGTACAAGCATGAGACTTATCTGCACAATTATCCACATGACTGGCGTAAAGGTACGCCCCTGATGTCTTATCCGGTGGAATCCTGGTTTATCCGCACGACGGATGTCAAGGATAAGATGGTCAACTTCAACAAGAAGATTAACTGGAAGCCGCCAAGTACAGGTTCTGGCCGTTTTGGAACCTGGCTTGAAAATAATGTTGACTGGGCAATCTCCCGGCAGCGTTACTGGGGTACCCCGATGCCGTTGTGGGTTAGTGATAAAAACCCGGATCACATCGAAGTTATTGGTAGCATAGAAGAACTGAAGAAGAAAGCCGGTCTGCCCGACGACGAGGAAATTGATTTGCACCGGCCTTATATCGATGATATTACTTGGGAAGGCCCTGACGGTGGTACCATGCAACGGGTCCCGGATCTGATGGATGTTTGGTTTGATTCCGGTTCGATGCCGTTTGCACAGTGGCACTATCCCTTTGAAAATAAAGACAAGTTTAAGCAAAACTTCCCGGCCGACTTTATTGCCGAGGGCGTTGATCAGACCCGTGGCTGGTTCTATACCCTGCACGCGCTGGGTACTATGCTTTTCGATCAGCCGGCCTACAAGAATGTGGTCTCAAATGGACTGGTGCTCGACGAGAACGGCAACAAGATGAGCAAGTCCAAGGGTAATGCCGTGGAACCATTTGAGGTGATCCAGAAATATGGGGCTGATACCGTTCGCTGGTATATGATGAGCAACTCCTCGCCCTGGGAAAACCTGAAGTTTAGCGAAGAAGGATTGCGGGAAACCCAACGGAAGTTTTTTAATACCTTTGTAAATACCTACTCGTTCTTCGCGATGTATGCCAATATCGACGGCTTTACCTACAGCGGTACGCCAATTCCGGTGAGCGATCGCCTGGAGATGGATCGCTGGATAATTTCGCGACTCAACACCACGGTAAAACTGGTAGATGAGTATCTGGATGATTATGAGCCCACAAAAGCGGCGCGGGCCATCGAAGATTTTGTTGAGGAACTCAGCAACTGGTACGTTCGCAGAAACCGGCGACGGTTCTGGAAAGAGGGCAAAAGCCTGGATAAAACGGCAGCCTATCAGACGCTGTATGAATGTCTGGTAGATCTGGCTAAATTGATTAGTCCGATTGCGCCCTTCCTCGGCGAATGGCTCTATCAGAAGCTGAACGATGTGACCGAGGTAGACGAAGAGTCGGTACACATTTCGTTTTATCCTACGGTGGAGGAGACGGCTATTGACAAACAGCTAGAACGTCGCATGGAGCTGGCGCGACAGATTTCATCGATGGTACTGAGCCTGCGCAATAAGCTTGAGCTGAATGTGCGTCAGCCGCTGGCTCGCATCATTCTGCCCGTGGATAAAGAGGAAGACCGGCAGGCTATTGAGTCAGTAAAAGAGATTATCCTCGATGAGGTAAATGTTAAAGAAATTCAGTTTGTAGATGACGATTCCGGCATTGTACGGAAATCGGCCAAACCTAACTATCCCAAATTGGGTAAAAAGTTGGGCAGCAAGATGAAACCGGTAGCCAAGAAAGTTGCCGAGTTGACAACCGAGGAAATTACCGAATATGAAGAGTCTGGTTCTATAGAACTGGACTTGGGTGATGACGGAATTGTTCAGCTGGGCAGTGACGGACTCGAGATCAACCGTACCGGACTGGAAGGATGGTCGGTTGAAACAGAAAACGGATTGAGCGTGGCTCTGGATACTGAACTAACGCCAGAGCTCGTTAAAGAAGGCTTGGCTCGTGAATTTGTCAATCGCGTGCAAAATATGCGTAAAGAAGCAGACTTTGACGTGGTAGACCGGATTACCATCGGCTTCGAGGGATCAGAACTTCTTGAAGAAGCCGTGGACACCATGGAAGATTACATCAAAAAAGAGACGTTGGCAGAGGATATATCAAATCAGCCTCTGGAAGTATCAGATTTTGTAAAAGAATGGGAGATCGGTGACGGCACCGCAACCATTTCAATCAGACGAAACCCTAATTAAGAACGTAGAGTGCATTATGGCATCAGAAAAGAAAGGAAAAACGGAGGACCAGGAACGTGTTTCTCCCTATTCAGACGAAGAATTGGAATATTTTCGGGATATCATCCTGAAAAAACGGGAAGAAGCCGAGAAAGAGCTCGAATCGCTGCAGAACTCGCTGCGTGACAGTATGGAAAATGCCAATGATGAATCGGCCTATTCGTTCCATATGGCAGACGCCGGCACGGATGCCCAGGAGCGGGAAAAAACGTATATGCTCTTCAACCGCACCAAAAAATTTGTGCGATACTTGAATGATGCCCTAAAACGTATTGATAATAAAACTTACGGCGTGTGTAAAGTTACCGGCAAAAAGATTTCCAAAGGTCGTCTGGAAGCCGTACCCCATACTCAGCTAAGTATCGAAGCCAAGCTGAAACGTCGCTAAAATTCTCCTGTAATTTTCTTATCGTTTGAATCGTAAAAAGATTACTGCACTCGCTGTTCCCGCGATACTTGTTGTACTCCTGGATCAGATAACGAAGCATTGGATTCGTCTTTCTCCGTCATGGCAGAATACCGACCTTATTCCGGGCTGGCTGGCTCTCCACTATACCCAGAATCCCGGGATGGCTCTGGGAATGCGCTGGGCGTCGACTGAGATTATCAGCGCTATTGCCATAGTGGCTACGATTGGAATCCTGGGTTATGTGCTGTACAATCGCCAGCAGGCCAGTATAGCCTATATGGTGTGCATGGGCCTGGTACTGGGGGGCGCCTTCGGAAATATTATCGACCGTCTCTTTATGGGATATATCGAATCCTATGGAGGATTGTTGGAAGGGCACGTTGTGGATTTTATTCATTTTAACCTTACCATTAACGGCTATCCGGTATTCCCGTACATATTCAATGTGGCGGACATTGCCATCAGTACCGCTATTATCGCGATGATTCTTTTTCACAAAAAAATCATGCCGCAAAAATACGATCATCAAGAGAGTGAGGGTGAGCAGGCTGATCCCGGGTTGTCATCATCCCAAACAGATGCCCCGGAAAGTTTTATAGAAGAAGATACGAATGACCCGGATTCTAAGATTTAATCTCCCTCTCCGATCCGGATTAATCATAGAGATATTGTTCGGCTAACCAATACCTTGCTTTAAAGTCTTGTCAGCACTTCCATAAAGGAGGCTAAAAAGGAGTGTGTCCTATTAAGTATGTTAATCGTCGGTGACGATGCTGTCGATAAAGTCAGGGCTGTGGGGATCAAGCTCATCCAGCTTCAGGTCGTGCCCCATCTTGTCGCGTTTGGTTTTAAGATAGCGAACATTTTCGGGGTAAGCCCCCACTTCGATAGGTACGCGTTCAACCATCTCCAGTCCAAAGCTTTTGAGGCCTACACGCTTGACCGGATTATTGGTCATCAGCCGCATCTTAGAAACATTAAGGTGACGCAGAATTTGTGCACCTACACCGTAATCACGGGCATCGGGTTCGAAGCCCAGGGCTTCATTGGCTTCAACGGTATCCATGCCTTCTTCCTGGAGCTTATAGGCCTTTAACTTATTAACAAGGCCGATACCGCGTCCTTCCTGATTCATATATAAAACAATGCCCTTGCCTTCTTTTTCTACTTGCAGCAGTGCCTGGTGGAGCTGCTCCCCGCAGTCACATCGTTTGGAACCAAAAATGTCTCCGGTCATGCAGGAAGAGTGAACCCGAACCAATACCGGTTCGTCTTCGTCCCATTCTCCTTTACAGAGGGCCAGGTGATGGTCGCCGGTGAGTCGCTCTTCGAAGGCGTGCAGCGTAAAGTCTCCGTAAATAGTCGGTAGATTTACATCCACCAGCTTGCGCACCAGGGATTCGTTTGTCATTCGATACGAAATCAAATCTTTAATACTGATCAGCTTCATATCGAACTCTTGGGCAATTTCTGCCAAGTCCGGTAACCGGGCCATCGCCCCGTTGTCCTTCATGATTTCGCAGATAATACCGGCCGGTTCCAGGTTGGCCATTCGGGCTAGGTCGATAGCGGCTTCGGTGTGTCCAGCGCGGCGCAGCACACCACCATCGGTTCCTATGAGCGGGAAAATATGTCCGGGACGTCGAAAGTCGTCCGGCTTCGCATCTTTTTTGATCATCTCTTTAATGGTACTTGCGCGGTCGGCCGCAGAAATACCGGTGGTGGTTCTTTCTTTGTGATCAATAGATACGGTAAAGGCGGCTTCGTCAGGATCGGCTCCATCGGTAACCATGTAATCCAGGTTAAGCTGGTAGGCTTTTTCCCGGGTAATAGGTACGCAAATAAGTCCACGTCCATATTTCGCCATCAGGTTGATGGCTTCGGGGGTTACCTTTTCAGCTGCCATTACAAAGTCACCTTCGTTTTCGCGGTCTTCGTCATCCGCTACAATAACAATGCGACCTTGTTTATAATCTTCGATAGCCGATTCAATGCTATCGAATGTAATTTCGCCGGACATAGTACATTTTAATCTTTATTTGGATTCACATCCGTAATAGAGCTTTTTTGGAAGCGTGCTTTTACGCCACTGTCTATTTCAGCCAATACAGTGTCTTCATCAACAGTCGTAACTTTGGCAATCATTCCGCCGGAAGTGACAATCTTGTCTCCCTTCTCCAGGGCGTCGACCATCTTTTGAATTTCTTTTTGCCGCTGACTTTGCGGACGAATAATAAAAAAGTAGAAAATAGCAAAAATGGCAGCGAGGAAGATAAGATTCATCCATCCGCCACCGCTTTCAGGAGATCCCATCAAAAGTAACATCGTATTGTACATGGAGTATAAATTTTAATTACTGCTGATTGTTTTAAATAGCTCCTTAAGATAGCATTTTTGATCGCCTGCTCCAATTGTCCGGATATACTAAAATTGGTTTGCGAATCAGTATTTTATGCTGATTTATGTGATTAGGAGAAGTTCCGCAACGCTTTGCTGATTATCAGTTAGATCTTCCCGACCAAATTAATCCTGATGAAAGGTTTTATCCGATTTTGCGTAGTCTTTCAGGATGCCGGCTGGGGTAAATCGTGGACCATGCGTATCTTCAAAATTTTCAAGCCGCTGTACAATAGTGTTTGCGCCTTCACGGTCGATGTACCGGAAGGGTCCGCCCAGGAACGGGGGGAAACCCAGCCCCAGAACCGCGCCCAGATCACCATCGGTTGGATTGGTCAATATATTTTCCTGCAGGCACCAGGCGGCCTCGTTAACCATGGTTAGCGCCATACGCTGCTGTACCGTGTGTTCATCCATGCTTTTGTGTCCGCTGCCTTCAAAATATTCGTAGATATCGGTATTAGGGTCTGTTTTCTTGGTTTTTCCGTTCTTCTTCTCATAGTGGTAGAATCCTTTCTTATTCTTTCGCCCCTTATAGCCATCTTCAAAAAGTTGGGTCGGTTTGGTACTGGGATGAATTCCACGTTCTTCAAAAAGATTGCTGAGCACTTCGGTAATATGCGCCGCTACATCAATACCCACCTCATCGAAGAGAGCAGCCGGACCAACCGGGAAGCCGAATTGCTTCATGTGTTTGTCCAGGGCTTCGATAGAAATACCTTCCTCCAGAAGCATCAGGGCTTCATTCATGAAGGGGGCCAGAATTCGCGTGGTATAAAATCCGGGTCCGTCATTTACTACAATCACATGTTTACCCTGATCGATACCCACCTGGCGGGCGGTGGCCGTTACCCAGTCGGCCGTTTGTTCGGTGGTAATAACCTCCATCAGCGGCATTTTGGGAACCGGCGAAAAGTAGTGCATACCTACCACCTGTTCGGGACGATCCGAGGCTTCTGCTATTTTATGAATCGGAAGAGAAGAGGTATTGGAGGCGAAGATGCAGTTCTCGGGGATTTGCTGTTCTACTTCCCGTATGATGTTTTGTTTGAGATCAAGATCTTCAAAAACGGCCTCGATGACCAGATCTGTATTTTCAAAGCCGTCGTAATTTTCGGTGGGCGTCACCAGGCTTGAAATCCGGTCACGCTCAAAAGAGGAGATAATATGTTTCTTACGCTTTCCTTCGAGGTCTTCCCAGATAGATTGTTTCCCTTTGGCGGCCTGTTTAATGGACTGATCCTTCAGCAGCACCCGAAAATCATTATTTACGCTTACGTCGGCAATACCGGAGCCCATTAGTCCGGCCCCCAATACCCCGATTTTCCTGACGTCGACAGACTTTTTCTTGTTCGGGTTTTTCTTCGCCCCCTGCATGGCAAAGAATAAATTAACCATCGCTTCAGATTCAGGCGTCGCTGCCAATTCTCCAAAATATTGGGATTCCAGTTGAAGACCGGCCTGCAGACCATTTTCCTGCCCTTCCTTTATGCAATCAATGATTTTATCGGGAGCCGGATAATTACCCTTTGTGTTGGATTGGGCACGCTTGCGAGCCTGGGAATAAATAATCTTGCGCAGCGGGCCAAACCCTTCCATCAGCTGATGCAGCAGGCTGCGCTTGTCGTCCCGTTCAAACTTGCCGGCGTTCATCTTTTGGATGGCCGACTTAGCAGCCGTTACTACCGCATCCTTATGCGTAAGTTCATCCACCAGCCCCAGCTTATAGGCTTTTCGCGGATAGATATTTTTGCCTGTAAGTATATAGGTGAGTGCATTTTGGATACCGATCAGGCGTGGCAATCTTTGAGTCCCTCCGCCGCCGGGCAGCAGGCCCAGCTTCACCTCGGGCTGACCCATCACCGTATCGGAGTGTTCGGAAGCTACACGATAATGACAGGCCATGGCCACTTCCAGCCCTCCCCCCAGGCATGAACCGTGAATGGCTGCTACAATAGGCTTGGGGAAATTGGCCACCTTAAGCAGTAGTTTGTTACCGGTTTGGCTCAGTTCCTCGATCTCCTCCGGTGCTTTTTTGTTTTTCAGCATCTCAACATCTGCGCCGGCTATAAAATTACTTTTCTTACCGCTAACCAGTACGATCCCGTCAATGGATTCCGGATCGGTTTGCTCCAGGAGGTCCTGAAACTCACTGATCAGCTCTTCGTTCAATTTGTTAACTTTTTCTCCAGACTGATCCAGTGTTACGATCAGAACGTCATCCTGTTGTTCTTTGGATAGATAACTCATAATAGTTGAATATTTGAACCCTTTTATTAACCGTCATATCGTTCAATGATCATGGCATGTCCCTGTCCACCGGCAGCACAGGCGGCAAGCAATGCCAGCCGGCCATCTTCATGATGGAGGCGATTTACTGCCGTTGTTACCAGTCTCGTGCCGGTAGCTCCAAAGGGGTGCCCGAGGGACAGTGAGCCGCCCCAGCAGTTGAATTTGTCCATTGGTATCTCCCCGACTTTCTTGTCGCGATCCAGTTTCTCTTTGGCAAAAGAGTCGGAGTTCAGTGCTTTCAAGACTGTCAGTATCTGCCCGGCAAAAGCCTCGTGAAATTCAAAAACATCAATATCCGAGAGTTGAAGACCCATGGAATCCAGTACTTTAGGAGTCGCATAGGCCGGCCCAAGAAGCAGTTCCTCTTTCGGATCCTGTGCTACGTAGGTATAACCCCGCAAGTAAGCTTTGGGAGTGAGTCCGTGCTTCAGAGCTGCTTGCTTCTCCATGATTAGCGAGGCGGAAGCCCCGTCAGTGAACGCAGAAGAGTTGCCGGCAGTGATGGTGCCGTGCGGCTTGATGAATGCGGGACTTAGTTTTGATAGCTTCTCCATTGAAGTATCCTCCCGAAAGGTATTGTCATGTTCTATAGCATCAAATTTGGGTGGAACGGCCGCAGGAAACAGTTCCGGATCCAGTAGTCCTTCATTAGTAGCTTTTGCAGCCAGTTGGTGTGAGCGCAGGGCATATTCATCCTGTTCCTGACGGCTGATGCCAAAATGAGCCGCCATACGGTCGCAGCTTTCGCCCATCGTTTCGCCCGTTGAAAATTCCGAAATGGCCGGAATTTCCGGGAGCAGATCCGAGAAGCTCAACCCTTTAAAAAACTTTAGGAAGTCAGTAATTGATTTATATTTGCGGGCTTGCAGTAGTTTTTGTCGAAAGGGCTTGCGAAAGCGAATCGGAATATCAGACATCGTTTCGGTTCCACCGGCCAGTATAATTTTGGCCTGGCCTGACCGGATCAGTTCGATAGCACTGGTTGTTGCCTGATTTGAAGAAATGCAGGCCTGGGTGACAGTGTGGGCGGGAACGGTATTTGGAATGCCAGCGCCCAACGCGGATTCCCGTGCTACATTGCTCGTGTTTACATCCTGTATGACGGTCCCCATAATTACGCGATCGAGATCTTCTCCGTTGATCCCGGAGCGCCCGATCAACCCCTCAATAGCCAGGCGTCCCAGATCGTAGGCCATCAGATCCTTATAGCCGGTGCCGGAACGTTGGAAGGGGATACGACCGCCATCGACAAAGACGGCTTCAAAGGGAGGTGTGCTTGCTGTTTGATCTGCCATAATACATTTTCTAATAGTGAGATAGACAAATGAAACTCAAATAATACGCTAAGATGATTGAATGATCATCGTAAGTCAAGATAAACTTAACACTGTTAACCTCCGAAAAATTTATTTCCTGGAAAAGATCCGATAAAATGTTTTGCGTGAAATGAGATTATCCGTATATTTGTGCTCTCTAAAAAAGGGCGATTAACTCAGCGGTTTAGAGTGCTTCCCTTACAAGGAAGAAGTCGTAGGTTCGAATCCTTCATCGCCCACTCCCCGGATCAGGACAGTTTCGAAAGGAGCTGTCCTTTTTTTATTGGCTATGCTTCCTTTTAAAAAAACACCTATGTTTGGATCATATCTGAATTTGCAGTTGGGTTTTTGCCTCCAGGTATACCTTTGCAATCGGTTGGGTAAAGTGCTTTATTAGTATCAAAAGGAATGTTTTACCCCTATTCTGCGTTTTATAAAAAAAGAAATTAAAGGAAATACTTATGCCGGAGAAAATTGAGAAATTCGAAGAGATGATAGAAAATCCAACCTCGCACCAGCTAAAGGCATATTATGATGCCAAAGAAAAGGCGTGTTTGGATGCAATGAAATCATCGAAATCAAAGAATCCTCATAACAAGGGTTCAAATCTCGCCGACTTTTGGGATTATGTTTACAATCAATTTTATGAAATTCAGTAATTGATAATTTAATAGGTATTTAATAGTTAAAGCCTGTAGGATTTATTCTACAGGCTTTTTTTATATAGTATGAATAAATATTCCTATGAAAATATTCTTAAAGCACTTTTAGATTATATATAATTATTGAAAATATTTTATATTTTATAAAGAAATGATAGACATGAAGAAATAAACGTGATTATGGAAATTAAGTTTGTAGAGCGGGAAAAGATTCGTACCTCCAAGAAAAGATCTTCCAAGTTCAAGCCTTTGCTGGAAGCTCTGGACAAACTCGAAGTTGGCGGCGATGCTATTGAGATCTCATACGAGGATGACAAGAGCGTTAACTCTATGCGGACAGCTGTATACCAGTACAACCGCGAAAAAGGAGTGAAAATAAAGAGTGGCAAAGATTCCGATAAAAAGAAGATTTACTTCTACCGGGAGAAATAGGTTAGTAACGATTTTTCGCCTTGTATCCGGATACCCGCTAATAAATATATTCGGATCAGAACGTATTTAATTGATCTTTTGTAACAGAGTAGGAGGCGTTAATTCTCAGTTAATTGGATCATTATGAATACAGAGGCAGCAGAACCCATTCTAAAATCTACTCCAAAACGGCATTCAAGAGAGCATCTCATTGACCGCTATCAATCGATCAGGACGTTTAGCGAAGAGCTTGTGGAACCGCTGGAGACCGAAGATTTTGTAATTCAGGCCATTGAGAATACCAGTCCGACCAAGTGGCACCTGGCGCATGTAAGCTGGTTTTTTGAGACTTTCGTCCTGGAGAAAGCAATTCCGGATTATGAATCCATGCATCCGCAGTACTCCTATATCTTTAATTCGTATTACCTGCAAACCGGAGAACCTCATACCCGATCCAAACGGGGACTGCTGTCGCGACCAACGGTAGAGCAGGTATTTGAGTATCGCAGCTATGTGGATGAGCAGATCCTGAATTTTCTCAAGAATGCCTCTGAAGATCAGCTTTCGGAATTTGGACCGGTGATAGAAATCGGTAATCACCATGAGCAACAGCACCAGGAGCTTATGATCACCGACTTCAAATATTTGTTTGCCCAAAATCCTTTGTATCCCAAGTATAAAGACCTGAACCTGCCCGAAGGGTCTACACCGCCCCCCATAAATTGGATCGAATTTAAAGAGGGGATCTATAACATTGGAAGCGATGGAGGCGAATATACCTATGACAATGAGCATCCGCGCCACCGTAAATTTTTGGAATCTTTTGCTCTGGCCGATCGTCTGGTGACCAATGGCGAATATATGGAATTTATGGAAGAAGGCGGGTATGAGCGTTCGCCGCTTTGGCTTGATGACGGCTGGGCGACCGTCAACAAGCGGGACTGGAGTTCGCCGCTCTACTGGACGAAAAAAGACGGTGACTGGTACCACTACACGCTTGGCGGGCTCAAGAAGGTAAATCCCAACGAACCGATCACGCATGTAAGTTATTACGAAGCTGATGCCTTTGCCCGCTGGGCTGGCGCCCGACTCCCTCGGGAAGCCGAGTGGGAGGTCGCGGCGGGAGATAAGCCATATACCGGCAATTTTGTAGAGAGTGGCAATTTTCATCCGCGCCCGCTGCAGGAAACGGCTAACGGTCTCAAGCAGATTTATGGAGATGTGTGGGAGTGGACGATGAGTTCTTATGAGCCTTACCCGGGATATGAACCTTTGCCGGGAGCTCTCGGTGAGTACAACGGCAAGTTTATGTGCAGCCAATATGTGTTGCGCGGCGGGTCGTGTGCCACGTCCGAGACGCATATCCGAAAAACCTATCGCAACTTCTTTTATCCGGATGCCCGGTGGCAGTTTAACGGTATTCGGTTAGCCCAAACTATATAGACTTATGGCTATGGAAAAGAAGGTGACGGTAAGCCGGCAGGGCATGCTGGAAGAGGTATTGAACGGTCTTATGCAACCGGATAAACAACTGCCGAGCAAGTTTTTTTACGATGAGGAAGGATCGAAACTATTCGAGCAGATTACGAAGGTCGACGAATACTATCCTACGCGTACCGAGATCTCTATACTCGAAAATCAGATTGATGAAATAACAGAGGCCATAGGTCCGTCAGCGATGCTGATCGAACTTGGGAGCGGCAGCAGTAACAAGACGCGTATTCTGTTTGACCGGCTTGAAAGCCTCTCGGCCTATGTACCGGTGGATATCTCGGAGGAGTACCTGCTGAAGGTGGTAAATCAGCTGCGCATGGAATATCCCAGGGTATCGATTATCCCCGTATTTGCGGACTATACGCAGCCTTTTGATCTGCCCGACTTGGGCGATTCTTACCAAAAGCAGGTGGTGTTTTTCCCGGGATCGACCATTGGTAATTTTTGTCCGGACAGAGCCCGCCGTTTTATGGAGACCATTGCCTCGATCACAGATCCCAGTGCCGGAATGCTTATCGGTGTGGATCTGAAAAAGGATAACGATGTACTGGAGACAGCCTATAACGACAGCCGGGGGCTAACCGAGCAGTTTAATAAGAATATGCTGGTGCGTCTGAATCGTGAACTGGATGCCAATTTTGATGTTGATCAGTTTGCCCATAAGGCATTTTACAATGAGAGAGAAGGGCGCATTGAGATGCACCTGGTAGCCCAGACCGATCAGACCGTGACCATCCAAAATACTACCATAGATATTGAGGAGGGGGAATCCATCCACACCGAAAATTCGTACAAATATGCTCCGGAGGAATTCGAAACCCTGGTGAGCGACTGGTATACTGTTGAGCAGGTGTGGACTGATGAGAAGAATTATTTTTCGCTGCAGTATTTGGCGAAGAAGTAGAGAAATTTGTCATCAGGTCATTAGATCCTGAACTTGTTTCGGGATCTGTTTGTTTATAGGCAAATAATTGGATGAAAAATTTAAATCATGAAAAAAGTAACGCCCGGCCCCAATCAAGAATCCGTTTGGGACTACCCGCGCCCGCCCAGGGTAGAAGACTGTAGCGAGCAGATACGCGTAGTTTTTAACGGTGAGAAGATCGCCCGTTCCGAACGAGCGAGACGTGTGCTCGAAACCAGTCACCCGCCGGTATATTATCTGCCGAGGGAAGATATCGAAATGGAATACCTGAAACCGATAAGTGATACTTCTTACTGCGAGTGGAAAGGGCGGGCCCACTATTTTGATGTGATTGTAAAAGACCAAAAGGTACGCAAGGCGGCCTGGAGTTACCCGGAGGCGACCGAACGATTTAAATCAATTGAAGATTATATTGCATTCTATGCCCATAAGATGGAGGCCTGCTACGTGGGTGAGGAAAAGGTAAAACCGCAACCCGGTAATTTTTACGGCGGCTGGATTACGAGCAAAGTAGTGGGACCTTTTAAGGGCATCCCGGGAAGTGCCGGCTGGTAAATAAAACGAGAAGTTTATGAAATTTTTTAGAATGGAATCGGAGGAGTCCACTAAGGGGGCGCTTTCATTTAAAGCGATATTCCTTGGAATCGTTACTTTATTGATCGTGGGAGCCTTTTTGTTGCAGATGAGCCTCGGCATTTGTCCGGTACCCTGATGCGGTACTAAATGGAGGCTTTTATATATCCTACTATATTATCCCGGCTAAGAAGACAAATTGGTTGTAATTGGATTTCAACCTGCCTTTGCAAAACCAATCCAATCGTTCCATCCTGAATTTAGTTCAGGATCTTTAACATAAACTTTTATCAGGAGATTAAGTCCTGTGAAGACTACAGTAAGCTAATACGACAAAATGTTTTGGAGTTCTCTGTTCAAGTAGTAGTGGCGACCTTTGATCTCCTTTTTCTCCAGTACGTCCATTTCGACCAGCTCATTTAAATAATTCCGGGCGGTGTTTTCTGCGTAAATCCCGGCATCGGTCAGATGCTTGACCTTCGTAAATGGTTGGGTAAAGATGGCGTTAATCAACTGATCGGGACGCTGAAGCTTCTTTTGTTCTTCAACCGCATCAAGTACCGCTTCTTTGGCGGATAGTATATCGTTTACCTTTTGATAGGTGAGCCGGGAAGTAGATTCCACAGCCCGGAGCATATACAGCAGCCAGCTCTCCCAGTCTCCCCGCTGCGAAACCCCGGCCAGGGTATCGTAATACTCCTGTTTATGCTCGATGATATAGCGGCTGAGATACAGGATCGGCAATTCCATAAGTCCCGACTGGGTAATGTAGTGGATATTAAGAATCCGACCGGTACGCCCATTCCCGTCACGGAAGGGGTGGATGGCCTCAAATTGAAAGTGGGCGATGGCCATTTTCAGCAGGGGTTCTTTGGGTGGAATCGAGTCATCATTTAAGAAAGTAACCAGGTTTTCGAGTTTTTCTTGTAGTATTCCCTTGCCTTTGGGTGGCGTATAAATTCGTTTTCCGGCGTTGGGCCCGCTGCCGCCCTGGCGAATGTAGGTTTGGGCAAAGGGGGGACGCAGGCCATCCCTAGCTTCTTTGATGACCTGGTAGAGATTGGTCAAATAGTTGATGTCAAACTTCCCGTTCTTCTTGAGATATTCAAAGCCTTCCCAGATAGCTTCCCGGTATCGTAGCACCTCTTTGGTCGAGCCCGAAACCGTATCGTCGTAGCGCTGGTCACTGAAGGCCTGGTAAAGGTCATCATCCGTAGTAAAGACATTTTCAATGGCACTGGAGTCTTTAGCCTCTTGCAGGGTAATGGCGTTGACGAGCAGCGCCGGATTGGGGATGGCCGCACTGCGTCCCGACAGCAGGGCCAGGGCTTCCTTAGCCTCGCCCAGTTGTTTGTACACCTCCACCGTTCGATAGAGTTCTTGGTCTATTGGCAGGAGAGGAAGATCATTCCACGGTTCATTGCGGTCTGGATTTACATGATAGAGCGGCTGCTGTGGCATTAAATAATTTATTTTTTGATGTTTGGCTCCTTTTCTGACCTCAACATAAGGGTTTTGTTCCTATCATACATTAAAAAATATAAATTTTAATGTTTACTGGCATTTCAGGCCTTAATATAACACCGCAGATTATGCTGCACCTCAAAATTGTCGGATTTAAAGCCCGGTTACCGCTGTTGTCCTTTGTTTGATTATTGTAGTATCATGGATGGGCGGTAGAAATTGAGCATCGGTATTCAAAGTAAAGCAAAATCGTGTGATTGAGCTTAGCAATCTAACCAAATATTACGGGAAACAGGCGGCAGTTGAGGATCTGTCTTTTAGGGTTCGCGAGGGAGAAACCTTCGGGCTCATTGGCACCAGCGGATGCGGCAAGACGACCACCCTCAAAATGATCAATCGGCTGGTGGAGCCTACTTCGGGAATTATCCGCATTGACGGGCAAAAAAGTACTTTGCAGCCACCGGAAAGGCTTCGCAGAAATATTGGATATGTCATACAGGATGTGGGGCTGTTTCCCCATTACTCAGTCCGACAGAATATTGCTACGGTGCCCCGGCTGCTGGGCTGGAATGAGCAGCAAATAATCGACCGAAGCGATGAATTATTGGAGCTGGTGGGATTGCCCCCGGAAGTATTTGCCAACCGAAAGCCTGCCGCCCTGAGTGGCGGACAGCAGCAGCGGGTAGGGTTGGCGCGCGCCTTGGCTGCTGATCCATCGATTATACTGATGGATGAGCCCTTTGGCGCGCTGGACCCAATCACCAAAGAAGAAATTCGTGAGCAGGTCAGCGCTATTTTCCGACGGATCAAAAAAACTATTGTCCTGGTGACCCACGACGTCATCGAGGCTTTTGCCATGTGTGACCGGCTTTGCCTGCTGGACCAGGGAAAGGTTCAGCAGATCGGAGCGCCGAAGGAGCTGTTGTTCCAGCCGGAAAATGCTTTTGTGCGATCCTTTTTTGCCTCCAACCGGTTTCAGTTGGAGCTGTTGAGCGTCAGCATTGCGGATATTCTGGAGGGGGATCCCGGGGAACTGTACTGGAGTCCGCCGCTGAAGGAGGAGGAAGAACCCCAAATCAACCCGTCCGAGTCTTTGTATGCGCTTGTGGAGAAACTGGAAAAGGCTTCCAAAGAAGATACCGTGATTATTCATCGTCGGGAGGGTAAGGTGCACCATACCTTCGGTTTTTCGGATCTGTTGAATCGATTCCACGCATATAAGAAACAAATAAGATCCGGATGGGGAAGGGATGATGATTGATCTGTGGCACTTTTTACTTGCCAACCAGGGCGAAATTCTGGATCAGACGGTCGAGCATATCGGTTTGACCTTCGTCTCGTTACTGGTGGCGGTGCTGGTGGGGATTCCACTGGGCATCCTGGCGAGCCGCTTCCGCAAAGTTTCGACACCGTTGCTGGGCGCCGTCGGCGTTATCCAGACCATTCCCAGTATTGCCCTGTTGGGATTTATGCTCCCTCTACTCGGTATTGGTGCGCTGCCGGCGGTGGTTGCCCTCTTTTTATATGCCTTGCTACCCATCGTGCGTAATACCTACTCTGGCATTAGCGAAGTGGATGCGTCGGTGGTGGAAGCGGCTCGGGGTATGGGGATGACGAGCGGACAGCTGTTACGAAAAGTAGAACTGCCCTTGGCAACGCCCGTAATTTTTGCCGGCGTTCGCACGGCTACAGTGATCAATGTGGGAGTGGCTACCCTCTGCGCGCTCATCGGGGCCGGGGGACTGGGAGAATTTATCTTTCGTGGTATTGCCCTGAATAACTCAGTGATGATTATGGCAGGTGCGCTGCCGGCGGCCTTGTTGGCGTTGGGCTTTGATTACATATTGGGATTGGTGGAGCGCAATGTATCCACCCTGCTGAAACCACTAAGCTATGGGCTGGCGGCAGTTGTGCTTTTTGTGTCACTCTATTCCATTTCCACGGTGTTTAATCAGCACGAATTTCGGGCGGGTGTGCCCCCGGAATTTCTGGAGCGGCCTGACGGTTACAAAAGGTTGACTGAGCAATATGACTTGGATATGCCGGTCGTTGAGATGAATGCCTCGCTCATGTACGATGCCCTCAATAATAGGCGCGTGGATGTAATTGTGGGGTATTCCACCGACGGACGCATCGAGGCTTTTGACCTGAAAGTACTGGAAGACGACAAGCATTACTTTCCACCCTACGAATGCGTGCCTATTGTCAAAGATGCATTTGCTAAGCGGAATCCAGAAGTCATTGCAGCCGTAAATAAGCTGGTTGGGAAAATTAGTACCCGGCAGATGACGGCCCTGAACAGCGCTGTCGATCATGATGGTAAGGACGAGCAGGCGGTCGCCAAAGAATTTCTCGAGGAACAAGGGTTCAGTACAGAAGTCAATCGCAAAAGCACACCCGATCTGCTGATCGGCGGTAAGCTGCAGACCGAACAGTTTATCCTCGGTCATATGTACCGTATGCTTATTGAGAATTATACCAATAAGGATGTGGGATTGCGGATGGGATTGGCGGGTACGCAGATCGTTTTTAACGCGCTCCAGAATGATGAAATCCAGTTGTACCCCGAGTACACGGGCACCGGTCTGCATGTATTGTTAAATACGCCCGAATCCATTGCCTACAGCCTGGGCAATGATCCGAAATCGGTGTACCAATACGTGAAGCAGCGCTCATTGACCCGCTTCGGCATTCGCTGGCTGCAGCCGCTGGGCTTCGAAAATACCTATGCCCTGATCATGCGCAGGGAGCAGGCTGACCGCCTCGGCATCGAAACCGTCAGCGACCTGGTGGCCTACCTCAACTCCCAAGACTAGACTGATTACAATGCTCCGCTTGGTAACCAGATGATCATGCCTGTAGTTCTTGTCGCAACGCAGAGCGTTGGATAAGATTACGATTGAGCTGAAACCTTGATGTTGAGATTACTTGGTTGTCACTGCGCTCCTCCTCGCAATATACAGACCGTTCGAAAAGAGTAGTCTTTAATACTAGGCTGTCATTGCCTCGACCTAGTCGGGAGCTGGCAGAGAAGCAACCTCAAAGAGTGGGCAAACGGTCCCAATAACCCAATTCTTAATTTTTAATTTCTAATTTAAAATTATCAATTAGTCCCGCATCAGTTTCTTGTACTGTACGCGCTCGGGGTGATATCGGGAACCCAATCGCTTTTCGCGGTTATCTTCGTATTCCGAGTAATTGCCTTCGAACCAGTATACCTGGCTGTTGCCTTCGAAAGCCAGCATGTGCGTGGCAATACGGTCCAGGAACCAGCGGTCGTGGGAGATGACGACGGCGCAGCCCGCAAAATCCAAGAGTGCTTCTTCGAGTGCCCGCAGGGTATGTACGTCAAGGTCGTTAGTGGGCTCGTCTAAGAGCAATACATTGGCCTCTTGTTTGAGCATCTTGGCAAGGTGCACGCGGTTGCGTTCGCCACCTGAAAGTTCGCTGCATCGTTTCTGTTGGTCGGTGCCGCTGAAGTTGAAGCGGGCGGTATAGGCGCGGGAATTTACCTCACTATTGCCCAGCTTGATGGTATCCTTGCCGCCGGAAATTTCTTCCCATATGCTGTTTTCGGGATCCAACGGGCGTTTCTGATTCACGTATCCCAGTTCTACGGTATCGCCCAGCTCGAATTCGCCGCTGTCGGGTTCCTCTTCCCCGGTAATCATCTTGAAGAGCGTGGACTTGCCGGCCCCGTTAGGCCCAATGACACCCACAATACCGCCGGGTGGCAGACTGAAATTCATGTCCTCAATCAGCAAGCGGTCGTCGTAGCCCTTGGACACATTGTTTGCTTCGATCACCTTATCACCCAGGCGCGGACCTGCGGGTATAAAGATCTCCATCTCCTCTCGCTGCTCCCTGCGATCTTCCGAGAGCAGTTCTTCGTACTTGTTGATGCGTGCCTTGCTTTTTGTCCGTCGTCCTTTCGGGTTCTGTCGAATCCACTCCAGCTCTTTTTGGAGGGTCTTCTGACGCTTGGATTGTTGTTTCTCTTCCTGTGCCAGCCGTTTTTGCTTTTGTTCCAGCCAGGAACTGTAATTGCCTTCAAAAGGTATACCTTCGCCGCGGTCGAGTTCCAGAATCCATCCGGCTACATTATCCAGGAAGTAACGGTCGTGCGTGACAGCGATAACGGTACCTTCATAGCGGTCGAGATGTTGTTCCAGCCACGCTACCGATTCGGCATCCAGGTGGTTGGTCGGCTCGTCGAGTAGGAGCACATCCGGCTTTTGCAGTAGCAGCCGGCAGAGGGCGACCCGGCGTGCTTCGCCTCCCGAAAGTACTTCCACGGGCGTGTCGCCGGGCGGAGTACGGAGAGCGTCCATTGCCTGCTCCAGCTTGCTGTCAAGATCCCAGGCGTCCAGCCGTTCAATTTTTTCCTGCAGTTTCTCCTGCTTTTCAATCAGCTTTTCGAAGTCGGCATCGGGTTCGCCGAAAGCCGCATTTATCTCCTCGTATTCGTTGAGCAGATCGATGGTCTCCTGCACGCCTTCCTGGACGATCTCTTTAACGGTCTTGTCGGGATCCAGTTTAGGCTCTTGCGGCAGCATCCCGAAGGTAATACCTTTATTGCGGGAGATTTCGCCTTGATATTCTTCGTCGTTGCCGGCGATAATGTTCAGCAACGTACTCTTTCCGGAGCCGTTGTTGCCGAGCACGCCGATCTTAGCGCCATAGAAAAAGGAGAGGTAAATATCTTTGAGCACGTAGTTGTTGGGCTTATACACCTTGCTGACCCCAACCATCGAAAAAATTATTTTTTGATCACTCACGAATACGAAATGGATTGAATTGAAGAGAAGTGTTAACAGACTCCAAAGGTACGGCTTTTAGGCGAAATTTTGAACAGTGCGTGATAAAATAAAACCTAATATTTGTATCCGCATTATTAAGTATTCTATGTCGACAGATTCTGCTCCCCTTCTTTTAATACTTCCCTAGCTCGTTTTCGCCCTCGTTCCAGCAGTTCCCGGGACCGCTGGTTGCGGAAATCCAGGCCGTCACCGAGCGACTCTTTGGGATCGATGATAATGGGTTCTATATATTTATAGGGCTGCCCGTTCGACTTGTTGAGTTCTGCACCTTGCGTATCGGCCTGTTTGACAAGCCGGTTGACGGTCAGGAAGCGATCAATATCCTCATGGAAAATTTCATCCAGCATGATGTTGATGGATCGGAAAGCAATCTCCAGAATATCGCGGACTTCAGTTTCTCCATGTTGAGGTTTCACCGGTTGGGTGGGGATGATAACCATCCGGTCCGGATTGAAAGGTAACACTTCACTGATGGGGGAAATGTTACGAAGCCCGCCATCGACAGCTGTTTGTCCGCCAATATGGGTTGGGTTAAAATAGACCGGGATCGCAGTGGAAGCCAGCAATCGGTTGAGGTCCGCTTCATCGATACGGTGATCGTCGGTATGGCGAATGGTTGCATTGACGTAGGTACCGCTTTCGAGTTTTACATAACCAAAATAGAAAGGCAGGCTCACTTTTTTGTTGAGGAGATAATTCTTCAGCAGTTGTTGAAGCGGCTTGTTGTTATACCGGGAGACCGGCGGTGCGCTGAGTCCCAGTTTGTAGGAAAGGTAGCGGCGGGCAATCCGGAAGTACGAATGTTTCCTGAGTACCTGCTCGGGCGTGATTTGTTGCCAAATTTCCTGCAGTTGTTCAAACTGCCTGGTAGCTAGCATGGCTCCATTTAGCGACCCCACACTTACCCCGCTGATAGCATCGAAGGTAAAGCCGGCGTTACGCAATACCTCAAGAGCTCCGGCTTGAAATGCCCCTTTGACACCGCCTCCAGAGAGTACCAGAGCAGTGGTTTGTTCGGGCTCGGATGTGTTGGGGAAATTCATAGCATTTTTATCTCTTTTATAAGTAAGACCTTGCAACCTCTTTTATGTTACAAGGTAAAGTGTTCTATTTGTTTATCAATCCACAAAAATTCGTTACTTTTCTTTTGCGAGATGGGGTGCTTCGCACGTAACTTGTTATGTGCCGAGCTGAGATCATACCCTTTGACCTGATCTGGATAATACCAGCGTAGGGAATCCGGTCTGCTCATTATGAGTGTTCAATCGGCTGTTGCCTGCCTGTATTATCCGGTCGATATTATTTCTAATGCGACACCTATTGTGATGAGCGATATTGAAAAGAAGAAGTTTGAGCTTGCGACCAAAAAGCTGGAAAAGTGGCAGGATCGCGAGGAGTGGTTTTTCAACCGGGAGCACACCGACGGTTACGAAGATTATTACGAAGGACGCTACAAGCGGGCCGAGATCTGGCAGAAAAAGGTGCTGGCCAAGCTGATCAAGAAAGACGAGCGTGTGGAAACACTGCTGGAATATGGCTGCGGCACCACCCGTTTTACGCGTTGGTGGGAGGAAATCGGCATTGAGGCCACCGGCGCCGACATTTCACCTTTTATGCTGGGGCAGGGCTCCAGGCTGTTTGATGGAGACTTGGTCTGGGCCGATTCACACCACATGCCGTTCAAAGATAATACCTTCGATGCGCTGGCTTTTATCGCCACCTTTGCCTACTACGACGATCCTATCAAGGTGATTCGGGAGGCGGTGCGTGTAGGGCGATACGGGATGATTTTTGGCATCATGAATCGTAACTCTACAAAAGTAGTCCGACGGCGCATGCAGGAGACCTTTGGATTCAACCCTTATTATGAGACCGCCAATTTCTATACCCCCAAAAAACTGATTGCTACTATCCACGAAGCGCTGGAGGGACGGCTGTATAATATCGAGTGGACGGCCACGGGCCTGCCCAAATGGTTCCCCGTACAGCGATGGGGCCTGCCAATCGGCGACTTTTTTGGGCTTCACGTTAAATTAACCGATGTAGAATGAGTGCATTCGAAGATCAGAGCGGTAAAATAAATAGCGAACATTTCAAGCAGATCGTGCGTCCCCAGGCCGGTCTCCGGCGCGACGAGGTGATCAAGGGTCCGGCCTATGGGGTGGATACTTCTGTGATCGATCTCGGCGACGGTAAGGGACTGGCCACGTCCAGCGATCCCTTGTCGCTGATTCCCTCGCTGGGGCTCAAAGAGTCGGCCTGGCTGTCGGTGCACCTGCTGGCCAATGACATGGCTACCACCGGTTTTGCCCCACAGTATGCGCAGTTTGTGCTGAACCTGCCGGCCGATTTTCCACTGGAGAAATTCAAAATATACTGGAGCCATATGCACCGAATGTGCGAGGAGCTCGGGGTGGCAATTACCGGCGGACACACCGCGCAGGTGCCGGGACAGGAATCCACGACCCCGGGCGGAGGCACCATGTTTTTGCAGGCGCCGCTGGAGCAGATTATAACCGGTGACGGGGCCGAGCCGGGGGACAAAATAGTAGTGACCAAAGAAAGCGCACTGGTGGCTTCTTCGATCCTGGTGATGAGCTTTCCCGAGACAGTGCAGAAGCAGTGTGGAAAGGATATTTATGAGCAGGGATGTCGAAATTTTTATCGCACCTCGTCGCTCAAGGAGGCGCAGGCCGCTTCCGAAGTGCTGGCGCCCAAGACGGAACTCAAAGCCATGCACGACGTCACTGAAGGTGGACTGCTGGGCGGGATTGCCGAGATGGCAGAGGCTTCCGGCTGCGGGTTTCGGGTGAACGACGAACGGCTGCCGGTGGGCGAAGTGCCGCAGCGAATTTGTGAAGTGTTTAAAATTGATCCCCGTATTTGCGTGGGCGCCGGCTCGATGATTATTGCGGTAAAGGATGGACTCGAGGCCACGCTGGTACATCATCTGAAGGAACAGGATATCCCTGCGGCAGTAGTGGGAGAAATGACTTCGAAGGAGGAAGGAACCGTGCTGGTAGAGAACGGCGAAGAGAAAGCGTTCGATTTTGATGGACACGATCCCTACTGGAACGCTTTTTACACCGCGATGGAAAAAGGGTGGAAGTGACCCACCGCTCTGTCGCTAAAGGTCTACTGCGCCAAAGTAGCGGAAACTACGTAGGCTGCACTTTGGAGCGGCGGCGAACTGCGAGCAGGGAGGGAAGGATAGATTGTGAAGGTAAGAAAGGAGTCTCTTCCCCTGATGGTCAGGGGAAGAACAAGATGGGGTCAAAACATAAATAATAAAAAATGGACCAGCTACATTTGGCCGGTATAGTCATCCCCCTGAGTCCCCCTTTCGTAGGAGGAAATTTGCTGTTTTTGGCGAAATGGGGGATGTAAATCTTAGAAATAGAGATAATTATTATGACTAAGAAAAATCTAAGTGGCATATGCCTGAAGATAGAATCGCAATCGAATTAAATTTTTTGCAACAGCTGGTTTGAATCTGAAATCACATTCGATTGGAAAGTAGTATAAGGACCCACCGCTCCTTGATAAGGAGGGGATTGAATGGCAGCTGAATATTTCTACCCTTTATAAGGTTGAGATGCAAGAAGGGTTAAAAAAGTTGACAGACATATTTATGAGCAAACAATTATTAGATGGCGTCTACCTGGTAGTCGATCCGGCGATGGAGCAGAAGGAGCTGCTGGATAAAATCGAGCAGTCCCTGGAAGGTGGCGTGGATATTCTGCAGATCTGGGATCACTGGCCGGAGGGTATGGAATCCTACGACAAAGAGCAGCTGATCACTTACATAGTGGAGATGTCCGAATCTTACGAAGTGCCGGTGCTGATCAACGAGGCCTGGCAATGGCTGAAAAGTACCGACCTGCACGGCGTGCATTTCGACCGCAAGCCCGAAAACCTGGCCCAGATCAAAGAGGAAGTGGGACGCGATTTTATTGCGGGCATTACCTGTGGTAACGATGTGGAAATCATCCGCTGGGCCGAGGAGCAGGAATTCGATTACGTCTCCTTTTGCGCGATGTTTCCCTCGCCTTCGGTAGGCAGCTGCGAGATTGTGCGTCCCGAGATCGTGCAGAAAGCCCGTGAGCTGACCAATATGCCGTTGTTTTTGTCCGGGGGGATTACGCCCGAAAAGATGGACGGGGAGCTGGCCGGGCTGGATTACCAGGGCGTGGCCGTGATCTCGGGGATCCTGAAAGATGATGCACCCGCTGAAAAAGTACAGCAGTACAAGCAAGCGCTTGAAAAAGTAAAAACCGGGTCATCCTGATCCGCCGGTAATTGATTTACCAACTGCCAAAGATCGCAACACAAATTTGATAAAGTAATATTATTAGTCATCCCACATGCCTAACTCGTAGAATCGGGGAGAAGGGATAGGGAGTTGAAAGAATAAAATTGATATTTATTGTCGAGTGGAATTAAATATTGTAATTGGAGTGTCCCTTTTGTCTTGATACAAAAGGGACTAAAAAATCAAGGCTATGAATTCTTGGCGGCGTTGCCTCCCGCTCCGCGGGATAAATTCGATGGTCCATCACGGGCAAAGATATTTCCGAAAGAAAGTACCGGTACGAATTTATCCTTTACGCGGCTCGTCCGGCTCCTTGTTTCCACCAACAATTCAAATGCCCTTTAGAGCAGTTATTATAATAGCTGGGAATAGAGTTTTAATGAGAAACTACTAAGGACTAGTAATACTGGGTTCGGGAAATCGCGGGAAAAATGAACAAAGGAAACAGTAACTACTAAAATGAGGACTTTGCAAAAACCTTTGTACGCGAGCTGGCGAAGGATAATTTATTTCAAGGCTTTAGATGCGGGATTACTTCGTCATCGCTTCACTCTTCCTCGTAATGAGAAGCCCTGGATTTCAAGGATTTTGCAAAATTTTATTAAACCGAAATAAAAGACCATGACCGAACAACTGTTAGAAAAGCTGTGCTGCCCCATCGATAAGCACGATCTCGAAACCAATATCTTTACCGAAGGCGAAGACGGAGAAATCATCGAAGCGCTGCTGAGCTGTCCCGAGTGTCAGCGCTATTTTCCGGTGATCTATGGTATTCCCATCCTCATTCCCGACGAATACCGGGATGAATCTCTGGAAGTGCCGATGCTCAAAAAGTGGGGCTTCGAGATCGAAGAAGGCGAAGGCACCGAACTGCCGCTGTTGACAAAAAGCCCCGACCGGGAAGAGTAAGGGTTTATTCGAGCGTAATCGGAGCTCGGCTTATGGATGTTTGCTCATGTAACATGAAAGTGCTTCTTACGTACATTAAAGCAGCTTTTACTAATAATGCTCCTGCAACTTTGTTAATCCGTTAATTGCAAGATAAACAAAAGGGGACTTTTGCAGTACATGGTGCAAAACAAAAATGCGACTTCATCTACATTCGACCTGAACCTTACTTTTAAAAATACCGCCGCTTTTGCAGCCTTGGTGTTTGTGATGCATGAGCTGCACGAGATTGCGCACACCGCCGTCGGCCGATTAATCTGTGGATGCTGGGGACCACGCAACTTTAACCGCTGGGGATTATGCTGCAATAATGAGTATACTATCATCGCCTCTATTGCGGGTCCGGCTATCACTTTCGCTATGATGTACCTGGGTTACTACCTGCTGAGTGATCGGTTCAGCAAGCAGCCGGGTCGGCAGTCGCTGGGCTTTGCTCTTATCTTCGGCAACCTGCCCTTTGGCCGCCTTTTTACAGCGCTGATCGGCAAGGGTGATGAGTTGTTTGAGCTTGAGCACTTTTTCGGGGATTACCTTTCCCATCCGGTGCTCTGGATTCTGGCAATTGTGCTGGTGTCGGCACTGTTGCTGCCGCCGCTGTTGCGCGCTTGGAAGGTACTCGACAGTTCGATACGACTCAAAGCCTTTAGCGGCTTTTTTCTGCTGCCATTTATCTTTGATCTGCTGGTCGTGATTATTGGTATGAATGCGCTATATCAGCAAGGGTTTCTGGCACAGGATGGTATTATCGGCTCTCCGTTACTGGTGAATCTTTGGACCTTGATTTGGATCGTAGCTCTGGCTATCGGTTGGAAACAGCTGCGAACTCTCCTCGTCCCAAGCTCAGCTACCCATTCTTGATTTTTAATTTAAAAATCTTAATCCCTATCACCTGCGCTAAAGCTCCGGTGACCACGAATTCCAAATTCTTAATTCCTCATTCCCAATTTTAATCTTTTGCTTTAAAATTTAACCGGAAAGCCGTTGATTTCGTATTATGTAATTGAAATGAGCTGTTGGCACGCTATCCGTACTCTAAATGCTATTCTGGAATGAACGAGCAATCGGCAAAAGACACTACGCTACAGGAAAAGGTTGAAGAGCGAGATTCCACAATTCGACAGAAATATGGCACCTTTGGCGGAGTGTTTGTGCCGACCTTGCTCACTATTTTAGGAGTCATTCTCTTTCTTCGTCAGGGTTGGGTATTCGGAAATGCCGGTTTGCTGGGCGGATGGCTCATCGTTACGCTGGCTTTTGCGATCGTCAGTTTTACCGCCCTTTCAATGTCGTGTATTACGACAAACATCCGCATCAAGGCGGGCGGCGCCTACTCCATCATATCGCAATCGCTGGGTCTCGAAGTCGGGGGCAGTGTGGGTTTGCCGCTGTACCTGGCCCAAACCTTTGCCATCACCATGTATATTTTTGGTTTTCGGGAAGGATGGCTGTATATCTTTCCGGACCATTACGCCATTATCGTGGACGGGGTGGTATTCGGAATTCTGTTCGTAGTAGCTTATTTGAGCGCCCGGCTGGCATTTCGCATTCAGTATATCATCCTGGCCGTCATTGTGGGGGCATTGTTGTCGGTCGCTGCCACGGTATTTACGGACGGTTTTGATCAAAGTATTCAGTGGTGGGGCAATTTTCCGGGTGCGCCCGAAGAGGGTTTCCAGGGAATCGGCTTTTGGGTGGTCTTTGCGGTACTGTTTCCGGCAGCGACCGGTATTATGGCCGGGGCGAATATGTCCGGCGAGCTCAAGAATCCCAAGAAAAGTATACCGCTGGGTACGCTGTCGGCTATTGTTATCAGCTATGTGATATACATGGCAGCAGGTTATTGGTTTGTCAAGGTGGCACCGACCCGGGAGCTTATCAGTAATTACAACGTCATGATCGACTACGCTTTTTGGCCACCGGCGGTGCTGGGCGGGCTGCTGGGAGCTACTTTTTCGTCGGCGCTGGCCTCCATTGTCGGGGCACCGCGGATATTGCAGGCGCTCGGAGATCACAAGATATTACCGCGGGGAGAAGTGTTCTCCAGACTGGCTGATAACGGAGAGCCGCGCAATGCCATCCTGATGACCGGTTTCCTGGTGCTGGTTACGCTGCTGGTTCGGGACCTTAATACCATCGCCCCGCTCATAACGATGTTTTTTCTGATTACCTACATGATGATCAACCTGGTGGTCTTTATAGAGCAGGGAATGCATATGATCAGCTTTCGACCTACCTTCCCGATTCCGCGTTTTGTACCGTTCGTGGGAACCGTGGGCTGCCTGTTTACCATGTTTATTATCAACTCTACCTTTGGACTGATTGCGCTGGGCTTTGTGATTATTACCTATCTGTATTTGTCGAATCTAAAGCTGGAGGTACCCTACGGGGATATCCGGAGTGGTCTGTTTGTTTCGCTTGCAGAGTGGGCGGCCAAGCGGGTATCATTGTTGCCGGAGAACAACGAGCGGGCATGGAAGGCGAACCTGCTGGTGCCCGTGCGCAGCGGAAGGGAGTTGCGGGGCAGCTTCAGCCTGATCAGAAATCTGGTGTATCCCAAAGGGTCGGTAAAACTGGTGGGGATATCGAAAGCCGGGCGGCATGAACAGCTTAGTGATTCGCTGATGGATTTTACCCAGTCCTTCAGTCATGAAGATATATATGCGAGCTGGAGCGTCATCGACTCGGATAATTTTGAACAGACCGTATTAAATTCATTGCAGACCCTGCAGGGCACTTTTTTCAAACCGAATATTTTGTTTTTGCGGCTGCCGTACCATAAAAAATACGACGAAGAGATTCGCTCGGTCATCCGTCAGGCTCGATACAATAATATGGGCATACAGCTGTATGTGGAAGATACTATTGCCAAACTGGGACGCAGTTCTTCGGTAAACGTGTGGATCCATGAGAAGGGACCCGACTGGGATTTGAGTATGGATCTGGGCAATATGGATCTGGCGCTGCTGACAGCCTACAAGCTGAAAGTAAACTGGGATGCCAAGATGCGGGTGATTACCGTAGTGAAGGACTCGGAGGTGGAAAAAGCGTATCAATACCTGGAGAACCTGCTTAACCTGGCGCGGCTGCCGGATGCTATCCCTCATGTAGAGATCGGCGATTTTAAAGAGGTGGTACATGATGCCCCGCAGGCGGATGTGGACCTGCTCGGGCTGCCCGAAGACCCCGACTTGGATAAGCTTCGATCGTATGTAGAAAGCACCCAGTCGGCCTGCGTATTTGTAGCCGATTCAGGTAACGAAAATATACTCGCTTAAATTAGAGGCAGGGCATCAGCAGAATTGCTAATTCCTGTCTCCTTGGCTAAAGTCCGGCAACTAAAAATTCCCAATTCTTCATTCCTAATTATAAATTTCCCATTCCCACCTTGAGGTTAAGTCTGAAATTTGGTAGCTATCGACTGATACAATGAAAATCGAATACCAGTTGTAAAGTTGGATTAATATTGCTTAATAGCGGTTCAATCTCCCTTAATCCCTTTTCTCCAAGAGGGATAGAGTGCACTTTCTCGTTGCATTTAAGTAGGTCTCAAAATGAATTATGAAGTTCCTCCTTGCCTGTCCCGAGTAATTCGGGGGAAAGGAGGACAGGAGGATTGATCTTACATACATACAAGAACTGATAGCTGGTAGAATCTTTAAATCATTAAGCGTAAAAGCATGAGGAAAATTATTTCAGCGGCACTGCTTATAGGCGGACTCGTACTCCTGTATTTCGGCTACGACGAATATAACTCCTTTCAATCCGAAGTGAACCAGTTCTTCGGCGGGGCCGGCTCCGATAAAGCCATCTGGATGATGGTAGGCGGTGCGGCCGCTACCATCGGGGGACTGGTGGGTGTGTTGCGCGGAAAATCCTAGGATATAAGAGCCGGTTACCTGTGGCCAATATCATTTTTCTGGATATCGACGGCGTGCTGAACACCCGAAAGCACCTGGCCCGACAAAAAAGGAAGACCGGGAGCATGAGCAGCCTGAACTGGAGCCCTATCGCCTGTCGCCACGTGACTCTGCTTTGCAAACAGTTTGATGCCCGCATTGTTATCAGCTCTACCTGGCGCTACAATCACACCCTGGATGAGCTGCGTAGTTTCTGCGCCGATAATGAAATTGCCCCGGAGCTGGTGTTGGATACCACGCCGGCTTTGATTCATGAAGAACAGATGGGAACCTATCGGCGCGGTGATGAAATCGCCGGCTGGCTGGAGGATAATGATTGGGGCAATTATGTGATTCTCGACGATCTGCCCAAAGCCGCTTTCCTCAACAAACAACATCCGCACCTGGTCCAATGCCAGCAAGACAAGGGGTTCGCCGAAAAGAAACTGGCTATCCGGGCCGGGGATATTTTGGGGTAGGGAGAGATGATTATTTGATCGATAATTTGTTAATTAATCTACCATTCTTATGAAATAGCATTTTAAAAATAGAGATTCATCTATATGGAAGAGTTACTTGAGCTTAGTACTAACCCTTATGACTCAGATAATTGGTCTGAGGAATCAGAAAAAGCATTTCAATCTCTTTTTGGCTCTGACGGAGGTAGATATCCGATTCGATCTCAAACTGAGATCCAATTCCGTACTCCGGCTGCTAATGTACCTTTTGCTGCTATTATTCAAGAGTCCAATCCTTCAAGCGGTGGATATAGTGGAATGAGTTTTGTGATTTTTCCTATTGAAGACGGACCCGCTATGATTGCGATGGTAGTTGGGACACAGGGCTTAAGTCCAGATGAAAATATTATTGGTAAGCCCGGTCATTCTAGAAAAATGAATGCAATCGTCCGATGGCTAAACGAGCAGTATCCAGCTAATGAACCTATTGCCTGGGCAAAAAAAGATGCGGTTCGCACTGATATTAGCATACCTCAAAATGTGTTGAATGCCTATACAGAATATCGATCTATTTTTGATAGGTACGGTAGTGAAATATATGGATTTTGTATTGCAAAACAGGAAGTTGCTGAAAAGGCGTTAAAAGCCTTTTTGGATTTTAATTTTGAAGAACGCGGATATACTCCTTTAAGTTCTGCTCAAGATGAGTTTGAAGAAATTAAGCAGAGTTACTTTTCCTACTTGATGCCTACAGTAGATCAGCAGCAAGTTGGGCAGTTATTAAAACAACGAAAGTATGTGGTACTTCAAGGTCCTCCGGGAACGGGGAAGACACGGTTGGCTAATAATCTTTTGCGGGAGGAGTATAATGGAAAAGGGATGACAATACAGTTTCATCCAAATGTCACCTACGAAAATTTTATTGGAGGCTTATTTCCAAAATCGACAAGTAGTGAACTAGGATTGAATTTTGAAATTACTAGAGGGCACTTACTAAATGCTGTTGATAAAGCCTATAAAAGTGATGACGATATATTACTGGTCATTGATGAGATTAATCGTGCCGATCTGGCTAAAGTACTGGGTGAAGCAATTTATGGATTAGAGCCATATGAAGATCGAATTATTCAACTGCCATATGACTTTGGAGGGGAGATTGGAAAAGAGCTACGGTTCCCTTCAAACTTACATATACTTGGTACTATGAATACAGCTGATCGTAGCATCGCTATACTGGATGTTGCGATTCGACGACGATTTGCTTTCTTGAATATGTGGCCTCAAATAGAAGTGGTCGAAGAACTGGGTAGTGATATCACCCGGGAAGCCTACCAAAAATTATTATCGATTTTTATCAATTATGCATCAGAAGATGCTTTTGATCTTATGCCCGGCCACTCTTATTTCATTGCCCATACAGGTGTAGATGCTGCAATAGAGATGCAGACGAATCTAATTCCATTGTTAAAGGAATATATGGCTCAGGGATATGTGGCTAATTTTGCGGATGCTATTCATGCCTTTATTCAAGAAATCGAGCAACTCTAGAATACTATGGCTAACAAACAAACAGCAGATGAATGGGCGAAAGGATTACAAGCAGATCATGCTGATGTTTTAGAGCTTAAAGATAACCGAACTTCTTATCTGAGTACCAAGTTTTTAGCTCACCATGTAAATGCACGAAATGAAGATAAAATTACTGCCAAGCTAGCGAAACAGTTTCTAAACCTTAATCGGGAAACGTTTCATAAACTCGATATAGAACCGGAGATTTACTATTCAGGTGATGCTTTAAAGTTAAAGGTTACTGCCCATGCTAAAATTGGTGCAATTCCATTGCTATCTCCTGTTACTCACAATAACGAGTACAGTTTGATTGTTAAACCTCGGTTTGGGTGGAAAGGAATTGGGCCGATTCTATCAACTACGGGATGGAAAATTCTCCCTGATATTCTCAATTTACCTCAATTAAAAATATCTGAGCGGCGGATTCCACCTTGGGTCTTATCTAGTGTAGTGCTAGGTAGGTTAGATAAATTAATACAGCAGCTAGATCGGCGTTTTGAAATGGATGAATCATATCATTCAAAACCCAAAGGAACTGTTAATTGGATAGATTATGCTCAAAAACAGATAACAAGAGGTCAATTTTTAAACTTTCGGTGCCGCTATCCTGATTTGCAGGAAAATAGAGAACTCAAGTCAGTTGTTCACTATGCCCTTAAACGACAACGGCAAAGTCTCCAAACCCAACGTGATGCGGGAGTTTATGTCTTACAACTAATCGACTACTGTAACAATCTTATTCAAAAAGTAGCAGGGTGTGCTCCTAAACGCCCAAACACATTACAAGTAAAAACATTGCGGTCCTCATTATTACAATCAGAAGTAATTAAAAAAGGCTTGGAAGCTGTTGTCTGGACGACTGAAAATAAGGGTCTAGCGGGTTTGGGTGACCTAAGTGGTTTACCGTGGATGATGAGCATGGAAGAGCTCTTCGAATCTTACGTTGAATCGGTATTTGAAAAGTTGGTTCAACAAATCGGTGGTAAAATAAAAAGTGGCCGAGAACGAGAAACAGTTGTTCCTATAAGGTGGGAACCATCTTTTTTAGGGTCACAGAGTTCATTAGTTCCAGATCTAATTATCGAAAGAGAAAATGAAGTATTTATCATAGATGCGAAGTATAAAGATCATTGGGAGGATTTGAACATGGAAAGCTGGTATAATATCAGCGATAAAATCCGTGAGCACCATCGCAATGATCTTCTTCAAATTTTGGCCTATGCTTCTTTACCAGAAAGTAAAGAAGTAAGTTGTTGCCTAATGTATCCATGCAAGGAGAAAACTTGGGATTCTTTGATTGAGCGTGGTCGACATATCCATTCTGCTGAAATGAATCGTGGTGACCGACGAATTCGGCTTCATCTTTCAGCCATACCTTTTTCACTCAAGAACAGAGAGTTAAGTGAGTTGCAAAAACTGTTAAGAGGTAGTGATAATTGACTACTGAAGAGATCATAAATCATTTTAACGCTTTAACCATTTGGAGAAATGGAGACAGGAGAGCTCCGCATAAGCCTTTGCTGGTACTCTTAGCAATTGGTTACTTGCAAAATGATGATCAACGATTGCTTTCCTACGACGCTGTTGAACCCAAACTGGAAGAATTACTGAAAGAGTTTGGGACGCCAAAGAATTCGACTAATACTCATTATCCTTTTTGGCGATTAAGGAAGGATAAGATTTGGGAAGTTGAAAGAGCCGAACAATTGTCAGTAAACAGCAGTGGCGATGTTAAAAAAACAGAATTGAGAGAGAAAAATATTAGAGCTGGTTTTACATCTGAAGTTTTTAATTTACTGAAAGAAAATGGGAGTTTAAGGGAAAGGATTTGCTTAGATCTATTGACTGCTCATTTCCCAGATACAATTCACGATGATATTATTCTTGAAACCGGCATTAATTTGAAAAATAAATTGGTTTCAAGGAACTCAAGGGATCCTGCTTTTCGAAGTACCGTATTACAAGCTTATGAACATAGATGTGCTGTCTGTGATTTTGACGTCAGGATGGGAGCTAAATCGATATGTATCGAAGCAGCCCATATCAAATGGCATAGTGCAGGCGGGCCGGATGAAATTACGAATGGAATAGCACTTTGTTCTCTGCATCATAAATTGTTTGATTTGGGGGCGTTTACTATAGGAGATAATGAAAAGTTTTTAGTTTCAGAGAAGGTTGTCGGAACCGAGGGATTTGATTTATGGCTAGGAAGATATCACGGAGAAAGGGTATCTAAACCGATTAGGTCGGTTTATGAACCTAGTGTTGAGTATATCACATGGAATCATGATCAGGTTTTTAAATTACCCAGCCGAGAAGTGTAACTGCGAACTTCAGGCTCGTGAACGTCTGCCATATTACTGATACCGGGCTTATGATTTCAACGAAAAGCAATCCTTGTTTTTATACTAGAGAATGGAAAACTAAAGGCCTTTTATTATAGCTGTATTTCTCCAGAAAGTCAGCTGGCTTATCAAATGGTAGAAAGGCTTACCTGATAGGTAGGATCATTAGCAGATCTGACGGTCAAGGTTCAATTCGAAAGTCGTATCATTTTATCCCAAAAAAAAACCTCGCTCCGGCACCGGGCCGAAACGAGGTTTAACTTTCTTGGAAGGTTATGAAAAAGCCTAGTTGAGGATTTATCTTATCATATCACGGAGGGTCGCCATATAGGTCCATTTCATATTCCGGGTTTCCAGACCTTTTTGAACCATCATGTCCTGAGAAAAGGAAGACTCCGGCGTACTGTTTTGACCGGAAAATACCTGGTTCCAGCTCTCAAACATATTGACCGTGATATGGGAGGCATAGGTGTCGCTGCCAACCGGACTCATGACGCGTAGCAATTCCCAGGATCCTTTACCGCCGTTATCTACCGTCTCTTGGTGAATAGGTCTGAAGATCTCCATCTCCGCCTGCTCATAGTCCGAATAGTTATCCATCGGCACCCTCATAAAATCGATGGAAGCGACGGTGCCCACCTTCATTTCAAAGTCGCTTTCCGTGGTTCCCAGTTGCTCCAGATAAAGTCGGACGGCCAGATCTCGAGAGGCAGCTGTTCCGCTAAATTTTTCCTGGAGCTTTTCATCACTCAGGTCAGGATAGGCCTTCCGGGCACTTTCTTCCATTTGCTGATCGCCAAACATTTTGGCAGGATCATCAAAAATGGTGACGGTCAAATATTGGTAGCCCTGGTCTTCACCGCCGGGTTGCAGCGACCATAGGTCCCAGCCGAGGATTTCCCCGCTTTTGATTCTTTCTTGGTGAATGCTCCGCCACATTTGCTCGGTTTCGGCGTAGGCGGACTCTTGTTCATTATCCACTTTCATGAACTCAAAAACGAGATAGAGTTTATCTGGCTCCTGCTCCTGGGCCTGTATTTGTAGCGGATAAAAGCTAATGACAAGTAGCAATGCTAACAGGCCGGCTCTTACTAATGACGTTCTCAATATTCCCTTTTTTAAAAATAATAGATTCATAGGAATCCCTCCTTAATTTTAGATTAATGCCGGGGAATTAATAAACGCCTGTAAGAGCTAACTTCAATGAATAGTTTGACATAGTTACTACAAATTCCAATAAATAACAATAGCATAAGCTATTAAAAAACATAAACTTATGGCGTTTTGTATGAAAAGGGCATTTCCTTCAATGCTTAAATGTGCTAAATGGTTTCATATTTGGGATTGTCGAACTCATTGAGGCTGTATAAACGAATGTTGCCTCTTAATTATTCAGTCTATAAACTGTGCATGACCACTGACAAACGATCTTTTATGCCACATCCTGAAACAAACACTATCGACGACGTCCTGGCCGAGCTCGATGCCATCATTGAGATCACCATTGCCGAGGACAGTCCGCTCGGTATTTTCGCCTACGTCTACCGGCGGACGACCGCCAAGATTGCCAAAGGGATCGCCGAAGGGCGGTTTGAAGACGCCGACCGGATGGAGCAGTTTGATGTTCGTTTTGCCCGCTTTTATATAGAGGCGTTCCACAAGTATCGTGAAGGGGAGCCGATCTCGGAAGCGTGGCAGGTGGCCTTTGAGGCAGCCGACAATGGGGACGCTATCATTATGCAGCACCTGCTGCTGGGCATGAACGCGCATATTAATCTTGACCTTGGGATTGCGGCGGCCCGTACTGCGCCCGGCAACCAGATTATGGAGCTTGAGCACGATTTTATGCTGGTAAATACCCTGCTGGCAGAGCTCGTTGATGAAGTGCAGGGCCGCATCAGCCGGGTGTCGCCGCTCATGTTTTTATTGGACTGGATTGGGGAACGCACCGACGAGGCGATTGTGAACTTTAGTATCGAGAAGGCGCGCGGCTTTGCCTGGGAGGTAGCCCGGCGACTGGCGCGGGCGGATTCCGATGATCAGGAGGCAATTATCAATGAAGTGGATGAAGAGATTTCCGGTTTGGGCCGGCTGGTGGCCAATCCGCCCGGAACGTTAGTAGGGACAGCCTTGTCCATCATCCGGCTGTTTGAAGAGAAAAACACCGCCCGGCTCATCGAGAAGCTTCAGGCCTAACCGCCCCGGTAGTGCTACATTTTCTGGATGGCTACATCATCCGGCCAGTCGAAGGTTTGACGTTCGCCCGTTTCGGCGGCTTCGTAAATAGCCATCAGGATCTTCATGTCGCGCAGGCCCATTTCGCCCGGCACCCGGCTTTGGCGGTCGTTGAGGATACAGTCGGCAAAGGCGTCCATCTGCATGGTCTGTTGTTTGATAAATGGGTAATTCATAGGCCCGTTGCTGGTTTTGCCTTCGATGCCGCTGTAGGAATAAGCCGGCGATAGTTTGGCCCAGCCGTCGCTGGCATTCACGTTGTGATAATTGGCCCCGTAGCCGTAACTGCTTTCGCCCTTGGCGGTAACACCCCCGGAAAATTTCAGCTCCCACTTGATGGTCTCTTCCACTTCGTCAAAGAGTTTCTCGTTGTTGGTGATGGTTTCGGCCGTCACTGATTCAGGTACCTCTCCCAGCGTGTAGATCGCGGCCTGCACGGCATAAATGCCCACATCCATCAGCGGCCCGCCGCCGGAGAGTTCTTTATCCATACGCCACCGGTCGGGGTCGCCGCCGATACGGAAGCCGTGGCCGCCCTCCATACTTTGTACCTTGCCCAGTTCCCGGTGCTGCCCCAGGCGCATTACCTTTTCATGGTGCGGCTCAAAATGCAGGCGGTAGCCAATCGACAGTTTCTTGCCGGCCTTCCGGCAGGCTTCGATCATCGCCTCGGCATCGGCCACCGAGGTAGCCATTGGTTTTTCGCTGATCACGTGCTTGCCTGCTTCGGCGGCCCGAATGGTGTACTCGGCATGCAGGCCGTTGGGCAGCACGATATAGATAATATCGATGTCGTCGTTATCGGCAATGCGATCGTAAGTCTCGTAGTTGTAGATATTCTTCTCCGGGATGTTGTAGCGGCGCGCCCAACGGTCTTCCTTGGCGGGCGTGCCGGTGACGATGCCGTTCAGTTTACACAGCTTGGTCTTTTGCAGGGCAGGAGCAAGCTGTCCGCTGGCGTAGCCGCCCAGCCCCACCAAGGCAATATTGAGTTTCCGGTCATCGGGCAGCTCTTCCATCTGCTGCCATTGTTCGTAGTAGTAGGGTGTTTGGGATTGAGCATGCCCGAACAGGGTGGATGGGAACAACGAAGCAGCCCCGATTCCCATCAGGCTCTGCTTCAGAAACCGGCGGCGCGATCGAGAAAAGTTGTCTGAGCTTCTATTATCCATAACGATGAAGTGTTTGTTCAAAGAATTGGTTAGGTGGATGCTTGGCCACTATTCAACCTGCATGTTTGTAATTTAAACAGGAAGAGATAATTACAAAATTCCGGGGGCTTTTAATAGAATGCGTTGCCAAAAATTTTTCTGCTGTTACTTTAAAAAATTAACGGTTAGTCATCCCCCTGGCCCCCTTCTGTTCCCGTTTGCTGCTCATATTGGTAATATTGCCAAAAGGGGGACCAATTAGACTTTTTCTGAAAAGAGCAAAACTTCGTTTCTTGTCATCCCCGACCCGGTTCCGGGATCTGTTGTACTTTCTTTTAGGCATTGGCTATAGACTATAACTTTGGCTGTCTATTACGAGGAAGAGCGTAGCTATGACGAAGTAATCTCCTGTTACAGGCATTGAAAGAAGATCTCCCTGTTGGGCTGCTTTTCTTAAATTTGTGCAACAGATCCTGAATCAGGCCGTCACTTTTGTAAGCGATTTAAAAGACTTGAGCTGGCCTGTTCAGGATGACACCTGATTGGGTTTCGCAGCTCCTTCACCTGCATGTCATCCCGGGCTTGACCCGGGATCTATTGCACCTGCTCTCCAAGGCTATTCAATTGCCCATGGTGGCATTAACTATAATAAAACCTCTCTGAGAGTAATGTAATGGATCTGAGTTTGACACGTAGTTTAGGTTAGTCTTTCCTGTAATTTTATGGGTAGCTCGTTAATATGTTATTCCTCTTCCATCTCTTCTTCCATTGACTCGGCTTGCATGTCGCTGTGGACGATGACTTTCCACTCGTTTCCCATCTTTATCCATGTAGAGGTCGCATAGTAATCATTCGAAAAGGCTTCGTCGGCCCAGCTGCCGGACATCGATACTTTATAGTTGATTACCGCTACATTGTCAGCAGGCGTCAGGACGCTTACCTCCGAGAATGAGTAAGAGTCGATGGCCAGATTACTGCCGACCGTTTCTACTTCTTCGTCGCGATTGCTAATGCCGGATGCATAGACGCCCATAAAATTTTCGCTCAGGCTGTTTTTGAAGGCATTCATATCGCCATTTTTAATAGATTCGTACATGTTCTTTTCTTTCTGGGTGATGGCATTCTTGATATCTGCCATTTGTCCAAATGCGATGGACGTGATCATTAAAAATGCCAGAGTGATCGTTGTCTTTTTCATAGCTTTTTTATTGAATTAATATTGTAGCCTGCGTTATAAGTTACAGGAATGTACTCTCTTTAGATCCCGCAAGCTTCGGTCTTAGATTATGGATAAGATAAAAGCCCCATCCCATCGGTAGGGGGCAGGGGCTCTTATAATTAGTTTACTGCTGGTTGTCTCCCATCGATTCACTGCCCATGGCATTGCTTGTGGTTGCCAGGTAGGAGGTAGAGTTCTCGATAAAGCCCATGTATTTTTGCATGAGTTCCTGGGCCTTTTCGGCGCTGCCTTCCTGTTTCACCAGTGCGGCCCACCATTTTTCGTCATCCGGATGGACCTCCCAATTCATGTCCTCGATGCTGTCCATATTCCAGACAAACATTATATCCCATTCGCCGGTCCGGAATCGCATCATATCCGGGCCCGGTACTTTGGCATCCATACCGGCCTTCATAAAATGCTTATCGATGATCTCCTGGACCTGGTCCATAGTGCCCGGTTTATACTTAACCAGCACGACCTGGTGCCAGCTTTGGTTTTCCATCTTTTTGGCTTTCAGCGTTTCCTGGGCAAAGCTGGAAGCGGAAAAGATTAGCATAATACAGATGCCCACTATTCCTGCTGTTAGTCGTTTTATCATAATTCCCCCTTGTTTTATTTTTTGTATAAATGCATTAAAAATATGCACTTATGTAATATAACAAGTTAATGAATAGTGGTTATAAAACAAGAAAGATATACGACCGTAAAATAGGATTGATAAATTCGCAGGTGAATAGAAATCAGGAGAGCAATTTTTTGAATGCCATCGCCACGCCATTGCTCCAGCCGAATCCATCCTGCAGCGGGTACTCTCCGCCACCGGCTTTCAGGCTCAGGTCGCTGACGTTATACTTTTCCATCATCTTTCCGGTTCGCTCGAAAACGGCTTCATTAAGATTTAGCCACCGGCGGGCGATGGTGTGTGCCAGCTCGGTATGGCCGTAATTAAGCAGTCCCTGCACGGTAATCCATTGCAGCGGTGCCCAGCCGTTGGGAGCGTCCCACTGTTGTCCGGTTTCCGTGAGGGTAGTGACTACACCGCCTTCGCGTAAAAATTTCTTTTCGATGTTTCGGGCTACGGCTTCGGCCTGCTCTTCAGAGGCCAGCTCCAAAAACAGGGGATAGGCACCGGCCAGCGACCAGATGTCGGTTTTTCGGCCGGCAGCATGGTCGTAGTCGAAGTAATACCCCTTGGCTTTATTCCAGAAAAAACGGTCGAATGCCTGTTGGCGCTGTTCGGCGGCTTCCCGGTATCGCCGGGCATCTGCTCCTTGGGTCCACTCGCCCAGCTTTTTCTCAAGGAAATAAAGCAGGGCGTTGAGATCGACCGGCAGGATGTCGGTTGTATGAATGGTGCCCAGGGTACGGCCGTCGCGGAGCCAGCGACTGCTGAAATCCCATCCCGACTCGGCTCCGGCCCGCAGGTCGCGATAAATCCGATGGGCATTTTGGGGATTCAGCTCCCGGGCCAGTTCGGCATCTTCGCGCCAGGATTCTTCACGGGGCAACGGCCGATCATCCCAGTAGCGGTTCATCCGCACGCCTTCCAGGGATACCAGTCGGCGGTAGCTTTCCGAGCCATTGATTTCTTCGATGCCATCCATCCAGAAATCATATTCCTGTTGCAGGGCAGAGACATAGGGCTGAATATCACGCGGCTCTTTCTGCCGGGCGATGATATCCACCAGCAGTACCAGAAAGGGCGGTTGAGAGCGGCTCACGTAGTAATACCGGTTACCGTTGGGTACGTGGCCGGTAAGCTCGATCAGGTGGGTGAAATTCCGGGTGAGGTTTTCAACGGTCTCGAGCCTGTTTGAGGCCGCCAGTCCCTCCGCAGTGAAATAGGTATCCCAATAGTAGATTTCGCGAAAGCGCCCGCCGGGTACGATGTAGGGGTGGGGCAGCGGTATCAGTGTGCTGTACTCGGAGATGCCTTCGTCGGGTTGGCGGCTCAGATAATCCCAGAGCTGATCAATGTGCTCCTCCATGGTGGCTGCCGGCCTTATCTCGCTAGAGGGGCCATCATCGGGCAGGGTGAAGTGCTCTTTCACAAAAGATTTAAGATCGAAGTTGCTGTTGTGGCGCTGGCGTTCGTACTCCACTCGGATCTCTTCAGGCGCCGTTTTGGGAATGGCATCCACAAAGGTCTTGGAGTCGGGGAAAATACCCTGTCGCTGCACGCTCTCAAAAAGCAGCCCGCTTAGCTGTATGTAATCATCAACGCTGTCGGGAGTGATCTGGGCCATAAAAAGTCAATTGTAATTATTCGGTGATGCCTTCGTATTCAAATTTGTCACGCAGTCGCCGATAGGGAAATAGGATCAGCATCAGGATGCCCATTGGGATTAGCGTGAGGTAAAAGGCGGTGATGCCGTCGAGGCGTCCAAAAATAAAGCCGGTGATGATGGAACCGGTGGTGCCGCCGAGCGCCGAGAAAATGACGATCAGACCCGTCATACCGCTCTGTTTGGGCTTGGGCAGCTTGCTGAGTACCGTGGAGCTGAGTGTGGGATACACCGGCGCGATAAACAGCCCGATCATCGGAAAGATAAAGGCGGCCAGGGGCGCGTCCAGCCATCCGTTTACCGAACCGGGTTCCATACCCTTCGTCAGGGGCAGTACCAGCACCACCAGCAGCATGGCTCCGGCCATGGAAGAGACCAGTACCCAGAACCAGTTCACTTTCTTCATGATCGCCCCACTGGCCAGCCGGCCGATGGCGGTGGTGGCGGCAAAAATACTGGTCACCTGCACGCTCATATCGTTGGGCAGATGCAGTATTTTGTTGTTAAAGGTAGGCATCCACGTGCCGATACCCTGTTCAATATAGACATACAGAAACACGCCGCTGATAAAAATAAGTACCAACGGCAGGCGCACCAGGCCCACCATCTCGATAAAGCTTTCTTTGAAGTCCTGGCTTTCCTCCTGCACCTCGCTTTCGTCCAGTTTGGTGAACAACAGCAGCACAAAGGCCGAAGCCGAAATAACAGCGAGTACCCAGTAGGTATCCAGCCAGATAAGCTGATCGGAGCTGTTGGCCATATCAATAAACCAGCCGAACAGCCAGTAGCCGGCCAGCACGCCCAGCATGAACACGCCTTCGAGCATATTCATGAAGCTGCTGTGTTCGTTGGCATCATCGGTCACCAGACCGACCGTGGAATACACCGAAACTTTGATCAATGCGAAGCTCACACCCACGCAGGCAAACAAAATCTTGGTCATCAGAAAGCCGCCGACCAGCCGCATGGCAATGGCACCGATGGTTACGAAGAGCAGTCCGCTGAGCATCGATTTCTTATAGCCGAAGCGGGGAATATAGGAGGCGATGAGAAAGGAGAAGAAAGCAATGGAGAGGTCTTTGTAGCCTTCCAAAACCGAGGCCGCTTCTTTGGTGATGCCGTAGTCGATCTGCACCTGCAGAATCACGATGCCAACGCTGTTCAGCAGTATGGCGAAAACGAGATAGTTTAGAAAAAGCGAGAGCTTTATTTTCCAGTTCTTCATGGCGGTTTATTTTTTGGGATGATTTTTCGGCCGCTTGAACGATATATTGTAGTCTTTATCGACGATGATATCGGCCATTTCAATGTGCTGTTGCAAAACCTCGTGTTCGATTTCCAGAACCTTCTCAACAAATGGGATCATCTGGTCACGGGCTCGCTCCATTCGATCTTCGTAGGTATCCAGGTAATTCCGGAGCATGAAAATTTTGCAGTCAATGTTATCGAGCATGGTCGTGTAGGTACCTTCGGTGATGATCACATCCACCTTCTCCAGCTCAACCACTACCTGGCGGATCTGGTTCTCCCGGTAGTGCACCAGAGGTTTTTTGATACTCTTGGCCCCATTGCGTACGGCGTCAATATGTTTCTGGAGCAGGGCCAGATCTACTTCATTGGGACCTACACGTGAAATATCCTCCAGCCGCTTTTGGTGATTATCTTCCGGTGGCAGTTTAAAATAGTCGTCAATATGAAATACAAAGCAGGAGTAGCCGTGGTCTTCCAGCACTTTCTTGATCGCCAGGCTCAGCGTCGATTTTCCGCAGCCGGATTCCCCGCCAACTGAAAAGGAATAAACGTCCTCACTCTCCGCAATAGCAGCCTGTGTCAGCTCAAAGATCTTCCGGGCCGGGGGCAGGTGGTGGGGTTTTACGCTGATGACATCTCCTATCATGTAATTGTCAGAATTTAATGGGTTTGAGTGTATAGTTTATCGATCGTTGTCCGGTCACCAGTTGTGGCAGTCAGCAGAAAAATCAGTCCCGAAGCGCTGTAGCTCAGCGGCTGTTTGCCTTCCGGCCTAAGGGTATCGGAAGTGATATATTCACTAAACGAAACCGCTTGCGGATCTTCGATCTCCATCCAGGCCTGTAGCAATCGCTTGCTCATGCCGGTCTTGCCGGCGGATTGTAATCCCAGGCCCAGCAGGCCCATCCAGACGGGCCAGATGCCGCCGTTATGAAAGTGATGGGGTAAATTTTTGAAATTATAGCTAAAATTGTTCTTTAGCGCATTCCACATCGGATCTTCGGGACGGATGGCCGGCCAGAATGCCGGCACCAGCACAGCCCCAATCTCTTCAAAGATTGATTCCAGGTATCCGGCAATTAGTTCATTTTGTTCTTCGCTGCTTACATTCAGCAGCAGTGCCAGGGCGTGTCCGGCCGCATCAAAATGTCGGTTATATCCTTTGGGCGTAATGCTACAGGCAAAATGTTGCCATTGCTCCTGCAATGATTCCTCAAAGCAGCGCCGGTGATATACCAGTGGGTCTTCCAGGTGTTGTTGCCGGGGCCAGAAGTTGACGCTTATTTTCTTGCGGATAGCCTGGATCTGGCTGTCCAGCTCTTCGTCCTCATAAAGCTGTTGATATAGCTGCAGTCCCCATAGTCGCAGCAGGTTATCGTAGAGCGTATGACCTTCCACGGGATATTCATCGGCCCAGTTTCCACTAAGCGGGGTATAAAGCAGGTTGCCGGCGTTGAATTCCCATCTATCAAGCACATCAAGCGCGCGGTCGAGGGCCGGCTTCAATTGGTCTTTCAGTTCCTTGTCTCCACTGTTGAGCATATACAATCCGGCACCGACCATGAACCAGGTAGTGGCATCCACGCGCCCGGCCAGGCTGCCGTAACTGATATCCGCTTCTCCGTTTTTACCGGGCAGTACATTGGAGGGAATCATACCATGTTCATGCTGGTATTCGGCCAGCGTGAGCAGTGATCTTTTCCAATGCTCCATCAACAGTTCATCCCCGGCCAACAATCCGGCCAGCCCCGCCACCATGGAGTCCCGGGCCCACAGGCGCCGGTAGTTATCCTGCGCTTCGGGACTGGCCAGGATGCCATAGCTGCAGCATGCTTCGCGCAGCAAATCAATAGCCTGCGAATGTAACGATTGTGGATCCATTATCGGTTAAAAGATCAAGAGAATCACGATCACAATGCCAATTAAACCAAGCCCCTGAATGCGGTAATTTTTGTACCAGGGATGCTCATGCAATTCCTGGGTTTCTCTGTGAAATGAAGCCAAAGTCCAAACCGTGTTTTCGGTGACTGCAACCGGCGGGGGTGCGGTAGCAAGACTTCCCACAGCAATGGCCGCACAGGAGATCACAAAATGGATGCCTGTTACATATAAAAAGTGCGGCATCCAGATAGCCCCATTAAAAATAATAACGAAAATTGATACGAGGGTCCCAACTACAATTCCGGCCATGGCGCCCGTTGAGTTGGCACGTTTCCAGAGCAGTCCCATAGCAAAGAGAGCAACTACCGGTGGAGCAAACCAGGAAAGGGCCTGTTGCAGGTAATCCCAAAGCTTCTCAAAATGCTGGATTTGCGGGGCCCAGGCGACAGCGATCACCATCACAATAAAGGTGATCCAGCGGCCGATCCCCATCAGTTCTTCCTGGTTCTTTTCGGGATGCAGTTTTTGGTAAAAGTCCATGGTTACCAGTGTGGAAACGGAATTCAGTCCCGAGTCGATACTCGACATCAGGGCGGCGATTAGGCCGGCCAGCACAATTCCAAGGATACCGGTGGGCAACAGATCGAACATCATAGTCGGATAGACGACGTCCACATTTTGGATCTCCGGATAAAGGACGCGGGCAAAGGCACCGGGCATAATCATAATGAAGAGGATAGAGAGCTTGAGCAGTCCGGCAAACATGGATCCCCACTGTCCTTCGATGGTGCTTCGAGAGGCCAGGGTACGCTGGGTGATATATTGGTTGGTGCCCCAAAAGTAAAAGCCCAGCAAAAACACTCCGGTGATAAGACCCGGCCAGGGTAGTTCTTTGTCGGTAATGGGTTTAATAATGTTAAAGTGCGAAGGATCCGTGATCTGGCGTACAGCTTCCATACCGCCGGAGGCGTCCCACGCAAAATAGGTGATCAGACAGGAGCCGAGAATCAGGATGACCGCCTGTACGGCATCTGTGATTACCACGGCCGTAAGCCCCCCGGATATGGTATAAATACCGGCTACAATAGCCAACACGGTAATAATTTCCCAGAGCGCAAATTGGGGGAAAATAAGCTGGATGACAATGCCTCCGGCATAAAGGGTTGCGGAAATATCAACCAGCACGTTCAGGATGATGGCGATGCCCGAGGCATACAGCCGGGCCCGGGAGTCATAACGTCGTTCGAGGTATTCCGGGACCGTAAAGATGCGATTCCGCAGGTAAAAGGGCAGGAAAAAGATGGCAAAGATAATCAGTACTACAATTGCCATCCATTCGTAACTGAAGACCGAAAAACCGGCGCCATCCGCATAGCCCGAACCGGTGAGTCCGATCAAACTGTTGCTGGACATATTGGATGCGAAAAGCGAAAAGCCGATGAGCGGCCAGGTCAAATTACGTCCGGCCAGGAAATAATCTTCCGAGCCTTCGTGTTTTTTACCGATATAAAGACCGAGAATGAGAACCCCAAGGATATAGCCGATTACAATACTGATATCGATGAGATTCAGATCAAAATCTTGCATAGTGTTCCCCTTTCCCCTTAGGTTAATAACCGTATGTACAGTTTTGCTATCGAAAGCAAACTATAATTAATGAATAACCAGCAGATTTAAAAAAGGGAAATGCAAGATCTGCAAGATTTCTGCAATTTATTTGCCTGTATTCCCAATTTACTGGTCAGGTCGGGATGCCAAATATGGACTTCATCCAATCAGTAAACCGGTAACAGCGAATTACTTTTTTATGGTTAACTGCTGGAAGTCGGGGCTGATAGTCAGTGTGTAGATCGTACCGCCCGGACTGTCTTCGGTAGTAAAGTTGGCTGCCGATCCGTCAACCCGTATTTCGGAAGGAGTAAAATTCATCCCGATAATCTTCATCCTGATTTCCTGGTAGGCCGGGGTAAAGGGACCTTCCCGATCAGCGCTGAGAATAATATGTTCATCACTTTTGGGAGTCAGGGTATAGGTGGTCAACCGGTAATCGCCCTCCTTGTAGGCATATCCCTCCTCGGCATCTTCATACAGCGTGGATTGGTTTTCTTCGGGGCCCACATAAACCTGCAGTTCCAGGTAGTCCGGATTACGCTCCCGGGTATATTGCATCACCTCGCGCAGCGGCAGTACGGTGCCTTCCCGAATGAAAAATGGAATTTTGGAAAGGGGAGCATCGATCGCCTGGCTGCTCTTCCCGTCGTATTGTTTCTTGGTGCGAAAATCATACCAGCGGCCTTTGGGGAAGTAAGTTTTGACCGTGCGTTTATTCTTTTTGAGGACGGGGGAAACCAGGATCTGCCCTCCAAAGATAAACTCATCCTCTTCTTTGATGGCCTTCGGATCTTGCTGATCGTAATAGCCCAGCGGCTGCAGGATTGGCGTACCATCCTGCTGGTACCGGCGGAAAGCGGTGTACAGATAGGGCAAGAGCCGGTAGCGGAGCTCAATGATGGATCGATTAATCTCGGTAAACTTGTCACCGAAGGTCCAGGGCTCCTGATCTTTTTCGTTTTTCATTTTCTGCAGGGCCACTTCCTCTTTCTGCACGGCTGCGGCCCCGTCCACATTATATCCCATGCTGTGATTCCGGAACAGCGGGTGGAATATGCCAAGCTGCAGCCATCGGCTAAAGAGTTCGCCGCTAGGGTTTTCTACAAAGCCCCCGATATCGGATCCCACAAATGAGTATCCGGACACGCTTAGGCGCTGACACTGCTGGTTGGCCAGACGAAGGTGCTCCCAGTTGGCAATATTGTCACCGGTCCAGAGGGCTGCATACCGCTGACCGCCGGCGTAGTTGGCACGTGTAAGTAAAAACGGACGTTTGCCTTTGTTATATTTTTTGATGCCTTCCAGCGAAGCCCGGGCCATCTGCATGCCATACACGTTGTGCACTTTCTTGTGGCTGGCTCGCAGGCCTTCGTAATAATGCCGCACATCCTCGGGAATGGTTTTGCTTTCCACTTCAAACATGGCCGGCTCGTTCATATCGTTCCACACTCCGCTGACCCCGGTTTCTTCCATCAGCGGCCGGTAGAGTTCTGCCCACCAGTCGCGTACTTTGGGATTGGTATAATCGGGGAAGGCGACTTTGGGCGGCCATACCGGTCCGGTCATCAGCTCGCCGTCGGGTCGTCTGCAAAATACATCCTGATCCACTCCGGATTTGTACACTCCATACTGCTGGTCTACCTTGATACCGGGATCGATCATCACAATAGTCTCAAATCCCTGTTCTTTAAGGTCGGCAATCATTTTTTGGGGCTGCGGAAAGTAGTCGGAGTCCCAGGTGAAACATCGGTACTCGTCCATGTAGTCGATATCCAGGTAAATCGCATCGCAGGGAATTTCCTTTTCGCGAAAGGTATCGGCTAGGTCCCTTACCTGGGCTTCCGGGTAATAGCTCCACTTGCACTGGTGGTAACCAAAGGCCCAGAGCGGTGGCATCTCGGGAGTACCGGTGAGTTTGGTATATCGCTCGGTGACGGTAGACAACTCCGGACCGTAAATAAAGTAATAGTTCATTTTGCCGCCGTTGGCGGAAAAACTGCTGGTGTTATTCCCCTTGGAGTCGAAATCAAAAAACGATCGGTAGGTATTATCCATAAAAATACCGTAGGCACGTCCCTCAAGCAGCGCAGCATAAAAGGGGATGGTGCGATACAGCGGGTCATTCCAGTCGTCGAACTCGTAGGCGTAGGAATCGGTATTCCAGTTTTCAAACTTATTCCCGCGCAGTCCTTCTTCGGTAATCTTGTCTCCCATTCCATAGAAGGTTTGTTCCGGCGGGGCCTCTTTCTCAATACGGATTTCGGTGATGCCCTTCATCAGGGTATCGCGACGATAAAAGGATTTGTGGTCTTTGCACAGAACATTGCCGTCAGAGTCATAGAAATCTACCTTAAGGTCTTTCTTGGCAACCCGGCACAGCAACGAGGAGGTGGTTATTTCAAAGTACTTTTTCTTTACATCCAGATCGAAGTCGGCTTCTTCCGGGTTAAAACCGGGATCCAACGCATAAGAGAATTCATCCGGATTGCTTTCCTCCAGCAGATATTCAAGTTGAATAATATTCGGAGTATGAATCGTCAGGCGCAGCTCGATATTATTTTCGGTATGAAAATGAATCTGTCGTCCTGCAATTTCATAGGAGATGACTTTCTTAGGGCGACGCTTGTGGATGACATCTGGTTTCCGGTCTGCACCTTCGGTGAGGTCCTTCTTTACTTCGCTTTCGGCCATGTAGTTTTTGCTGAATTATTAAGAACCTCGAAAATATAAAAAAGCTGCCTTTTTGCAACGTTTTCGGATGTTACAAAACGGATAAAACCTGATGCCGGCGGCTCCGTAAAGCCATGGGAATGGTTTATCCATCTATGTTATTCGGGCGTAAGGAGATAGCCCCGTGCCTGTGCCCGGTAATTTTTAACCTGTTCCTTTTTCCAGGCTTCGTCGCGACCAAGTTCATCAGCCATAAGGTCGGCCACGTCTTCGGCCATTGCTATGCTTGCTCGTGCGTCCAGCAGCAGTGAACGCGTGCGTCGAGCCAGTACATCCTCGACGGTTCGAGCCATTTCGCTCCGGGCAGCCCACACGACTTCAGCAGGTGTGTAGGGTAGGTTCGAATGCATCGGCTCGTCCCATCCGTCCTTTTCCTGGGCAATTTTTTTCAGTGAGAGGGCATCGGAACCGTACAGTTCATAGGGTTCGGCAGCGTCGCTGTTTTTAAGCCAGCCGTGCAGCCTCAGGTTTTCGGTAATAGATTCACGCTCGTCAAGGCCGGCAACTACGGCGGCCTCATCCACGGTATCCTCGGCCATCTTGCGGTAGGTGGTCCATTTGCCTCCCGTGATGGTTACCAGTCCCGAGGGGTCGATGATCAGGGTATGATCCCGGGATATCGAAGACGTATTGCTGTTGCCACCACGGGATACCAGCGGACGAATACCGGCAAAGACGCTAAGCACGTCTTTGGCCTCGGGATCTTTGGTAAGGTACCGGGCGGCGTGGGTGAGCAAAAAGTTAATTTCTTCATCTTTGGCCCGCGGTTCAAGCGAAGCTTTTTCCAGGGGCGTGTCGGTAGTGCCTACGATGATGCGATCGTGCCAGGGCACCGCAAACAGAACGCGGCCGTCATCGGTTTTGGGAACCATGATAGCGCTTTCGCCGGGCTGGAAGGATTTGTCGAGAACAATATGTACGCCCTGACTCGGCTGAATAATATCCTGAGTGTCCGGATCATCCATCTTGCGTATGCTATCGGTAAAGATGCCGGTGGCATTCACGACCACGCGTCCTTGTATCTCTATCTCCTCTTCGCCTTCCCGGTCTGTTACTTTCACTCCGGAAACCAGGCCGTTGGCTTTGAGCAGTCCGGTGACCTCCATGTAGTTGAGAGCCACTCCATCATGGTCATAGATTGTTTGGAGCAGGTTTATGGCCAGCCGGGAATCATCAAATTGGGCATCATGGTAGATAACGCCGCCGTTCAGGTCTTCCGGTTCGAGCGTAGGGATATAGTTGAGCGTTTCTTCTTTGGAAAGATTTTTGGAGGGACCCAGCCCCAGGTCTCCGGCCAGCTTGTCGTAAATCTTGAGACCGATGCCATAAAAGGGACCTTCCCACCAGTCATAATTGGGTACAATAAACGAGAGATTCTTAACCAGGTGCGGGGCATTCTGGCGCAGGAGCCCGCGCTCGCGCAGGGCTTCCAGTACCAGCGAGATGTTGCCCTGACGCAGGTAACGCACGCCGCCGTGGACGAGTTTTGTACTGCGGCTGGAAGTGCCTTTGGCAAAGTCGTGCTGTTCCAGAAGCAGGGTCTTGTATCCCCGGGAGGCCGCTTCCACGGCGGTTCCCAGCCCGGTCGCGCCTCCTCCAATAATGATAAAATCCCAGATTTCCGGATCGTCTTTTATCTTCTGTAGCTCTTCGTCGCGATTCATAGAATCCCTCGTTTATTTGCTATTATTTTGGTTCCAACCTTTTGAACGTTTAACGGCTTCCTGCCAGCCGGCGTAATGCTGTTGTACCTGCTCGTGATCCATCTTTGGTTCATAGGTACGATCAATGGACCACTGTCGGGCGATCTCATCAGTACTTTCCCAGAAGCCAACAGCGAGTCCCGCAAGATAAGCTGCGCCCAGGGCGGTGGTTTCTGTTATGCGTGGACGAACCACCGGCACGCCCAGTATATCAGCTTGAAATTGCATTAGCAGAGAGTTAACTGAAGCACCTCCATCCACGCGAAGCTCCTGCAGCTCAATACCCGAGTCGGAGGTCATGGCTTTAAGCAGGTCGGCCGACTGAAAAGCGATTCCTTCCAGGGCGGCGCGCGCAATATGGGCAGTGGTAGTGCCCCGGGTGATACCGGTAATCGTTCCCCGTGCATGCGGATCCCAGTGGGGAGCCCCGAGTCCGGCGAAGGCCGGTACCAGGTAAATGCCGTCTGAACTGTTTACCTGAGCCGCCAGTTTTTCCACTTCCTCAGAATTGTCGATGACATTTAATCCGTCACGCAGCCATTGTACTACTGCTCCGCCGATAAAAACGCTTCCTTCCAGTGCATATTCGGTTTGCCCGTTGCGTTGCCAGGCGATGGTCGTTAATAATTTGTTTTCTGAATGGATGGGTTTTGTACCGGTGTTCATCAGCATAAAACAGCCAGTACCATAGGTATTTTTGGCCATGCCCTTGGTGGTGCACACCTGTCCAAACAGAGCGGCCTGTTGGTCGCCGGCTATACCCGCTATGGGAAGATCCGCAGCAAAAATTTGCCCGGCGGTGTAGCCGTAAATTTCGCTACATGACTTCACTTCCGGAAGCATCGCGGCAGGAATGTCCAGAATGTCGAGCAGTTCCCGGTCCCATTCGTTTTTGTGGATATTATATAGCAGGGTTCGGCTGGCATTGGTCACGTCGGTAACATGCACTTTGCCCTGTGTCATCTTCCATATTAGCCAGCTGTCTATGGTTCCAAAGAGCAGTTCGCCGTTTTCAGCTCGCTTTCGGACGCCATCAATATTATCCAGAATCCATCTTATTTTGGTGCCGGAGAAATAAGGATCCAGCAGCAGGCCCGTTTTTTGTTGGAAGGTCGGCTCCAAACCATCTTCCTTAAGTTGATCGGTAAGAGAGGCCGTTCGGCGATCCTGCCAAACGATAGCATTATAAACGGGTTGTCCGGTTTTTTTATCCCAGACTACCGTGGTCTCGCGCTGATTGGTAATTCCGATGGCGGCAATATCCTTGGCGGTGATGCCGGCGCGACTGACGGCTTCGGCGGCTACACCTGTCTGCGAAGACCATATATCATTGGGATCGTGTTCCACCCAGCCCGGTTCAGGAAAAATTTGACGAAATTCTTTCTGGGCACTGGCAACGATAGTACCCTGTTTGTCGAATAAAATGGCTCGTGAACTGGTTGTCCCCTGGTCAAAAGCTAAAATGTACGGCATAATGGTGAGGTAGGTTACGGTCGTTGAATAAGCAAGTAACTAAGATTGCCTATTAAAAGAAAGCGGAACCCTCGGTTTTGTCCTTTAGGTGTCCAGAATCAGATCAGAATAGGATTCGGCCACCAGCTGATCTTCCTGAATGCCAAATAGTTCCATGTAATACTCGCACTGTTGCCGAAGCTTTTCGGATCCGATGGATCCCTCTTTGTCAATGGCCTCGATTTCTATAAAACTGCCCAGCTTTTCTACCTCATCAAGGTGAAATTTCACGTTGTCGATGAAATAGATCTCCCGCTTCTTGTCTACCACTACTTTGGTGCCCAGGGCGTGATCCAGCAACTCATGCAATGCTTCGGGATGTTCGGCCGGCACCAGGTTGATGTCTGATGCTTTGGGCTCTTTGGAGTCGGAACGCCGATAATAGATAAGATTTTGTTCGATACTGCCCTGACGCAGCTTCAGGCGTCCGCCGGACACATTGAAATAGGTGTCGATTTGATGATCTTTGCCCTTAAAATCAGCATTCTTTTCCTTCAAAATCGAGCGAATATGATCGGGGTCGCTGCACCGGGCTTTGATTTCAATGTTTAATATGCTCATGCCGAAAGTTTTATAAAATGATTGCTGTTTTTGAAATCCGGAAGTTATTAAAGCAAAAAGATTTAAGCGATGGGAGAAACCTGATCGTCTTCTTTGTCCACTCCGGCCCAGTCCAGGTACAGATCACGAACTTCGCTTATTTGTTCTTCCAAATTTTCCAGGGTCCAATCCGAAAGATCGATCGCCTCGTGAATATGGGCGGTCAACTGACCCGATTTGGTAATCAGGGTGCCGCCTTTGCTGAGCTCCCTGTTGCCTTCAAAATAAATGGGCACGATCGGATAATCGAGATCCATTGCCATGCGAAAGGGGCCCTTCTTGAACGGACCGATGATGCCAGGATGTTTGCGTGAACCTTCGGGAGCCATCATGATAGAAAGCTGCTGGCGTTTGACCCGCTTGTAGGTTTTTTGCAGGGTGGCAATGGCTTTGTCGGACTTCTCTCGTTTGATAAAAATTTGTCCCGTAAGCCGACCCAACAGCAAAAAAATCGGATTATACTGAAACTCCCATTTAGCCACGAAGCGTATTTTGGGAAGTCCGAGGGCCAGCAGCGTGAGCACATCCAGCGTGGAGCTGTGGTTGATAATGAATACCGCCGGGCTCGTAATTTTGTCGGTGTGTTTTTGCACGTCGAAGCTAATGTCGCTGATGCGGAACACGGGCGCTACCATTAGCGGGGCGATGCGTTCCACCACAAAATTGGAAGCCTTGCCAAAGGTTACCAGCAACAGCAGCAGTATTACCGGGGTGGCCAGTACAAAGATCAGGAAGAATACAGCAATGGCAAGAATGCTGCGGATATATTCTCCTAAGCCGAATTCGTTGCTACCCATACCTTACTTTGTTCTGATTTTGTGGCGTTTAATATAGCAAAAACTTGCCGGAAGCCGCCATTTGATTAGAAGCCGTCTTTTCAACAGCTTAGAACAACTCTTAAATCTAAGCAAATTTGTATGGATACTATGGAGCGCTCCTCCTCAATTGGCACACAACTATCAAAGGGTAACTGGATCAATCTGGGCATTACTCTCATTGTATTGGTGCTGGGGCTCACTTTTGCCGGTGATCTTCCCAAGTATGGAGATCACTACGGCTGGTGGTCGATCATTCCGCCGGTGGTTGCTATCGGCCTGGCTTTCTGGACCAAGGAGGTGATCAGTTCGCTCTTTGTGGGTATTGTGCTCGGCGGATTTATATCGGGCAACATCAATGTGGTGGATGCTTACCTAATTCCTTCAATAGGCACAGAGGATTTTGCCCTTATTCTGCTGGTGTATTTATGGTCTTTAGGCGGATTGATCGGCATCTGGACCCGAACCGGGGGTGCTCAGCGTTTTGCTTCATGGGCCAGCAAAAAGATTGTTCGCGGGCGCAAGAGTGCTAAGTTTTTTACCTGGATGATGGGGCTCGTATTTCACCAGGGAGGTACCATCAGTACCGTGTTGACGGGCGCTACGGTTCGACCTATTTCCGATGAGCACGAGGTGTCTCACGAAGAGCTTTCGTATATGGTGGACTCTACCGCTTCTCCGGCCGCAACCATCATCCCGTTTAATGTTTGGCCGATCTACATTGCAGGATTGATTGTCGGAACCATTCCACTGTTCGAGACCAGCCAGGATGGAGTGGCCTTTTTCCTGAAGGCGCTTCCTTTTAATTTTTACGGAATTATCGCATTGCTGCTCACTCTGTTTTTTGCGCTGGAAATGCTGCCTTGGGTCCCCGGCAAGAAGATGCGTGAGGCCATCAAGCGGGCACGAACCACCGGTAAGCTGGATCGCGATGATGCCGACCCGATGTCATCGTCGGAACTTACCGAGATGAAGGTTCCGGAAAGCTACAACTCGGGACTGGTTGATTTCTTTGGTCCAATCGGTACGCTCTTGGGCGTGGCCATTATTCCATATGCCTATACGGCCTATATTATGGGCAATACCGAAGATCCTACGCTGCTGATTGCGGAAGCTTTTGTGCTGGCCGTGCTTACCGGCATGTTTATCGCCCTGGCCAAAGGGATGGATCTGCAGACCGTGATGGAAGGTTTTGTGGACGGCTGCAAGGGGGTGACAATTGGTGCGATTATTCTGGCCCTGGCTGTAACTCTAAAAAGTGTTGCCGAGTCGGTGGGTACCGCTGATTTTGTCGTTGAGCTGGTCGGCAACTCGCTACCGGCCATTTTTCTGCCGGCTATATTGATGGGATTATGTATGATCATCGCATTTGCCGCCGGTACTTCTTGGGGGACCTACGCCGTGGTATTTCCGGTAGCCATGCCGTTGGCGTGGGCCGTAATGCCGGACGAGTTTTTTGTAACGCTCTGTTTCGGGGCGGTAGTTGGAGGCAGTGTGTTTGGGGACCAGTGTTCTCCCATATCCGATACTACCATTCTCTCTTCCCTATCGACCGGTTGTGATCTGATGGATCACGTATATACGCAGATTCCGCTGGCGCTTACGGCTGCGGGACTGGGAGCGATATGTTACACCTTGCTGGTACTTTTTGCCGTATAGAATAGCTACAGGTAGCCGCTATTCAGGATAGGCAAACTTAAAGTACAGGATCGTCATAGCCAGCGAAAAGGTGATAGTGTTGGCTACGATGATAGGGATATCTCCAATGATAAAGCCATAAATCAACCAAAGGAGTACGCCGGTACAGAAAATGGAATACATTCCAAGCGACAGATCTTTAGCTGATTTTGATTTCCAGGTTTTTATGACTTGTGGAACAAATGCGATAGTAGTGAGCGCGCCTGCCACCAACCCTAAAATGATTACTGGAGACATATCGGCCTTAGGCTTTCAATTCTGAAGTACAATGCGGGCAACGTGTGGCCTCTACCGGGATATCAGAAAAACAGAAACTGCATTTTTTTATGGAGGGAGTTACCGGCTCGGGCTTTTCCTGCGGACGCTTCAGTTTGTTGATATACCGAATCAATATAAAAACGGCGAACGATACAATGAGGAAACTGAGCAGTGTATTGATGAATACTCCATAGTTGAGCGTTACCGCTCCTGCTTGCTGGGCCGCTGACATGGTAGCGTAGGGCGGCGGGATGGTGCCTTCTTTGAGCACGACAAAAAAGTTTGAGAAGTCGACGCCTCCCATCAACAGTCCCAGCGGTGGCATCAAGAGATCTTTTACGAGCGATTGTACAACGCCCGTGAAAGCAGCGCCGATGATAATACCCACCGCCATATCCACCACATTCCCTTTTATGGCAAACTCTTTAAACTCTTTCAGCATAGTCGTTCGCTAATTGTGATAAATGTAAGTAAAATAGATAGATAAGATTACAAAATTATGCCATAAAAACGCAGCTATTTTTCCAGTACCCGTAATATGGTGAGCAGACAAATGCCGTTTTAGGTAAGAATTAATCAGATAGCAGAAGACCTACCGGTCTAAGCCTGGGGAATAATCGCGGAGATGTGGTCGATATTCAGAAAAATCTCTTCGATCTCATTTCCATCCTGATCCTTGACCTCCACTTTGTCAAGTACTTCGTTCATCTCAATAGAGGCCGCTTCGATTGTGACGGTGTGACCGTTTTCGAAGATGATATTGTAAGTGTTCATTGCAAATGCTCCAAACTTTAGTTCGGATTAAATGCCGCTATTCTTCCTCTGATTCGGAAGAGACCGTTGAACCTTGTTCGTCTTCGGTTTCATCGGCCATCTCTTCATTGCCCTTGCCGTTGAGCCATTCCATGACTTTCTTGCCCGGCACTTCTTCATGCTCAAGCAGTTCATCAGCCAGTTTATCAAGCACGTCCCGGTGTTTTTTAATCGTGGATAGAGCACGCTCAAACGATTCCTTGAGGATGCGCTGAACTTCCTGATCGATTTCGCGAGCTGTGCTGTCGCTGTATTCGCGTTGGCTGCCCATCTGTTCGCCGAGGAACACCTGTTCGCGCTGTCCGCCGAATGCAATATTGTTGAACTTTTCGCTCATACCCCAATCCAGCACCATCTTACGGGCCAGTTTGGTGATCTGCTTGAGATCGTTTTCGGCTCCGCTGGTAGCGGTGTCAAAAATCAGGTTTTCGGCTGCCCGCCCGCCCATCATTACGGCCATGCGATCGAGCATATATTTCTTTTCATAAAGCAGTTTCTCTTTTTCGGGTAGCTGCATGGTTACACCCATGGCCTTGCCGCGCGGAATCACGGTCACTTTATGGATGGGATCTGCGTTTGGCAGTGCTGCTGCCACGATAGCGTGACCTGCTTCGTGGTAGGCCAGTAATTTTTTCTCCTTATCGCTGAGTCGGATTCCTTCGCGCTTGAGTCCCATCATGACTTTGTCACGTGCCTGATCGATATCCTGTTGTTCTATGGCTTTGCGATCGTAACGGGCTGCGATCAATGCCGCTTCATTGAGCAGGTTCTTAAGGTCGGCACCGCTGAAGCCGGGAGTGGATCGGGCGATCTCTTCGAGATTTACTTCGTCGGAAAGCTTCTTGTTTTTTGCGTGGATCTCGAGGATCTGCTCGCGGTGTTCCTGGGTAGGAAGGTGCACCGTGATTTGTCGGTCAAAACGGCCGGGCCGGAGCAATGCTTTATCCAAAATATCCGGACGGTTGGTAGCACCCATAACAACCACGCCTTCGTTGGGCTCAAATCCGTCAAGCTCGGAGAGCAGTTGGTTCAGGGTTTGTTCGCGTTCGTCGTGTCCGCCTCCAAGTCCTGCGCCGCGTTTACGACCAATAGAATCAATTTCGTCGATAAAGATAATAGCCGGTGCTTTTTCCTTGGCTTTTTCAAACATGTCGCGCACTCGCTTGGCACCCACACCTACAAACATTTCCATAAAGTCGGAGCCGGTTATGGTAAAGTAGGGCACGCCTGCTTCGCCGGCTACCGCACGGGCCAGCAGGGTTTTACCGGTACCCGGAGGGCCCACCATCAGCAAGCCCCTGGGGATCTCGCCGCCGAGGGAATCGAACTTGCCGGGATTTTTCAAGAAGCTGATGATCTCCTGCAGCTCGGTTTTGGCTCCTTCAAGGCCGGCTACATCATCAAAGGTAGTATCAACTTTCTCGGCGTCCTGCAGTTTAGCCTTACTTTCGCCGATCTTAAACATATTTTGCCCCTGCATACGCATCTGTCGGAAAAACTGTACGCCGATCATAATCAGAAAGATAAGGGGTAGTCCCCAAAGCAGTACCGTCCACCAGTCGAAGTTACTCTTGGGCAGCGTTTGTACCTGCACGTTATGCTCCTCGAGCATACCCATTAGCTTGTCGTCGCCGAAGGAGGGCAGGTAGGTTGTGAATCGGCTATATTGGGTGGTGTCGTTCTCGGAAGCTTTAAGGGGAATCTCCTTTTTTAGCTGCCCTTTAATATTGTCCCCGCGGATGGTCACCTTTTGGACATTATCATTCTTTATTTGTTCGCGAAAGGTGCTGTAGTCGATGGAGGGTGGTCCGCCGAAAAAGCCTCCGCCCTGGGAACTGAACAGCCAAAAACCGAGTAGAGCCGCTAAAATAATCCAGTAAAAAGTATACTGGTGTTTGCCGCCCGGCCCTTTCATGCCTTGCTTGTTGTCTTTAGAATTTTTTTTGTTTCTTTGGTGCTTATTCTGCTCGGCCATAAATATATGGTGAATACGTCAACTGACGTTGGGTTAAAATTGTACCCTCTTCAACGAAAGTTAACAGGGTTGTAATTCCATCTATTCTGTGTGAATAATACAAAAAAAGCCTCTGAGGCTATCAACCAGCAGAGGCTTAAGAGAGAGATTCATTCATATCGTTGTGAGTCGGGAGGGGGTCGAACCCTCGACCCACGCCTTAAAAGGGCGTTGCTCTACCATCTGAGCTACCGACTCTCCTGTCAAAAACGGAGTCAAAATATACGGGTTTCTACCAACTAATTTCAAACAAAAATCTCCAAAAATTTTATTTGACTCTAAATGTAAGGAATCCCTGTCTTTCATTCGCCGATTTGTCCAAAAAATTGATACTTTGTGTTCGATTTATTGATGACAAAACCCGATCGGATTGCTACATACTATTACGAAAGACGACCGAATTCATTCTATTAAAATTCCCACTCCATTTGCCGTGGGTGATGTTTTTAGCTATCTCATTACCGATGAAAAAGTAGTGCTGGTAGATTGCGGGCAATATGACGATCAGGCCTTTTCGGTTATTGATCATGCACTCGATGAACGTGGGATGGAGTACAGTGATATTGATGAAATCTGGCTGACACACGGTCATCCCGACCACTACGGACAGGCCGCCCGGCTGGCCGATCGTTCGAATGCGCGTTTGTTTGGACATCCCAAAGAACGTGCTAATTTTGCCAGTAATAACAACGGTGAGCTCTTTGAAGCATTCTTTGCCCGCCATGGTATTCCTGATGATTATACGCAGCAGATGGTGGATCAGCTTGATTGGCTGCAACAGTTTCAGCTGGCCATTGAACCGGAGTGGGTAAAGGAGGGAGATCGGCTGACCTCCGGAAACATGACTGCTGAAGTGCATGTTACCCCCGGTCACGCTCCCGGACATGTGGCTTTTAAGACCGATCGAGGAATTATTTTTGGCGGTGATCTGCTACTGGAACACATCAGCACCAACGCCCTGATTAATTTTGATCCTGATACCGGTGAGCGAAACAAAAGCCTGTTGCAGTATCGCCGGTCGCTGCAGTGGATTCGCGGAGAAGAGGCAACCGTACTGCCTGGTCACGGCAAAATTATCAAAGATAACGCGGGCGTTGCCGACCATCACCTGCAGGAGCATGAAAAACGATATCGTAAAATTCGTCAGATGATTAGTGCTCAGCCGATGGGTTTGCTTGAACTGGCCTACCAGATGTTCCCGGATGCCATTAAGCAGGGGGCCGTGTTTTTGGTGCTCTCCGAAGTACTGGGATACCTTGATTGGGGCATTGAGGAAGGTATTATTCATCTTAACGAAAAAAACATGCAGTATCACGCTCTTACCGACTAAAGGATTATGAATTACGAATTAAAAATGAAAAATTAGTTCTTGTTTGATTTTATTAACGAGAAAATAAATCCTGCTAACTGCTAACTGCTAACTGCTAACTGCTAACTGCTAACTGCTAACTGCTAACTGCTAACTGCTAACTGCTAACTGCTAACTGCTAACTGCTAACTGCTAACTGCTAACCCAACTACGCTAAAGCTTCATAGGGCACGCTGATTATTGCCTGTTCTCTGAAGCCTTGCCCGTAGGAGAACTAACTGCTATGTCTACAATTTTTACCAAGATTATCGAGGGCGACATTCCGTGCCACAAGGTGGCCGAAACGGAGGATCATATAGCTTTTCTGGATATCAATCCTATTGCCGAGGGGCACACGCTGGTGGTGCCAAAACAGGAGATCGATTATTTCTTTGATTTGCCTGATGAACTGATGCAGAGTACTATGAACTTTTCACGAACGATAGCCAAGGCGATTGATGAGGCGCTGAACCCGCTGCGTACCGGAGTGATTGTGCAGGGACTCGAAGTGCCGCACGCCCATGTGCACCTGGTTCCGCTGTATAAAACGCACCAGGTGATGGCACTGGGGCATAACGTCTCGGTAAGTGATGAGCGCATGAAAGAACTGGCAAAAAAAATCGGATCTCACATAAACGGTTAACGAATGAAATTATCAGTTTTAAACGGGCCCAATCTCAATATGCTGGGCCGTCGCGATCCCGAACAGTATGGAAGTGATACGCTCGAAGACATTGAAAAGCTCCTGATCGAGGCCTTCCCCAACCACGACATAGCGTTTTTTCAGAGCAATTTGGAGGGGGAGCTGGTAGAGGCCATACAGTCGTTGGTCGACAGCGACGTAGATGGAGTGATTGTGAACTTTGGCGGCTATTCCCATACTTCAGTCGCTATCCGGGATGCCTTGGATCTCATCGATATTCCCATCGTAGAGGTACACCTCTCTAATATCCATGCCCGCGAGGATTTTCGTGAAAAAACGCTAACGGGTGCCATTGCCGATGGCATTATTACGGGATTTGGGAAACAAAGTTACGTACTGGGAGTACATGCCATGGAGCGGTTGGTCAGTTAAATTGCTGACGCCCAATATTTTAAGTTGATCTCTATGGATCACAAGCCTGTCATCACCGGCTCGAATCAGGAGTAATTTTACCATAAAACTAATATATCCCTTTGAAGAAACTTAAGGAACTGCTTTCGGATACCCTGGTGTACGGCATAAGCAGCGTGCTGGCGCGGTTCATCAACTATCTGCTGGTCCCTTTCTATACCGATGTGTTTAAACCCAGTCAGTACGGTGTGGTGGGTCTGGTATATTCCGGGATCATGTTTCTGAATGTGGTTTTTACTTTCGGCATGGAATCGGCTTACCTCCGTTATGCCAAAGATCGGGATAAGGCCCGTGATGTGTTTAAAACCATACAGGCAGGTCTGCTGGTTGCTGCCACCATACTTGCGGTACTGCTGTGGATGTTCGCCCCGGTGTTGATGCCACTTATGAGTCTGGGGCCTGAAACGCGTAGCTTCTACCTGCTGATGATCGGTATCCTCTGGTTTGATACGCTGTCTATTGTGCCTTTCGCCGAACTCCGGCTGGTTCGCCGATCGATACTGTTTGCCATTCTTCGAACCGGGAACGTGTTGCTCAACATCGGCCTGAACTTTTATCTCATACTCGGCCAGGGTTGGGGCATTGAAGCGGTATTTGTGGCTAACCTTGTGGCATCGGGCGTCACTACGCTTATTTTATGGATTATTACGGCTGACATGCTCAAGGGTTCCGTCAGCCGTCCGGTGCTCACGCAGGCACTGGAATTTGGACTCCCTTTTGTGCCGGCAGGGCTCGGTTATGCGATCAATGAAAGCCTGGATCGATTTCTGCTGAATAATTATCTGTCGGCTGATACTATTCACTGGCTTTATGGAGCCGATTTTACCCATGAGTCGGTGGTGGGTATCTATAACGCCTGTTACAAGCTCGGGGTTTTTATGCTGCTGCTGGTGCAGATGTTTCGTATGGCGTGGCAGCCCTTTTTTCTACGCCATGCCGATGATCCCGAAGCCAAAGATCTCTACCGGGATGTATTTCGTTACTTTAACGGGGTGGCCGGAATCTGTTTCTTGATTGTTGCGCTGTTTGTGGATCAGATTGTGCAAATAAAAGTGCCGGTGCTGGATGCCTATATCATTGGCAAAGATTATTGGATGGGACTGAATATTGTGCCGGTACTGCTGGGGGCTTACTGGTTCCAGGGATGGTATATGAACTTTTCTGCCGGAATTTTCATCAAAGAGAAAACTAAAATTTTACCCATTATCACTCTTATGGGAGCGGGCATAACCGTGATTGCCAACCTGATTTTGATTCCCTCATTCGGAATGCTGGGTTCGGCTTCGGCTACCTTGATAAGTTATGCACTGATGGCCATGCTGCTCTATTACAAAAGCGTGCAGGTTTACCCCATAAATTACCAGCTTGTTCGATCGTTCTTGATGATGTTCATCGCCGTGGCTGCACTTTACCTGGTCCCCTTTGTAACCGAATGGACCGGTTCGGAATGGACAAGTCGTTTCCTGATGTTATTAATAGGGAGTGCGGGAATAGGAACATTGTCTGTTCCGAACCTGAGACGATTGCAAGCCAGCTGATATTTGATATTACTATTTCCTTTCCCGTCTCATAAAAAATTATTTGCTAATCATTTCGAAACTATTTGGAGTGTAATATTATGCAAGGCAGTGTAGGTATTTATGTTGATGCGGTAAATGTAACGATGAATGGAGGTTTTGGGCTCCGGTATGATGTACTGCGCAAGTTTTCGTGCCGCGACGGGCTGCGGCCTTCCAGAATGAATGTGTACCTGGCTTTTGATGAGCGCCGAGCCGAAGAAGATCAGTCCTATCGCAATAAAACGGCGCGATTCAGTGAAGTCTTACGAGACTTTGAGTACAAAGTGATTGAGAAACCCCTGCAGTATTACCAGGATCCGGAAACCGGTGAAACCATCAGCAAATCAACGGTGGATATGGATATGGCCGTGGATATGCTTACGGAGGCTGAACACCTCGACAAAATTGTGCTGCTGACTAACAACGGCAGCTACGTTAGCGTGGTGAACGCACTGCAGAAGAAAGGCTGTCGCGTTGAGCTCATCGGCTTTGATGATATGTCGGTAAATCTGAAAGAGTCGGTAGATATGTATATCTCCGGCTACCTGATTCCCGGGCTGCTGCCTATCGAATCGCCCTATGCCTGGGGTAAGACCGGCTCGCGGGTCCGCGGCGTCTGCTATGACTTCTCTCACAACGACGGTTATGGTTTCCTTCGCTATCTCGTTGAAATGAACGAGAACCTGTGGGTTACCGACTCCCGGTTTGAAGAGTCCCCGTACAATACAGTATTTGCCCACATTTCACAGTTCGAAGATAACTTTGACACCAACTTTTTGCCGAGCCGGGATCTGATATTCGAATTCGATCTGGTTGAAAATGAAAAAGGCTTGGTTGCCGAAGACATTGTATTGGTAAGTGCCCCGTAAATAGTTGAACTCATTACCCAGAGTACAATATTTTGTTGCCGCTGCTCCCTTTAATTGCGTAAGTTGCTGAAAATCAACCGGGAGGATTATGAGCAGCAGAACAACAGGGGATTCGGAAAGAAAATCAATAACTGGAGAAAATCTGACCGCTATTATTCATTTCTACCGCGGCGAGATGGACCGCATGAATACCTGGCGGCAGCGTCTGGATGTTACGACGAACTGGGCAATCGTCAGTACGGCAGCATTTATTTCGTTTGGATTCGGCAATGTCAACATCACGCATTTCGTTTTTATACTGGCAACGCTCTTCGTTTTTATTTTTTTGTTCATCGAAGCCCGGCGCTATAAGTACTATGATATGTGGCGCTGGCGGGTGGCCGTAGTGAATGAAAACTTCTTCGGGCCGATGATATCTGGTCACAAACCGCTTATGGACGACTGGCGTAATAAGCTGGGGCACGATCTGCAGCACTCCCGATTCAAAATTACCTTCGGTGAAGCATTTGGCCGCCGGCTCCGCCGTAACTACAGCTGGATATTTTTGGTTCTTGGCGGATGCTGGATTACCAAGATATCCATTCATCCCGAACCAATTGACAGCCTTTATGAAATCGTTGAACGAGCGGCTATTTACCATTTGGTTCCCGGCTGGGTCGTACTGGCAATCGGCGTGCTGTTTAATTTAGGATTGATTTCTATTGCCGTATTAACAATGAGGGAGCGAAAAGAGGAAGTCAAAATTTATCCCTCCAAGAGAAGTACATTCCGTTTTCCCAATTTGTAGGTATTGCTTCCGCTGACTTCAATGTCGGGAGGTTAAAAAAGAGGTTCCCTGTTGCGGTTATTCTAAATTCTTAGTAGCCTGTGCTACTATAATTATTAAGACTCTTTTATCTTATAAAAGCGCTCTTTCTACGATTTTGTAGAGAGACGTCTTTTCGGGTTCCGAACCAAAAAAAGAATATCATCATGGAACAAAGTATCGAAATAGCGCAGCAGGCTTCCCTCAATCACATGCGACAGTTTATGGCCGAACTGGAGCTGGATGAAGAAAATTTTGAATTCTACGGCAAGTACACCGGAAAGATTAGGCTGAATGTACTGGAGAAATTCAGGGATCGTCCCGACGGTAAGTTGATTCTGGTGACTGCCATGACCCCTACTCCTTCAGGTGAAGGCAAAACACTGACCTCGATCGGGCTGGGCCAGGGATTGCAGAAAATTGGCAAAAAAGCACTGGTAGCACTTCGCGAACCTTCTCTGGGACCCGTTTTTGGAATTAAAGGAGGAGCGGCCGGCGGAGGCTATTCGCAGGTAATACCGATGGAACGCATAAATCTGCACTTCAACGGGGATATTCATGCCATTACGACGGCCCATAACCTGTTGGCGGCCATGCTCGATAATCACATTTTTAAAGGCAATGAGCTGGATGTGGATGTCACCAACACGCTCTGGAACCGGGCCATGGATATGAATGACCGGGCATTGCGCAATACTGTAGTTGGTCTTGGCGGTAAGGTAAATGGGGTCCCGCGAGAATCGACTTTTATTATAACGGCGGCCTCGGAAATTATGGCGATCTTGGCACTGGCACGGTCACGGGCGGACCTCAAAGAACGTTTGGGTAATATTATTGTGGCCTATAACCGTTCCGGCGAGCCGATTCGTGCCCGGGATCTGCAGGCGCATAAAGCAATGGCAATGGTGCTCAATGAAGCGATTATGCCTAATCTTGTACAGACTATCGAGCACGTTCCTACGCTCATTCATGCCGGACCTTTTGCCAATATTGCCCACGGTACCAGCAGTATTTTGGCTAATAAAATTGGGCTAAAGCTGGCCGACTATGTGGTGACGGAAGCCGGTTTTGGAGCTGATCTCGGGGCCGAAAAATTTTTCGATATTGTATGCCGAACTTCCGATATATGGCCTTCAGCCGTGGTTCTGGTGGTTACCTGCCGGGCCATTAAGTATCACGGGGGATTAACCTTGGATGAAGCCCAAAATGGATATGATGATCCTGAAATATTTAGCAAGGGATTGGAAAACGTGCGGGCCCATATCCAAAATTTGCGAAAGTTCGGAGTACCGATCGTAGTGGGTATCAATAAATTTGAAGGGGACCGCGATGCCGATATCGAACGCATCAGGCAGATGTGTAAGGAACTGAATGTGGAATGTGCTCCTCATGAAGCCTTTGCCAAAGGAGGGGAAGGGGTTACCGAGCTGGCCCACAAAGTGGTGGAAAAAACCGATAACCATCAAACACATCCCAAGGTAACACTTTATGACCTGGGCCAGACCGTCGAGGAGAAAATCGAAGCGGTAGCCACCGGTATTTACGGGGCCCGGGATGTGTATTTCGAGAAGAAAGCACTCAAAAATTTGGTCCGGCTTAAGAAGTTGGGATTCGGGAATCTGCCGATCTGCATTGCCAAAACACAGGCCTCCCTTTCCGATAACCCTGCTTTAAAGGGAGCCCCCAAGGATTTTACGCTTACCGTCACCGACGTGCAGCTCTCAGCCGGTGCAGGGTTTTTGGTGATTGTCTGTGGCAATATGATGCTGATGCCCGGTCTGCCCAAAGAACCTGCTGCCGTGCATATGGACGTCAACGATGAAGGGGTAATTACTGGTCTATTCTAATCGATACAGGCGCTATTGTGGCAGCGTAACTTTGTTCCCCTAAAAGAAAAAAGGACTCCGTTATGGTCTGCGGAGTCCTTTTTTTAAATGCAAGTAGTGAAGAAGCCTTACGTCTTCAATTTATTGCGATTTATTTGTCCATCAGCTTACGAAACTCTTCGAGCACAGAGTGTACGTGATCAGCTGATGTATCAAGAAGATCTTGTTCTTCTTCGTTTAAATCAACCTCAATTATTTCTTTAATGCCGCCGTGACCCAATTTGACAGGCACGCCCAGGAACAGGTCTTCCTGACTGTATTCACCCTGCAGGAACGCGGCGCAAGGGAAAATGCGGTTTTGGTCAAGCATAATGGCTTCTACCATCTGGGCTGCTGCTGCACCCGGGGCATACCAGCCAGAAGTACCCATCATATTAACGAGTTCTCCGCCACCTCCTTTAGTGCGTTCGACGATTTCTTCAAGCTTGTCATCATCGATAAAGTGGGTGACCGGCATACCCGAAATAGTGGTAAAGCGCGGCAGAGGAACCATGGTGTCGCCGTGTCCGCCAAGCAGCAGAGCTTGAATATCCTTGGGAGATACGTCAAGTTCTTCAGCCAGGAAAGATCGATAGCGGGCGGTATCAAGGATACCGGCCATACCCATAACGCGATGCGGCTCAAATCCGCTGGTTTCGAGCGCCACCTGCGCCATCACATCCAATGGATTGGAAACGATAATCAGGATGGTGTTGGGAGAATGCTTGACGAGTTTTTCAACAACACCTTGCACGATATTGGCATTGGTTTCGAGAAGGTCGTCGCGGCTCATTCCCGGACGACGAGGTACGCCTGCTGTTATTACACAAACATCGGAGTTGGCAGTGTCTTCATAGTCTACTGTACCGGTCAGCTTGGTATCAAACTGATGGATGGGGGACGACTCCCACTGATCCAAGGCACGCCCTTTTGAGGGATAAATTTTTTCGCCGTCTTTTTCCTGAACGATATCTACCATAACAACTTCTTTGGCAAAATCGCGTTGTGCTACGGCCAATGAAACGGTGGAACCGACATTGCCGCCGGCACCGACTACTGTTACTTTCATGAGACTAATAATTTTGGTTAAAATTTCACTTTAGAAGATAAAGCTAAATATGCTGAATTTCAGCCTTTTAAAGCTTAAATATCGGATCAAGTACAAGTGATTATTTCATTATAATTTGGATGCTCGAAACTTGAAGTTAGAAGTAAGAGATTCCATATTTGAATGTATAAATAAGAAATCAGGAGAGAGTATGTATGATAAAATCTTTTGAAGATTTGGATGTATATCAGCGTTCCTATAAAGTGGCAATGGAAATTTTCTACAAAGCAAAGGCTTTTCCCAAAGAGGAAAGATATTCACTTACTTCCCAAATTATTCGATCGTCACGGTCAATAAGTTCGAATATAACTGAAGGTTGGGCTAAGAGGGAGTATGAAAATTATTTTAAACAGCACCTTGTTCATGCGATGGGATCTAATGCTGAAACGAAAAATTGGATATCCTTCGCTAGGGACTGTAATTATATTTCTGAAAAAGAATTTGAGGAACTGGCCAAAAAGCTAGAAATAATTGGTAAAATGCTAACTAAGTTGCATCAGAATTGGACAAGTTATAAATAATATTTTTTAGCCTTCTCAGTCTGATCTCCAACATCCGACTTCTATCCTCTGTTATCACGTCGCGAATCCATGCCCCACATCAGCTTTTGCCGTAGTGTGTCAAAATAACTCTGATTGGGCAGTTCGATCAGGTCGATAGTAAAATTAGAGCGTTTGATGTTAACCTCGAAGGGATAGGAATCGATTTCTTTGATCTGTCCATCGTATGAAAACAGTACCTCATGCTCCTGCCTCTCAACGACTATTTTCAGCGATTTGTTGGACGGAAGCACCAGCGGACGTGTAGTCAGGGTGTGGGGATTGATGGGAGTCAGCACCATCACGTCGGTATTGGGCATCACAATAGGCCCGCTGGAAGACAGGTTATAGGCCGTGGAGCCGGTAGGTGAGGCCACAATCAGTCCGTCGGCCCAATAGTCGTTGATAAACATCTCGTCGTACTCGGCATGCACGTTCACCATGGAGGTGGAATCTTTTTTGGAAAACAGGAACTCATTGAGGGCATGGTAAATTTGTCCCTGATTGTCGGCTGCTTCCAGCAGATACCGCTTGTCGATACGGTAATTCTCCTCCACCAAAAAACTGAGTGCCTGTTGCAGATTTTCTTTCTGCGTATAGGCCATAAAACCGAGTCGCCCGCTGTTGACGCCGAGTATCGGTTTTTGAATGCTCTTCATTAGTCGCGCAGTATAGAGCATGGTACCGTCGCCGCCGAGCGCAATGATTATGTCAGCCTGATCGATAGCTTCCTCTTCAGTTTCTACGACCACAGCCGAAGGATGTTCTTCTCCGTTGTATAATTTTTTGAGGTCGGCGATGAAGATCACGGAAACCTCATGTTCGTCCGACCATCGCAGCAGGTCCTTAAACGGTTCTTTAACCGAGTACTTTTGAGGATTCGCTATGACTGCAAATTTCATAGCGCTAATTTATACTTTCAAGAGGAGGCAGGGTGACGCCTCGAGGATTAAACCACCAAGGGTATTGATTGAATTCGAGGCCTTCAATCACATTTCGTTGCAAGGCAGCCTGCCGAACGTTGAAATGATACAGCTCTTGATAGTTTTTCCATTGAGCATTCGGAATCAGCGGATAGCTCTGCGTAAAGAAAAGACCGGTATTGCGAGTCGGTGTCCTGATGTCCAGCATCTTTAGCTGTATAGAATCAGAAGAAAGCGCATTGGATACATTACCTAGAAAAGTGCGAACAAATGGATCTACCGAATAGGCAGAATACAACGTGTGATTCAGTTTTGTCAGCTCTGGGTTATTTCCTGAGTTTTCAGAAGTTTTCTGGGCCATGACAAGACCGTCAGGCAAATTGCTGAAATAGGAGCTGGTGTCTGCTTTAATGTAGGAAGAGATCATTTGGGCACTATCGGCAGACAGCCCGGCGCCCGGATTGTAGCGTAGCGTATATCTGCTGGCTCCGGTTGTTCTGTTCAAATTGTATCGTTCCTGATAGGAAGATATCAGGTTGCCGTTTTGTTCAAGCAGGCTCTTCATCAACTGCGGACCCAGTTGCGGCAGCACCTGAATATCTCCTTTTCCCATATCCCGAAACAGTTGGCTTTCCGAATCGTTGATTCTGATATCAATGCGATTGAGCTGGATATCGGATGCCGCGTAATAGTTGTTGAATTTGGAGAAAATGAGTCCGTCCTGTTCATTCCGGGAAGAGAAACTGAATGGGCCCGTGCCTACCGGCTTAAATCCTCCGATTTTATTTTGAACGGCTTCTTGCGGGTAGATTACAGCCAGTGGTGTAGCTAATTTTTGCAGAAAGTCAGCTTCGGGTTTAACGAGCTGAAACTTAACCGTGTTCTGATCGGGAATCGTAATCCCCTGTACCTCGTCAAGCTTACGCTCTGACGGGAGATATACTTCGTGCTGTTCCTGGAAGTAAGGTTCAAATCCACGGATATTCATAAATAGGTGAGCGGCGGTCGGTGGAGCTCCGCTTCGCGCCATGCGTTCAAATACATATTTAACATCTGAAGCGGTCATTTTTCGCCCGGTACCCGTGCTGAAGATATCACTGTCCTGGTAGTAAACATTATTCCTCAGGGTGAAGGTATAGGTCAGTGAATCGTTGCTGACTTCCCAGCTGGTGGCCATGGCCGGGACCACTTCACCGTTACGGTCGAGTCTCACAAGCCCTTCATAGACCAGCTGAACCGCTCGCATGGATGCGGTATTATTAGCATACAGAGGATCTAACGAGGGAATAGAAAGATATTCTCCAATAACCAGCTGCCGAAAACTTGCCTCATTTCCCGGCCGGTTGTCGGTGCGGGTGGTGTCGCTGGGTGCAGCCGCGGTAGGACTTTCATCAATAACAATAGTTTCAGGTTGTTTGCATCCTGCCAACAGAACTATCATCGAAAAAAGTGTCAGCAGAATGTGTTTTTTATCTAATACTTTCATGGTTGTAATAATTTAATTCCGCTCTTGTGACTGTTGCTGGGTGCCTTTCAGGCCTTTAATACCCTTGACGGCCTTTTCGTTTAACAAATTTGTGTCGTAAGAACGTATACGGCCTATTTTCTTCTGATGCTGATTAACAGCGATCTCAATAACTCGTAGCATTAATTCGCGCATATTCATTCCACTCTCTTCCCAAAGATAAAACGAGAAGGAGCCCGGTATGGTATTAATCTCGTTGAAAAATACCTGCTCATTGTCTTTGTTGATGAGAAAATCGAGTCGGGCTACTCCGCTGGCGCGAAATAGTTTGAAGATTTTTTCCGACAGGCTTTGAATCTCTTCGGTCAGTTCGTCCGAAATATCGGCAGGTATAACGCGATCGGCAGAAGCCATACCTTTCTGTCCGCCGTCTGATTGATATTTGTCTTCAAAAGAAAGGGTTTCCTCTTTACCGAGCGGACGTTCACAAACACTTACTTTCACCTCCTGAGGAGTCCCCAGCACCGAGCAGTTGATCTCCATCAATGGAGTTACGGCTTTTTCTACCATCAGGTTATCATCGTATCGAAATGCCGTTTCGATGGCCTCAATCAACTCTTGTCTATTATCGGCTTTTACCACGCCGATGCTGCTGCCCAAAGTCACCGGCTTTATGATCACCGGATATCCCAGTTTTTTTGAGAGCGTTAATACCGATTCCCGGTCATGCTCCCATTCGCTCTCATAGAAGTCGAAGCCGTCGGTTACCGGTATATCGTGAGCACGACACAGTTCCTTTGCCTTAACTTTGTCCATGCCCAGGCTGGAGGCCAGCACGCCACTGCCGGCGTAGGGAATGTTATACATTTCGCAGGCTCCCTGGAAAGAACCGTTTTCTCCTTCCGAACCGTGAAAAGCAGGAATTACAGCATGAATGGAATGACTTTCAGGGGTGGAGAAAAAGCTTCTTTTTTCGGTTTCCAACAGTACCGGCTTGCCCAGATCGTCGTGTGAAAAAGTACATTGAGTAGCTTGTTTCTGTAGGGAATCCAGCTCTTGATAATTTTCTAGGTCCAGCAGAGGGGTGCCCGTGAGCCATCGTCCGGACTTAGTTACGTATAACGGTATAACGCTATAGTTGCTGTCTTTGAGAGAGGCGATCACCTGCATGGCAGAGAGTACAGACACTTCGTGCTCGGGGGAGACGCCGCCAAAGGCAACAACGATATTCTTGGAGTTCATAAGGTTCTGTTAAATTGCATTTCTACCCATTCAGTGAATGATAAGAAAAGATCACCTCAGATGTGATATCCATCCCCGCTATTTCCATGCTTGGGTTGGAATTATCTCAATAAAGTATTTTGCTGTTCAGATCGAAAAGAAAACCGGATCCACTAAATTTTGCGGATCCAGTAATGAGTATTAATCGGGGGTTTTGTAAAACCCATCTAGTGATGATAAAAAAGTGATCAGTTCTTTTGGAGCGCCATATAGTAAAGCTGAATAACCCGCAGTTCGTCGTATCCTACCGATTTATCGAGTTTATTATAGATGGGACGCAGCATGTGCGGGGCCACGTCTTCAAAAACATCCAGAACTTCTTCGCGTTTCCGGGTTGAAAGGGAGGAGGCTTTGATAATGCCTTCGGGACGCAGCTCGTTGCCTTCCTCGAGGTAGGTTTTAAGGTGTTTGATGATGGTAACATCCTTTACTCCATACTGCTCGGAGAGGTGTTCGATGGATTTGCCCTCGTTAAACGCTTTTCCAATGCGCTGGTGAGTTTCCTGTTTGTCGAGTTCTTCCTTCTTTTTCTCCAGCGTTTTTTCCCGCTCTTCAATATCGTTTTCCTTGCAATACTCACGGATGATCTTCAGAAAATCCATGCCATATTTTTTCTTCTTCACCTTGCCGACCCCGTAAATGGGCATCAGGTTGTCGGTGACCTGCGGGAAATAATAGGCCATCTCCATCAGCGTAGTATCCGGGAAAATAGCATGGGGGGGCACGCCCTGCTCGTCGGCCAGTTCCTTGCGTTTTGCCTGGAGCTGCTCGAAGAGGTCTTTTTCGTAATTTTTTTCCACTTCCGAAGTGGTTCTTTCCATAGCTTGATCTGCTACGACGGTATCGCTGCGATCCAAGGCGCCGAATACATTTTCTTTACCGTCCAGTACAGCTTTAGCCTGCTCGGTGAGCTTCAGTGGACCATGACTTTCGTCCCGTTCCAGGTATCCCTGGTTAACAAGCATTCGGGCCAGTAGAATCCACTGTTCTTTGGCCCACTCATTGCCAATGTTATAGGTGGATAATTCATCGTGTTCGTTATTCAACACTTCTTCCTTGCTGGAACCGCGTAGGACGTCGGCAATATAATAGGCATCGAACTGTTCGCCGGTTCGAACCGCACAGGACAGAAATTTCTGGGCCTGTACCGTCAGGTCCTCCACCTCGGCATCAATCGACAGGCAGTTGTCGCACATGCCGCAGTTATCCGGTTTATATTCTTCGCCGAAATAGCCGAGAAGTGGTACCCTGCGGCATTCATCGGTTTCCATGAACTCGAGCATATCCTTGAGATGCTTTTCAGCAACCTTTTTCTCTTTGCCTTCCTTCTGATTTATAAAATACTGAATCTTCTGCTTATCGGAGCGGCTGTACAGCACCATACAGTCGGCGCGCAGCCCATCACGTCCGGCACGGCCAATCTGCTGGTAGTAGGATTCAATGTTCTTCGGCAGGTCGTAGTGCATTACAAAGCGCACGTTAGGCTTGTCAATACCCATTCCGAAAGCGATGGTCGCAACGATAATCGAAATATCATCTCGTATAAAGGCTTCTTGGTTACGGTTTCGAACCGTCTTGGAAAGACCTGCATGGTAAGGTTTAACCGAATGGCCTTCTTTTTTGAGCTCGACATAAAGCTCCTCCACCTGCTTGCGAGAAAAGCAGTAGATAATGCCGGATTGTTTTTTTCGGGTGTAGAGAAAATCCAGTGTTTGTTCCAGGGGATCTTTCTTTTCAGCTACTTTTAAAAACAGGTTTTTACGATCGAAGCTGGCCAGAAAGGTTTCTGAATCTTCGATTTTGAGGATGCTTTTAATGTCCTCGCGCACCCGCGGAGTTGCTGTTGCTGTGAGAGCCAGACAATTCGCATCAGGGAAATCTTTGCGCACTTCGGTCAGCTGCCGGTATTCGGGACGAAAATCATGTCCCCATTCCGAAATACAATGGGCTTCATCGATTGTGAACAGATCTACATTCTGTTTGGAGAGGAGTTCCCGGGTTTTATCCATGAGCAGCGTTTCCGGTGCCAGGTACAGTAGCTTAACTTCACCGCGATTCAATTTATTAATGTTTTCTTTGTATTCCTGCGGCGACAGGGAGCTGTTCAGGTAAATAGCTGGAATGTCGTATTGCTGTAGCTGCTCGACCTGGTCTTTCATCAGCGAGATGAGTGGGGAAACAACGATGGTTAGTCCATCAAAAAGCAGGGCAGGGATCTGGTAGCAGAGGGATTTTCCGCCCCCCGTAGGCATAATCACCAGGGCGTCTTTTTGATCCAGGACCTGTGAAATAATATCTTCTTGCAGTGGACGAAAATCTTCAAAACCAAAAACGTTGTTAAGTTTATTTCTTGCTTCTTTAATCATCTAATCACGAATAACTTTAAATGGAATACAGACGATACAGGTCTTACAGATAAGGGATATTTATCCGTAAGACCTGCTGGAGTCCGCTAAATCAGTGTTCTAATTAACTTATTTACTGAGGTAGAGATTTTTGAACTCATACGGCTTTTTGAAATGCTCGTCATTGAAATCCTTCATAAAGTAAATGGTTTCTCCGGTGGATTTCATTTCGGGGCCGAGCTCTTTTTTTACCTCCGGAAATTTGTCGAAGGGGAAAACCGGTTCTTTGACTGCCCAATTTTTAAGGGTGGAAGTTAAGTCTTTTTTGTCAAAGTCTTTAAGTTTGGCTCCGAGCATTACTTTTACCGCGATACGGGCTTCCGGGCGGCCCGTAGCTTTGGCGAGGAAGGGAATTGTGCGTGTGGAACGCGGGTTGGCTTCCAGCACATATACTTTGTCTCCCTGTACCGCATACTGTACATTCAGGAACCCTTTGATGTTCATATTGGCGGCAATTTTCTCGTGGTACTCACGAATTTTATCCAGTGCCTCGTCGCTAAGCGAGTAGGTTGGGATCACTGCTGTAGAGTCGCCTGAATGAACGCCTGCCGGTTCGATATGTTGCATGATGCCGGCAATATGCATGTCTTCGCCGTCGTAAACGGCATCCACATCTACCTCTATGGCATTTTCCAGAAACTTATCTATAAGGAAGGCATTTTCGGGATGGGTCTTAAGCACCCGTTCGGTGTAAAATTCCAGTTCGTCTTGTTTGACCGCAATCCGCATGCCTTGCCCGCCCAGCACATAACTGGGACGTATAAGTACGGGGTAGCCGATGCGATTCGCAATTTCAAGTGCTCCCTCAACATTTTCAGCCGTTCCGTAAGAGGGGAAGGGGATATCCAGCTTTTTAAGGAATTCGGAAAAGGATCCGCGGTCCTCGGCAAAGTCGATCATCTCGAAATCAGTACCGAATATTTTGATGCCCTCCTCGACAAATCGCTTGCCGAGCTTTAAGGCCGTTTGCCCGCCAACCTGCAGGATGACACCTTCGGGCTGTTCGTGTTCGTAGATATCGAGCACACGTTCCCAGAATACCGGTTCGAAATAGAGCTTATCAGCCGTATCGAAATCCGTGGAGACCGTTTCTGGATTACAGTTTACCATGATGGCTTCGTAGCCCATTTCCTGTGCGGCTTTCACGGCATGTACGCAGGAGTAGTCAAACTCGATACCCTGGCCGATGCGGTTGGGGCCGCTGCCCAGGATCATCACTTTCTTGCGGTCGGTAACTTCACTTTCGTTTTCGCCCTCGTAAGCCGAATAGAAGTAGGGCGTTTCAGCCGGGAATTCCGCGGCACAGGTATCTACAACCTTGAAAGAGGGCTTTAGATCAAATTCTTTGCGCTTGCCGCGAACTTGATTTTCGGTTACTTCCCCGTCGCTTTGGCTCAGCATCCAGGCAATCTGTTCGTCGGCAAAGCCGGCTTGTTTAAGCTCGAATAGGTCTTCTTTGGTGATGTCATCAAGTCCTTGGCCCTCGGTTCGATTCTCGAGCGATACCATGTAACGAATTTGTTGCAGGAACCAGGGATCTACCTTGGTGATGTCGGCAATTTCTTCAACGGAAGCGCCCAGCTTGAAGGCGTTGCGGATGTTCAGCATACGATCCCAATAGGGTTTGATCAGGCGCTCACGAACGTGTTTGCGATCGAGCTCTTCATAGCCGTCAGCGCCCAGCCCGGAGCGCCCAATTTCAAGAGACTGCCAGGCTTTATTAAGGGCCTCGGGGAAATTCCGCCCGATCGACATTACTTCGCCCACCGCCTTCATCTGGGTGGTGAGCTCTTCATCCACATTAGGAAATTTCTCGAAGTTAAAGCGCGGAGCCTTAACGATCACGTAGTCGATCGAAGGCTCAAAACAGGCTGAGGTGTTGCCGGTAATCGGGTTCGGTAGTTCGTCCAGGCTGTATCCCACAGCCAGTTTGGTGGCGATTTTGGCAATGGGATAGCCTGTAGCCTTGGAGGCCAGGGCCGATGAGCGACTCACGCGCGGGTTGATCTCGATGGCCACAAATCGGTCGCTGCCCGGTTCCACAGCGAACTGCACATTACATCCGCCGGCAAAAGTTCCGATGGAGCGCATCATCTTGATGGCCGCATCGCGAAGCATCTGGAACTGCTTGTCGGTAAGCGTCTGTGAGGGCGCAACGGTTACCGAGTCACCAGTATGCACGCCCATGGGGTCGATGTTCTCGACGGTACAGATGATCACCACGTTGTCGTTTGGGTCGCGCAGCAGCTCGAGCTCATATTCCTTCCATCCGAAGATGGATTCCTCGATAAGCACACGGTGTACCGGACTCATTTCCAAGCCCCGGAGTACTTTGCGTTCGAACTCGTCTTCGTTCCAGACGATTCCGCCCCCGGCCCCGCCCATAGTAAAGGAGGGTCGGATTACAATCGGGAGTCCGCCCAGTTCTTCGGTAATTTCTTTGGCTTCCAGCATGGATTCTGCGGCGCGGCTGCGGCATTGGGGAATATCGATTTCGTCCATCAGATCGCGAAATTGCTGGCGATCTTCCGTGATATCTACCGCATCAATATCAACGCCGATAATTTGGATGCCATGTTCGGTCCAATACCCTTCCTGCTGGAGATTTCGGGCAAGGTTGAGTCCGGTCTGGCCGCCCATCGTAGGCAGAACTGCATCTGGATTTTCTTTCTCAACAATTTCCTTAATGGATTCTTCTGTTAGCGGCTTCAGGTAGATTTCGTCGGCCATCATAGGATCGGTCATGATGGTAGCCGGGTTGGAATTGATGAGGATGACTTCATATCCGTCATCCATCAGGGATTTGCAGGCCTGGGAGCCGGAGTAATCAAATTCGCAGGCCTGACCGATCACGATAGGGCCTGAGCCGATGATCAAAATTTTTTGGATGTCGTCGCGTCGTGGCATTCTGTGAGTGTAGTTGTGTTTGTTGGGAGATTTCGATTTAAGCGGGGCACATTATGTCGTGCTCGAACTTATTTATAAGCTTAGGCCGGTTCCGTCTTTCCTTCTTTGATCATATCCAGGAACTGGTCGAAGAGATAGCGGGAATCGTGCGGACCGGGTGAGGCTTCAGGATGGTATTGCACCGACATGCCGGGGAAGTTTTTAAACCGTAATCCTTCAATAGTATCGTCATTAAGATTGATATGAGTAACTTCCACCTTCGAATCGTCAAGGGCATCCCCGTCTACCGCGAAGCCGTGGTTCTGGGTTGTGATTTCCACCAGTCCGGTATGGAGGTTCTTTACCGGGTGATTGGCGCCTCGATGGCCGACAAACATTTTCTTGGTTGATATACCTTCCGAAAGGGCCATCAGCTGGTGCCCGAGGCAAATGCCGAAAATCGGTTTACCGGTCTGCTTGGCGTAATTGACAACTTCGAGAGCATACTGGCTGGTGGCTTCAGGGTCGCCGGGGCCGTTGCTAAAGAAAAATCCATCCGGTTGCCAATTTTTAAGCTCTTCAATATAATTTCCTTTCGCCGGAAATACGCGTAAGGTACAACCACGATCTACAAAATTGTCGATAATACTCTGCTTGATGCCGTAATCGAAAGCGGCCACTTTAAAGGGACCGTCGCTATGTACCGTTTGAGGTTCGCTTCGGGTTACCTTGGTGGCCAGTTCCAAACCTTTCATGTCGTCCCAGTTTTTGGCCTTTTCGACAAGGACCTCTTCTTCCAGTTCGGTGGAAGAGATGACCGCATTCATGACTCCTTTGGTTCGGATATGACGGACCAGTTTTCGGGTATCAATGCCGCTGATGCCTACCAGTTCATTTCGTTCGAGATATTCCTGCAGGTTGCCATCGGCCTGTTTGTTGCTGTGTTCCCACGAAAACGAACGGACAATCAGACCGGCAATCATCGTTTTTCGAGCTTCATCGTCCCGGCTCATGGTTCCGTAATTACCAATGTGGGGATAGGTCATCATCATCAACTGACCGTAGTAGCTGGGATCGGTAAAAATTTCCTGGTAACCCACCATGCTGGTGTTGAAGCAGAGCTCACCGCCGGTGGTTCCTTTCTTTCCAATGGCATAACCGTGTTCTACGGTGCCGTCAGACAGAGCAATAATTGCTTTATCTCTGGGATAGAGTGACATATTGAAGTTGGACTGGTTTTGGATGGTTGGAATTTAGATATAAAAAAATCCGACCACGAGAACGGGGTCGGATTTGCGGAAAAGAAATGAGGGATGTGTCACCCGACGACGGTCGGATGTTCGTAAATCTTGTAATGGGCGTTGCCTTATAGGTCAAGTGTTGGTGATTAATCGTCCATTATTGAAATTTGTGCGCGCTGACCTCAATTCCAGCGCAAAACTGTATTAAGATACTAATCCAAATCTCTATTTTCAATGACATTTTTAGGATAAGTCTTAGCGAAATTAACGGTTTATGAATACATATTTATCATCCTGTTAAAAACCGAATTTACCGTTCTGAAATAGATTTTAGATTTGAAGGAAGGCTATTGAGCCTGTCGGCTTTGTATGATAAACTCGTTATTCCATTCATCGTATGAAATCGAAAGTTCATTGGGACGGCAACACACCTGGCAGTCTTCAATATATTTTTGAGTTTTGCCTTGGGAGGGATCAACAAAAGTATGATTGAGTTCACCGCAGTATGCGCACCGAAATTCTGCTCCGGTTGCTTCGCCTTTGTTTTTCATAGTGCTTAAGTGTGGAAGTGTTGGAGTACTGAAGTATTGGAGTATTGACGTTTATTATTGTAAGGATTCGTTCGCAACTCGATCTTACTATAAATAACACTCAAAGGCTTGGAATAATGCCAATCGTAAAAAAGTTTGAAAAACTAGAGTGCTGGAAGGAAGCGAGAATCCTGGTAAAACTTATATATGGTCTAACTCAAAAGAAAAACTTCAGAAAAGACTTTGGGCTTAGTGATCAAATTCAGCGTGCCTCAGTTTCGGCGATGACGAATATTGCAGAAGGCTTTGGCCGGTATTCTCCTAAAGAGTTTATTCGCTTCCTGGATTTCACTCAAAGTTCTTGTGAAGAAGTTAAAAGTTTGCTGTATGTAGCTTTTGATCTGGGTTATATTGATGAGTCGGAATTGAAACAAGCCTACGGAAGGGCGAGTGATGTTAGGAATTTAACACTAGCCCTGATCAAATATTTGCGAACTAAAGCTTACTAAACTTTAACACTTTGAATTAGGGTACTTACCAGAGGAGCATCTTCATGCAGAATACACTGCCGCCGCTCTTGAGATATTCATAGGTACTTACCTCGTGGACTGAGAAGCCCGCATCGCGAAGATTCTTGTTTACATCAGTGCAACCCTGCTGAATAATTACATTGCGTCCATCCGGGCAGGAAGCATTGCAGGCAAACAGCTCTTCGGCTTCGTATTTCGAAGCGTGTATAACCTTATCAAACAGTTGGTCGATCATCTCAAGGCCGGTGTCGGTAAAAGCTTCCGGATAAATAAGTGCCGTATTTTGATCGAGCACACAGAAGCAGGTGTCGAGGTGGTAAAAAGATTCATCCACCAGTTCCAGAGCGATGACAGGCACATCATAGGTTTCGGAAATTTCCTCATAGGCGTTCATCGATGAGCGGTAGCCGTAACCGCCCCACAGCAGACGTTTGCCGGTGTGCCAGATGGCGTCGCCGCACCCCTCAAAATCGCTAACCTCATTTTCGTCCAGGTAATGCATTTCGTAACCGTGCTGGCGATACCACTGCTCAATGTAAGGAACCTCATCTTTGCGTTCATCGGCATGCATGATACTCATAAATACATGACGCTTGCCATTTTTATCGAGGTAGGGCAGGCTTTGGTTGGCGCAGAAGACCATGTCGGGCAGCCCTTCCTGGTCTTCAATCACATTCACTTTAATACCGACCTGATCGAAAAGCGAGCGCACCAGCTCCCACTCGTTATTGGCTTCGATCTTGTTGACTTTGCCCACCTGGTCGGCCATGTGCGGATTGATGACATAGTCTACCGAATAGTGCAGGGGACGAACCATCAGTACCTCAGAAGGCAGGGGCATGGAGGGAATCTCCTCGATCGTAAAATCTATCTGTTCGGCAGAGGGAATAAGGTGCGCCATAATACGAATAGTTCAGTTAAACGAAATAGGTTTAAAAATATGGGCATGAAAGATAATCATTTGTAAGAAAGAATAAACTATTGGGTAAAACATCCGTTAGTTTTGTAGGTTATCCATTCAAATTCCTCTGTTATGCTTTTAGACCACGAACTTATTTCACAATTGGCCCCGCTGGAGTTGCGGGCCCGTAAAATTGTAGAAGGATTTATTTCGGGCCTGCATAAAAGTCCGCATCACGGCTTTAGCGTTGAGTTTGCCGAACACCGGCCCTATAACCCGGGTGATGAGATCAAGCATATCGACTGGAAGGTCTATGCCAAGACCGAGCGGCTGTATGTGAAAAAGTACGAAGAGGAGACCAACCTCCGATGCTATGTTCTGCTGGATACCAGCAGCTCGATGTTTTACAAATATTTTAGTCCGTGGACCAAGCTGCGCTACGCCATTCATTTCGGATCGGCGCTGATGTACCTGATGCATCGTCAGCGTGATGCTTGCGGGTTGGTGACCTTCAACGAGGATATTGATACTTTCATCCCGGCCAAATCATCATACTCCCACCTCCGGCTGTTATTTTCAAAGTTTGAGAATTTACTGGAGCTTGAAGATGAAAGCAGTAAGTCAAAACGGAAGACCGCGACGGCTAAAGTGCTGCATGAAGTGGCCGAGCGACTGAATCACCGAAGTTTGGTGATTGTGCTCACCGATCTTTTTGAAAATGTGGATCAGCACGACCAGCTTATTTCATCGCTCAAACATCTGCGACATCGCAAGCACGAGGTATTATTATTCAACGTGTTGGAGGAGCAGAGTGAGCGCGAACTGGATTTTCCCGATCGTCGGCTGATGATGGAGGACATGGAGACGGGATCGCAGATGGAGATCATGCCGGCCCAAATTCGCGAAGATTACAAGCAGAAGGTGGAAGAGCTGACCCACCGCTTTAAAATGGCTTGCAGTGAATTTCAGATCGACTTTGATGAGCTGGATACGCAAAGTGATTTTGATCTGGCGCTGCTGGCCTATCTCAACAAGCGCAAACGCCTGGGATAATTAGTTCAGCAGCTGCAGCTCAGATTTTGACTCGTGGCCTTTTTCCAGGATTCGCGCCCTTCCTTAAATGCAAACCGGGCGATACCCAGGGCACCGATTGCATCCACATAAGGAATCTGCCAAACCTCGTACAGTCCGCTGGATATTAATAAAATGACCGAGAGGTACAGACACGTTTTTGTGCAGTGGGCATCTGCGATGATGGCGTCAGAATTCAACTGCCGGCCCACCTTAAGTTTATAGTGCATCAACAGGTACATGGTGAGAATGGAAATGCTTGAGATGATGAGTCCGGCCAAGGTTGTTGTGGGTTGATTACCGCTAACAATATTCATAGTGGTACCCAAGACTAATCCGGCGGAAAGCAGATAAAAAGAAGAAGCTGTAATTTTTAAGGCAAGTGTTTCAAAATTGTCTCGTTGGGCTTGGGAGGTTCCATGACGTTTCATCCGCCATACCATGTGAGCGATACCCAGCCCTGAAATGACTTCGACAAAACTATCTGCACCGAATCCCAGAAGGGCTAGCGTGCCATCATTTATTCCAAAATAAATAGAGATCGCACCTTCAGCAATGTTGTAGCCTATAGTAATCAGGCTGAGCAGTAGAGCTAGATTCAGCAGTCGTTTCATGAGATTAGGTGACCTCTGAGTTGCGCAGTACTTTGTTTAACAGGCGCGGGAAAAACCGTTTGAGGTAGATCCCCAGGATCTCGGTGCCACCGATATAAATCTCTTCCTGCTGCTTGGTGATTTTCGGCAGTAGTTTTTCGGCAAATTCTTCGGGTGGCATCCCTTGCTCTTGCCCGTGTCCCATCTCGTTGTGTTTGCTGCCGTCGCCTTCCAGGGCGTTCTTGGTTACATCCGTTTTAATAAATCCCGGACACACCAGCGAAACGTGGATGTTGTCGTTGTAGACTTCCTGGCGCAGGCAATCGAAATAGCCGTGCAGGGCGTGCTTGGAGGCGGCATAGGTGGACCGCAGGCGCGTGCCGAATTTGCCCATCACGCTGCTGGTAATCACTATATGTCCGGATTGGCGCTTAATCATGGAGGGCAAGACCGCCTTGGTGAGGGCTACCGACCCAAAGAAATTGATCTCCATTACTTTTCGAATCACATCCATCTGGGTATCTATTGCCAGTGACCGCTGGCTGATGCCCCCATTATTAAAGAGGTAGTCAATGCGGCCATAGATGCCGAGCGCATGTTCCGCTTTTTGGGGAAGCGAGTCGGTTTCGGAAAGATCAAGCGTAATTATATGGATGTCAGAAACATCCCCCTCGCAGTTCTGTTTTACTTTTTGCAGGGCTTCTTGTCGGCGCGATGAAAGGATCAGTTTGGCTCCGCGCTGATGCAGGGCATAGGTAAGGGCTTCGCCAATGCCCGAAGAGGCACCGGTAATCCAGATGACAGAATCATTAAATGACATTCTCTACAAGTTATTAATTAGGCTTAAGGGCGGTTATTTGAACAGGCTTTGTTTTGAATTGTTTGATATGAATCAAATATAAAATACTTTCGTTTTTTCGGGCCGGATACAAGAGCCTAAAATCACTAATCCTGTTCAGCATGACAAGAACTAAATGCCGATGAGCCAATTATTCAGATACTCTCGAACATTTGCTATCTTGTCGTGCTCAACGATTTGATGGGTAAAGATGTTTTGAGCTCATTCCGATAATGAAAAATGAATTATTGTGAAACCAAAGCACAGTATATTATTAGTTGAAGATGAGGAAGAGCCGGCGGAAATGCTGGCTAATTTCCTTGAGATGAATGATTATGAAGTGCTGGTTGCCCACGAAGGCAATCGTGCACTTGAGCTTATAGAAAGCCATGCCGGTGAAATTCATCTCGCTATCCTTGATATCATGGTGCCTAATGTAGATGGCAAAGAAATTTGTCGGCATATACGTAACCACCCGGTGCTCAACGATATTCCGGTAATCTTTCTCACGGCCAAGGATGAAGAACAGGACGAAATCGAGGGGCTGGAGTTGGGAGCGGATGATTACATTCCCAAGCCGGCGAGCCTGAATCTTGTAAAAGCACACGTTGAATCGCTCCTGCGGCGCCAAAATCCCCAAAAAGCCAACTGGCTGCAATACGGCGATACCTATCTGGATACCGATGCTAAGGAGCTGTATGTGGATGATGAAAAAATTGAGCTCACATCAACCGAATACACGCTGATCGAATTGTTTTACAAAAATCCCAAGCGGGTATATACGCGGCAGGAAATCCTGGAGCATATTACCGAAGAGGATCGTTTTGTCTTTGACCGCACGGTAGATGTGCACGTTAAGAATTTGCGACTGAAAATGGGTGATGCCGGTGATGTTATTAAAACCTACCGCGGGATTGGTTATGGGTTAAATCGCGAAATCGTGAAGGTCTAGGTATGTGGGCATTAGTACTTAGTGATTATACAGCGATTCCCGCGACTAACTTTTGTAGATAGGTTCTATGAGTATTCGTTCAAAATTGGCCTGGACATTTATTTTACTGCTGATTTTTGGCATTACCTCGATCAGCAGTTACTCCATCCTCTTTATTCGCGATTACCTGCTGAAAGAGGGGCGCGTGGAGATGGAGCAGGATACCCAGTGGCTGGCCGTAACGGTAGGAAACCTCGCCGACGATGCCCGGCTCGAAAATCACCTTGGTGATGCTGCCCGAACTTCGGGTTACCAGCTGGCTCTCTATGATTCTACGGGACACCTGTTGGATGCATATCCGCCGGAACCCGATTCCATACTGGCGCCTTCCGAATATTTACCTACCAGTATTATTAAAAGCCTGGAAGTCCGCGGTGACCTGCCTTTGCTCCCGAGAAATCCAGACTCGGAGGTACTTACCAGCTATATCGCATTAAACAGCGCGACCGCCCCGGTACGCTATTTGCGAGCCAGTCAGTTGAAGGATGAAATTTACGCCCCAATCAAAACCATTCGCTGGATTATCTATTACGGGATGTTTATTTCCATCGGGTTGATTGTGATCGTGAGTGTTTGGATGTCGCGATACCTGACCAAGCCAATTACACAGATTAAAAATGCGGCCCAGGATATTGCCGACGGGGATGTGGATCGTGAGATCGATATCGAACGAAGCGACGAGTTCGGGACGCTGGCGACCTCGCTGAACCAGATGGCTTCTAAATTACGGGCGGATACCGAGCAGATTAAGGATTTTGCCGAGAAGCAGCGGCAGTTTTTTGCCGACATCACTCACGAAATACGGAATCCGTTGCACACTATATCCGGGGCGCTTGAGATGCTGGAGCTGGGGAATCTGCCCGAAGAGAAGAAGCAAAAATACATTCGTACCGCCCAAAACCAGACCGAACGCATAACCCGTTTGTTTAAAGACCTTAAGACGCTGCAGCGTTACGATTCTGATGAGTATTTTGTAGAGATGCAGGAATTTGAGCTTTCCGATATAACTGGTCACTTGCTGGATTTATATGGCGACCGGGCTGAAGAAAAAGATATCAGTCTGCAGATCGACCAAAGTCCCTGTACGGCGGTCGGAGATCCCGGTAAAATCGAGCAGGTATTGGATAACCTGGTATCCAACGCCTTGAAATACACCAGCAAAGGGACGGTGAGCCTGCGCTATGCCAGCGAACAGGGTCAGGTAAAAATAATGGTGGAAGATACCGGTATTGGCATTTCTGAAGAACACCTGGACCGCCTCTTCGATCGTTTCTACCGCACCGATAAGGCTCGTTCTCGCGATAAAGGGGGGACGGGTTTGGGGCTTGCCGTAGTAAAAAGTATCCTCAATGCGCACAACACTGATATTCACGTTGAAAGTGCAGTGGGTGAGGGAACGCGCTTCTGGTTTACACTGCCACGACGCTAGGCTATATCAAACTGTTTATTGCATGTCTTTAGGGACAAAATAGAAATTGCTGTTCTATAGAACGGGTCTAAATAAAATACAGGGCCGTTTCTTCAAACTTCCTTCATAATGGATTGATTTATTTACCTTGATGACAACGTTTCTGTTTTATCATCCCTTACAGCTTAAATGTTAACTTTAAACTCCCGCCGGGAGCAAAAGAAAGAATTAATGTCAGACGAAAAACAAATTGGCGTAGTATTAATGAATCTCGGTGGCCCAACCGCTGATTACGCCGTCCGGCCGTTCCTGGAAAACCTGTTCAAAGATGAGGATATCATTAAGCTGGGAGGCGGAAAATTCCAGGAACTGTTTGCTAAGATCATTTCCAAATTTCGGGCTCCGAGCGTGCAGGAAGATTATGAAGAAATTAACGGGTGTCCCCGCGGCTGTACGGGCAACAAACACTGTCTGAATCGAAAAAACAGTGTGGTTTCAACTTGCTGCTCTCCTATCAATGGGTTGACCGAAAAGCAGCGTCGCGGATTGGAGAAATATCTTAATAAAACGATGCCCGACCAGGAGTTTAAAGTGTATACCTGCATGCGTTACTGGCTGCCTTTTGCTGATACCACGATGGATGACATGGTTGAGGATGGTATCACGCATGCAGTGATGGTACCGCTGTATCCACAATTTTCCTGGACCACAACCGGCAGCAGTTACCGCGACTGGGAGACCACGCGAAGTGAGAAGTTCGGAGACGATCAACCCTGGAAAGAATTTCATGTAAAAAATTATCATCGCAATCGGCATTACCTAAAGGCGATGAATGATAGGATCGACGAAGCGTTGGAGACTTTGGATGAAGAGATACGCAACAAGACGCACTTTATATTCAGTGCCCACGGAACCCCGTTGCTGGAAGTTCGAAGCGGCGATCCGTACACCAATGAGATCAACCAGACGATGGAAGCCATCATGGAGATGCGGGGCTATGACTATGAGTACTGGCTAGGGTATCAGTCAAAGGTAGGTCCGCAGAAATGGACCCAGCCCAATACGGCCGAGCTGGTAGAGCGTCACCTGGAATATGGGATTAAGAATTTTTTGATGATTCCCATTGCGTTTGTAACAGATCATATCGAAACGCTGTATGAGCTGGGAGTAGAGTTGGTTGAAGATTTGGAAGAAGAAGGATATGAATTTGAAAGCCTGAAAGTGATGGAGGGTATTAATGATCATCCATCTTATATTCAGGCACTTGCCGAAGAGGTCTTTGATAAGCTGGATCACGAAATTGAAATACCCGAAGAAGCAACATCACAATCTAAAAAAGTTTCAGCCTGATAGATGTCCGCAGATCAACCTAAAATAACCGATTTCTGCGTTGTCGGAGTAAACCACTGGGAGGCGAATATTGATGTTCGCGAGCGGTTTAGCCTGAAGGATGCCCAGAAAAGAGAATTGTTAAAGGGCGCCAAGCGCGAAGGGGTCGACAGTCTGTTTGTGATCTCGACCTGTAATCGCACCGAGATTTTTGCCCAGGATGCTACCCCACAGGAGATTATACGTCTGCTGGTGACCTATTCTAACGCGAGCCTCGAGGAATTTCATAATTACGGTTTTCAGAAAGAAGGCCAGCAGGCCGCCGAGCACTTGTTTCAGGTTACGGTAGGCCTCGATTCCCAAATTTTGGGAGACCTTCAGGTAGTCAATCAGGTAAAAGAAGCCTATGAGCTGGCCAGCGAGATGGATGCCGTTTCCGGTGAACTGCATCGCATGATGCAGCATGTGTTCCGGGCTCACAAGCGATCGCGTAATGAAACCTCGCTCGGAGAAGGAGCGGCCACGACCGCTTATGCTGCGGTGAAATTTGCCATAGAGACCTTTGATAACCTTCAGGATAAAAATATTCTATTGATTGGAACCGGCAAGATCGGCAAGGTTACCTGCAAGAATCTGATCAATCTTGGAGCTAAAAAGTTAACGCTTATCAATCGTACGCGAGATCGGGCAGAGTTTGTTGCCGATAAATTTGATTTGCAGGTAGCCGATATGGATCAGCTGCCGCAGGAGATTGCAGATTCTGATTTGATTATTGTAGCCACCGGTGCGAAAGAGCCGGTGATTACTCTGGATGATATGAAGCCTTCCATCCTGAACCCGACTTTTAAAGTGATGGTTGATCTTTCGGTGCCACGCAATATTGATCCCGAGATCGGCGAACTGGATTTTGTGGATTTGGCGAACATGGATTTTCTCACTGATGTGACCGATGAAGCCTATCGCAAGCGCGAAGAAAATATCCCGTTGGTCAAGAAGATTATCGATGATGAGCTTACGGACTATAAAAATTGGCTCAGCAAACAGAAGGTTGTGCCTACTATCAAGGCGCTAACCAACAAGTTCGACTCCATTCGGGAGGACGAATTTGAATTTTTCAAAAATAAAATTTCCGATACCGACCGGGACAAAGTAGAAAATCTGACTCGGCGTATTGTCAATAAGATTGCTGCTTATTCCATCGAGCACCTGCGCGATCATCACGAATCGGAGCAGGTAACTAAAGTTGTTAATGATATGTTTAAGCTCGAAACCAAGACCAATAATGAATAAGCCACAACCGATCAGAATTGGTACCCGGGAAAGTCAGCTGGCAACCTGGCAGGCCCGCCAGGTAGCCCGTCAATTGCAGGAGCTCGGCCATGAAACGGAGCTCGTTTTCGTTAAGTCGGAAGGTGACCGCGACCTGTCAACCCCGCTCTCGCAAATGGGCGGCAAAGGGGTGTTTACCAAGGCATTGGATGATGCACAGCTGAATGGTGAAATTGATATTGCAGTGCATTCATTTAAGGATCTGCCCACGGAAAACCCCTTGCCGCTTAAAGTAGGTGCTATTATGGAGCGGGCCAATCCGGTGGATTCACTGGTGGCTCCCGGCGGAACCGATTTTTTAGATAATCCTGATTACAAAGCTACTATTGCAACCAGCAGTAACCGCCGCCGTGCCCAGTGGCTTAATCGGTATCCGCACCACGAGATTGTGAATATTCGTGGCAACGTGAATACCCGTTTGGAAAAAGTACAGACTAAAGACTGGGATGCTGCTATTTTCGCGGCGGCCGGCCTCGAGCGTATTGATCTGGGGCATCATATCAGCGAATATCTCGACTGGATGGTCCCGGCTGCCGCGCAAGGGGCCATGGCTGTGATGGTCCGGGAGGATGACGGCGAAATGCAAGAGATTGTTTCTCCGCTTGATCATGATGAAACAGCCCTTTGCACTACCATCGAACGTGATTTTTTGCATGATATGGAAGCCGGATGCAGCGCCCCGGTCGGAGCGTACGCTTTTATTGAAGATGAGCAGGTCCATTTCAAAGCGGTGGCATTGACACTGGACGGTAAAGAACGCTTCGATTTTGAAGATAAGGTTTCGGTGGGAGAAGGCGGTGAATTGGGCCATTCGGCCGCCCAGATGCTGTTAAGTGAAGGAGCAATTAAAGTTATTGAAGAAATTAAATCGCAGTAGAACTCAAATGTCATCCTGTCTTCCGCTTGGCAGATCAGGATCCGCGATACGACATTAAAAATTTAGGTATGCGACAAGATTTGAGAAATGTTCTGGTTACGCGTCCTCTGACGGCGCAACAAATTGAGTATGCTCGAATTTTAGGATTACGGACTTTTATTGAACCTGCTCTCGATTTCAAGTTTCCTGAATACTGGGATAGCGTTCTTAAGGTGATTAATGAGAACGTCAAGTCCGACTGGATTTTTACCAGTAGTAATGGTGTAAAAGCCCTCGAGGAACTGATGAAAGCGGGTTTGCAGGTGCGGCCCGAAGTACAGCTTTTTGCCGTGGGATCCAAAACCCAGGAAGCACTGCGTGATTTGGGATTGGATGCTAAAATCCCACGTACCGAAGATGGCAAACATCTGGCCGAGCTGATTATCAGTGAGGGGAAAAGCAATTCCGTTATCTACTTTCACGGTAATTTAAGCCGCGATGAAATGACGGAGCGACTGGCTGATGATGGCATTGAGGTGATTGAATTGGAGGTTTATCAAACGATCATAAATCCGGTATATATGCCGGAAGATCCGCTCAGTGGGATTTTGTTTTATAGTCCTAGTGCCGTCGAAGGCTTTGATCGGGGAACCGGTTTTGATCAAGAGCTTCCTCCGCTTTTTGCCATTGGTCCGACAACCGCACAAGCTCTCAAAGAGAAAACCGATCAGCATGTAGAAATAGCTAAGCAACCTGACACTGAAGTACTGCTGCGAACTGTATCAGATTATATCTTTAATTCAAAAAACATTGAACACGAATAACGCAGACTATACGGATATATAGTATCTGTAAATATCAGTTGAATCCGCAAATCTGTGTTCTATTATTTATGAGTAACGATTTTCCAGAACTTAAGAATGATTTACTGTTACGTGCCCTTCGCGGGGAAGAAGTTGAACGTCCCCCGGTATGGATGATGCGCCAGGCGGGTAGGTATCTGCCACAGTATATGAAACTTCGCAAAAAGTACTCTTTTTTCGAGCGGGTGGAAACGCCTGAGCTGGCGTGTGAGATAACCCTTCAGCCTATTGACGAACTCGGACCCGATGCCGCGATCATTTTTTCGGATATATTGACGATCCCGCAGGCCCTTGGCATTGACGTGGATCTGGTGAAGGGCAAAGGTCCGGTGTTGGATAATCCCATTCGAAGCACCGATGATGCTTTTGCTATCCTGGCCGAAGATATAGCTGAAAAGCTGCATTATGTAATGGATGCGATTACACTTACCCGGAAGGAGCTGAATGGCCGGGTGCCATTGATTGGCTTTGCCGGCGCGCCCTGGACCCTGTTCTGTTATATGGTCGAAGGACAGGGATCGAAGAATTTTGCCAAAGCCAAGGCGTTTTTGTATCAGCATCCTGATGCGGCAAAACACGTATTGAAAGAGCTTACCAAGGCAACCATTGATTACCTGAAAGCACAGGTGGAAGCCGGCGCCCAGGTTGTACAGGTTTTTGATTCGTGGTCCGGCTTGTTGAGCCCGGAGGATTTTAATAAGTGGGTTATGCCGCACCTGATGGAGATCAGTGAAGCCATTGAGGATGTACCTGTGATTTTATTTGCTAAAGGAAGCTGGTATGCCCTGGAGCGGCTGAGTTTTAAAAGTAATGCCGCCGCCCTGGGTATCGACTGGACCATCACCCCGGAATATGCCCGGGAGGCTACTCGGGGAAATATAACCCTGCAGGGCAATTATGATCCCTCGCACCTGTTATCACCTACAGGGGATATTAAGCACGAAGTGCGACGGATGATCGACCGATTTGGAAAAGATCATTACATCGCCAATTTGGGGCACGGTATTCTGCCGAATATTCCCGTCGATCACGCTCGCGCATTCGTAGATGCTGTAAAGGAATATGAAGTGAAATAGGAATAGAACGCTGATGAGGCTGGTGGGATAGATAGATTTTCGCTGAATACATGCGATGATCAGTTGAATCCGTTAGATCCGTGTTCTATTAAAGATAGATTAAATGAGTAAGGAAAGTGTTAAAAACTCGATTCGAAGCATACATACGTAATCTCCAGAACGAAATTTGTGATCGCCTGGAAGAGTTTGAACCTGATACGCGGTTCCGGCATGACGATTGGAATCGCGAAGGCGGAGGCGGGGGACACACCCGGGTTATAGAAAAAGGAGACGCTTTTGAAAAAGGGGGCGTCAATATTTCGACGGTTCACGGGGAACTGCCCGAGCTTATCCGCAAGCGCTTTGAAGTAGAGCAGGGATGGTTCTGGGCTGGGGGTCTTTCCCTGGTCATTCATCCCAAGAGCCCAATGGTACCTACTGTTCACGCCAACTTCCGTTATTTTGAGCTTTACGATGATGAGGAAATGGATGAGGTGCGGGACTGCTGGTTTGGCGGTGGGGCCGATTTGACTCCCTATTATTTATGGGATGAAGACTCCGTCCATTTTCACGAGGTACTAAAAGCTGCTTGCGACAAACATGGCGATGAACTGTATCCTCGGTTCAAAAAAGAATGCGACGAATATTTTTACAACCATCACCGTTCAGAGGCCCGGGGTGTGGGCGGATTGTTTTTCGATTACCTGCGTCCCAACGAGCAGCGTTCTGCCGAAGATTGGTTTGACTTTACTACGGATGCCGGCGATGCTTTTCTGGATAGCTATGTCCCCATTGTAGAGCGTCGTAAAGATGAACCCTATGAGGGGCGGCATCGGTATTTCCAGGAGATACGTCGCGGTCGCTATGTGGAGTTTAATTTGATCCACGATCGTGGTACTTTATTTGGGCTCAAAACAAATGGAAGGACAGAGTCGATATTGATGAGTTTGCCGCCGGAAGTTCGGTGGGATTATGATTTTCAGGTCGAGGAGGGAAGTCGCGAAGCTTATTTGATAGAGCGGCTGAAAAACCCCATCGACTGGATCGAATATGATCGACAAACCACAGATTTGCATGAATAGAGGTGGCTCTACTTGCATACCTTGTGAAAGTCAGTTAAAAATAAATGAATATGAATAATTAAATGTCATCCTGAACTTGTTTCAGGATCTGCAGCTTTGATTGAGATGGGTTTGCAGATGCTGATCCGCCAGCTGGCGGATAGCATGACACGAAACAGTTATTATATATGACACACGGACAATTTCCCTACATTCGCGGACGACGGCTGCGCGCCTCGTCAGCCATACGTGCTATGGTTGCCGAACACAACATTAAACCGGCCGATTTTATAGCCCCGGTGTTTGTGATGGAAGGTGAGAACGGGAAAGTTGAAATTCCATCCATGCCGGATTACTACCGTTATACCCTGGATCTGTTGCTGGAGGAGGTCCGGGAGCTGAAAGAAGTCGGTATTCGTTCGGTGTTGGTTTTTGCCAAGGTCCCGGATGAAAAAAAAGACAACAAGGGTACCGAAGCGCTCAACCCTGATGGACTCATGCAGCAGGCCGTTAGGGCAATTAAAGAAGAATTCCCCGAGATGCTGGTGATGACCGATGTGGCCATGGATCCCTATTCCAGTTATGGGCACGACGGTATTGTTGAGGACGGGGAGATTTTGAATGATGCTTCCGTCGAAGTGCTGGCAAAAATGGCCGTAAGCCACGCCGTGGCCGGGGCCGATATGGTAGCCCCTTCCGATATGATGGATGGGCGCATTGGTGCCATGCGTGAGGCCCTCGATGAAGAAGGTTTTAAGCATACAGGGATAATGGCTTACAGTGCTAAATATGCTTCCAGCTATTATGGACCGTTTCGGGACGCCCTGGATTCCGCGCCCGGGTTTGGCGATAAAAAAACCTACCAGATGGATCCGTCCAACGTGAAGGAAGCGATTAAAGAAGCAAAGCTTGACGAACAGGAGGGGGCGGACATCGTGATGGTCAAACCGGGACTGCCATATCTGGACGTAATCCGGGCGGTAAAAGAAAATGTAGATGTACCCGTTTCTGTATATAACGTATCAGGCGAATATGCTATGATCAAAGCGGCATCGGCCAATGGCTGGCTGGATGAAGAGGAAGCCATGATGGAAGCGCTGGTTGGCTTTAAGCGAGCCGGCGCCGACTTAATTGCAACTTATTTTGCGAAACAAGCATCAAAATTATTGAATAAAAGTAAATAGAACGCAAATTACGCAGGTAAAGTGGATTAGGAACAAAGATTTGAGCTATATAAAACCGATGTATTCGCGTTATCTGCGTTCCAACTAGATATTATTTTATGTTAGAGAACAGCAAGAAATTATTTGATCGAGCACAGCAGTTTATTCCCGGTGGAGTGAATTCTCCCGCGCGAGCTTTCAATTCGGTGGGAGGAACGCCCGTATTTTTTGAAAAGGCCAAAGGGTCCATTCTTACCGATGTGGATGGCAAACAATATATTGATTACGTAGGCTCATGGGGACCGATGATCCTGGGCCACGCTTACGAGCCGGTAATTGAAGCGGTAAAGGAAACCGCAGCTAAGTCTACCTCGTTTGGTGCTCCGACGGAAATTGAAGTTAAAATGGCCGAGCTGGTTAAACATATGGTGCCCAACGTGGATAAGATCCGGATGGTTAATTCCGGTACCGAAGCCTGTATGAGTGCAGTGCGTGTGGCCCGGGGCTATACCGGCAAAGACAAGATTATCAAATTTGAAGGCAATTATCATGGCCATGGAGATTCCTTTCTTATTAATGCCGGAAGCGGTGCGCTCACGCATGGAACGCCCAGTAGTCCGGGCGTCACCAAGGGCACGGCCAAAGATACGCTTACGGCCACCTTTAACGACCTTTCGTCGGTTAAGCAGTTGCTTAACGAATATGAGAATGAGGTAGCGGCTATCATTGTAGAACCGGTGGCCGGCAATATGGGGTGCATCCCGCCGCGCGAAGGATTTCTGGATGGATTGCGTGAATTATGTGATGCCCATGATTCCGTGCTGATATTTGATGAAGTAATGACGGGTTTTCGCGTGGCCAAGGGCGGGGCTCAGGAGCGATATGGAGTTGATGCAGATCTGGTGACCTATGGCAAAATTATTGGTGCCGGTTTGCCGGTTGGCGCCTTTGGCGGCAAGCAGGAGATTATGGATGTGGTCTCTCCCGTCGGTCCTGTTTACCAGGCCGGTACGCTGTCAGGTAATCCGCTGGCGATGGCTGCAGGATACGCCCTGCTTTCGGAGCTGCAGGAGAATCCGCTTCATTACGATGAGCTGGAAGAAAAGACGACCTACCTGTTTACCGGATTAAAAGACGTGTTAGCCACCTACGATACGCCTGCACAGCTCAACCGCGTGGGATCCATGATGAGTATCTTCTTTACTGATCAGGAGGTGGTTAACTTTGAAACAGCCAATACAACTAATCAGAAACTGTTCAAATTCTTTTTTCACGAGATGCTGGAGCGAGGTATTTACTTGCCCCCTTCTCCCTTTGAATCATTCTTTTTGGCTAATACGCTTACAAACGAACATTTGGATACAACAGTGGAAGCTGCTGATGCATCCTTGCAAGAAGCACTAAAACAAATCTAGATTATAGGGGACTATGAATCGCTTAACACAAATAATCGAAAAACTTAAAACCCGCTGGGATGTTGAGACGATAGGGGGGATTCTACTGATCCTGTTTATCTTTTCGATTACCGGAATGACCGCTCTTTATGTGCGGAAATTCATGTTTAACTGGCTTGGTATTACCGACAAAGACCCCTTTTGGGTAAAAGGGGTCGCTTGGTTTTTTACGGTCTTTCCTTCTTACCAGGTACTGTTTTTACTTTATGGGTTTTTATTAGGCAAATTCAATTTTGTCTGGAATTTTGAGAAGAAAAATTTGCGTAAACTGAAAGCATTGCTGACACGAAGCGGCAGTTAATCGCCCATTTTTTCGAGCTTCTTTTGTTTTTTGCGGGAGAGTTCTTCCACCACCAGGTTATAGGAATCTTTGATCCATTCTTTAATCAGTTCATCATCCAGTTCTCCCTGCGGCTTAATAGTGTTCCAGTGCTTTTTATTCATATGTTGGCCTGCTTCCACTTCTTCATAAAGATTACGAAGCATAGCCGCCTTAACGGGGTCGCACTTCAAATTAATGCCATCAAAGTTCTCTTCGTCCGCTAAAGCAAAAATCTTATCCATTACCTTGAAAGCAACAGTAGTATCGTCATCAAAAGGGTAATCTTCAGTTACACCATTGAATGACCTACAAAATTCGCGAAATTCTTCTAGTTTCATGAAATTCGTTTTGGTTAAATAATTACAATAGATTCTTCTGAAAATGAGTTACTGCATATCGTTAATCTGCTTGAAATCAGTGATGAATTCTTCCAACAAACCCTTTGAAGCTTCGCGGATTACATGCATTTGATCGTAAGATACCAAGCCAAGCGTACTCGATTCCCAGGTTATAGAGGAAGTTTGCAGATTTCGGTTTAACGAAAGTTCGACAGGTTGATAAAAATAGAGGGTTACGCAAAATGGCACGAGCCCCGATCCGGCATCCATGGTATTTATATGCATATACAAAAACGGAACTTCGTCTGATGATTCAATATTTTCATCGGGGATTAGCCGGATGCCCTGATCGCTTAGCGTCTTTTCGCCCAATTCTTGCAAGGAGGTAACTTGAATCTCATCTCGGTCGGTGAGGGAGACATTGGCCTCCACATTAACCGTAAAGCCCACGCCCTGGATGCCTTTCAGCGAACTGCGCTCTTTGGCAACTTCATTTTGTGCCAATGCGGTTGAAAAGCTCAGGCACAGCAACATACACATGCTAAAACGGATGATCTTGCCCTGTACGGATACCATGACATCAGGTTTTATTTTCAATTTATTCAAAGAACGAAATAAATTTGGGAATCTTGTGCTTGTACCGCCTCAAAAAATGCTCTTGAACGAATTGAGCGACATTTTTTTGATTATTGTTAAGTTATAAGAATGAGTCGGAACTGCAAGTCTAATTTTGCTTAAAGTTGAACTGATGAATAATTGATTGATAAACAAGGCTTTTGATGGGTCAGAGCCCTTTCCAGACGGCTACAGCAAATAAAAGCCATGCGACAATAAAGCAAACGCCTCCGATGGGAGTAATAGCTCCAAGCCAGCGCAGGCCGCTAATCGATAGGACGTACAGACTGCCGGAAAAGATGAGAATTCCGGCAATCATTAACCATCCGGCCCATTGCAGCCAATTGGTTTCAGACAAAAAATGAGCTGCAATCCCCACCAGTAACAGTCCTAATGCATGGTAGAAATGGTATTCTACGCCGGTTTCAAAAATAGAGATCATCTCTTGGCTGAGACGACTTTTGAGTCCGTGGGCTCCAAAAGCTCCCAGACTAACTGCTAGTGCCATCGCTATACTGCCGAGCGTCAAGAAAAGTTTGGTCATGGTTGTATTTAAATCTTTTTAAATCGAAATCCGGTCCAATCTTCGTTAATAGAAACCATTGCTACACCTTTTAAATTCAACTGCTTCGCATAGTCGTAAATAATGTCGCGGTTGATGTCGGTATCGATGGAAGCACTGCCTTTATAATAAGCAATCCACAGTGCCCCATTCTCGTCCAGCGCATTTACCAAAGTTGAAAGATTCTTTTTCATCATCTGCCGATCTTCGATAAAAGCTATGATGGCATCGGGGCTGGTTGGAGCACCGGTTTCGATAATGGAAAGATTCTGAGGTAGATCTCCCAATAAGGCACGTCTTTTATCTGAGGCGTTGAAAAGGGCCAGCGTGCTTTCCGGTTTTAGATGCATTTTTTCGGCCACGGACTTCGATGCCATAAACTGAAGAAATTTTAGGTGATGTCACAGTGATTATGAGCGAATATCGATATTTTCTGCAGTTTTAAAAAATGGCTACCGCAATTCTACCTGATGCAGGGCAGCATTCAGCTCGTGAATGGTAGGGATTGTTAATGGCTGGTATTGCCGACGCAAAAATTATTTTGAACTGTCGAATCCCACCTCTTTGTGGGTGCCGTCGCAAAAGGGTTTGGTGCCGGACTGTCCACATCGGCAAAAAGCCACATTGCGTGTACTGTGTACCGTTTGGTTTGCCAGCGAATGTACACGATATGAACCCTCAATCAGGATGGGACCGTTTTCCATGAGCCGAAGAATGAGTTTGCTTTCTGTTGAATCGCCATCCACGGTCGGCCGTAGCTTTGCTTCCTGAAAAGAAGCCGGTGCTTCAAAGTCCAGATCTTTATGGGAGTTGTCGCAAAGGGGTTTGTTTTTGGAAGCACCGCACCGGCAAACAGCCATTCGTGTATCTTCCAAGATGGGTTCTCCATCGGCATTTTGTACTTCGATATTGCCACGCAGGTAGAGTGGTCCGTCAGGTACGATAGTTATTGTATTGACCCGCGATGGCTGCTCCGGAGATTCGGCATCTTCATATTTTAAAGCTCCTGTCGGGCAATGTTGCACTGTTTCCTTAATCTTTTCGGCGCTAGCGTTTTCCGGTTGGACCCACGGCTTTTTCTGAGGATCGAAAACCGAACGTAAATTCTTGGCGCATTCTGCAGAATGGAGGCAGCGCTTACTGTCGAATTCGACGGTGATATTGTCTGATTCGTAACGATGTATTTCCTTTTCCATAGCCCGTAACCCTGATATTTCTTATTATTATTTAGTAATAAAATAGATGATTTTGAGGTATCATCAAGTGATTAAATTATTGCTGGTGTCCTCACAGATGGTGACAAAGAATAAAAGCCCCGCTAAGAACAACGGAGCTTTTAATTTTCTCGAATATGAATTAGTGACTCGCGGTTTTCTGGGATGCAACCGTCAGATTATTATTGATTTTAATCACGCCTTTCACATCCTGCGTAATCTCTTCAATTTGCTCTTTTTCAAAGGGCGATCTGACTTCTCCGGAAAGCGTAACAATTCCCTTTTCGACGTTTACTGAGACATCAATTGATTCAACATAGGGGTCGCGGATAATACTTTCTTTGATTCGCTCTTTTATGGCTTTATCCGTTGTGGGGATTTTGGGTTTAACGACAATGTTATGCTTGACTGTAATGTTATTTTCTATGGTATTGATGCCGGATGTATTTTGGGCATCACTGCCGGCTGCGAGTTTAGAGTTCAGATTTAATACCGAGCCGGAAAGGATGGCTAAATCATTTTCAATTTGTACCTCTATACTGTCAGCCGGTACACGTGGATCGTATTCAAAAGCTCGTTGAACAGCTTCTTTAATTTGGTCAGGTTTTAAATCTGCTATTTTATTATTGACCAGGCGGCTGTTGTTGTATTCCGGATGTACTTCAAGATTTTCAGCCGTCACATCAACAACACCTCTTACGTGGGCTTTATTGATAGCCAGTTGTTTTTCGTTAATACTGCCCACGGAACCGCTGAGAGTTACTTCCGCATCTTCAACGGAAACCTTAATCAAGTTATCCCGGATACGAGAATCATACATCAGGGCTGTTTTAATCTCCGATTTTATTTCAGAATCATCAGGATTCCGAGTGTAAGATATGAGGAGATTATTCTTGATTCCGGAAACCCCCTTTACGCCGCTCGCAATTTTACTGGCCAGTTGTTTTTCCTGCCATGAATCTACGGTTCCGGTAAGGGTTACCATGCCGTTGTGAACCATAGCAGCTAAATCCCAATTTTCAGTTGCGGGATCGGTAGCCAGCATGCGTTGCACATCTTGTTGCACGGCTTTATCGGGACGGTCAACGGTTACCTTAAGGTTATTAATAACGGAAAGAACCCCACTCACTGATTCTCCGACCTCCCCAGCTTGTTTTTTAGCGAGCAGGTTTGATGTAGATCCTTTTAGTCTAACAATTCCTTCATTGGTGGAAATCCTTATGCTATCTGCAGGGACCTCGGTTGCCTGCGCCAGCTGGGTGGTTACAGTTTCAGTAATGGTTTGGTCATCAGGCAAACTAGGGGCCTTGCCCGAATCTTGTGAACAACTCACTAAGGAGAGAATTAGAACAGATGACAGAAAAGTAGTTAAGATTACACGCGAAAAAATATTTTTGGATAATCTTTTGTTGCTTTTCATAGCGAAATACCTCCAAGAGATTATCTTTGTAATATTTCTGTAAGCTCATCCTTTACAACAAGTTAGACGGGCGTATAGTTCGCAATAACAAGAGGTGAAAGAGGTCAGGGGCCGCTAAAATCCATGGGATTGGGGAACTTAAAGGTATAATCCAGGATATGCTTGATTTTACGGTTGGATACAATCTTAAAATCTTCCTTTTGATCCGAATCTGTTGACTCGAAAGTAGGAGGAGTGACTCCAAGTGTTTCTGCCGCGACCCGGTAATAAACTTTTTTAGGTGGGTGTCCGTCAGATACGCCATTGAACACCTGATTACGGCTATCCTTTTCAATGATGGTGCTTATGATTCCGATACAGTCATCCCGGTGGATCAGATTAACGGGAGCCTCCCCATCCGGGATATTTTTTCGGCCCGCGAGATATCTGACGGGATGTCGATCGTGTCCGTATAAACCCCCGAAGCGAACAATGGTGGTATCAAATTCTTCCTGGGATTGCAGCAGTTTCTCGGCTTTTAGAAGGGCGTTGCCTGAGGCTCTTCCCGCATGACCGGACTTGGTATCTTCCTCGTCTACTATGCCTGGTTTTTCAGGGTATACTGAAGTGGAGCTAACAAAAATGACCCATTTAATTGAGCTCGTTTTAACCTTATCGGCCACCGCCTGTATTTGTTTCAGGTGATAGTCTTCTACATTGTCCCGGCCGCGGCCCGGCGGTATATTCACGATAAGAAGGTCGGCGTCCCAGAAATCTTTGCAATCTTCACAATCAAGATCCGGGCTCAGCTTTAAGAGAAAGGGGGATATGTTTTTTCCTTTTAGTAATTCAAGTTTTTCAGGAGAGGTGGTAGATCCGCGTACAAGGTGACCATTGTCGCGCAACTGTTCTGCCAGTGGCAGTCCCAGCCAGCCACAACCCAATATGCTAATATTCATATTTCGTTAATCACTTAAAATGAGAGCACAATATGTGAAAAGCGAAGCGTAATTTCATCTGTTTTAGCCTCAAAATTTTGCTTACCAGCATTCCAAAAGTTAGTCGTGGGTTTGGGTATTCTGCAATGTTTATGTATCGCCAATAAAAAAGGCTCCCGACCTGATGCCGGGAGCCTTGAGTTTTCTATTTTTATAGTCAGGCTACTTCTCACCCATGAACGGATAGGTCCAGTCTTTAGCCGGCTCCTGGGTTTCCTTGATGGAACGGATGGAAATCCAGCGCATCAGGTTGGCTGCACTTCCGGCTTTATCGTTGGTGCCGGACTTGCGAGCCCCTCCAAAGGGTTGCTGGTTAACAACTGCTGCCGTTGGTTTATCATTAATGTAGAAGTTACCGGCCGCCTGATTGAGGTGATCGTTCATTTTCTTGAGTGCGTAACGATCCTGCGAGAAGATAGCACCTGTTAAAGCGTAAGGTGAGGTGTTATCGCAAATTTCCAGCGTTTCCTCGAACTTGTCGTTTTCGTAGACATAAACAGTTAGTACCGGGCCGAAGATTTCTTCCTCCATCGTTTTGAAATGGGGATCGTGGGCCTGAACCAGCGTAGGTTCTACAAAATAACCTTCGGAGTCGTCGTATCCGCCCCCGACCAGAATTTCCGCATCTTCTGAATTTTTGGCGTAATCGATGTAACCGGTGATTTTATCGAATGCCTTTTGGTCGATCACGGCGGTCATGAAGTTTCGGAAGTCTTCGGCTTCGCCCATCTTAATTTTACCGACTTCGGTCGAGAACTTATCGTGGAATTCATCCCACAGTGATTCGGGGACGTACATCCGGGAAGCCGCTGAGCATTTTTGTCCCTGGTATTCATAGGCTGCCCGCAGAGCTGCTACGACAAGAGCATCGACATCAGCTTCTTCATGGGCGAAGATAAAGTCTTTACCGCCGGTTTCACCGACAATGCGAGGATAGGTATTGTACATGTCAATGTTGTCGCCAATGCTCTTCCAAAGGTGCTGAAAAGTAGCCGTGGATCCGGTAAAGTGCAGCCCGGAGAGATGTTCACTCTGAAGCACCGGATCACCGACATCAGCCCCGTTACCTGGAAGGAAGTTTATAACTCCATCCGGCAGGCCGGCTTCTTGCAGCAGCTTCATCAGATAATAACTTGAATAGATAGAGGAAGTGGCCGGTTTCCAGATCGAGACATTACCGCAGAGGGCAGGAGCCGTAGGCAGGTTGCCGGCAATAGAGGTAAAGTTGAAGGGGGTGACGGCAAATACAAATCCTTCAAGCGGACGGTATTCCGAGCGGTTCCACATACCTTGAGGAGAATAGGGCTGGTCCTGGTAAATCTGCGTGAGATAATAGGCATTAAACCGGAAGAAGTCGGCCAGCTCAGCTACAGCATCAATTTCGGATTGATAAGCGGTCTTGGACTGTCCCAGCATCGTGGCTGCGTTTATGGTATATCGCCACGAACCGGAGAGCAGGTCGGCTGCTTTTTTAAAAATGGCTACCCGCTCTTCCCAGGGCATATTGGCCCACTTCTTTCGGGCTTCCAGCGCCGACTCGATAGCCATATCTACTTCCTTTTCACCACAAAGATAAGTGGATGCCAATTTATGGCTATGGTTGTGCGGTATGACCACATCGGCTGTGCGATCTGTTTTGATCTCTTTACCGCCGATGATAGCTGGAATTTCAATCTCTTCCGATTTTAATCGTTCAAGTTCATCTTTTAGTTTCTTTTTTTCGGACGTACCGGGAGCATAGGAATAAACCGGTTCATTATCCGGTTCCCGGATTTCAAAAGTTGCATTAGCCATAATAATGTCTTGCTTTAATTTTAATTGTATTGAAAAATATTTTATCAGCTGTGCAAAAAAATACGAATTATTTTCTTGAATCTAACGCGCTACAGACATACTCAATCACTTAGACTGTAAAAACGTTTGTACTTTTTGTGCCGTTTCAAATCCTGAGGAAAGACAGTCAGGAACGGATACACCATTTCGATAATTTCCTGCGAGATATAGGCCCCGATGCTCTTTTTCTATTTCTTTCATTATTGAGAGATAGCGGTCGAAGCCGACTTTGTATTGCGGAATGGCCCGGGGCCAGTAATGGTGATAAGAAAAAACCGGGTCCCCGGTGATTCCCAGCAGCTGGGTGAGTTCTTCGGTGACGATATCACGCAATTCTTCGACCGGTTCAGATGCCAGCTCCGGATTACGGTCGCCACCGATAAAACAGGTTAACAGCTGATAGTCCTTTGGCGACCGATCCTCAAAAAGGGTAGATGAAAACAGAGCCCCCAGTGTCTTGTAGTTTTCAACTTCGGGAATAAGCATGCCGAATCCATCCAGGGGATGCTGTATATTGGATTTTTTAAAACCCAGGGCCATGACGCTGAGCGGAGCGTAAGGTAGTGAAGAAAGTTCTTCAAATAACTTAGAAGCAAATATCTCCGGTAGGGCGTAAGTTGGCAGGGTTGATATCAGGCATTGGTGAACTCTGGTTTGAGCGTTGTCTCCGGAATGGCTCTGTACCTTCCAGCCGTTTTCCTGCCGGCCGACCGAGGTTACGGTTGTGGACGTTTGTACGGGTTGAGGTAAGGCATGGGCCAAAGCTTTGGGCAGGGTTTGGTTGCCGTCCCGGAAAGAGATCAGGGCCCGTTTGGGACGCTGTTTTGGACGTTCCTTTTTAAACATGCCTTTGAGCAGAGAACCGTGTTCCTGCTCCATCTCCCAAAGCGTTCCAAAGGTATGCTTGACGGAAAGTTCTTTAGGGTCGCCGGCATAAATTCCGGAGACAAACGGATTCACGGCATAATCAAGTGGCTGTTTGCCCAGCCTTCGGCTAATAAAGGTTGCGATGGATTCATCATGCTTCATTGATTGGGGCATCCAGGGTTCCTTAAAAAGTCGTAATTTGGCCCCTACACTTAGTAACGGACTACTAATAAAACTGCCCAGTGAGGTCGGCAGCGACACGGGCTTACCATTTTTAACGACATAGCGCTTTTTCGATTTCTTATTTGCTTCGACCATTTGGGAGGAGAGGTCGAGCTCCTCCAGCAAATCCCAGACCGATTGCGATTTGACCATCAATGTGTTGGGACCTTCTTCTACCAGCCAGCCGTTATCCGAAATCGACCGGATGGCACCGCCTACTTCCGGACGTTGTTCGTATACTGTGGATTCAATTCCTTTTTGGGCGAGCGCATAGGCTGTTGTTAATCCCGTAATTCCGCCTCCAAGGATGCCAACCGCTGTTTTTTTATTGGTCATTGTAGATTAATTTCAATACCTTTTGAGCCTTAATTAGAATTAATCTAATTAAGTATAGCCTCTGTTTTGCCTGCATGAGTAAAGGCCAAGCATACGCAATAAATATAAATGACAAGTGAAGAATCAGCTATTATGAATCATTGGTGCAAAGGTATTTTTATTATTCTCATTGGATTGATGTTGAGTTCGTGCGGACAATCATCGTCCGATCAGCTGGTCGTATATTCAGGTCGCAGCCAGGCGCTGGTTGAACAGCTTGTCGCTGATTTTAAAAAACAGACAGGTATCAATATTGAAGTGCGTTATGGCAATGACGCTGAATTGCTGGCCGTACTGAATGAGGAAGGTGACAAGAGTCCCGCTGACCTTTATTGGGCAAATACCACGGGAGCTCTCGCGACCGCTTCCAAGCAGGGGCTGTTACGTAAATTACCTGATTCTTTGCTGAACAAACCCGACAATTTCACTTCGTCTTCGGGAAAGTGGATACCGGTTACCGTACGCTATCGCGTATTGGCCTATAATCCCAAAACAGTTGACCCCGAAGATCTCCCCGAATCGGTTATGGATATTCCGAAGATGGAGAAGTATAAAGGTCGCATTGGATGGACGCCCACCTATTCCAGTTTTTATGATTTTATGACGACCATGCGACTCATGAAAGGCGATGATGTTGCCCGGCAGTGGCTCAACAATATGAAAGAGCTGGATCCCAATGCCTACAGCTCTAACCCTCCCATGGTACAGGCGATTGCGGCCGGAGAAATTGATATAGCACTGACGAACCACTATTACATTTTCCGACTGAAATATGGAGGCGGAGAAGGGGAATATGAAAACGAAACCTATTACGGTGAGAAAGGGCCGGACGAGAGTGCCCCCATTGAAACCTATCACTTTGCAAAAAATGATATCGGTAATTTAGCGCTGGTTACAGGTGCATCGGAGCTGCAAACTTCGAAGGATCATCAGGCGGCACAGAAGTTTTTGAGTTTTTTGCTTTCCAAACAGGCCCAGCGTTATGCCGCCACTTCGGTACATGAATATCCGGTGATTCGGGATGTGGATTTACCGGAATACATGCTGCAGGAAGAGGAAGCATTTGAACTGAGTCCCAAATATGATTACGAACAGTTGCAGCAGCTGGAGGGGACCTTGAATATGCTGCGAGAGGTCGGAATTATCTAAAACGGCAGTTTCAATTCAGGAGACTAGCTCTCTTGACCGGCGGGGGTTTCCCGTTGGGAGAAGACTTTCATCATCTGGTTGAGCAGGCCGTTGCCAACTACCGAGAGCTTCTCTTGCCGTCCGAGTGATAAAAAGCGCAATAAGTTCCGCAGTTCAACCAGTAGGTATGGCGGATCGGTTACCAGCGTATCACTGGCAATTATGTGATCCCAATTAATGGGTTTGTCGAAAGAAATTCCATGTTTTTCCATGGTTTCTTTGTACAGATGGGCAATAAGCCCATAGCCGATGGTAGTGGGATGTATACCGTCCAGACCGAAAATTCCACCTTTGTAAACCTTTCCGTCTTCCTCATCAATACGAATATAATCGGTACCCAGTTTGGGTTGCTTGGGATTAGCAACGAGGTGTTCGGTCATCGGGTTTCGTTTCATAGCCTCACAAAAATCATCAGGATAAGGAATGCGAATTTCCCCGCCCAGCCGACGACTGGCAATACCGCTTACATAACGATTTAGAGGTACCGTAATCCATCCATACTCATCGGCCACCTCCCGAATAATATTATTGTACTCATCGACATGTTGATCCAGGGAAATCGCCTGCTCTTTTGTTAAGTGCTGATGGATCTCCGGATCAAAGTCTTCATCCCAGATCCAGAAACGGGTATAGTAATCAAAATAGCCGGTATGTTCTTTGCGTGATTTATCAGCGTTAACACCGCGCGATACCGGCGGAATGGTTACATAGGGGATGGTTTGGGTGATTACATTACGGGCGCCGATGTTAGCTACTTTCTCTGCCAGCTTTCGGAACTCCTGTTCAAAATGCTCCGGGCGATAAACGGTATAATCACGTTTTGATGGAAATTGGGTAAGATCCTCTTCTTCAGAAAGGATAAATTTCAGATCCGATACCGATCCGATAACGTTATTATGACCGGTAGAGAGGATTAGGTTTTCAATACCGCCGTTATCCTGTAAATACCGGACATTCTCGACTTGAGTGTTATTTTGAAACTGATTGCTGAAAGAAGGGTTCAGCACGAGTCGGGCCGTCACATACATAGCGTGATCCGGCAGCATATCAAAGATGGAATAGGTCTCAGGCTGGGTTTCAATGAACTCACGGCTTTTTTGCTCAGTTATCATCCAGGCGTCGTTCATCGCAAATCCCCAAATAGACTGGTTGTGATAGGGAAGCGAGCGCGACCGCTGCAATGGTTTGACTTTGCCTTCCCAATACCGTTTTACCCGTTTTAAGGTAGAGTAAAGGTGTGTGATAGCCGGTAGATATTCATTCCACTCGATTGAGTCGCCGAATTCGTCGGAAAGGCCGCGGGTTAGTACTTCCAGGTTCAGCGGAATACCGGCTTGGGCGGTAAACAGCGGCTGCTCGAAATCGGGTTCGGGTTCCCAGCACTGCTTTAGAAATGCGGGAAAGCTGAGATCGGTCCGGTAGACACCGCCGTTTTGAAATCCCTGGCTCAGACTGTCGCCCAGCACCACAAGTTTATGTTTCGGATTGGACTTTTTGTTCACTGATTTGGGTCCGTCTGTGTCGCGGCTAAATTAGCGATTAAAGTTCCTGAGAATTTCTAGTATCTTATGACTCATTTTAAATGGAATGTAGCAAAAGGATGAATAAAATAGAAAATAACCGCCTGGCAAAATTTCGGGAAGCACGTGCTGAGGCGAACGAAAAGATTTTTGACCTGGATCATTTGGGGATCAAACGTTTTTTTAACCTTGATAACAATACCTATAAAGACGGTGCACTGCCTGCCCAGACCAAAGAACTGCTGGGGCTGGTAGCATCCGCTGTACTGCGCTGCAACGATTGTATCGATTATCATCTTGAGCAATGTGCCAAGCAAGGTTCAACAAAGGAAGAGCTTGTGGATGCGCTGAATGTGGCCTTGGTTGTTGGCGGCAGTATTGTGATTCCGCACCTTCGGCATGCTGTAGAAACACTTGAAATTCTCGAGGAAGAGGGGACATTAACCAGCTAATGATGTTGCTTTGATACGAACGGCTGTTATTACCATAGTTTTTATTTCTTTCCTGTCGCTTACCGGCAAGGGACAAATGATTCAGCAAAACGCCCAGGCGGACTCTGTATCTAACGCCTTGGTCCCTGTGCTGGGTTACAGCTCTAATGAAGGATTCATTGGCGGGGCTATTTATAATCGGTACGATTACCGGGGCAATATTAAGCCTTTCCGGAACTACCTGAAGTCATCGGCCCTGATCTCATCCAAGGGATTTATTGAGGTGGAAGCCAGATATGAGCAAACCCGAAGTTTTGGGCGCCATATTCGCTCAATTTATAATGCCAATTTTCAGCGATATACCAAGGATATCTTTTTCGGGATCGGCAATGATACCGGTTTTTCTAAAAGCCGCTGGGAGGATGAGTATTATTTCTTTGAATCCTTGGGGATGGGATTTAGCTACAAAGCCCGGAAGCCAATCTACAAATTGGGGCGTCGACAGCTGGATCTTTTCGGAGGTCTGGGATTTGAGTACCAGAAATCGAACATTATTTCCCAACAAACCTCCTTTGCTGACCGCATGCCCAACGGACGCGAAGGCGGATGGGTGAACTTCCTGAATACCGGCATGATCTGGGAGAACCGTGACAGCGAGTTTGATCCGCACCACGGGAATCGCGCAACCCTGGAATGGCGCTATTCGCCCGACTTGGTTAGCTCCTATGCTCTTACTTCGATCCGGATGGAATTTCGGCAGTATTTTTATCTGTTTAATTGGCTGACGGTAGCAAACAGGATCGAAGGCCGTCAGGTCTTTGGCGATATCCCATACTGGGAGTATTCAACCTTGGGAGGCGAAAATAATTTGCGGGGATATCCGCTCAACCGTTTCCGGGGTAATGCCTCACTGGCTTATACCATGGAACTTCGCGGGTGGATTTTCAAGTTTCCACAGCTTTTAAATCTGAAACTGGGCGCGCAGTTATTTACCGATGTAGGACGTGTCTTTACCGATCAGGATGATTTTAATGACCTGTTTGAAGGATACAAACAAACCGTAGGATTCGGAGGGGCCATGTCCATTTTTAATCCCGATTTCATTTTGCGGGGAGAAATTGGATTTTCAGAGGACGTCAGTCGGATATATGTGGGAGTTGGATACCTGTTTTAGAAATAAGAATGAATTGCAAGAACAGAGATTATGAATCGATCAGTGTTACTTACAGCAGCAGAAGAAGACACCGAGGTTTTTCGTTCACAGCTGCAGGAAATTGATGTAACCGCATTACATTATCCGCTGGAGCAGTATAGGGCGAAAGAAGCTGATGCCGATATTATTAATACTTTTGATCGCCTGGAAGAATTCGAAAATATCGTTTATGGCAGCAAGCGGAATGCCAAGTTTTTTGTCGAGATGGTTCAGGAGTTCGATAAGTTCGAAACGGTGCGAAATATTCTGAATTTGGCCATTGATCAGCATGCCGCCGACTATCTCGAGGAGCAAGGTATTGCGGCTGTCCACCCTCATTCCGAGGGTAAAGCCATTGACCTCATGGAATTTATGCTGCGGGTTCGACGGATCGGGGACACGCTCTATCCGTGCGGAGATAAAACCAGCGAAGATCTTCCGGGCTTTTTGCAGGAGCTGGATGTACCGGTGCAGGAACTGGTGCTTTTTACACTGGAAGGCCCCGAAGAAGAACAGCTGATGGATTATCGAAAAGATCTGGCGGCCCACGAACCGGGGATTGTAATTTTCCATTCCAGAAGATCGGTTAACCGTACGCTGGCTGCTTTTCCGACTTTTGACTTTAATGAACCGACTGTGATTTCCGGAGATCAGGCGGTTTCCGACAAACTCGTGAAAGAAGGAATTGCGGTGGACGTTCAGGCCGAAGGCAGCTGGGATTCCATACTGGAAAAGATTGAGGAAGTGCTTTAAGGATGCTTCGACTCCTTACTCCTTCGCCAAAGCTTCGGAGCACTGCGCTCAGCATGACCGAGAAGAGAAAAGTAAAATATTGCGTCAGTCTGAACATAATCCGCTGCCAAACGGATGAAATCGAAGACACCAACCTTAAAACCAATACGACTATTTGAATGTCACAACGGTACAGCCTGCACCGCCCTGCTGAATTGGGGCGATCTCATAGCTCTTGACTTCGGGGCGTTTTTCCAGGTATTCATGGACCAGCTTCTTTAAAATACCTTCCCCTTTTCCGTGAATAATCTGCACTTCCTGGCGCCCGGCAGCTACCGCATCGTCAATATATCGCTGGACCTCCTTCATAGCCTCATTCCCGCGCATCCCGCGGATGCTGAGCTGCGGTTTCACCATCTTATAGCGACTACCGTCTTCAAAATTCACTTTTACTTGCTGCTTCTTCTTACTTCGCTTCGATGCATCTTCTACTTTAACCAGCTTTTTATATTTGGTCTTGAGCCGTAATCCGTTGGCCGAAACGATGGCCTGGCTGCCGTTAATTTCTTCAAGCTCGCCCGTAGTTTTGGCATCTTTGAGTCGCACCAGGTCACCTACCTGCGGACGTTCATCGGAATCCCGATAGCGCTCCTCTTTTTCCTCTTGCAGTTCTTCTAATTCTGTTTCAACCTGGTCACGATATTCATCCACTTCCTGTCGTGCCTGCTTAATGGTCTCAGAATCTTTTTGTCCCTTTTCTACAATCCGCTCAACGGCCTCTTCAATTTTGCGGTTGGCCGAATCCATAATGGATTTGGCCTCATTGAGAGCCTTTTCCCGAATTTCTTCTTTTTCTTTTTCGATGGCAGACCGTTTTTCCTCATAGCGACGGCGTTCTTTCTCGGTATTCGATTTGAGCTCGTCGTATTTCTTTTTGAGTTCTTCTGCTTCTTGAGTTTTGGTTTCCAGTTCTGAAATCAGGGTTTCCATATCGCTTTTGGCTTCTCCCAGCAGGAAGCGAGCATTGTTCAGCAGTTTATCCTGCAGTTGCATACGCTCGGCAATTTCGAAGGCATAACTGCTTCCGGGCACTCCTTTCTTGAAGCGGTAGGTGGGAGAGAGGGTGTCTTGATTAAATTCCATTGAACCGTTCACGGCGTGGTCATGATCATGGGCAAATATTTTAAGAGAGCCATGGTGCGTGGTCACCAGTATTTTTGACTTGCGCTCCATCAGCAACTCGATTAGCGACTGAAACAGGGCTCCTCCTTCTTCGGGATCAGTCCCGGCTGCGGCTTCGTCGATGAGTACCAGACTTTCTTCATCCGAAAAATCCAGCGTGTGTTTCATCCATTCGAGGCGCGATGAAAACGTACTCAGATCATTTTCAATAGATTGATCATCGCCCATATCCACAAACAGACCGCTGAATACGGGGATTTCAGAGCTGTCGCGGGCGGGAATAGCGAATCCGGCCTGCATCATCATGCTGCAAAGGCCAAGAGTTTTAAGAGCAACGGATTTACCGCCGGCATTGGGACCGGTAATCACAAGGCAGCGTTCATCTTCGGTGAGTTCCATGTCCAGCGGCACGATATCCTCGTGCTGATCTTTTGGCAGTTCCTTGTTTTTAAGCAGCAGAAGCGGATTGTATGCCTCCTTGAGATAGAGGTGGGGCGTCTTGGACAGTACCGGCACGAATCCATCAAGGTCAATGCTGAGCCGTGCTTTAGCAGCGATTACGTCTATAGTGGCCAGCACGTCCAGGTTTTGATGAATATGTTCGCGTTGGCGGCGGATATTTCCGGTGAGCTCGCGGAGAATACGCTCGATTTCTCGTTGCTCTTCGGATTCAAGCTGTCTGATTTCGTTGTTGATGTTCAGGGCCTCAACCGGCTCCAGGTACACGGTTTGTCCCGAGGAGGAAACATCATGCACAAACCCTTTAACTTTTCGCTTGTATTCAGCCTGCACGGGAATTACCATGCGACCGCTTCGAATGGTCGGCCCTTCATCGGAAGCCATACCTTCTTTCGACAGGCGGCTCATGACCCGGTTGATGGTATTGCGCAGATCGGTTTTCCGACTGTTAATCCGTTTCCGAATTGACTGCAGCTTCGGGCTGGCGTCGCTGCGGAGCTCTCCATTTTCAGTGAATACTCCTTTTAAAGTTTCTTCAAGTTCCTCAAGCGGGATCAGTCCGATAGAAATCTCGTTTAGCTTCGGGTATCGGTCCTCTCTGCGTTCCAGATAGGATTTTATCCTCCGTGCCGTTACAATAACTTCCAGAATTTCGACAAAGGCCGGCAGGGGAATAATGCTATTTTCGGCGCGCGATTTATTGAGATATTCCCGTACGTCATGAACGTGATCCAGCGGAAAGGCGCTATCGTTTTGAATGAGATCCATCATTTCGCCGGTTTGCTGCAGGCGCCGCTTGATGACTTCGCGGTCGGAAAATGGCATCATCGAAGAAAGCTGTTCGCGTGCCATAGTGGAGCGAGCTTTCTTGATAGTGGTGGACCGAATAGTTTCGAATCCAATCTTTTCTGTGAGTCGGTCGGGGAATAAATGCATGAATTTATATTAACAGGGATTATTGAGCTCCCCGTAAATCAGTTTAGTGAACGTTAACTCGCCAAATATAAGCTTATTTGGGCGGAATGATGAATGTTGAACGGGCAAATTAATTATTAAATGGAGCTGAATTTTCGTTAGATTCGCAGTGTCATTGTAATAACGAAGTTGGCTTCTATGAAAATGCAGATTTACCAGGTCGATGCTTTTGCAACAGAAATTTTTGAAGGGAATCCTGCTGCCGTTTGCCCGCTGGATAGCTGGCTATCTGATTATGCCATGCAGCAGATTGCTATGGAAAACAACCTATCGGAGACTGCCTTTTTTGTCAGGCAAGCAGACGGAACTTATCGGCTCCGTTGGTTTACACCCTCTACCGAAGTCGACCTTTGTGGTCATGCGACACTGGCTTCCGCCCACGTTCTTTTCGAACATCTGGATTTTTCTGAGGACACGATTCGTTTTGACTCCAACAGTGGAGAACTGACAGTGGAGCGCTCAGGAGATAAGCTGACGATGGATTTCCCCGCCTGTAAACTTAATAAAGCTTCCATGCCGAAGCACCTTGAGGAAGCTGTGGGAGTTCCGGCTCGGGAGTTGTATAAAGACACCGATTACCTGTATGTGGTAGAAAACGAAGAACAGGTGCAAAATCTGGATCCTGATATACGCATGATGAAGACGGTCGAGGCCCGCGGTATTATCGTAACGGCTCCGGGAAAAGAATACGATTTTGTTTCCCGTTTCTTTGCGCCGGCCGCAGGCGTGGATGAAGATCCGGTAACAGGATCGGCCCATACGATGCTTACGCCCTATTGGAGCCGTCGCCTGGGAAAGAAAAAATTGATAGGCCGACAGATTTCGTCTCGTGGCGGTACGGTATATTGTGAAGATAAAGATGACCGGGTATCACTTTCCGGGACGGCGCGCACGTTCATGCAAGGACAGATTGAGATCTGATGGAGTTTTTAGTATTACTTTTGTTGGGAATAATAGCCGGTATCGTGGCCGGATTGTTTGGCTTGGGCGGGGGGATTTTATTCACTCCTATTCTGTTTATTGTTTTTAGTAAGGCAGGTATTCAAGATCCCGTAGTGCTTACCATTGGCAGTTCGCTGTTTTGCACGTTTGTAGCTTCACTGGCGAGTTCGATACGCCAGTTTCAGCAAAATAATTTTTTCTGGATCGAGGGCCTGCATGTGGGTTTACTGGGTGCAGCCGGGATATATTTGGGCAAGGTGGTGATTACTTCTCCCTACTACAGTAAAGAAGAGTTTGTGATATTTTTTAGCATGTTACTGCTGTACGTGGCATACATGTTTGTGCGGCGCGGTAAGCGTCAGTCGTCGGACTTAGAACAAAGCAGCCGACCGGTATCGTGGGGGCAGGCAACGGTAACCGGTGGACTCGGTGGTTTTGTGGCGGCTCTGGCCGGTATTGGCGGCGGGGGTGTGATGGTGCCGCTGATGAATCTACTGTATAAGAAAGAATTTGCAAGGTCGGTAAGCATCTCATCGCTGGCCATCGTTTTTATTTCCCTTTCGGGTTGGATTCAGCTGGCTTTTTTTAATGGGTCAGCACACGCCCTTACCGGTTACCATATTGGATATGTGGATTTTGGGGCGGCCTTACCTTTGGCTGTTGGCGGATTAGCAGGCGGCTTTTTTGGGGCACTGTTTAACCTCAAGATTGATCGCCGTTATCTGCAATATGCTTTTTCAATTTTAGCCATTGGGATGGCAATAAAGCTACTTACCGAAGTCTTTTGATCAGGCCAAAAATTTCCAGCCGGCATCATCTTCAACTTTGAAGTTGTGCTTTTTGCTTTGCTCCAGGACAAATGATTTCAGATGTTCAAAATCATCGTTATCCAGGTAGGGAAGGCGAAAGGGTTCTTCGGTACCGGTGCGGTACTGTACAATGATTTTAAACTGTTTGATGATCAGTCGGTCTATTTTATTCCAGTATGCACTCCGGGTTAACACGGCATCCTCGGTGGTACGAAGGTATTCGTCATTAAGCTCAACGGTAATTCTTTTTCCAAAGCGGGGATTTATTATGGCGGTGAGCAGAATCGCCAATCCCAGTATCACATTGAATACCGGCCACATTTCAAAATTCCATTCGGGATAAAGTTCGGTAATACCCGCCATACAATACAAAAGTCCTAACCCTCCAAATATGACCCGCAGAACGTTGCTAAAAATATTTCCCTTTTGGGTTTCGAATGTGATTTCTGCCATGCTCAAGGATGTAATATGATGAAACGATATTTATGATAACCAACTGCCGGAATATATTATGAAGCCCGGTGAAATACTAAGCACCGGGCTTCTTTTAAAAGACAAAGATAAGATTACCTGGAGGTTACTTTTCGTTGTCCTCCTTTTCCTTCATGGCCGGCCGCTGCAGGTAGGGCAGTCCTTCGGTGATCCACTTGGGAGGCTCTTTGCCCAGCAGGTAGTGCTCGTGCCATTCAAAGGCGCGGGTGGCATAATCGATCTGATTTTCTTCACGGGCGGGCCAATGGTTTGCCCCTTCGTATACAAGCATCACAAAAGGATTTTGCATGCGCCGCATGGTATTGTATAGCTCAACGCCCTGGTTGAAATCCACGGCCCCGTCATCGGTTCCGAATGCTACCAACAGCGGTGTGTTCATTTGTTGCATATTAAAGATCGGAGAATTATCGACGAAATTATCCCAGTCTTTCCACCAGGGATCAGGAAACCGCCCCTGACTGGTTTCAAAAATTTTGGCATCTGTAGTACCCGAGTTCCAATAAATGGAATTATACATGCTGATCATGTTGGTCAGCGGGGCGCCGGCAACGGCCGAGTGGAACAGGTTGGTCTGGGTGACGATAAAGGTTGTTTGATAGGCGCCCCAGGAATGCCCTGTCAGCCCAACCTGGTCTTCATTGATCATGCCTGTATCAATCACTTTTTGAACGGCAGGGACTACACTTTCGACTGCTGACATGCCGGGATCGCTGAGTTCATAGGTGATATCGGGCTGGAATACAAAATATCCTTCTGAGGAATAACGTCTGAAATTGTAGGGGCTTTTTCGCGACGGCATACTGTAGTTGTGCAGCGTCTGGGAGCGCTCTTCGTAGATATAAGTGATCATAGGGTATGTTTTATCAGGATCGTAGTTCGCCGGGTACAGCAAGCGCCCCTCCAGCTTTTCCCCATTTTCATTGGTAAAGGTAATCAACTCATCATCGCTCCAGTAATAGTTGTCCTGTTGCGGATTGGTATGGGTTAGGGCAACGGGATTGTTAAAAGATCGCCCTACGTGGAAAAAATCCGGGGAGTCGGTGGCTGTTTGAACTTCATATACGAAGTTCTCGGTGGAGTCTGCCTTGGCTAATCGCGTGATCATCTTCGGCTGGTAAATCAGCGTTTCAGCCTTGTCGGATTTATTTAAGCGCGCATAGCCACGATCTTTGGTTTCGTCACCAAACATCGATAAATAGATGGATTCATCCTTTTTAATTCCGTCATTCTCATAATTAAAGCGTACTTGCCGGTAGCGAATGTTATCTTCATTGCCGGAGGTTAATTTATTTGTCTTTGAACCATCCGCCCAGACCTTGTAGGCATTGTATTGATCATAGGCAATGAACCAGGCATCGTCTTCCGACCATTCACCCGTACCGAAGGGGCGTCGATGTTCGCGGCCGTTGACGTTGGTGAAATTCTGAAATCGCGTATCAATATTTTTAGTCAGATTCCGATGTTTTTTTGCTGAAATATCGTAGCTCCACCAGTTTTTATCCTTAAAATATTGGATATACTCTCCATCCGGAGAGGTCTGTACGTACTCATGCCGGTCCAGAATCTTCCGGGCGTTACCGGTAGTTACATCGATCACATACACATCTTTCCACTCCTCCTCAAAGGTCGGTTCATAGGGTTTCGGGTCATAACCGACGGCGTGATGCTGGTCGCCGGTAAGCTGAACCTGTTCAAATTTTTCGGATCCTAGCTGTACAAACTTGTTATTATTGAGATGCCAGGCCGACAAATAATTTTCTTTTTTGTTTTCTTCGGCCATCAATTCCTGTTTGGGTTGAATATCATCATCCTGCCAGTGCCATACTTCGACGTTGCTCGGGTCAAGGTCTGCATTCAGGTCTTTTTGGGTGGAATCTTTCGGCGCTTCTTTTTCGCTGGGTTCCCATTTTTTGATTCCAAAAAATACCGTTTGGTTGTCTTCTGACCATCGCAGGTCACGGTAGTCCACAACCCGAAAGCTGTCCGGGAATGTTTTTACTGATGTTGGATCAAAGATTTCTTTCTTGGTGGATTTATCGACATTTCGGAATGCATAAACCAAGTGATTGGGATCCTTGAAGTCCTCGTTCTCGCGGGCTTTTAGAAAAGCTAACGCCGTCCCATCTTCATTCCATGTCAGCTTGCTGTAGGAGGTAGTATCGCTGTCTAGAACGGTGATTCGGCTGGATTCCAGATCATATAGTTGAGCGCCGTTTCCCAGTTCTTCGCTGGCATCCAGTAGTACGGCCAGTTTATTCCCTTCATCATTGAAAGCAAATTCTGAGACATTGCCGATAAGCTGATTGGTTCCCGTCTGCAGGTTTCGCAAAATTATATCACGGCCTTCGGTTTTTACCTCTTCCGGCTTGTATTTGGCCATCGCCAGGTACTCGCCGTTATTGGAAAGCTCATAGCTTTGCACATTCTTAAACGTATCTACTTTTCCAGAAACCAGGTTCATCAGCCCAAGCTTCAGGTGGACCTGTTTCTTCTGTTCTTCCAGCTTTTCTTTTTTATCCTCGGAAACGCCAAGCTGAAAAACCGCCCATCGGTTATCCTGGGAGAAATCCGGACGAACACCGTGCATAAACTTATGCTCCTCGGTGGAGTCCGTACCTACTTCTTTGATGACCAGCCAGCCGTCTCCGTCTTCCACGCTAATATTATACGCAAACCATTGGCCATCAGGAGAGAGCTCGGTGCTGCTGATATATTGCCATTGCCCATAATCTTCAGGTTCCAGCTTCTTTTTTTGAGCAAATAGGGCTGTAGATAAAATGAGAAAAAGGGTGCTTCCCAAGAAGAATGCTTGTACAAGTCGTTTCATAAGAATGAGTTAGGTTAACGAGTCAAATTGAACACTACAAAATTTCATTCATTTCGCAAAAGTCCTACCACTGTCAGATCCTTAAATTATTTTGAACCCGCTTTTTGATAATTGGAGTGAAACCAGGTGTAGAACAGACGGGCAATTCCGAGAGCGCCTCCGATGCCAAACATGACGTAAAGGATGCGCGGTTTGGTTTGATACATTTCATAGGCTAGTACCGAAAAAGCACCTAAACAGCCGGTGCTACCGAGCAAGGGAAGAGTATTTCCCCATCCGCTAAAAACCTCATGGCGGTAACCCATATAATTTACTACCGAAAACACGAGCAAGAAAAGCAGGCTGGCATAGACGGTAATCTGTCTTAAGCTTATGGAATATTGAATTACTATTGCAAGAAATCCAATGAGACAGGTAAAATAGACAGGCACGCCTCCGATGTTTCGGTCAGTGAGTTGATGCGGAAGCTGGCCGTCGTCAGCTACCCTGTCTGCCAGTTGTGAAATTTCAAAAATAGTAGCAAAAATTGCGGAAGCCGTAGAGAAAACGGCCGCGGTTAAAACAATGATTACGCCAGGGCGACCTAAAATAGGATCAGCGAGCATGGCAATGGCAGTTTCACTGTGTTTTGCGATGGTTGCACCACCCAGCGACCCGGTAAGTACAAATGCAATACACATATAAATCACAATGACAGCCACAATGGAATATAATACTGCTTTAGGCAAGTTCTTCTTGTGATCCTGTATGCGATCGTAGTCATAGGTGATGAGCTGAAATCCCTCGTAGGCCACAAATACCATTGCGCTCCCGAAAATAATATCTGATGGAGCTTTACTAAGAATGGGTGTAATTCTATGTATTTGCACGGTAAAAAAGCCCAGGATAATCAGTCCTGTTAGGATGAATATTTTGACATAGAAAAGGATATCCCGCGATTGATCCGACGTACGGACCCCCATGAGCGCCAAGCTTGTCATTAGCACGACTACCAAGCATCCGAGGTATATGTTAGGTCCCAGCCCAAAACCAAAAAGCCGACCGGCGTAAGCCCCAAAAGTATGTGCGTACAGGCTGATGGTGAAGATATAGCCAAGTATCAAAAACCAGCTTACCGTTCCGGCAAAGCGGGGTCCTGTGATATGTTCAATAAAAGTAAAGCCACCGCCGGGTTCATCAAAAATGACTGTCAGTTTGCTATATACGACTCCCGTGACGAGGGCCAGCAATCCCCCGATACCCAGGCTGATAAAGGTGGCATTGCCCGATATCATTACCGCTTCGCCCAGCACAGCAAAGATTCCTCCGCCTACCATCCCGCCAATAGCGATGCCGCAGGCATCAAAAAGCGAAAATTTTCCCGGACTATTTGATGACATCCGCTGGTATCTTTTTAAAAAGAATCATGGTCAATCAACAATTATAGTTAAACTGGATAGTATGAAAATCTCATCATCAATTCTTCATATATGTAAAAATTTTTGCCTCGGAATGATTCCAGACGGATAAAAAAAGAGGAGCCCCGATCAAAGGACTCCTCTTGTATATAGCAATCTAGGCCCGGTTTCCCGGGATGAATGTCACTGAAATTATTCAGGCATTCGTTGTGTACATAGCAATCTAATTTTTATCCGGATGCCTAAGCACTAATCCATAATCTTGCGGAGAAATGCCGGCTGATCGGAATCGGTTTTATCGATTCGCTCGCGACGATTGTTCAGCAATTTGTTGCTTTGTTCCTGTTCATCCTGCATTTCATTGCTGTCAGTTTCTTCGTCCTTATTTATCGAGCGAATATTCTTAAGTCCGCGTCGGTGAAATGCGGGCTGATCCATCTGCTTCAGGTTCTTCTCACCCTTGTAAAACGGTTCGTTGGTGGAAGAGTATCGGCTGTGCCCCGTCATGTCACTTGCTTTGGGCATCTCTATATTTTTCGACGTATTTTTGCTTTGTTCTTCCTTGCCTTTGGAGTTCGGAGCAACGCGCGCTTCATTACGGCTTTCAGCCAGATCAAAACCGGTGGCAATAACCGTAACTCGTAATTCGTCGTTAAAGCTTTCATCAAGTACCGTACCCAGAATTATTTCGGCATTTTCACCGGCTTCCTGCTGGATGATGCTGGTAGCGGTTGTCGTTTCCTTCATACCCAGGTTGGCCCCGGATGAAATATTTACCAGAACGTTGCGGGCGCCCCGAATGCTCACGCCGTCGAGCAGGGGAGAGTTGATGGCTTCGCGGGCGGCAATCTCGGCGCGGTCTTCGCCCGTAGCATTGGCCGACCCCATGATGGCGGCTCCCCCGTCAAGCATGGTAGTGCGGACATCAGCAAAGTCAAGGTTGATGAGTCCGGGCATCAGGATAAGATCTGAAATACCGCGAGTGGCGTTGTAAAGTACCTGGTTAGCTTGCTCAAAGGCTTCCAGCAGCGTGGTGTCCTCGTCGGCAATATCCATCAGCCGCTCGTTGGGGATTACGATTACCGTGTCGCTGTTTTTCTTGAGTTCAGTAATACCCTCCAGCGCATATTTCATTCGTTTGGGGCCTTCACAGTCGAAGGGAGTGGTTACGATACCCACGGTTAGAATTCCCTTACGTTTAGCGATGCCGGACACTACGGGTGCCCCTCCTGTTCCGGTGCCGCCGCCCATACCGGCAGTAACAAACACCATATCGGCACCTTCGATTGCTTCTTCAATTTCATGTCGATTTTCTTCCACGGCTTCACGCCCGATTTCGGGACGTGCTCCGGCGCCCAGTCCATTGGTAAGATTTGCACCTACCTGGATGGTGATATCAGCCATGCTGTTTTTAAGGGCCTGAGCGTCGGTGTTAAGTGCGATATACTCTACACTGGTCAGGCCTTTATGGATCATGTTATTAACGGCATTGCCTCCGCCTCCTCCGACACCTACGACTTTTATTTTCGCATTGTCTTGACTGTCGGCGTCAAAACTAAAACGAGAGTTGAGATTAGTCATAATAGTTACTCCTTTTTAGATTGCTGTGTACTGTTTTGTATTGCTACTTGATTGCTATTTTAATTCGCTTCGTTTGCTATAATTCCTTAAACCAGCTCTTCATGCGGTCCGCGATACGATTCATTACTTTCTCTACACTTGATCCCTTGGTAGATGATGGCACGATGGCCTGATTAGCCGGACCGCTGCCGGTTTCGATTGCGTGCATTACCAGCCCTACGCCGGTGGCGTAGATGGGATTGTTTACTTCTTCAATAAGTCCGCCACTCAGTCCCAGGGGCTTGCCGATCTTGGCATCCATACCCAGCACTTCATTGGCCAGAGGGCACACATTATTAATCAAAGAGCCACCGCCACTTAGTACTACGCCTGCACTCAATGAATCTGCATAGCCGCTGCGTTTTACCTCGATTGCGACGATCTCCAGGATTTCTTCCATTCGTGCCTGTATAATTTTACCGAGGATGCTTTTGGTAATTTCCTTTGGAGGGCGGCCCGCAATGCCCGGGACCGTAATTGCTTCGTCCTGCTCGATCATGTCTACATAGGCCTCGCCGTGTTCGCGCTTCAGTTTCTCGGCCTGATCATCGAGCACACTTAATCCTACGCGGATATCGTCGGTGACTTTCTTTCCCGCGATGGCGATGACGGCGGTATGCCGAATGGTGTTGTCCTGAAATATGGCCACATCGGTCGTGCCTCCTCCGATATCCACCAGTACTACGCCGGCTTCTTTTTCCTCTTCATCAAGTACGGAATAGGAGGAAGCCAGCGGCTCAAGAATGATATCGGCGACCTGGTAACCGGCTCGTTCAACGCAGCGATAAATATTTTTGGCGGCCGATACGAGTCCCGTGATAATGTGAACTTCAGCTTCCATCCGCATACCACTCATGCCTACCGGATCGCTGATGCCGTCCTGACCATCAACCACGAACTCTTGCGGTATCACATGAATAATTTGCTGGTCGGTTGGCAGCATGATGCGCTGGCAGTCTTCCAGCAGGCGCTCCACATCGTCTACTGTGATCTCATTGTCCCGATTATTGATAGTGATGACGCCCTTGCTGCGCATACTGCGGATATGGTCACCTGCGATGCCTACATTTACCGAGTTCACTTCGATACCAGATGCAAGCTGTGCCTGCTCAACCGCTGTCTGAATGGCATTCACGGTCTTGTCAATATTAACGACCACGCCGCGATTAAGTCCATCGCTGGGAGCTTTACCCACCCCCAGGATATGAATCCGATCCTGCGGATCAATTGATGCTACAATGGCACATACCTTTGTAGTACCGATATCCAGTCCGACGACAATTCTATCTTCTTGTTCTTCCATAATGTTATCCGCGTACTGTTGTTAGATTAATTATCATCCTGTCTGTGTCCTGCTGAACTTGTTTCAGCATCCGGCTGCTTTTTTAGTTAGATCCTGAAACGAGTTCAGGATGACATCTTTGGTTAAAATTTTAGTTCATCGTTCACGGGTTACTATCTGTCCCTGGAATCGAAGATCGATCGAACGCATTGCTTCGATTCCTTTTTGTTTGATGACTTCGCCGTAAAAAGCTTCCCAGTTGCGAAGCCGGGTATCAAAATCCCCCTTGCCGAAAATCAGCTTTACACCGTTCTGATTTGTTAGTGCAATAATTCCTTCTTTATGGGTCCAAGCAACCTCACTGATCGTCGCATCGCTGGCCGGCCTGTTGCGAATGCTCGTCAAAAATTGAGCGGTCATCCGGAAGGATTTACTTTTGAGTGTGTCGGTTATAGGCGCAGCCCGGAATCCATAGAGGATCGGGACATCAACGGTTTTGCCCAATCGTATGGGCAGGCGCACACCTTCTTGGTCTACATAAATTTTTCGTTCACCGTCTGCCAGCATAGCAATAGGCTGCCGTTCCTGTATGTTTACCAACAGGTTGCCATTGGGCTGCACGCTTATGTCCGCTCGCTGCACGTATGACAGCTGTTCAAAGCGGTTCATTATCTGTGCAAAGTCCATACTGTCAGGGCTAATGCCCGTCGGCACTTTGATGTTTTCCAATTCTTGTTGCGTAACAAAATGATTACCCGTAAACCGCACATTGGTCACGGTCATTGTTGAGTTCCAGTACAATCCGCCGACGACGGCCAGACCCAGTACCAGCAGGACACCTGCAACCCAGGGCAGGGGGTTTGTCCCGCTCCGTGCAGAGACCGTATCGTTGCTCGTTTCGTCGTTATGTGTTTCGTTTTTCGTCATATTGATTTTGAATGTGTCATGCTGAACTTGATTCAGCATCTAGAGCAATAGATCCTGATCCGCCAGCCGGCGGACAGGATGACATAAGGGGTATTTTTATCTCATTTGAGTTTCGAAATTCCTGTTTTAAGTGCTTCTACAAACTGTTCACCATACTTATAGATATCACCGGCACCCATGGTGATGACTACGTCTCCCGGTTCTACAATCTCCTTTAACTTGCCCGGCAGTTCAGCTTTACTTTCCACGTAATGAACCTTGCGATGCCCGTACTCCTTGGCGGCATCTGCAATGAGTTTTCCGTTTACCCCTTCAATGGGTTCCTCGCGTGAGGGATATACATCGGTAATCACGCAGACTTCTGCATCAAAAAATGACAGTCCGAAATCCTTATATAATTCTTTTGTTCTGGAGAACAGATGCGGCTGAAAAACTGCCACGATGCGCCGGTCTTTCCAGCCTTCACGGGCAGCACTTAATGTAGCCTGTACCTCCGTGGGATGATGTGCGTAGTCATCAATCACCATTACATCATCCTGCTCGATTTTAAGCTGAAAGCGTCGAAAAACGCCTTGGAAGCGTTCCAGCCCTGATTTGATATGTTTGAAATCTATATCAAGTTCGAGCCCCACTGCTACTGCTGCCAGGGCATTTTTAATGTTATGGTCGCCGGGTGCTTTAAGGGTCATCTCGCCCAGTTTTTCACCTTCATTAAGTACGGTGAAAGTACTTTCAAAATGATCCACTTCAATGTCCACGGCTCTGACCTGGGCCTGGGGCGTCAGACCGTAGGTGATGGAACGCCGCTCAATCTCGGGAATGATGCTTCGTACATTGGGATCGTCCAGGCAGAGTACCACAGCGCCATAAAAAGGTACCTTGTTGGCAAATTCGATAAATGCTTCTTTAACATCCTCGAGATTGTCATAAATATCGAGGTGTTCGGCTTCAATATTGGTGATTACCGCCAGCGAGGGGGTAAGGCGCAGGAACGTACGGTCGAATTCATCGGCTTCCACGACGATGATATCACCTTTGCCCACCACGGCGTTGGTTTTGGAAAAACTATGCACTTTACCACCCACCATAATAGTAGGATCAAAGCTGCCATCCTGTATCACATGTCCGATCAGGGTTGTAGTGGTGGTCTTGCCGTGAGTGCCGGCCACGCCCACGCCGTATTTCATGCGCATCAGTTCAGCCAACATTTCGGCACGTTTGATTACAGGAATACCTTTCTCCAGGGCGGCTTTGGTCTCAATATTTTCTTCCGCTTTGACAGCACTCGTATAGACTACAACATCGGCGCCTTCGATATTTTTCTCGTCGTGGCCGATCGCGATATCGGCCCCCAGTTCCTGCAGGCGTTCAATGGTCTCTCCCATATTGGCATCCGAGCCTGACACATGGTATCCCTTTTGCAGCAGGATCTCCGCCATGCCGCTCATACCAATCCCGCCGATACCGACCATGTGAATATGGCGGGTTCGTCCGAATATGGGTTGTGTTTGAATCTGTTTACTCATTTAGTTTAGGATTTAATAATCATGTCATCCTGAATTCATTTCAGGATCTTCAACATCTTTACAGATGCTGATCCGCCAGCCGGCGGACAGCATGAGACCTTATTTATCTTTGTCTTTTATCAGTTCTAAAATTTCGGTTGCTATGATTTGAGCCGCATCAGGGTGCGCCAGTTTTCGTGCCGCCTGACTCATGGCTTCGAGTCGTTTATTGTCGTTAATAAGTTCCTTCACACGATCAACCAGCAAATCTTTAAGCTGATTATCTTCTATAAGGTCAGCTGCCCCTTCGTCTACCATAGAGCGTGCGTTTTTGGTTTGGTGATCGCCCGCTACATTAGGTGATGGCACGAGTATGCTGGGTTTTCCTGTCAGAGCCAGTTCTGAACATGAAAGTGCTCCGGCCCGGCTGATGACCAAGTCAGCGGCAGCATAGGCTTCCGGCATATTGTGGATAAAATCTTTCAGTAACAGGTTCTCAATGTTATCCGAATCCACATCCCGTCGCAGCCGGTCGTAATACCGGCTTCCGCACTGCCATATGATTTGAAGTTCCATCTCATCATGCAGGGTCAGTATATGCTGCGAGACTGCCTCGTTGATGCTGCGTGCACCTCCGCTTCCTCCTAAAACAAGCAGGGTCTTTTTATCTCCGGTAAATCCAAAGTGATCCAGGGCCTTGGATTGCTCAGTCTTGGTTAATGACTTTCTCGTGGGGTTGCCGGTGAGTGTAACTTTACCGGCAGGGAAGTAACCCTCAGCTTCTTTGAAGGCGGTAAAAATTCGTGCCGCTTGTTTTCCCAGCAGACGGTTGGTTACGCCCGGATAACTATTCTGTTCCTGGATCACCAGGGGAATATTCTTTTTGGCGGCAACCCAGCCGATCGGGCCGGCTGCATAGCCTCCGCAAGAAATCACGCAGTCGGGCTGATAATTATAGAGAATACCTATACTCTGTACGATGCTGGTCCCCAGCTTTACCGGGAACAGCATATTTTTTAGCGTCAATCGGCGGTGGAAGCCGCTGATCCAGATGCTGGTGATGTCATAACCGGCTTTAGGTACGGTTTCCCATTCCATATGATCTTTGGTGCCGACGAACAAGATATCGGTGTCGGCATTCTTTTCCCGCAGCGCATCGGCAATGGCGATGGCCGGGTACACGTGACCACCAGTGCCTCCGGCTGCTATGAGCACTTTTATTTTGCCCATAGCAGCGGAGTCTGGTCCGTCGTGTGATGATATGTCCTTTGTTGTGGCGCTATGCATAGAAAACCTTGCGCTTAGTGTTGCTGTGCTTCGATATATTCATCAGTATGCCGATCATCAGGCCGGCGAACAGTATACTTGTCCCACCGTAACTCACAAACGGCATGGGTAAGCCGGTGACGGGCAATAGGCCGCTGGCGACTCCGGCATTAATAAATCCATATAAAACGATGGTAAGCGTGCAGCCCACTGCCATCAGCATTCCAAGGGTGTCGGGAGCATTCTTTGCTATTTTTCCGATTCCCCGGAACAGTATCAGCGTGAATAACAGGATCAGGGACATTGAACCCAACAATCCGTATTCCTCGGCAATGATCGCAAAAATAAAATCGTTGTAGGGGGCCGGCAGAAAGTCGCGCTGGGTACTTTTTCCCATGCCCACGCCGAATATTTCGCCCTGTGCAATGGCGATGTGCGCCTGTTGTGCCTGGTATCCTTCTTCCACACTGAATTTATTGCTTTGGATCTCAACTACCTGGTCTACAAAATGTTCGATACGGCTCTGGCGCTCGGGCGATTGCCAGATGAGCACCGTAGCTCCCATAACGCCAATCAAAACGAGGGTACCCAGCTGCAGGATGCTGATGCGGCCTACAAACATTACCAACAGGGACAAGCCCATCAGTACAGCCGCACTACTAAAATCTTCCAGGCCAATGAGTCCACAGGTGATGATTACCCAGAACATGATTGGTAAAAAGGCTCGTTTGAAATCTTTGATATATTCCTGTTTTTCATCAAGCAGTACCGACAGATGAATGAGCAGAGCCAGTGAAGCAAACGAGGCTGGCTGGAACGAAAATCCACCGATAGTCAGAGAACGCCGTGCTCCGAATACTTCGTCGCCAAACACCATCATTGCTATTAGCAGGATCCAACTGGTAATCATTGCCAACCGGCTGAATTTGGCCACAAGGTGGTAATCCATTTTAGAGAAAATCAGCATGGCTAAAAAGGCGATGCCTAGCTTAACGACGTGCCCGATTATCAAGGTGCCTGCCGTAGTATGATTACTTTGGGCGAAATAGGCGATGGCTGAATAAATAGCCAGAATGCCAAAAATCATCAGAATAATAACGGATACCAGCAATACCCGATCGCTGCCCTGTTTGGGCGTATCGATATCATCCGGGCTGGTGCCCATGATGGATGAAATATTTTTATTTGGCGTTGTGTATAGCATATTTTTTTGACTTTCAGTCTTCAGCTTTCAGCTGTCCGTGGAAATATTCCGGCAGCTGAAAACTGAAAGCTGATTGCTTATAATCGATTTACTGCTTTTTTAAATTCGTTTCCCCGGTGTTCGTAATTGTCGTACATATCAAAAGAGGAACAAGCGGGACTCAAAAGTACTACTTCACCACGTTTGGCTCCTTTCTTGGCTTGTCGCACGGCATCGTTCATGGTTTTAGCCGTCTCAAAATGAGGTACAACTGTTTTTAGCTGTTCTTCAATAAGGGGGCGCGCCTCACCGATTGCGATAACAGTGTGCACTTTCTCTCGAATCTGGTCAATTAATTCGGAATAGTTATTACCCTTATCACGACCGCCCAAAATGAGTGTGAGAGGCACGTTAAAGCTGTCGAGTGCATACCACACGGCGTTAATATTGGTTGCCTTGCTGTCGTTAATGTATTTGACACCGTCGACGGTTCGAACATGTTCCAGCCGGTGCTCAACGCCTTCGAAGGTACGCAGGCTTTCGCGAATCACGTCATTTTTGATTTCGGAAGCACGAGCAGCCAGTGCGGTAGCAAGGCCATTATTAAGATTGTGCTTGCCAGAAAGTTTTACATCGCTAATAGGCATCAGAACCTCTTCTACTTGGTTTATTTTGAAAATGATCTGTTGATTGCGAACAAAGACCCCGTCCTGACCGTCCAGCTCCTGCCGGTTGGAAAATGCAAGCATACGAGGCGCATCGATTTCGGATTTAAGAAATTGTACATGCTCGGCAATCTTGGGATCATCAAAGTTATAGATGAACCAGTCGTTGCCGTTTTGATTTTCGGTGATACGAAACTTTGCTGCGGCATACTTTGAAAAGTCATCCTCGTAGCGATCCAGGTGATCCGCCGTAATGTTGAGTAACAGGCTAATGCGGGGTCTGAAGGTATCAATATGGTCCAGCTGAAAACTACTGACTTCAAGAATTGCATCGCTATCTTCTCGAGTCTGCTCCACTTTATCAGAAAATGCAAGGCCGATGTTTCCGGCTGTAATGTGTGTACGCCGCGCCTTGTTCCAGGTGTGATCCAGCCAGCTGGTTACGGTTGTCTTGCCATTGCTGCCGGTTACGGCTAGGATCGGACTCCGGTTAAACCAGCTCGCGACCTCAATTTCAGAATACACTTTTTTGCCAGCTTGCAGGTATTCCTGAATCAACGGGGCCTTTGTAGGTACGCCGGGACTCAGGGCAAGGAAGTCTGCGTTTCGAGCACGTTCGGTATGTCCGTTTTCTTCAAAAGGTATTTCTTGCTCCTCAAGGCGTGTCCTGGCGGGATCTGAAATAGTATTATGATCCGTAACAAACACACGAGCCCCTTTTCGCTTCAGCAGGGAAGCGACGGCCAGCCCGCTGCGGGCGGCACCAACTACAACGATATGTTTGTTCTTTACTTCTCTCATCGCAGTTTAAGGGTTAACAGACTCAGGATTCCAAGAAGTACCGCAATAATCCAGAAACGAACCACAATCTTGGATTCCGGAAGTCCCTTTTTTTCAAAGTGATGGTGAATAGGTGTCATCAGAAATACCCGCTTGCCTTCACCGTATTTTCGCCTGGTGTATTTGAAATAAGTAGTTTGAATGATGACCGATAACGTTTCTACAAAAAAGATTCCGCAGATTATAGGCAGTAATAATTCCTTGTGAAGCATCAGTGCCAGGGCTCCAAACGAGCCGCCAAGGGCCAGTGAGCCGGTGTCGCCCATAAAAACAGAAGCGGGATGAGTGTTATACCACAGAAAGCCCATACAGGCTCCAACCAGAGAAGCACAAAAAATGGTAAGCTCACCTGAGCCCGGCAGATACAGAATGTTCAGGAAATCAGAAAAGTCGGTGCGTCCGGAAACATAGGCAAAGATGCCTATGATCAGGCCAGCAATGGCAGAGGTCCCTGCCGCCAGTCCGTCCAGTCCGTCGGTGAGATTGGTGGCATTACTGACAGCGGTAATCACAAAAATGACCATCGGAATATAAATGACCCATCCCAGCGCTTCACCGAGGAAGGCGTAGTCGATATTTACATTTTTCAGGAAAGGTACCGTCGATAGCGTATTAAATTCCCGAAAGTCCGGCCAGAAGTAAAGCGTAAGGCCGAAGAGTAGTCCTACGCCAATCTGTCCGGCCACTTTAAGGCGACCGCTCAGACCCGACTTGTCTCGTTTAACTACTTTGATATAATCATCTACAAATCCGACGATGCCCAGTACCAGAGTTACCAGGATGATCATCCAGGTATATACGCTATCCATTTTCATCCAGAAGAGGGCGGGGATCAGAATTGCCAGCAGAATGATAATACCACCCATCGTTGGGGTATGGGCCTTGCCCAGGTGTGTATCAAGGCCGATATCTTCGCGTATAACTTCCCGAAGCTGCATCTTTTCCAGCCACTGGATAATACGACGACCGATCATCACGCTAATAAACAGCGCCATTGCAGCTGCTACGGCCGCACGAGTAGTGATAAATTCGAAAGCACCGAATCCCGGTGGTTGGTAATTAATTTCGAGCCAGTGAAGAAGTTCGTACAGCATCAGGTCACCTCATGATTTGAGTTCTGATTGCTGTGACCTAATGCCTGTTGGGCAACCTCGCGATCGTCGAAATCGTGATGTTCCCCATTAATTTCCTGATATGTTTCGTGCCCCTTGCCGGCGACTAAAATCATCGTGTGCTCATCGCTATCATAAATGGCTTTTTGTATGGCTTTTTTCCGATCGGTGAGTCGCTCTACATTTCCCGCATGCTCAAAGCCTTCCATTATTTCATCTATAATAACATCGGGATCTTCGTTGCGTGGATTGTCGGATGTAACGGTGACTATATCCCCGTACGTTTCGGCGATGCGGGCCATTTTGGGACGTTTGGTTCGATCACGATTGCCGCCACATCCGAAAATAATGTGCAGCTTTTGATTTTGTTCTTTTAGTTCAGCCAGCGTTTGGGCTACGTTTTCAAGTGCGTCTGGGGTATGGGCATAATCGACCAGTACCACTGGTTTACCGTTTGTCCCGGATCCGGCCACACGCTCCAAGCGTCCGGGAGCTCCCGGTGCAGTGCTAAGAGCTTCTGTTACTTCATCGCTTTCATATCCGAGGACACGGCAAATCAAAAAGGCTTCCGTCAGGTTGTAGGCATTAAAAGCTCCGACTAAGGGGCTCTCGATTATGGTTTTACCGATGCGAACCACGAGTCCGGTGAATGCATTTTCTAAAATTTGACATTCAACCCGCAGTGCTTTTTTAAAGCTGAAGTCAACAATATCGGCTTCACAGTCCATTACCATGAAAGCGGCTTTATCGTCATCTCCATTGACAATAGCGTAAGCATCAACATCGAGCGAATCGAAGAGTTTTTTCTTAGCCGTTGCATAGGATTCAAAATCCTCGTGATAATCCAAGTGATCATGACTCAAATTAGTAAAGGCCGCCACCCGAAAGTCGATACCGGCTACCCGATCCTGATCGAGGGCATGAGAAGATACCTCCATAAGCAGGTGCGAAGAGCCGGATTCCACCATGCGGCCCATATCTGCTGCAAGTTCAACCGGATCGGAGGTCGTAAGCGAACTGGTCAATTCCTGTCCGGCAATCTTTTTGGCCACGGTGCCCAAAAGTGATGGTGAAGCCCCAAGGTTTTCCAGTGCCTGGTAGGCGAGGGTAGCTACCGTCGTTTTCCCATTGGTCCCGGTGACCCCGATGACCGTTAAATTATCTGCCGGATATTTCTCGAATGCCTGGGCAAGCGGACCTACAAGGGGACGGGTTTGTTCAACTTTAATAATACAAACATCTGTTTCTGTCTCAGGAACATCTTCGCAGATGATGACTGATGCCCCGCCGGCGATTGCATCTTCGATATATCGATGTCCGTCGGTTTTGAATCCGCGAACGGCAATAAAAACTGAACCTTCACTCACATCCCGTGAATCTTGTGTAAGCGCACCGATGGTATTCGGCTCCGGGCCGGAGACGTCTATCGGGTTGCAAAGTGATATGAGCTTATCGAAGGTCACTCAGTTCTTGTCTGTGTTAAGGTTTCCATTGCTTTTGCTTTACCGCGTACGGTAATCGTTCGTCCTTTCTTCATCATGTCGCCGGGACGTGGGAACTGCGTATAAACGGTTCCAGAACCGATCATTTTTGCTTCAAATCCACGGCTATTTATCAGGAGTACTGCTTTTCGCATGCTCATGCCTCCAACATTGGGAATAACAGAATAGCCGTCAGGCAGTTCGCTTGTATCCGCAATGGCAACGGCATTTGATAATTCAAGTTTAATTTCTTGGTCGGGATTAAGTTGAGATCCGGGCGTTGGAATCTGACTTTTAATCCAGTTGCCGCTACCGGAGAGTTCATAAGCCAGTTGTTGCTTTTCGAGCAATGCTTCCGCTTCGTTCTTTGTTAGCCCTTGCAATTCCGGAGCAAATGCCCAAGTATCGGTTTGAGATTCGCGTTTAATAATTTCCTTCTCAATTTCATTATCGAGTCCGGCAATACGCTTGGCTGTGTGATGGAAAATAGGTCCGGCTGTCTGCCCGCCATAGGGCGGATAAACATCAGGATCGTCCAGAACTATCAAACACACATACTTGGGATTGTCGGCCGGGAAAAATCCCACAAATGAGGATCTGTATTCATTACGATACCGACCGTCAATATATTTTTGAGCAGTCCCTGTCTTCCCTGCAATGGGCAAGCCGCGAACCTGTGCCTTAGCTGCTGTACCGGAGTCGGACACAACATCCCGAAACACAGGGTAGAGCTTATTGATGGTCTCTGATTCCGCAATTTGCCGTACTTCTACATCGCTATGCTCCCATACTACTTCATCGCTGCTGGTCACTACCTTTTCCACCAGGTATGGGCGCATCATTTTGCCACCGTTGGCAAAGGCGGCATACGCCTGTGCCAGCTGAAGGGGTGTGACCTGTACTTCGTATCCGATAGACATCCAGGGTAGAGTTACCTGACTCCATTCATAAGGTTTGGGCAAGCGACCGCTCTCTTCGTTGGGCAGGTCTACATTCGTCGGAGTACCGAAGCCAAGATTGCGTGCATACTGATAAAAAGTATCTTTTGACAGGCGCATGGCAATTTGGGAGGTAGCCACATTGGAGGATTTTTCTATCACCTGTGGAAAGGTAAGTGTCCCCATCGGGTCATGATCACGCATCCATTGTCCGTGAATGAGTTTTTTCCCGTTGTCGGGGGTTTCAAACTTTTCATCAAAGCTGACTTTGTCTTGTTCGACAGCGGCAATAGCGGTTACCAGTTTAAAAGTAGAGCCGGGTTCGATCATATCCGAGACCGCAAAATTCCTGCGGTTCCTACTGTTAAGGGAAGCAGGATTATTGGGGTTGAATGTGGGATAATTAGCCATCGCTTTAATGGCTCCTGTTCTGGGATCCATAACAATAGCGGAACCGTGGGACGATCTGGTTTTGTCAATCCCGGCTTTAAGTTCTTCTTCTACAATTGCTTGAATATGAGAATCTATGGTCGTGATCAGCGAATGTCCTTGTTCAGGCTGTTTCTTTGGAGCACCCAGGTAGGCGTAAATATTTCCACTTCGATCCCGCCGAACCTGCTGTACGCCGTCTTCACCACTCAGCTGTTCATTATACATTTTCTCCAATCCAGTCATCCCCTGTATATCATGATTTACAAAGCCAAGGGCATGGGCTGCAAGGTCTCCGAAATTGTAGCGTCGTTGGTAATTTTCTTCCAGGATAACTCCTCTGATATCAAGTTGTCGCAGCGATTCATGAGCTTCGGGACCCACATTGGTACCGAGTACAACGTATCGTGATCGGCTGGGGGCGGAATCAATTTTCCGTAGGTACTGGCTTGCAGAGCGCTGGGTATATTTGGCAAGAGAATCACAGGCCTGCCGGATCTGGGCCCGGCTAAGTCCATTCAATTTGGGATCAATAGCTACTTTGTAAGCCACAGAATTTGTAGCCAGAAGGCTGCCATCGATATCATAGATATTGCCCCGTTGAGCCGTAATAGGGATATAATCGATGGCCTGTTCGTTCCAGAGTTTTCTTAGTTCTGATCCCTTTAAAAAGTTAATGCGAAAAAGCTGCATGCCAATGGCACATGGTACTAATAGTACCAGTCCAAAAACGACAAACATCCGGTTTAGTATAGCGGATCGCTCGTTTTGCATTTACTTTTCCACCTCGATTACTTTTTCAGCGGGGCCACCATTGATGAACCCCTGTTGTTTCGCCTTTTCATAAATTTCTGCCGGCCCGATCATCCGGTCATATTTCAGCCGATAGTCGCTGTGCATTCGTTTGGTATTGTTGTACTCGCGCTCAAGCTGATTTACCTCACGCAAGAGTTCTTGCGTGGCGAACACATGGTTTAAATAAAGAATGCCAAGCGCTCCCAGCACGATCGCACCCACAATAACTTTCCACGGTTTTACCTTCGGGAAAGAAATTTTGCTGCTCTTTTCCTCCTTGGGAGTTACTCTCTTACCGTAGTTCGCCGATTTGGGTGATGTCCATCGGCTGGAGGTACTGTTTTTTTTACGGGAGGATTTTTTGCGCCTGTTCTGCTTAACTTTTTCTTTTTTCATCGGAGATTGTATAAGCATCCTACACCTCCGGTTGATCTATAATTTCGGCAACGCGCATTTTTGCGCTGCGTGCTGCTGAATTCTTTTCTATCTCTTCTTCGGTGGGACGAATAATGCCGCCCGAGATTTCTTCGATTGGGGAGAGCGGGTTACCATAAAAATCCTTTTCAATTTTTCCTTCATGATTGCCTGCCTTGAAAAACTTCTTTACTATGCGATCTTCCAGGGAATGGTAGCTGATCGCTACAATTCGTCCGCCTACCTTAAGTAACTGCAACGATTCCTCGAGCACGTTTCGGAGCATATCCAGTTCGCGATTTACCTCAATGCGAATGCCCTGAAACACGCGGGCCACACTCTTGATTTGGTACCTGCCATGGACCACTGCTTCAACGGCATTCCGTAATTCAGTAGTGGTTTCGATGGGACGCCGCTCGATAATTTCGCGAGCAATTTCGCGACTCAGGCGTTCTTCCCCATAGTGATAGATAACATCCCGCAGATCTTCATAGGAATAGTCATTTACCACCTGGTAGGCTGTAACACCGCGCAGATTGCTCATGCGCATGTCCAGAGGGCCCTCCTGCTGGAAGGTGAAGCCCCGTTCGGCTTCTTTTATTTGATGTGTGGAGACGCCAAGGTCGAGAAGAATTCCGGAAACCTCCCCGTGCAGTTCTGGGGGTAATAGCCGGGAGAGGTAACCGAAATTTCCCTTTATGGAAGAAAATCGTGGATCATCGCCAATACGGGCGTTGGCGGCAGCGAGCGCTTCGTCGTCCTGATCGATACCAATGAGCTGAGCATCATCATTTAAATGAGACAACAATGCCAGGCTGTGTCCACCACCGCCGAGTGTAGCATCGACATAGATCCCGCTGGGGTCCGTAATCAGGTATTCTACGGACTCTTGCAGCAGTACCGGCTGATGCTCATAATATGTCTCATTCTTGCTCATTATTGTCGTCATCGCCCATCACGCGCTCAAAAAGTTCCTGATACGATTCGAAGTCTAGACCGGCGTCAACTTCATCCAGTTTCTCAGGCGACCATATTTCAATACGTTCGCCACTGCCAATAAAAATGGCTTTACCGTCGATTCCGGCCCATTCTGTCAGTTGTGAAGGGAGAGGAATGCGATTTTGGTTATCCAGGGTCAGGTCTTCAGCAAAACGCAAAAAATTTCGCTTCACTGTGCGTCCTTCTTTTGTAAAGCTGTTGATCTGAGAGAGCTGATCTTCTACCTTCTGCCATTCATCCTCTGGGTAAAGATACAGGCAGGGTTCAAGTCCTCTTAAAATAGTAAAACGCTCTTGCGCCTGGGGATTCAGTGCCTTACGCAGTTTAGCCGGGAAGCTAACGCGTCCTTTATTATCAACACTATGTTCGTACTGGCCTTTAAAGCTAGGCATATAAGATCCCCAGAATTACAACAAATGTTATCGAATTCGACAGTGGATAGGAACTCCCACATTCTCCCACTTCACCCCACAATGTACCCCGAAAGGGTGTAATATGTCAAGGACGGATTCCGGAAGAATTGTTAGAATTCTATGATAAATCTTAAAAGCGTAGGTAGAATTATATAAAAATGGGCTTAGAATTGATTGAAGGGCTATTTATCTGATTGTTGAGAAGGGGAAGACATATTAAGTAATCTTCAGGTATAAAGTGGTAGAGCGTGGAAGAAGATTGGCAGGAAATAAAAAAGGGCCGATCTTCCGACCGGCCCCTTTGTTATAGAGCTAGCTACCCCAATAGCCACTCCATTTATGCAGTAATCAGCTATCTGTAGATGTAGCTGTACCCTTACCGGGTAGTTGGTTTAATGTTTTTCTCCACAATTGTTGATGAAGTCCATTTTCTCCTGAAGCTCTTTGCAGATGGTTTTTAGCTCCTGCTGAAGTATCCGTTTGTTGGCTTGATTATTCACAATTGCTCCGTCTTTAAGTTAACTGTAATGAAGAACTTGTCTCTTGCATCTGGAACCATGTTATCCAAAAAGAGCAACAAAAACAGCTATATAAGAGCAATCTAATATTGGTTAAAAAGTCCTATAACTCTATCCCATGTCAATACTTACCGCTACAGGGGTTAGTAGGAGAGGGAGAAGTTAGCCAGCCCATATCAAGCGGTTGTTTGCAGGGGTTATTTGTCAGATGAAAAACGCAGGCCCGCGGCAGGCAAAGCTCTTATGATACAGAGTTCTATTATTAGAGGAAGATAAAATCCGGTCGCCAGCTACAATAGTTGCAAAAAAGGTAGGCCAGATCTTCCGAAAAATGGAGGGGAAGTGGGTTTGGTCGGGCTGTGTGGTGGAGCCGGCTTCTTCTCAAAAAAATAACCGCCTTTAATTTTCGTATCAGTCAGATTATTTATCGTAAAATTCCTGCAGCTCCTGGAGCGAAGAGATGCAGGTATCAAGGTCTTTGAGCTTGCCATCTTCAAGACTGTAAATCCACCCGTGCACCGAAAGCTCCGCACCATTTTTCCAGGCCTTTTGTACAATAGTGGTGCTGCATACATTGTTTACCTGTTCTACTACGTTCAGCTCACAGAGGGTGTTTAGCTTTTCTTCTTCCGAAAGGTCGGCCAGTTTTTCGGCATTAAACCGACTCACGTCCTTAATATGACGCAGCCAATTATCGATTAAACCGTGTTCCTGATTATCGGTGGCTGCTTTTACCCCGCCACAACCATAGTGACCGCAAACAATAATGTGTTTTACTTTAAGTACCTCTACCGCGTATTGAATGACTGAAAGGCAGTTGAGATCGGTGTGAACAACTACGTTTGCGATATTACGATGGACAAACACTTCGCCGGGCGGCAAGTCAACAATCTGGTTGGCGGGGACACGACTGTCGGAACAGCCGATCCAGAGGTATTCCGGTTCCTGTCCTTCCGAAAGTTGTGAGAAGAAATCGGGATCTTCTTTTTGGATGCGTTCAGCCCAAGCGTTATTTCGGTCAAACAGGTGTTTGAGTGTTTTCACAATCTTCCTTTTGGTTCCCGGTAGTTAAGCTTATTGATTGGAGACTATTAAATAGCAGCCGCATAAGCAAGTTATCGATAATCTTTGCGTACCGGATGAAAAACATCAATAAGTTTGCATTCGGTATGACTTCGGCCACTATGGGGAACGTCTGATGGAATTACAAAAACGTCACCTGCCTTCAGGATATGCTTTTCGCCATCTACCGTTAATTCATATTCACCATCAATAACGTTGAGCACCTGCTCGTGCGGGTGAGAATGTTGTGGAAGGGGAGCGTTAGCCGCTACGTTCCAATGGGCTACAGTGGTGTTTTCGGAATGATAAAACCGACCGGTATAGCCGGGCATCACTTCACGCTCTTTCGTTTCACTTTGTTTAAATTCAGGCATAGTGACAGATTGATTAACAGGCAGAAGCTTTCTAGATATGTTTGCAAGCTTCTTTATCCGGTTTTTGTTACTTTAGGAATTTTTCGGGGATTTTCTCAATTGACTGAAGTTTGATATGACGATAATATACTTCAGCCCCTTCAGATTGCAGTTGAATCCGTCCCCCGGTCAGTGGATGATTTTGTCCATCTCCAATATACCGTGAATTGTGTAATACCATCACCGGATGGCCATTTACAACGTGCACCGCAGTGTTACCGTAAGTGTAAAGATCGAGTGTATTCCATTGGCCATGAGGGTTTTCATAGTTGGCTGCCTTCTTGCAATGTCTGCCAGCTTCCAATCCTTCTCCAAATGAAATTTTCGGGGCTCCCGAATCATAAATATAACTTTTATTATCTGCTGTTTTTCGGGCGGTAATATCCATGGCACCTCCGCCGACACCCCAGTAATCTCCGACATCCGTATGTTGTATCTGGAACTCCTGGGATTTCATCCAGGAATTATCGGCCCCGCCATGTGCTCCGAAGGCATAATAGAGCAGACCGGTATCGCGTTTGGCATTTTTCCGAGGCGGCCACTGGTTTTCTCCCCATTTAAACTGCAGTTGAAGGTGGTAATTTTTCCAACGCTCTTTGGAGGTAAGAGCTCCGAATACCTTGCCAGAAATTCTGATCGCCGGTTTCCCGTCTTCGGTAACTACCGAAAAAACGCCGAGGGGATCATTGTTTATCCCGTATGGCTCTTTATAGGTTCCGTCAGCATTGCGAGGTAATCCTTCCACGTCCAGGGATTTGTCCGGTTTGGCGAGATAGGTTTCCCAGCCCTCCAGATTTTTTCCGTTGAAAAGCGGCTGCCAATCCTCCTGATCCTTAGGAGTGCTTGGATTCAGGATTAGACTCACGGTAGTGAATATCAGAATCAGAATTATTTTCAGGTTCATTGTAGTGGTAATTTAATGGATGAGGTCCGAGGTACCATAAAGTCATTTATACTACGCAATATAATTACGGCAATTCTGTCGACCCCATCAAATACCGGTCGCATTCACGAGCGGCTCCACGTCCTTCATTAATGGCCCAGACGATCAGGCTTTGCCCCCGGCGCATGTCTCCAGCGGCGAAAACACTATCGACATTGGTATGGTAATCCCCGTGTTCGGCTTTGGCATTAGAGCGATCATCCCGTTCGACCTCCAGCTGATCCAGTACGGGGCTCTCCGGGCCCAGAAATCCCATAGCCAAAAGTACCAAATCTGCTTTCCAGACTTTTTCGGTACCTTCGATTTCTTTCGGCACCTTGCGCCCGTCATCATTGGTAACCCACTCAATTTCTACCGTGTGCAGTTCTTTGACGTTTCCGTTGCCGTCGCCTACAAATTTCTTAGTCATCACTTGGTACTGACGCGGATCTTCCCCAAACCTTGCCTTTGCTTCCTCCTGCCCGTAATCCACTTTATAGACGTTGGGCCATTCGGGCCAGGGGTTATCTTCGGCTCGGCTGTCGGGCGGCTTGGGTAGAATTTCAAACTGCGTCAGGTTTTTGCAGCCTTGGCGCAACGAAGTGCTTACGCAGTCGGTACCGGTGTCGCCGCCGCCGATTACAATCACATTTTTATCTTTGGCGGAAATATAATTGCCATCTTCGTGATCGGAATCCAGCAGGCTCTCCACATTGGAATGCAGAAAATCCATGGCGAAATGGATGCCATCCAGATCTCGCCCTTCGATCTCAAGATCACGCGGATTTGTTGCGCCGCCTGCAAGGATGACGGCGTCGTACTCGTCGGTGAGTTCGGTGGCGTGGAGGTCGGTGCCTATTTCGGTATTGGTAATAAACTCAATGCCTTCCTCTTCCATCAAATTAACCCGGCGCTTAACAATCGATTTATCCAGCTTTTGATTGGGAATCCCATACATCAGTAGTCCACCGATTTTGTCATCCCGTTCGTAAACCGTCACCGAGTGACCGGCTTTATTGAGCTGGTCGGCGGCAGACAGTCCGGCCGGACCTGAGCCAACTATTCCCACTTTTTTACCGGTGCGATTTTCAGGTGGATTGGGAGTAATCCAACCTTCCTCAAATCCTTTATCGATAATTGCTTCCTCTATACTTTTGATGGCAACGGGCGGTTCGATAATCCCAAGCACGCAGGAACCTTCGCAAGGTGCAGGACAGGCGCGTCCTGTAAACTCCGGGAAGTTGTTTGTTTTTAGGAGCCGGTGCAGTGCTTCTTTCCATTTGCCTTTGTACACCAGGTCGTTCCACTCAGGGATGAGGTTATGGATTGGACACCCCATGGTTTTTCCTGCTTTTTCATCCCCGGTCTGGCAAAAGGGAATGCCGCAGTCCATGCAGCGAGCGCCTTGCTTTTGTAATTCTTCTTCGGATTGGTGCTCATGGAATTCATCCCAGTCCTTAACCCGCTCTTTGGGGTCTCGGCTGGGGATTCCGCTTCGTTCGTATTCCATGAAGCCGGTTGGTTTACCCATGTCGTTTAGCTAATTAATTCTAGAATTAAAATGTAGTGCTCGTTGGTTATTGCTGCTTGTTTTCGAGGAACGCTTCCATCTCAGCCTCTTTTTCGTCCAGGCCTTTTTCTTTGGCTCGATCGATGGATCGTTGCATCTGTTTGTAATCTTTGGGAAGCACTTTTACGAAGTGTCGGATCATCTCATTCCACTTGGCCAGCACTTTCCATGCCCGGTGGCTGTCGGTATATTCGGCATGACGACGAATCATCTCATATACTTCTTCGATCTCGTCCTCATCCCGTAACTTGCCGAGCTCCACGAGCTCGGTATTGCAGTATTGGTGAAAGTTCTGATCCAGATCCAATATGTAGGCGATACCGCCCGACATGCCGGCTCCGAAATTCCGACCGGTTTCACCAAGGACGACCACACGTCCGCCTGTCATGTATTCACAGGCGTGATCCCCCACCGATTCTACAACGGCGCGCAAACCACTATTACGCACGCAGAACCGTTCACCGGCTTTGCCCCGTATATATGCTTGTCCGCTGGTAGCCCCATAAAAGGACACATTTCCGACAATAATATTTTTAGCCGGATCGAAACGGGCATCCTCGGGAGGATACAGAATCAGTTTGCCACCGGATAAACCCTTGCCGAAATAGTCATTGGCATCGCCTTCAAGCTCCAGGGTCATCCCATTGGGAATAAAGGCCCCAAAGCTTTGACCTGCGGAGCCGTTGAATTTCAGATGGATGGTGTCTTCCGACAGGCCTTCTGCACCATGTCGGCGCGTAAGCTCACTGCCCACAATGGTACCCACTACGCGATTGATATTTTTAATCGGCAGAGTAGCCTGCACACTTTTGCCTTCTGACAGGGCCGGATCGCAAATATCCATGAGGGTTTGAATATCCATGGCGTTATCAAGCCCGTGGTTCTGCTTAATTATGCACCGGGTGCCCACCTGGTCAGCATTCTGAGGACGATGCAAAATAGGGGAAAGATCCAGTTTTTTGGCTTTCCAGTGGTCGGTGGACTTCTGTTTGAGTTTGTCCACGCGACCGATCATCTCATCAACGGTGCGGAAGCCCAGCTTGGCCATGTACTCACGCAGATCCTGGGCCACAAATTTCATGAAATTGACTACATATTCGGGATCACCGGTAAATTTCTCGCGTAATTCGGGATCCTGTGTGGCAATACCTACGGGACAAGTATTGAGGTGGCATACCCGCATCATGATGCATCCGAGGGTGATTAAGGCACTGGTACCGAAACCGAATTCTTCTCCTCCCAGCAGGGCAGCAACTGCAATGTCACGGCCTGTTTTAATTTGGCCATCCGTTTCCAGGGCAACGCGGCTGCGTAGATCGTTCATCACCAAGGTTTGATGGGCCTCCGAAAGCCCGAGCTCCCAAGGCAGACCGGCATGCTTAATGCTGGTTTGCGGTGAGGCTCCGGTACCCCCGTCATGGCCGCTAATCAATATGACATCTGCATGTCCCTTGGAAACTCCTGCGGCAATAGTTCCGACACCAACAGCTGAAACCAGCTTTACGTTGATGCGGGCATCCTTATTGGAGTTTTTAAGGTCATGAATCAGCTGTGCCAGATCTTCAATAGAATAAATATCGTGATGTGGCGGAGGCGAAATGAGTCCGACGCCCGGAGTGGATAGACGCACTTCGGCAATCCAGGGATAAACCTTTCGACCGGGCAACTCACCACCCTCTCCGGGTTTGGCGCCCTGGGCCATTTTGATCTGGATCTCCTCGCTTTCGGTCAGGTATTCGCTGGTTACACCAAACCGACCTGAAGCAACCTGCTTGATTGCGCTTCGTTTGGAGTCGCCGTTGGGCAGCGGTTTATAGCGTTCGGGATCTTCGCCGCCTTCCCCGGTATTGCTCTTGCCACCGATGCGGTTCATGGCGATAGCCAGTGTCTCGTGGGTTTCCTGGCTGATGGACCCGTAGGACATTGCCCCGGTTTTGAAACGCTTGCAAATTTCTTCTACCGATTCTACTTCTTCAATAGGGATCGATTCCGACTCATCTACATCAAAGTCCAGCAGTGAGCGAAGGTTGGGCGGCGGATCATCCTGCTCATTAATGAGTTTGGTGTACTCTTTATAGAGTTTATAATCCCCGTTTTTGGTGGCCAGCTGCAGGGTATGTACCGTCTTGGGATTGTAAGCGTGATACTCGCTCCCCTTACGCCATTTATATTCGCCGCCTTCGTCCAGCACTTGTCCGTTGGTGTGGTAGCGCGGATAGGCTTGACGGTGACGCTGTTTGGCTTCTTCGGCAATGGTATCCAGATCGATGCCGCCAATACGCGAATCGGTCCAGGTAAAGTATTTGTCGATAACCTCCTTGTCAATACCCAGGGCTTCGAAAATCTGGGCGCCACGATACGATTTGATAGTAGAGATGCCCATCTTGGACATCACTTTAACAATGCCTTTGACCACAGCTTTGTTGTATCCACGCTGGGCCCGATCAAAGGACATATCCAGATGCCCTTCTTCGATCAGATCATGCAAGCTTTCGTAGGCCATATAGGGATTAACCGCTTCCACACCGTATCCCAAAAGGGTGCAAAAATGGTGGGTTTCGCGCGGCTCTCCGGATTCAAGCACAATGCCTACCTCGGTACGTGTACCGGATCGAATCAGGTGGTGGTGCAGGCCGGCTACTGCCAGCAAAGCGGGAATTGGCGCCTTTTCCTTGTTAAAATCACGGTCGGAGAGAATGAGAATATTGGCCCCTTTGCTAATAGCTTTATCAGCCGCAGCAAAAAGATCGTCCAGTGCCTTTTCGAGTCCTGCTCCTCCTTTTTCTACATCAAAGAGAATAGGCAGAGTAGTACTTTTGAAGCCCGAGAGATTGATATTTTTAAGTTTGGCAACTTCTTCATTTTTCAGGACAGGCGTCTTCAAACGAATTTGTCGACACGACTCCGGCTGTGGGTCCAGGATATTCCCTTGTGATCCCAGAGTCGTTTCGGTAGAAGTAATGAGTTCCTCCCGAATGGGATCGATCGGGGGATTGGTAACCTGGGCGAAGAGTTGCTTAAAATAATTGTAGAGGAGTTGAGGCTCTTTGGAAAGCACCGCGATCGGTGCATCATTGCCCATGGCACCCACCGGCTGCAGCATGTTTTCGGCCATCGGACCCACGTTGATATTCAGATCTTCATAGGTATAGCCAAAAACTTTTTGACGATGTACGATTTCCTCATGCGAGGCATCGGGTTTATCCTCCAATTCGAATGGGAGATCCTGAAAATCCACAAGATTATCATTGAGCCATTCACGATAGGGATGCTCCCGGGCCACTTTTTGCTTAATTTCTTCATCACTGATGATACGTTCTTCTTCGGTATCTATAACCAGCATTCGTCCGGGCTGGAGGCGATCCTTATGGATAATATCTTCAGCAGGAATATCCAGGACGCCTACTTCCGAAGAAAGGACGACCATGTCATCGTTGGTCACATAGTAACGGGAGGGACGCAGTCCGTTACGGTCGAGCGTGGCACCGATCATCTTGCCGTCGGTAAAAGCGATGGAGGCCGGCCCGTCCCACGGCTCCATCAAACAGCTGTGATACTCGTAAAAAGCTTTCAACTCATCGTTCATGCTCTCATGCTTTTCCCAAGGTTCGGGGATCATCATCATCATGGCATGAGGCAGGGAACGTCCACTCAGGTGCAGGAATTCGAGGCAGTTGTCAAACTTGGCCGAGTCACTGCCCTCTTCCTGTATGATGGGGTTAATTTTTTCCAAGTCATCTCCGAATAACTCCGAAGCCAGCTGGGCCTCGCGGGCATGCATAGCATTTTGATTACCGCGCAGGGTATTGATTTCCCCGTTGTGGATGAGGTACCGGTAGGGGTGTGCCAGCTCCCAGCTCGGAAAGGTGTTGGTGCTGAACCTGGAGTGGACCAGCGCAAGAGCAGTTTTCATCTTGGGATCTTCCAAATCAGGATAGAAATCCTTGAGCTGGGTGGAGGTCAGCATCCCTTTATAGATAATAGTGCGAGAAGATAAGCTCGGGACGTAAAAATAGTCTTTGTCAGTAAGATCACTTTCCTCAATCGCCCGTGTAGCACGGCGACGAATTACATACAGTTTGCGTTCAAAATCGAGCTCAGTTTGAATGTCATCACTTTTCCCGATAAAAAGCTGACGTACCGAGGGTTCGGCATCAATAGCTGATTCGCCAAGGTAGGAATTATCGGTCGGCACTTTACGCCAGCCAAGGATTTCCTGGCCTTCCTCCTCTACGATATCTTCAATTACCTTCTCTACCGGAAGTCGGTTTTCGCGTTCGGGGGGCAAAAAGATCATACCCACTCCATACTGGCCCGGCCGTGGCAGACTGATCCCCAAACCTTTGCATGAATGCGCCAGGAAATCATGCGGAATTTGAGTTAGGATTCCTGCACCGTCGCCTGTATTAGGTTCGCTGCCGGTGGCCCCGCGATGATCCAGGTTGTGTAATACGGTTAGTGCCTGATCCACAATCGCGTGCGATTGCTTTCCTTTGATGTTAACGACAAAACCGATGCCGCATGCGTCATGTTCATGTTTGGATTGGTACAATCCTTGATCCGGTACCATAGTAAGTTTATTTAATATTTAGTCTAAATGAATTAACAAAAATAGATCTTTTAGTTTAAAATCATAATAAAGTTAGCATAAGGCACTTTTATACCAAACTTAATCTCAAACAAGTGACTTAGCGGTTTTAAGAATATCGCTGAGTACGCCGGCAGCCGTTACTTTTTTCCCTGCCCCGGGTCCTTGTATAACCAGTGGGGTTTCAGCGTAATAATCAGAATAAATCTGAATTAGGTTGTCGGTGCCTTTTAGCTGTCCAATGGGAGAATCTTTTGGCACCGATTGTATGCCAATCGTAATCTGACCGTCTTTGAGCTGTCCGGTATAACGCAGTACTTCGTTACGGTCGCGGGCCGTTTGTATATGTTGCTGCCAGCTGCTGTCGTATTCCGGAAGTTGCTCCATGAATGTTTCTTTGCTGGCTTCTTTGATCTCTTCGGGAATCAGCGATTCTACTTCGAGTTCCTCCCGTTCCACTTTATGGCCCAGAGTTCGTGCAAGGGTCAGAAATTTGCGTGCCACATCTTCTCCGGATAGGTCATCGCGCGGATCCGGCTCGGCATATCCCTTTTTACGGGCATCAGCAATGGCTTTACTAAAAGGGACGCCCTGCTCAAGCTGATTGAACAGATACGTCATTGTTCCCGAAACTACGCCGGATATTTCATGGATCTGATCTCCGGAGGATTGAAGATCTTTGATTGTAGAGATTACCGGTAGTCCGGCGCCTACCGTGGTTTCATAACGGAATGAGGTTTGGTTCTCCTTAATCAGGGTTTGAAGATCATCAAAAAAGGATTGCTCAAAAGTGTTTGCCAGTTTGCTGGGGGTAACAATATGGATATTGTTTTCAAAAAGCTTCGGATACAGTCGTGCGACCTCTTCGCTTCCGGTGGCATCTACGAAGATGAGGTTGTGACGATGACGTTGGGTAAGCTGTTTAGTCAGTTGTTCCCAGTCGGTCTTTTCGGCTTCCGTCCAGTTTAAATCAGCATGCAGTTTAAGGCCATGGTCACTCCAGAGGGCCTTTCGACTGTTACAGGCTCCGACCAGACGAAATTCGATATCCTGGGGTTCTACCTCTTTGAGTTGTTCGAGCAGCGTTTGACCAACTGCCCCGGTGCCAGCTACAAAAAGGTCGATCACGGTTTGATTCCCTTTCAGGTAGTCGTTCAGCAGTCGGGCGGCAAGGCGGGCATCTTCCTCTTCAAAAAGAAAGGAGATGAACCGTGCGTCGCGATTGCGTTCCGAGCTGACGGGCCGCAGGTCATTTTTCACAAGCAGATCCCAGATTTGTTTACTCAGTTTCTCGCTTTTACTAAAGTGATTACTGAACTTTTTAACCTTATAGAGATTGCTCTGCAAATCCAGTACGACATTATTATCGTTACTCCAGACCGCCAGTTTATCGGAAATCTTTTCAAAGAATGACTTTTTAAGTAAGAAGCGCGTCGGTTCAAAAGATGATGTCCGATCAAATCCAATGGTCTCGCTGTCAGGAGTTCCATCATTCCATTGTTTTAGCGAAATAAGCAGATCATAGGTATGTTCGTCATCAACCTGAAGCTGCACAAAGGGTCCGGTAACGGTGATGGTTTTAAGCGATCCGTTGGAATGATAGCCGGAGGTTATCCGGGTGCCGGGATGCACCGGATTATAGCTGTTTTTTACCAGCACCGAAGTATCTTTATGACGGATGGGATGGATAGTCTGCGGATGAATAACTTTCGCTCCATGGGCCGATAGCTCACTGATATCGGCGAAACTAAGCTGTTCGATAGATTCAGCCGTAGGCACCCAGCGGGGATCGGCCGTAAGCACGCCGTTGACGTCCGTCCAAATTTCCAGGTGATCGGCATCCAAGGCATTGGCGATCAAACTGGCTGAAAAATCGGATCCCGAACGCCCAAGGGTCGTAATCTGGTGGTGATCATTGGATCCTATAAAACCGGTAATTACGGGGATCTTTTCATGGACCTTAACTTGGTCCCGAATCATTTTCCGGGTCAGCTCATAGTTCACATTGGCCTGGCCGAACGTCGAATCGGTTTTGATAAAATTCGTGGCCTCGTAATGTTGAGCGGGCAACCCTTGCTCGGCAAGTACATTCGCAAAAATAAGTGCCGAAGCCCGTTCGCCAATCGATAAAATGCGGTCCTTCCAGGCGCGATGTTCTTGTTCACGCAGCAGCTGATTTGAAACGGTAGCCCGAAGCTCATCGAACAGTTCCAGGAGTTCGGCTTGTTGCTTGGAATCCGGGGCAACCAATTCGTCAAAAAGTTGTTCATGAATTTTTTGCAGCTGCTCAATCTTTTTGGCAGTACGTTCGCTATCCTGATCAAAATGATCAGCAAGATCGAGCAGTTTATCGGTTACACCGCCAATAGCTGAAACAATAATCACCGGCTGTGCAATGGACATTCGCTCTTTAACAATCTGGGCAGATTGACGGATAAGGGCCGGCGTTTTCAGAGAGGAGCCGCCAAATTTAAGAATATGGGTGTTCTTGTTAGACATCGTTATGATTTGATCGGTCGTTCTGGAAATTCAGGTTTCAGTGATTCTAAAATGTTGTTCAATTGGTCAAATTCGATCAGAAAAGCGTCATGCCCGTGTGGCGAATCAATCTCTTTATAGGTGCCATGTGGGAGTTCATCAGCCAACTCCTGGCACTCTTCCCGCAGGTACAGCATGTCGCTGTTGATTCCTACCACGGTGACGGGAATGTCGAGCTGCTGTATAAGTTGTTTGTAGTTTGGCCGTCCGCGGGCGATATCGTGTGAATCCATGGCTTGGGTCAGACGCACATAGGAGACGGCATCAAAACGTTCGACCAGTTTTTGTCCCTGGTAATTGAGGTACGATTCAACCTCGAATTGATTGCTGCCGTCCTGCAGGCACCGACTGAATTTTTCATCAAAATCAAAGGGATGGCGGTAGCTGTTCATTGCGATCATACGAGCAAGGGCTAACCCTTTTTCAGGCTGACTATTCTTTGAATAGTAGCCATTTTGCCAGTTGGGATCGTTATATATGGCTTGGCGTTGGGTATGACTGATGCCAATAGCCCAGGGCCGGTGTTCTTTCCCCATTCCGAGGAGGGCGGCTGATTTCGGTCGATCATCCATCAGGCACCACTCCAGGGCTTGCATGCCGCCCATCGAACCTCCGATGACCAACTCTATGCCTGTGATATCAAGTTCGTCCAGCAGTCGTTGTTGGAGTCGGACCATATCGCGAATGGTAACAATGGGAAAGTCGGCCCGGTAGGGCTGGCCGGTGCCGGGATTCTCAGAGGTCGGGCCCGTGGTGCCATAGCAACTGCCCAGGGCATTGGGACAGATGATAAAATGTTTATCGGGATCTAACACGCGACCGGTACCGAATAGTCCTCCAAACCATTCATCGGCCGAGGTGTTTCCGGTAAGGGCATGGCACACCAGTATCACATTATCCCGGGCCTCGTTAAGTGTACCCCAATATTGATAGGTGACTACCGAATCCGAAAATTCGAATCCAGATTCGGTAGTAAATGGTTGCTGCAGCTTGTATTTCTGTCGTTCTTGATTCATTGTTAGTCTGTTTCCAAAAATAATTCGAGGCAGCCGCCGTCATTATTATGACACATATTTCACCTCTCCCTCTACAGGAACCGGGTTTTTAATGATGTCAAGTACGGGGCAGCTGTCCTGAGTAACCTGCTTAAGCTTTTCCAACTTATCGGTGTCAGATTCATCAGTTTCAATTTCAGTAGTAAAACTGACATTCTTATATCCGGGCCGGGCATTCGAAAGGTTGAAAAACCCGTGAAGATCCAGATCTCCGGTAGCATTAACCTCTACCGACTTTATATCGATATCGAGGGCAAGGGCATGCGCTTTAATAACAATTTCCTGGCATGCGGCTAGTGCTCCCAAGACGTATTCCACGGGATTAGCGCCCTGGTTGGTACCACCGAGTTCTTCGGGTTCATCCGAAATCAACTGAAAGTCCCGAATATCGATTGTAGACTGAAAGCCCTCTTCAAGTCTGGATTTTACGCTGAAGGTAGCTTTAGCGTTTTCTGGATTATCCTTAACGCCTTCAACCACATTTTGAATGGCTCGGCTGATTTTGCTGTCTAAGTTGTTTTTAGTTTTCAGGTTACTCATTTTAGTGCTAAGTTTGATTTATGGTTGCCTCTGCAGGTTTGTTCCTGCAGAGGATGATTAATGACCGTCGGATTGTCTGACCGATCCGGCGGTTTTTTTATGTTTATGGTTGTGGGACTGACCCACACATAAAGTTTTATTATTAAGCGTTGACTTTGATCTTGTTAAAAGCAATCTCGAAATCTTCTTTGATGTCGTCGATATGCTCGATACCCACCGAAACCCGAATCAGGTCTTTGGTTACGCCACTTGAGGCTTGTTCGTCATCGCTGAGCTGCTGATGGGTTGTTGAGGCCGGGTGAATAACCAGCGTCTTGGCATCACCTACATTGGCCAGGTGACTGGCAACTTCCACATTTTCAATGAAGGTGCGTGCTGATTCAAAACCACCCTCAACGCCGAAGGTCAGTACCGCACCAAATTTGCCGGGCTTCAAATACTTCTTGGCTCGTTCGTGATACGGGTGATCTTCGAGTCCGGTATAGTTGACCCAGTCGACGGCATCCTGTTTCTTCAGCCATTTTGCCAATTCAAGTGCATTTTCGCAGTGTCGTTCGGTACGCAGCGACAGTGTTTCCAGGCCCTGCAGAAACAGGAAGCTGTTAAACGGTGATTGTGCCGAACCAAAATCACGAAGGGATTCAACACGGGCACGAATGGCAAAAGCAATATTACCAAAAGGACCGTCGGGGCCGAATGTCTCCCAGAAATTGAGTCCGTGATAGGAGGGAGAGGGTTCTGTAAAGACCGGGAAATTACCATTGCCCCAGTTAAAGTTTCCGGCATCAACGATTACCCCGCCGATGCTGGTCCCGTGTCCGCCTATCCACTTGGTGGCAGATTCTACCACGATATTGGCTCCATGCTTGATTGGCTGACAGATTGCTCCGGCCGCCCCGAAGGTATTATCTACAATTAGTGGGATTCCGTGTTTATCTGCCAAGGCCGAAAGTCCTTCAAAATCTGGAACGTTTCCCCGTGGATTGCCGATAGATTCTACATAGAGTGCTTTCGTATTTTCGTCAATCTTGGCCTCATAACTTTCGATAGTATCCTCTTCTACAAATCGAACGTCAATGCCCAAACGGGGAAGAGTCACTTTGAACTGGTTATAGGTTCCGCCATACAAAAAGCTGGTAGATACGATATTGTCGCCGGCTTCGGCAATAGTGGCGATAGTCATAAACTCAGCTGACTGTCCGGAAGCGGTGGCAACGGCTGCCGCTCCTCCCTCCAATGCTGCGATACGTTTTTCAAACACGTCGCTGGTGGGATTCATGATCCGGGTATAGATATTGCCGAATTCTTTTAGTGCAAAAAGGGTGGCCGCATGTTCCGTATCATCGAATTCATAGGAGGTGGTTTGGTAGATAGGTACGGCTCGTGACCCCGTCGTAGGGTCGGGTTCCTGACCCGCATGAAGCTGCAGGGTCTCAAATCGTAAATTGCGTTCTTCTTTTCCGTTTGTACTCATGGTGACTTTATTAGTGGTTGTTGGATTATTATTCTGCTATTGCGTTGGATTCTTTTTTCGGTCGAATCAAAAATTGGTGATCGACCTTAATACAACGGTTCTCATAAATTTCGATACCGGATCCGTTTAGTTTTTCAATTTGTTCAGGTTGTTTTCCGGTGCCCAATTGCAGCCAGATGGCACGGGGTTTTGGATTCATCTCCAGGGCCTGATCCACGGCTTTCCCAATGATTTTCGGTGGTAGGAATACATCGACCACGTCTATGGGAAAAGGAATGCTTTTCAGATCCGGATAGGCTTTGTCTCCCAGAATTTCATCCGCGTTGGGATTTACTGGTACGATGGTATATCCGGCGTTTTTCAGGTAACGACCTACAAATTGGCTGTCTTTGTGAAAACTGCGCGATAGCCCTACAATAGCGATTGTGGACACCTCAGCCAGAGTTTGCTCAGCACGATCCGTTTCGGCGCTGAGCTCTGCAGTTGCACGCATTTTTTCGTCGTACCAGTTGTTAAAAGTGTTTCGCATTAAGTTTCTAAAATTCTTTCGGATGATTTTTAAATTGAAAATCATCACTTGTTCAAAAATCCTTATCAATTAAAAAAGCCTCTTCCAAGATCACACGCCGGTTGGGGAGTAAGATCTTAGAAGAGGCTTTGCTGTAATCCTTTGGTGGATTCAAAAATCCTCATCTCTCATCTTTCCCCGGATAACCGGAGCAGGATGTAGCACCTAACCCCTGTATAGTTAATACAGGGCGGTTGCCAAGGCTTCATCGGGCCTGATCCCTCAGCCTTTCTTGATAAGAGTGCTCAGTATTTTAAAAGAACGAACATCAAAAAAGCCCTTCGGGATATTTCCGAAGGGCCTTAATCTATTCATAGAATGAAACGATCAGTCCTCCGGTTACGTGTGCCGCATGCACATGTAACAGAGACAGATAATATGTAGTGCTAGTCGTTTCATATCAGTAAATTTTTAAATTCAATTCTAACATAACTGATAATAGGTTATCAAACAAATGTTTTTCTAAGGCATATAAAATTAATGAGATAGCAGTCCTAATGCTGTTTCCTGTAAGTGGTTGTAACTGAATTTTGGTTGATGTAATAATCGGGATTTATGGTGAAATCTTCCTTCTTTTTCAGGGATATTGAAGCTCGCTTCCAGCGGTCGGAAGTGGGATGAATGAAGGTGTAGGCATCCGGATCAGAGAGAGTAACTTCTACCGGCATATCAAAATGAGACACATCGGCTTGCCAACGGTAAAAGAGCGTGCCGTTCTGGATTTGATATTCAAGAGTAGGGATGTCCGCATAATGCAGGTACTGATCGAAAACGTCATCCAGATCTTTCCCGGATTGTGCGATGATATAGCGTTCAACCTGGTCGGCGTTTACGGTCTGATGATAATATTTTTGCTGTAGTCCACGCAGGATCTGCTTCCAGGTGCTGTCGTTGTTCACAATCTGTCGGATCATGTGCAGCATGTTATGCCCTTTGTAATACATATCGCCTGAGCCCTCATTATTCAAACCGTATCTGCCGGTGATTGGTTCTTTGTTTTTGATGCGGCTACGCAATCCCCGGCTATATTCCGCAGCGGCTTTTGTGCCATACCGGCATTCTGTATATATTGATTCGGCGTAGCTGGTGAAACTTTCGTGGATCCACATATCGGCAATATCCCGGGCGGTAATGCTGTTGCCCCACCATTCATGTCCCGATTCATGGATGATGATAAAATCCCATTTCATTCCCCAGCCGGTGCCTGAAAGGTCCTCGCCGTGATACCCATTTTGAAAGCCGTTACCATAGGCCACCGCACTCTGATGCTCCATGCCCAGGTGTGGAGCCTCTACCAGCTTGTAGCTGTCCTCATAAAAGGGATACGGACCGAACCAATCCTCGAAGCAGCGCATCATTGGTTTTACCTGTTGAAACTGCTTTTTAGCAAGGTCAAGATGTTGCTCAAGGATCCAGTAGCTGAGATCAAGCGCCCCTTTTTTGCCCTGGTAGGTATCCGTAAAGTTGACGTAGTTACCGGCATTGACGGCCACATTATAGTTATTGATAGGATTGGAGACGAACCAGCTCCAGGTAGTCATGCCGTTGTCGTGATGGGTGGTATCGCGCAACCGGCCATTGGAAACATTCACCATGGGATCGGGCACCGTAATATTGATCGCCATGCTGTCGGGTTCGGCCGTCTGGTGATCTTTATTAGGCCACCAGACGCTGGCGCCGAGTCCCTGATTTGCGGTGGCGACCCAGCGGTTGCCGAGCGAATCCTGTGTCCAGATGAAGCCGCCGTCCCAAGGCGGATTTTCAGCTACTTTGGGCTGGCCCTGGTAGTATATACTGACGGTATACAGGGAATCCTGTTTCAGGTCTTCGGGCATCTCCACAAAATAGGCGTTGCTATTACCCACCCGGTGGTAAGAAAGCGAATGTTCGTCTTGGGTAATTTTGTCGATTTGCAGCGGTTTCTGCAGATCAATCTGCATCTGTCGCACCGGTTTGGTAGCGCGATAAGTAATGTTGTTATAGCCGGTGATGGAGGAGTCCTGTGGCTGTATGGTTACGTGCAGATCGTAAAAGACGACCTCCCACCAGGCCCGCTGGGGTGTAATTGATCCGCGCAAGGTATCGGCTTTGGTGGCTAGGACGCCGGAATCCTGGGCGGCTGCCGACAAAGCTGTTGTCAGCAGTATGAGCATAAATATGCCCGTTCGGAGACGAGATATTGTTTTTTTTATGGTCAAAATAGTTGATAGATTGAGAGAAATATTCATCAGGGATAAAATTATTCAATGGGAAATAAGAGGGAGCCGTTTAAGCCTAATACTGTTTATCATGTGTATAATCACGGGAACGCCGAGGACCAAATTTTTAAAGAAGATACAAATTACGCATTCTTTTTAAAGAGATATGGTAAGTATATTCCTCCAATCGCAGATACTTTTGTCTACTGTTTGATGCCGAACCATTTTCATCTGATGGTGCGGATAAAGTCGGAAGAAGAATTGCGTTTGTTTTATAAAAGGAAGTATCCGAATAAGGATCCGCAAAGTTTTGGAAACTTTGCGGATCTGATATCGAACCAGTTTAAGAATTTTTTGATCTCTTACGCTAAATCGTTTAATAAAATGTATGACAGGAGAGGGAGCTTGTTTCTGGATAATCTTAAACGCAAACCTATAATCAACGATACCTATTATACCCGGCTGATACGGTATATCCATCGAAATGCGGTAAGGCACGGATTTGTAGAACATATCGAAGATTGGCAGTACAGTTCCTATCACAGTCTGCTTTCAAATCGGCCGACATTGCTAGCCAGGAAAGAAGTTATCAATTGGTTTGGCGGGAACCAGGCTTTTATTGCAGCCCATAAATAAAACCTCCAGGATTCATAAAAACCCTGAAGGTTCAGTGGTAAATAATCTATTTAAGCTGTTTCATTACTTCCTGAATCGCGCGCTCCAGCTGTGGATCCTGCTTGTTCAGCCGGTCCTTGAAGGTGTTATCAACCGGTATATCAGGGTCGATGCCCAGTTTTTCGAGATTTTTACCGTCAAGGGTATATACGCCCCAGGAGGGCAGCCGGTAGAAAGAGCCGTCCACCAAGCCCTTGCCGGAGGTAAAAATAATCCATCGATAGGTTTCGGTGCCGACAATTTTGCCGAGCTCCAGTTCTTTGAAGCCGGCAGCCGTTACTTCGGCGTCACTGAGCGACTGTTCATTAACCAGCAGTATAATGGGTTTGGCGCTCGGGGTGAAGTTGGGCTGCGAGGTGTAATCGCCGTTACGGTACTTCCACTTCAGGTAGGGGCGCTGGGTCAGAAATTGTAAAACGGCGTCATGCACGTTGCCCCCAGTATTGTAGCGAAGGTCGAGAATAAGCGCATCGCGTTTATAAGTCTCGGAAGTCATCTCAGTGAGAAACCGCTCGAGTGCCCCGCCGCCCATATTCTTCATGTGCACATAAGCCACTCGTTTATCGGTTTCGGTGTCAACAATCTGCTGACGCTGACGCTCCCATTCGTTGTAAAGCTCCGTTTTGATTTCTGAATAGCGGGTTGGATGCACTTTGGCTATATAGGTGGATTTGCCACGTTTGAAGGTAAGTGACAGTTCATCTTTCATATCGGGACTGGTGAAGTAGGACTCGCGGTTTCGGTCGGGATCCACCGTTTTTCCGTTGACCGCCACCAGACGATCGCCGGGACGAATGTCATTGTCGGATATATAGGCCGGGCTTTTTCGAATGATTCGACTCACCACATAAGGGTCGTCTTTTTGATAAAGAATTCCCGTTGACAGGGTTTCCGTCTCGTAGTATTCCTCCGACTCCGGTCCGGAAGTGTAAAAGCCCATGTGCGAGGAGTTCAGCTCGCCCAGCATGTCATTGAGCATGCGCCGGAAATCATCGCGGGAATTAACATAGGGCAAGTAGGTCTTATAGCGGTCGCGAATGACTTTCCAGTCGATACCATGGAAACTTTGATTGTAGAAGTTTTCTTCAACGTTTGCCCATAGTTCCTCGAACATCTGGTTAAATTCGGCGCGCAGGTTGCGTTCAAAGCTATAGCTGATGTCAATTTTGCTGGCTTTAGCGCTCGCCACATCAATTTTCTGAATCGAACCGTCTGATAGACCGTACAGATCCCCGTTTACCTCGGTCAATTCAGAGATGTAGCCACCGGCCTCGATCTTTTCGGTTTTAGCATCCTCAAAAGGAGTTAGCGTCGTTTTCCAAAGGGCCGTTTCTCCTTCATCCTGATCGCTGAGATACAACACAATCGTTTTCTCCTCCTTTTGGATCACATAAGGACTACGCTGAGAACCGAATCGCGGCCCGATCTGCTCAAGTCGTTGCATCAGTCCTTCTTTGTTGATGCTGATCTTGGGTTTTTCTTTCTTTTCGGCTTCCTTTTCTTTTTCTGATTCTTTGTCCCCTTTTTCCTCTTCGGCTTTCTCCGTGAACAGATCCTCAAACTTCTCAGAGCGGTAGGGAGCGTCCATTGCTTGCAAGGCCATGCGAAACAGATCCGTTTCGCCGCCACCACGGGGATAGGACGGCTGAACCCGTGAGGAAGCAAAATAAATATATTCACCGTCCGGTGACCAGAAAGGGCCGGTTTCAGAGACGCCCGTCTGGGTGAGGTTGATCGATTCTTTGCTATCCAGGTTGTATGCAAAGATATCATCCTCAAAATCACGTTTGGCGGTATACACCACGTGCTTGTCATCGGGGGCGAACCGGGGCTGCTGGTTCTGGAATCCCCAGAATTCATCTTCAACGATCACCTCTGTATCAAAGGTGTCCAGGTCCATGTGAACCAGCTCGTTACGTCCGCTCAGGTACACCGCCTCACTGCGATCGGAGTTAAGAGCGATCATGCGATTGTTCTGCTGTTCGTCGGTGAGTTGCTGTGCGGATCCCGATCCATCGGCCGCCGTCACAAACCAGTTCTGATAACCATTGGAGGTTTGGTTAAAGATTAATCGCTTGTTATCTGCCAGCCATTTTACTTCCAGTACGCGGCCCAAGGCATTGGTATCAATATGGCGGACAAACTTGCCTTCCATATCAGATACAAAAAGCTCGCCGCGTGAGACAAAAGCCAGTTTTTTCTTGTCTGAAGATACATCAAAGGCCGAAATGTTACGCTCGGTATTGAAGCTCTGCTGCTTACTGAGGATATTGTTTTTGTAGATGGCGATTGGGATCTGCTGCGTCTCGCCGGAAGCCACATCATAAGTAAATAACTGGTACTCTTTTTCAAAAACAATGGTCGAGCCGTCGGCACTGATGGAGGGATATCGGACGGACGTATCGAAGCTGGTAAGCTGCGTTTTCTGTCCGTTTTTGATCGTATAGAGATTGTATTCGTTATTGGCTTCATCCGAAACGAAATAGAGATTGCCGTCCCGATCGAGCATCGGCCAGAAATCTTTGCCCCTCCAGGTAGTATGCTTGGTAAATTCTCCGGTTTCGGTATTGTAGGATTTAATATCCGGGTTAAAGGGACCACGGTAGTGTTTGCGCTGAGGAAAGATGAAGCTCTCCCATGATTCGTTAAAGTAATACTCGTCTTTTTTAGGATTCTTGACCAGATTATGTATTGTATTGTGATAGTGGTCAAACAGCCGTGAAGGGGTTCCGCCTCCCGCATCCACCGAATATACACTGATGCGGTTGTAGCGATCGGAGCGGAAATAAATAGTTTGCGAATTCCAACTCCACGATTCCACCTGGTCGCTGGACTGATGATAAGTTAGCTGCTCGATTTCTCCACCATCCAGGGGCATGCGGTAAATGTCGTTGTTGCCATATTGATCGGAGGTGAAGGCCAGCCATTGCCCGTCGGGGGAGATGCTGGGATTGCTTTCGGAACCGTCCATAGCTGTCAGCCGCACCGCGCGTCCACCGTCGGTGGGCACCTGCCAAAGATCATTTTCATAAACAAAGACTACCGTTTTTCCATCGGGAGACACCACCGGATCGGATGCGAAATATACATCGGTATCGGTGGGAGTTTGTGATTGGGCGTTTAAAAGGGAGGTAGCGCAAACGAACAGTACCAGCAGGGCAAGCCGTTTGGCGTAGAATCGAAAAGCCATAGTACACTAAGTTTGTTAAGGTTTTAAAGAAGCTATAAAAATATAGACGAGATTAAAGCAAGAAAGTTTTAAGAACTGTAAAGTTTTTAGGTAGTGCAGAAGATCCAAAAAGTTTCAGACACTTTACGAGCTGCTAATAAACATTAAAAAATATCATCCTGTCCGCCTGCTGGCAGATTAGTATTTATCAATATTTTATTTATTAACCGCAAAGAGCGCAACGGATTTCAGTTAGACAACAGATATCCCCAACCATTAAGAAAGAGTCCTCCTTGTGGCTATTTAGGCGAAAGGGTAGAATTGTGAACTGAAAGAGATATAGGAGGATGATCACTAAAAAGCAGTGGGTAAAACAGGCGAACTATTTAAGGTAAATCAATACAAATAAATCGATGACTGCTTGAATTTATGCACAGTTCATCCTGAAGAAGGAAAGGAAATTGACTCGGTATGGCCTCGGGATCTAGTACATAAAAAGTCTTTCCTTAATAACCATAGTGGCGTACGTGGCCGGCCTTCTCGCGCCATTTCTCCCGCACTTTGACATGTAGATCTAGGTAAACTTTTTTGCCAACGAAGTCCTCGATGACCTCGCGGGCACTCTTGCCCAGCTTTTTGATGGCTTTGCCCCCTTTACCTATAAGAATGCCTTTTTGTGATTCGCGGTTGACGATGATGTCTGCGCTGATGTAGTCCATGTCGTCACGCTCGTCGTACTGCACGATATCCACCGTGGATGAATAGGGGATCTCCTGGTGATACAACAGGAACAGCTGCTCGCGGATCATTTCGGCCACGAAAAAACGCACCGGCTGCTCGCTGAGCATATCTTTGGGATAGAAGGGAGGTCCGGGTTGAATATTATCTTTGATCAAATCCATGAGATCTTGCAGCCCGGTTCCATTCAGTGCCGAGACATACATCGTTTCATCGAATTCGGTTTTCTCCTGGATGCGACGGGCCACCGTTTCCGCTTCCTGCTCGGACACCCGGTCGATCTTGTTCATCACCAAAAATACCTTCTTGTTCTTCATAGAGGTCAGCATCTTATAGATGCGTCCAGGAATTTGAGGGTCGGTAACATCAACGATCAGGAGAATGATATCGGCATCGGTGCGGGCACGATCCACGGTTTTCATCATTGCTTTTTGCAGCTCGTAACGTGGATCGATAACGCCGGGTGTATCCAGAAAGATGATCTGCAGATCCTCTTCGGAGTGAATGCCGAGAATCTGGTGGCGTGTGGTCTGCGGTTTGTGCGTGGTAATGGAAACCTTGCTGCCCAGCAGGCGATTCATGAGCGTGGATTTGCCCGCATTGGGTTTACCCAGAATGGCAACGTATCCTGATCGGTGGTCTTTGGTGTTTTCCATACGTTTAGAAAATTTAAAAAGTAATTATGCTCGTGTGCTAAGGATTATTAATGCCAACGATGATCTTCCCCCTTTGAAGGGGGCGCAGGGGGGTGGTTATCTATCCATTGACTGATAACTCGGTTCACATTTTCAATATCATGTAAAACTTCATTATTACTAAATTTTAAAATAGTGAATCCATAATCTTCCAGTTCTTTTTGTCTGGATTTGTCTTTAAACCATTGTTCTTCCGATTCATGGGGGTAACCGTCTACTTCAACTATGAGTTTCAACTCTTTGCACATGAAATCAGCAATAAAATTCAGAACGGGTCTTTGGCGTAAAAACTGGAAGCCCATCATCTGTTTGGCGCGTAAAGCTCTTTTCCAGAGATAAATCTCAGCCTTAGTTGAATTATTACGGAGCTTTCGGGCTAATTCCTTTAACTCCTTATTATATCCTAAATGATTGTATTTTGTCATCTAAAACAAAGTTAGGACATCCCCCTTAATCCCCCTTCAAAGGGGGAGAGTTAAGTGCTATTTATGCTTATTCATGATTGCCAGGAATTTCTTAACGGTGGTATCCAGGCCGTAAAAAAGAGCCGAGGCCATCAGCGCGTGACCGATGCTGATATCATTCAGATGGGGCACGGTGCTCACCAGCCGGTCGAGGTTGTCAAGGTTCAGACCGTGTCCGGCATTTACCTTCATGCCCAGGTTATGTGCCAGGTTGGCCCCTTCCTTAAGTCGTTTAAGTTCTCTCTTTTGGATTTCTTTCGTGGGGGCGTTGGCATAGGTTCCGGTATGTAGCTCGATCGCATCACTGCCGAGCTCATGAGCCAGCTCAATATCTTCTTTGTTGGGATCGATGAAGAGGCTGATCTCGATATCGGTTTGACGGATCTTGGGAAATACGCGCTGCTGAAAATCGTCGAATACCGTGCTCATATTCAGCCCGCCCTCGGTGGTGAGCTCTTCCCGGCTTTCAGGCACCAGCGTAATCAGATGCGGGTTTACATCCATACAGATACGGATCATCTCGTTGGTGGCCGCCATCTCGAAATCGAGCGTACCTTTTACAGCTTCTTTCAGCTTGTAAACGTCGTCGGTTTTGATATGGCGACGATCTTTTCGCAGGTGAAAAACAATGCCTGATGCACCTGCTTTTTCGCAGGCGACGGCGGCTTCGGTGGGATCGGGATATCCTTCTCCGCGAGCATTGCGCAGGGTGGCAACATGATCAACATTCACCAGAAGTTGCATAATTTGAAAAGGACCTTAATTTATTTTTGTCATTGAACCTCTAAATATAGATCATTTAGGGGAGAGTTTAAGTCATAATTCAGCGAATATCATGTTAAGGCGGCAATTACTTGTGCTTTTAGTGTTGATAGGGTGGTTAGCCGGCGGCTGCGGAGTCGTTCCCCGTTCGTCCTATCCGCCCAGCCGTACCGTACCCCGGGATACTACTCAAAAAACCGCCTCTGTTTCTTCAGATGAAGAAGCCGGCCCATCAGGATCCGAAACCGAGGATACCAACTCCCGCCCTCCGAAAGCGATGACGGTCTCATCAATCAATGAGGTTAAGGTATCGTTGATGCAGGCCTATCGTGACTGGAAAGGAACTCCTTATGTGCTGGGCGGGGCCTCTCAGAATGGGGTCGACTGCTCCAAATTCGTTGAAATTGTATTTGATGAGTATTTTGGCATTAATCTGCCTACCAATACACGCACTCAGCTCAACGCCGGGGACGGCATTCGGAGAGCCGGCATCCAAACCGGTGACTTGGTGTTCTTCCGAACAGGCAGAAAATCCCTACATGTGGGTATTGCAGTAAATCACGGGGAGTTTTTGCACGCTTCCACTTCCAACGGCGTGATGATCAGCAAGCTGGGTAACAGTTACTGGCGAAATCGCTTTTTGGCAGCGCGACGGATTCTTTAGAAAGAGAAAGTTTAGATTCTTGAGGTTATTCCTTTGGGATTCGGTCCGTATCGATTGCTACCCGGGGTGCTGTCGGTGACAAAGAAAATGATAAGCACGATGATTCCAATGAATGGAACCAGCCCGATAAGGAGCCACCAGCCGCTGCGGTCGATATCGTGAAGGCGCCGCACTCCCACTGCAATGCTCGGGATTAAAACAGCCAGCGAGTAAAGAAGAATTAGTATGGATGTGATCGGAACGATGCCGGAATCGGGATACATGGCCCCGAAGAATCCCGTAAATAATCCCAGACCAAAACTGATTATGGCATTAATTAGATTAAAATACCAATATTCGCTGCGCCGGGCGCGCCCGGTAAAATCGGCATACTGGCGTAGCACCTTGATATACCACTGCATAAACTCTCCATATTAATTTTGGGAACAAAAGAAGAGGGTAGCACTGATTTTGACGGTCCCATATTAATGTATCCCCTTCGCAGGTAATATAGTTGTTTTGTTCATCTCTGCAAGAAGAGCTGCATAGGAGCCGTCACAAACATCAGACAGGTGAAGGATATGAGGATACGACAGGGAGCTAAAAGGGCACGTCGTGATCCATATCCGAGATATCGAAGGTAGGTTCTTCATCATTGAAGGGAGCATCATCTTGCGGCGGGCCTTCCTGACTTCCGGAACCTTTTTCTATCTTCCAGGCTTTTACATCGGTATACCAGCGCCCTTTGTATTCCCGGCTTTGTATATCGATGTGGGCGGTTATCGTTTCTCCCTGCTGTATATTAAACTCATCGATTTTATCGCCCCACTGCACGATGCAAATCTCTTTGGGATACTGGTCCTGCGTTTCGAGAATAAACTCCTGTTTGCGCCAGGTCCCGTTTTTTCCCGTGCCGGACTGTTCTTCCAAAATTTTTTTTACTTTTCCTTCAACCTGTAAATCCATAGTAAAGCATTATTCTGATTGGCTCTTTGGTAACCAATCAGAATAGGGAGCATTACCATTTTTATCAATTTTAAAGTCGATTATTTTCCGGTTTTCTGGAGACCTATACTCATAGTGGGATAGTCGGCCATCACATATTTTATATTGGCATTTTTCTTGATGTCAGTGACTTTCATAGTCGTTTTTGCCCCGCTATCGAGATCTTCGGAAACCATTTCCATCATCATGCCGTGTGGATAGTCTTCCGGGATTCGACCTTTTAACTCTTTGGTATTGGCGTTGGCCATAAACATATTCTGCATCCCGTAATCTAGATTGCGGCTGATCCATACCTCATAGCGCTCGTTATCGGTTTCCGATTTATACCCATCACAGTTGTATCCCAGAATATCTTTGTTGCCAATTCTGGTATAATTCTCCCACTGATCGGGGGTGTCTTCACTGTTCTCATATTCACGAAGGCTATCCGGTACCTGCTTGAGAGCCTGTTTCCAATCGTAGGCAAAAGAAAACTTATCCTTTTTGTTTTGCATCAGCATAAGCATGGCCGAATTTTTGAAGTCGTAAATAATAAATAGCTCACCTTCGTCCTTTTTCATTTCTTCAGACTCGAATCGGGTTCCGGTATAGAGTTCATTCTGATTGAAGTGCATATACATGGTTACCGGTGGTTCGCTCTTTCCGTTTTTATCCGTGGTCTGAATATCCATCGTTGTAACGACGTCAAAAGTATAAGTATCTTCGGTTGTGACGTTGCTGTTCATTTTAAAGGGGAAGCTCCCTGAGGAACTGTCTCCGGAAAAGTCACCAAAGATTTCACTCCAGGAACGTTCAACCATTTGTTCGGCCATTTCTTGAACCTGTTCAGCAAGTTTTTCCTCGGCTTTTCGTTCGGCTGCTTCTTGGGCTTTTTTCTTCAGTCGGTTTAGAAGTTGGGCCTCCGCTTTCATGGGCATCGCAAATCCTATTAGAATAGTCGCTATGATAAATGTCAGATATTTCATAATTGCTCTCCATTTTATTTTCAGATAGGTCGGTAAGATATTAAAAACGTATACTAAAGGTAGTATAATTAGTTGTTTGAACATAAATTTATAGTTCCATTCAGTTAAAATAGTTGCAGATTTCTTTATCAAATCCAACAAAGATTATTATCATACAGACGGTAACTGTCAGAGACTTTCATAACTGCTTGCTCAGAGGGAATGCCAATGACTGATTCGGATTTTAAGCTGCTACTCAAAAAATTGGAGAACCCTGAGTGTTATTCGCCTTGTCCGGATGAAATCGAGCATATTCAAACGCATATCTCCCACGTTTTTATCGCCGATCCTTACGTATACAAGCTTAAAAAGCATGTCGATTTTGGGTTTCTGGATTACAGCACTCTCGAAAAGCGAAAGAAATTTTGTAAACGAGAGGTGTCACTCAACCGACGGCTGACGGACGATATATATTTGGGTGTTGTGGGTATCAGCGAGGGCGACAAATATCCGGTTTTCGATTCTGAGGACCTGGACTCCAAAGCTATCATTGAGTATGCGGTAAAGATGCGCAAGCTCCCGGAGCAGTATTTCCTCCACCGCTATATCGAGGAGGGACAGCTCCGCCAGGAGCACCTTGACCGGGTGGCCGAAACGTTGACGACCTTTTATAGGGGACAGCGGGAGGATGGTTCGTTGGATAAATGGGGCAAGGTAGAAACCATTCGGGTAAACACCGATGAAAATTTTTCTCAGACCGAGTCTTTTATCGGGCAAACCCTGGACGGGGTTATATACGAAGCCATAAAGTATTTTACGAACGGCTACTTAGATCGAAACAGTTCGCTTTTTGATAGGCGTATAGCGGAAGGGCGTATTGTGGATGGCCACGGTGATTTGCACCTGGATCACATTCATATCACGCCTGAGAAAGTACAGATTTATGATTGTATCGAATTTAATGAGCGGTTTCGGTATGGAGATCTGGCCGTAGACCTGGCATTCCTGGCGATGGATTTGGACTTTCAGGGCTGCTGGTCTGAAGAACAATATTTCATCCGTACTATGTCGGAAAGGCTCGATGACCAATCCCTTCAACAGATCATCGATTTCTATAAATGTTACCGGGCCTATGTAAAGGGCAAGGTAAAGAGTCTGCAAAGTGCAGAAGAGGAAGTATCTCCCAAAGATCGTGAGCGGTCTGCCCGCATCGCTCGGCAGTATTTTCAGCTTTCGCTGCGGTATGCACTGCTCGGATCCCAGCCAATGGTCGTTATTTTTATGGGAGAAGTCGGAACCGGCAAGAGTACGCTTGCAAATCTGCTGGCTGATAAAGTAAGTATCGCCCGATTTGCATCAGACAAAATCCGAAAGAAACTGGCTGGCTTACCTCTTACGGAACGGACGCCCGAGCACAAGCGGGAAACATTGTATTCCAAAGAGATGTCGAGACGAACCTACCGGGCAATGACGGAGCGGGCCCTGAGTGAGTTGAGGGAAGGGAAAAGTGTTATTATGGATGCAACCTTCAGCCGACAAGAAGCCCGGAAAGCATTTATCGATTCCATGGGCGACGTTCGGGGTAATTATCTGTTCGTAGAGGTGCAGGCTTCCAAGGGAACGATCAAGAAGCGTCTGGCCGAGCGGGATCGCAAAAACGATGTCATCTCCGATGCTCGTCTCGAGGATTATCAAAGCCTGACTTCTTCCTATGAAGCTCCGAAAGAGATTGAAGAACAGCATATCCTAAGGGTACAAACCGACGGCACGGTGGAGGACTCCATTCAGCAACTATTCCATAAGCTTGCCGATCGCCAAATCGAGCGGGTAGATTAGGAAAGGCATTTAAGAAGCATCCGGGCTAACCATAACGCTGGCAATCCATCATTGTATTTTTTCCTAATTAGGCTGATTCTTTGTCGATATATTTAATAAATTCCCTACCGGTTAATTGTGGCTCTATAATTAACTAAACAAACAACATTTATGTCTTTCGAATCTAAATATACTACGGCCGATAAAGCTGTAAAATTGATAAACTCCGGCGATCGGGTATTTGTGCATAGCGTAGCCGCTGCTCCGCAGCCGCTGATCGATGCTATGACCAACCGAGCCCCGGAGCTGGAAAATATTGAAGTTATTCATCTGCATACCGAGGGTGACGCTCCTTACGTAAAGCCTGAATACAGCGATACCTTTAGTACCAATGCGCTGTTTGTGGGTGCGAACGTGCGTAAAGCCGTTAATGAAGGCAGCGCTGATTACCTGCCCATCTTCTTGAGTGAAGTACCGGGATTATTCCGTAAAAATATTTTGCCTATTGATATTGCGTTAGTTCAGGTGTCGCCGCCCGACAAGCACGGTTACTGTTCGTTGGGTGTTTCGGTTGATGCCAGCCGGGCTGCGTTGCAGTGTGCTGATAAAGCCATTGCATTGGTCAATCCGAATATGCCACGTACACACGGTGACGGTATCTTTCATGCCAGCCGATTCAATGCCTTGGTTCGTAGCGATGATCCGCTGCATGAGCTGAAGATCCCAGAACCTGACGAGGTGGAACAGCAAATCGGACAGAATTGTGCCGAGTTGGTGGAAGACGGCGCAACCCTGCAGATGGGTATCGGTGCTATTCCTAATGCCGTATTGGCTGCACTGGGAGACCACAAAGATCTGGGTATTCATACCGAGATGTTCAGTGACGGTGTGATTGATCTTGTTGAAGACGGTGTGATCACCGGCAAGAAGAAAGCCAAGCATCCCGAAAAGATCGTGGCAAGTTTTGTGATGGGCAGCCGCCGGCTTTACGATTTTGTGGATGACAATCCGATGATTGCCATGCTGGATGTTGCGTATGTGAATGACACGGCCGTAATCCGCAGAAATCCCAAAGTGACTGCTATCAACAGTGCGGTGGAAGTTGATATTACCGGACAGGTCTGTGCTGATTCCATTGGAACGTACCACTACTCGGGCGTAGGCGGACAGATGGACTTTATCCGCGGTGCTTCCCTGAGTGAAGGCGGCAAGCCGATTATTGCGCTGCCCTCGACAACCAATCGTGGCGACAGCAAGATTGTGCCACACCTGAAGCAGGGAGCCGGTGTTGTAACTACCCGTGCCCACGTTCACTATGTGGTTACCGAATACGGCGTGGCGAATCTGTACGGCAAGAATCTGCATCAGCGGGCAAAAGCGCTTATAGAAATTGCACATCCCGATCATCGGGAAGAGCTGTCTAAAGCTGCCTCCGAGAGGTTCTCGCAATTTAAATAACAGCAGAAAATCCCTAAACAGTTAAGCTAGTTTCTTATTCCAGTTGTTTAAAAATAAACTCACACTCAACAGGAAAACCATTACGCTGACATGCTTACTGTTTGGCTATGTGTGGGTCATCGTTACTGATCTATTTGCGGGTGGAAAATTTAATAGCATTCGGCAGATATTTGATTTCGATACCACCAAAGGGTTGGTATATGTAACGATAGCATCGATTGGGCTCTATGTCATGCTTTATTTTAGGGATGAGAAAGTGGCCCACACCGAAAAGTATGCCGGAACCATTCTGGAGACGGCCAATGTGGCAATCGCAGTGGCCGACCAGGATGGATATATTACCCAGGTTAATAATCGTTGTGCGCAGCTTTTTGGGTACCAAAAGCAAGAACTGCATGGTAAACATGTAACATATCTGGCAGCCCGGGAAGATCAAGAAGAAGTTGAAAGGGAGTTCAGGCAGGCTATTCATAGTTCAGATAATAGCACTCTTGAATGGTCTGGTGTTAATCACCGGGGAAATACTATCCCCCTTTTAATAAATTTCGGCTGTCTGGAGTCTCCATTAGGGGATAAGATGGCTGTTCTTTCAATGACCGACATTACGCCCCAGAAAAATACTCAGCAGAAATTGGAAGATTCCCTGCATGAAAAGAACGTGTTGCTTGCGGAGATTCATCATCGTGTAAAGAATAATCTTGCGATTATCTCAGGTTTTCTGCAGCTCCAGCGGTTTAACACCGAAGACGAGCAGCTCAGCAAGGCGCTCAATGAAAGCGAAATGCGCATTCGATCGATGGCGAAGATTCATGAGAAACTCTATGAGTCTGAGTCCTTCAGCCGTATTCCCATCCGGGATTATATTACTGACTTGACGAAGACGATTCGGGATATTTATGCCAATAGCGAAAAATCTATTGAGCTGGATTTGGCTTGTGATGACATCAATCTGAATATCAACCAGGCTATTCCGTTTGGACTGTTATTAAATGAAGTGATCAGTAATGCTTTTGAGCATGCTTTCCGTAACCGGTCGGAGGGACTGGTTTCCATTGATGTGCAAGACCACGGGGGTGATATCAGGGCGATTATTAAAGATAATGGCATAGGGCTGCCGGATAACTTCGAGGAAATCAAAAAACATTCCCTGGGCAGTTCGATTATTGAAAACCTGGTATCTCAATTGGAAGGTGAGCTTGAAATTGAGAGTGGCAAGGGCACCCAGGTAATGATTGTTTTCGAAATTAAGGATACCAAAGGATCCGGCAGCATGATGCCCAGCTATAGTGACAAGGATAAATCAGCTTAACCGTTTTAATTGGCAGGATCTTGCTGAGAGCTGATATAAAACAATCAGTTCAAGGCACGATATCCAGTATCAGGTGTTCTTCTTGGTTACGAGAATCTGTGGTTGTGGTAGAAATCTGCTCAGGTACCCCATATTGGATGGTCCCTGTTGTATTGCCGCCTGAACAGCAAGGCAAGCATCAGCATAAAGAGAGGGGCGGTAATCGCCCAGGGAGTTGCCAATAATAACAGATCTTCCGAAAAGTAAGGATAAAAATATACGTAGGCTATCAGGGGCGTGGTAAGAGTGTGGGCAATGAAGGCGTAACGAACCCACTTTTGGAAACCTTGCCTTTTAAAAACAGGGATGGCAACCAGCGTAGCCAATCCCATAAAAATATAGCCGATCGCATCATAGTCCCAGAACAATGAGTGGGGCGTTTGCATAAGCAGTTTAATTTCTTCTGCTTCACCACGCAGGTTCGCGGGGATGACCGTGGCCAGTTGTACCACATAATTGGCCGTGACAAACACTACATAAATAACCGTAAAGAGAAGAGCGGCATGGCTCCAGTACTTTTTATCGTTTGGTACCGCGTGATGCAGCGCCAACATCTCCATCAGAAAGGGGAGGGTTATACAGAGAGAAAAGCCGTATATGAGGATTTCATCCCAGGGGAATGTGAGCAGCTTCCAGATTTGCAGCATCTGAACGATATAAAATGCCAGGGTAGCTACAAAGGCTATTATGCCAAAGCGATATCCGTTCTGATAAATTTTGTTACTCATCGTAGTGTCCAGTTGCTCCCTATTAGAGGAGGATTAGTGACTTTAAGTTTTTCCATAGCCTCTCAGGAAGGGTTCAGCAGCGTTGTTGACTTCATCCGGATGGCTGAACCAGGGAAGGTGTCCCGCTTTGGGTACGAGCGAGAGGGTGGCATCAGGTATAAGTCGCGCGGCTTCTTTCGCTATGCTGGGCTCACCAAAGGCGTCATCTGATCCCCAAATGAGTAGTATGGGTTGCCGGATTTGGGAAAGTTCGTCTGTGGAAACGGCCACCTCAGGGCGTGCACCTCTCAGCCGAACAACTGCGTGAAGCAGTTCCCGGATCGATTTTTGGGCACCGGGGAGTTTCTGCGCAGCAATAAGCAGATTTCTCAGCTCCGGGAACTGTGATAAATCCAGACCGGCCATCTTTTGAGCAAAAGCTTCAACTTGTTTGGGCGACGGGGGTGAAACAGCCATGATAAATCGCCCGAGCAGCGGAACAGAAAGCAGGCGCATGGGTATCGGACAGGAAGTGCCCAGCCAGAATGCCGGGCAACCGGCAAATACCATGGCTGTAACATGATCAGGGCGGTCAATGGCAAGCCATGTAATCCATAGCGATCCGATAGAGTTACCTATAAAAAGTGGTTGGCTGAGGTTAAGGGCGTTTACTACCTGCTCGAGAAAAGTGACGGCGAGGTTGCGGAATGTTGAAGTGGTATGTTCGGCGGTTCCCGAAAGCCCAAAGCAAGGTCGATCGACGGCATAGAGGGTATAATCCTTAAGTTTGCCCATCAGTGGTGCCCACATTGCAGCCGGATCGGCGAATCCCGGCAGCATGACGGCAGGTGGGCCTGTTCCCGTTCGCAGCACATGTACGGGCCCCTCCACAGCCGGAATTTCAACAAACTGTGACTTGGCAGTAACATTGTAACGCTGCAGCAGCTTTTTCTGGGCGGTCTTAAACTTCTCGATAGCGGTTATGTGTTGTTCCATATTTACCTCCGTTTAAATGTCGGGCAAACCGATCAGTTGATGCTCATTTTCTTAGCACGAAGGTAATAGCCGAAATACAAGGCGAACGTCCAACTGCAAAATTCATATTATCAATATGGGAATTGTGAGACTTAACGGCAATATCTGCCAATACAGAGGTGGTACAGTGCTGTTCATTCGATTTTACACAAGATATTTGCTCATTTGCCCCAGACGAAAAAGCTTTCCAAAGAACCAAAGAAAAGGAAAACCGACAGTTGGGCTAATAGCAGAAAAGCAGTCATCCAGGTGATATCGATTTCATAGAGCAAGCCCGCAACAGCACTTCCCAAAAACCAAGAAAATCCGAACATTTTCCGGTCCACGTTGAATAACTCGTGGAGGCCGTCAGAAACCATCAGGGCTGTATCATTGTGATCTGGTTGAATCTCTGGGAAGTATAACTCCCTGTTAGCTCAGCTCTCTTACTTCCTGTTAATGGATCTCTATTATTGAATCCAATTTGTTCATCCTGATGAAACTGTAAAGCTTACGGCTGTCTCCCTTTTCTAGAAAGGTAATCGCTACCAGGGAATTAAGGATCGTGTTTTGAGAAACCTCTGTGATTTGATTCAGTTCGATTTCCTCCGGAAAGGGTAATATCATTTACAAACAGGGCCGGATGAACAATGAGTTTACGGTTTCCGGATGGAGTATCCGATAACTCTAAAATCCGAAGCGATCTAAGAACTCGAAAACAGACAGGCATCAGAGCGATACACAGAATTCCGCTTACAATGGTTATGACTGAATGGGATGTGCTGCCGCTGCTGACGATATCAGCGACAAGGCCGATCAAGCGGATAGCAAAAACGGCCCCGAAAATTAGAATGAGAACTGACAGGACTACGAAGCTGTAGGCAGCAAAGCTGTTGGTGATTTTATCCGTCCCATTCATGATGCAGAACCTTATCTATGCTGAAATGTTTAGTGCTGTTCATATATATAAGACCTCTTCCAACGAAGTCCTTACAGTATTATAAATTAAAATCAGTATTCGCAGAATTTTAGGATCACCTGATTTCAATTCTGCAATCCAGCCTATCCTTTAGATCCCGGTTTTAGGTATTAAACGGATGGTTTGCAAAGCTCAATTCGGATAATTGGCAACAGGAAAGTAAATTGTAAACTTCTTAAATCTAAGTTTAGGTTATTCCTAGAATGTTTAAAATTTAAAAAAATATCCTTCTGCTATTTTTATTAATTTGTGGATGGGGCACAAGCTTCTCGCAAGTAGTAAATCCAGAAGAATTAATAAAAGGAACCTGGCGCGGCGTCTTACCCGAAGACATTTTTGGGTATTTAAAGATACAACCATGACCTTAGAAGGTGAGCTTACCTATTCTTATAGTTTTGTTACCGGTGCCTCGTCAGCTCAATGCCCCCAAGATAGTTATGATGCTGTGTATAATTCCGATCAACTTGTATTAATAGAAAGCCATCCCGGTAAACATAATGTATGTTACATAGTTGATATGCTTACGGAATCAAGGCTTGTATTGTTCAACGAGCTTAATGGTCGCTATTTGTCATTTGAGAAACAGGACAACCAGAACCCGGGGAGATAGGAATGCATCTATGCCGAAGTCGGGAGGGGGCAATTGGATAAAGCCTAGGGGTAGAATTTCCATAAATAGTAAAGCCTTGCAAGTCAATGACTTACAAGGCTAAGTGTGCCCAAGAAAGGACTCGAACCTTCACGGGGAAAACCCCACATGCTCCTGAAGCATGCGCGTCTACCAATTCCGCCACTTGGGCATAAATACGATCAATAAATAAATTCTTTTGTCAACTGCGAACCCATTGCTTCTGCAATTATTCTCCTTAGCTGTAAAGCGCAGGATGATTCTGCCACTTGGGCATTTGACAGCTCCAAATATAGGAGTTTTAAAAACTAATTTGAAACTCCATTTGGCAAAAAGTTTTGGGTCGTGTTAAAACACCGATAATAGTGTAAATAAAAAAAGCCTGCTGAAAAGCAGGCTTTTAAAATCGCTAAGATTTTTAAAAACTATTTGTAGTCCAAGCTTCGGACGTTAATAGCGCTTAAGCCTTTGGGAGTTTCTTCAACTTCAAACTCAACGGCTTCATTATCTTCTAGTCCCTGGTTATAATCCAGATTTTCGACATTGTTTCGGTGAACGAATACATCTTTTCCACCGTCGTCCGGCTTGATGAATCCAAATCCTTTTTGAGTGTCGAAAAACTTTACTGTGCCTTGTGTCATAAAAATATACTGTGTTTTGTGTACACCTATGGGTTAAATCAATGAAAAGAGTTGCGTTACCGTGTCGTTTTCAAAAATAACTGTAGGTGGGAATTAAATGTAACTCTACAAGGTAGGGCTATTTTAGCAGAATACCTATTCTCCTTGCAAATTATAACCATTGCCGTTAAGATGGGCTTTGAAGCGGTTTACAGTATGCTAACTATATAATTGCAGATTAAATGTGCGGTTATGAGCGAATCTTCTTCCCTCGATATGCATAAAAAAATTGGTTTTGGTGCGGGGATTTTCCTCTTTTTCCTAATGATTCTGCTGCCACACCCCGCAGGTCTCTCGGTTGCCGGATGGCAGACCGCTGCCATAACCGTACTTATGGGGGTATGGTGGATTACCGAAGCCATTCCCATTCCCGTAACCGCATTACTCCCGATATTTTTGTTGCCCCTGTTGGAGGTCCGCACGATCAGCGAGGCTACCATGCCTTACGCCAACCCTCTGATCTTTCTGTTTCTCGGTGGATTTGTAATTGCTGCCGCAATGGAACGCTGGAATCTGCATCGCCGCATTGCGCTTAATATTGTGGGACTGGTCGGTATTAACCCCCGTTCGATTGTTTTGGGATTCATGATTGCTTCGGCTTTCCTGAGCATGTGGGTAAGTAACACGGCTACAGCATTAATGATGTTGCCGATCGCCCTTTCGGTACTGAGCCTGGTGGAGGATCAAAAGAAAGAGGGGCAACGAATGAATTTCGAAATTGTGCTGGTGCTTAGTATCGCTTATGCCTGCAATGTCGGCGGCATGGGTACACTTATCGGAACACCGCCCAATGCCCTGTTGGCAGGATACATGAGCGAAAACTATGGCGTAGATATTGGTTTTTTGCAGTGGATGCTGATAGGCATACCGCTGATGATGATTTCGCTTCCCGCACTCTATTATTTGTTGGTGAATGTCATCTATCCGATCAGAATCAAGGAGTTACCCGGAGGCAGAGAACTAATTGAGAAGCAGCTGGCCAAGCTTGGGGACATCAGTAATGCTGAGAAGAAGGTGGCAGCTGTATTTGTACTGGCGGCCCTGTTATGGGTGAGTCGTCCGCTGCTGGAACAGTGGATTTCTGGCCTGACGGATAGCGGAATTGCCATAGGTGCGGCGCTGGTACTTTTTGTAACGCCGGTAGATTTATCGAAAGGAAAGTTTGTGCTTGAATGGTCGGATACCGAGCGACTGCCATGGGGCGTGCTCATTCTTTTTGGCGGGGGACTGAGCTTGGCTTCGGCGATCAGCGAGACCGGCTTGGCTGAATGGATCGGTAACGGAGTCGGAGTGGTTGGGCAATGGCCGGTTTTTTTGTTGGTGGGCTTGTCGGTATTAGTGATTGTGTTTTTAACCGAGATGACCAGCAATACGGCAACCACGGCCGCTTTTCTACCCATATTGGCTTCGGTAGCTGTTGGGGTTGGCGAGAATCCATTATTGCTGGCGATCCCGGCCGCTTTGGGTGCAAGTTGTGCGTTTATGTTGCCGGTGGCTACTCCACCTAATGCCATTGTCTATGGAAGCGGTAAGATATCAATCCCTGAAATGTCGAAGGCGGGGATCGTTCTAAATATCTTCTTCATTATCCTGCTGACGGTTGGTGCTTTTACCCTTATCCAGCTGGTGTTTGACGTCACACCCGGAGTTCTGCCGCCCTGGGCTTCCTGAATAATAGCTCATCACAGGGATGAGCGGCTGTTTTGGAAGAGATGTTCCATCATCTTCCTGTAAGATTCATCCATGGAAATATTACGTCGCGACATCATAGCTTCCATAGCTTCAAAAGCTTTGTCCAACCGGTAGCTCTGAATAACGTTGGATCCCACCCAGCTGAACGAGGGAATAAATTTCGGGGGAAAGTCGGCGGAGAAAATATTACAGCTTACTCCACAAATGGTACCGGTATTCAGTTGAGTATTGATGGCCGTTTTGGTGTGATCGCCGATCACCGCTCCAAAAAATTGCTGACCGGTTTCAATTTCTTGCTGCTGTTCCCAGTCGGTGATGCGGATGGTGCTGTAATTATTTTTCAGATTTGAAGTGTTGGTATCGGCCCCAAGGTTGCACCACTGCCCAATTAAGGTATTCCCCACGTAGCCGTCATGGGCCTTGTTGGAAAAGGAATGGAAAATGGAATTGTTTACTTCGCCCCCGACCTTGCAGTGTGGACCGATAGTGGTATCTGGATAGATACGTGCACCCATATTTACGGTGGAGTGTTCGCCAATGGCAACCGGGCCGCGAATGTGGCTGCCGGACATTATAGTGGTCTTTTCGCCGATATAAATAGGTCCTTTCTGAGCGTTGAGTACGCAGCCGGCTTCAATAGTAGCCCCTTCTTTAATGATAATGTTTTCCGGGCATTCGAGGACAGCGTGTTCTGAGACAGTTCCCCTGGCTGTCGGTGAGAAATCCAACAGGTTTATATCCGCTAGAATCTGGCTCCCATTTAGCTGGAATAAATCCCAAAGGTGCGAGAGGGCCAGAAAATCCGGTGTCTCCAGTACAAACAGGTTGTTGAAATTTGGGTTGCCGGCTTCCAGCCATTGTCGGGATTCGGTCCCGGATACTCGCGCGGCGATGATGGTAGAATCGTTACGCAGACATTGCCCCTCACCCAGATCGTTGATTTCACGAAGCAGTTTTTCGGAAGGCAGGTAGCGGCTGTTGATCCAGATACAGTTTTCTTCGGCATCAACAGTGCCTCTATCAAAAACTTCCTGTAATTCAGAACGAAGGATTCGTGCGGTTCGTGAAGCGGAAAGAGCGCGGGTCCATTTTTCAGCGATAGTGAAGATCCCGATACGGAGATCATCCAGCGGACGCGTGAGGGTCAGTGGATGAAAGTTGACTGATTGTTGATCTTCAAAAAAGCAGAGTTGCATCTGGTTATGGTCTCCTAATGTTCTTTTAAAGTTGTTTCAAAATAGACGTGATAATAGTAACTTTATCAAGAGTCTGTAAGCGACTCAGAGAGAATAGTATAATAATCACAAGACAAATTAGATAGCAGGTCATTTATGTGCGGCATAGTTGGATACATTGGAAATAAAAAAGCGAGCGACGTCATCTTGAAGGGACTGGAGCGATTGGAGTACAGGGGATACGATTCGGCGGGCATTGCGCTGTTAAACGGGCAGTTGGAGATCAAGAAAGGCAAAGGCAAAGTTCAAAATTTACGAAAAAAACTGGAGTCGGATCCTGTAGAAGGTTTCATAGGCATCGGGCATACCCGATGGGCTACACACGGAGCGCCTAATGATGTAAATTCTCACCCACATGTGAGCGAGTCAGGCAAGATAGCGTTAGTACATAACGGGATTATTGAGAATTACAGTTCGCTGAAAAAAGAGCTGATAAACAAAGGGCGCACCTTTCACACCGATACCGACACCGAAGTGATTGCGCAGCTGATTGAAGAAATTTATGAAACCAGTGATGATGTGACCTTTGAGCAGGCCGTGCAGCTGGCCCTCAAACAAGTGGTGGGTACTTACGGGCTTGCAATTTTGAATATCGAGGATCCGGACCGCATTATTGTGGCCCGTAAAGGATCGCCGCTGCTGCTGGGTATTGGCGACGATGAGATGTTTATCGCTTCTGATGCTTCGCCCATTGTTGAACATACTAAAAAAGTGGTCTACCTGGACGACGGGGAAATGGCGATTGTGACCAAAGATGATTACCAGGTTAAAACTATCGAGGATGTAGAACTGACCAAGAAAGTCCATGAGCTGGCCATGAGTATCGACGAGATTGAGAAGGGCGGCTATCCACACTTCATGCTCAAAGAGATTTTTGAACAACCCCAGGCTATTGCCGACTGCCTGCGTGGTCGGCTGGATGTGGAAAATCATACCGTACAGCTGGGGGGTATTGCCGATGTGCTGGATAAACTGGTGAATGCCAAGCGACTAATTATCGCTGCCTGCGGGACGAGCTGGCATGCCGGGCTGGTAGCCGAGTACCTGTTTGAGCATCTGGCTAAACTGTCGGTGGAAGTAGAATATGCTTCCGAGTTTCGGTACCGTGAGGCTTTGATCGATGAAGAGGATGTAATGCTGGTGATTTCCCAGAGTGGGGAAACGGCCGATACGCTGGCTGCTTTACGTACCGCTAAAGAACGCGGTGCCTTGACGCTGGGCGTTTGTAACGTGGTGGGATCCACCATCGCCCGCGATACCCATGCCGGGGTGTATACTCACGCCGGTCCGGAGATTGGGGTTGCCTCTACCAAAGCTTTTACCACCCAGGTATCGGTGTTGGCGATGATGGCCATTCTGCTGGGACAGCGGCGCGGTACCCTCGACAAAAAATACGGCAACCGCCTGATTGAGGAGCTGAACCGTATCCCGAAAAAAGTGGAGAAGATCCTGGAGAAAAGCGAATCAATCGAAGAGATGGCCAAATTGTTTACCTATGCACCAAATTTTCTGTACCTGGGACGGACCTACAATTTTCCCGTTGCCCTGGAAGGAGCGCTCAAACTGAAAGAGATTTCTTATATCCACGCCGAGGGGTATCCCGCTGCCGAGATGAAGCACGGTCCTATTGCCCTGATCGATGAGATGATGCCGGTGGTAGTAATTGCAGCGACCGAGCATACCAATGACAAGATGATCAGCAATATCGAGGAAGTGAAAGCGCGCAAGGGACGTATTATTTCTATTACTGGTGAAGAAAATGAAGAAGTCATCGACCTATCGGAGTTTAGCTGCCCGATACCGGAAACCGAAGATTGTCTGTCACCGTTGCTCACCTCCATTCCCCTGCAGCTGCTTTCGTATTATATTGCAGTAAACCGGGGGTGTAATGTGGATCAGCCGAGGAACCTGGCCAAAAGCGTAACCGTGGAGTAGGTGAAGAATAGGCCGGTTAAGGTATGTTAGGTTCTGGGGTTAGCGGATGAAGCAAAACGAAATTATGCTTAGGACCGTTATTTAATCTATGACAGTATTGAAAATCAAAAATATGGTATGCGACCGCTGCATCATGTCGGTGCGCGAGGTGCTGGAACGCCTTGGGTATGAAGTAGACTCTGTCGTACTGGGCAGGGCGGAACTTGAAGGTGATTTGCTGGATGAAGAGCTGGACAACATCAACGAAAAGCTGCGCGAGAAAGGTTTCGAGCTCATTCGGGAAAATAGCAAAGCCCTTATAGAGGAGATCAAAGCTTCGTTAATTGATTATCTGAAGGAAGTGGAGGAGAATCAAAGTCCCCCCAAACTGTCAGCCTTCCTGGCCGATAAAATGCACCATAACTACAGTTACCTGAGCAACCGTTTTTCAGAAGAGGAAAATTCTACTATTGAGCAGCATTTTATCAATCTTAAGATCGAGCGTGTCAAAGAGCTGTTGAGTTACGATGAACTTACCCTGAGCGAGATCGCCTGGAAACTGAATTACAGTAGTGTGCAGTATCTTTCCAACCAGTTTAAAAAAGTGACCGGTGAAACGGTTAGTTCTTTCCGGGAGAATATGGACGCCCGGGATCGCCAATCCTTGGATGCCTTAAACTGAATATGCCAGAGCTACCAAAAAAGCTATTGACTATAGAGGGAAATCCTTTTCCCTTTGCCTTACTGATTGAAAACCGGCTCCATCTCAAATTTTCTAGAACTACTCTGGCTTTTAGTAAATTGGGCACCAAGTAAAAACAGGTAAATAGGTTTTCGTAAAGCGAAATGCCATTTCGCTTTACAGTATTAGCCAGAAAATATCTTGTGCTTTTTTGATCTGCTTTTATTTAAAAGCTGATTTACTAAATATAATTTAATGTTTTCGATCTATACCTGATTAGTTAAGCATCCATTTGGGCCTCCCTAAAAGCCAAAAATTTTACACATCTCTTTTAAGTAAACGTAACGGCTGCCTACCGGCCAGGTCTTATCTTTATCTATGAAATCAGAGCAAAAAAGATGTGATTATGAAAAAGACGTTAGAAATAGAAGGCATGCATTGTGCCAGTTGCGTATCATCCGTGGAAAAGTCGCTTAAGGAAGTGGATGGTGTTAATAAGGCCAACGTAAATCTCTCAACCGAGAAGGCTTCGGTTGATTTCAATGATGAAAAAGTAAATTACGCTGACTTGAAAAATGCCGTAGAAAATGTCGGTTATGAAGTTCGCGAGAATAGGAAACAAAAGACGTTGCAGGTCGAGGGGATGCATTGCGCGAGCTGTGTAGCCTCGGTAGAAAAAGCGTTAAAGCGGCTGGATGGTGTCTATGATGCTTCTGTTAACCTGGCTACCGAATCGGTATCTGTTGAATATAATCCCGATGTTGTCGGAGATAGTGATTTTAAAGAAGCCGTTGAAAGCCAGGGATACGAACTCAGGGAAAATACTCAAACTCGCACGATTAAAGTGGAGGGCATGCACTGTGCCAGCTGTGTTTCATCTGTAGAAAATGCCCTTAATGATCTTGATGGCGTAGAAAAGGCATCAGTAAATCTGGCCACGGAAACGGCTCAGGTAACTTATGATCCACAGAAAGTGCGGTTCAGTGATTTTGTAACTGCCATTGAAAATGTAGGCTATGAGGTTGCCCGTGAGGAATCGGATGACCAGGTTCGCAGTAGAGGGGATGCCGAGATGGAGAAGGACCAGCGAAAAATTGATAAAGCCTATAACAAAATGTGGTGGTCGTGGGCAGTGACCATCCCCATTATTCTCTGGATGCTCCCGGAGATGTTGTTTGGCTATACTTTTTTGGGCAAGACCGGCTATGACATCGGCATGATTGCGCTTTCGTCAATTGCCCTGTTTTATCCGGGCTGGGAAACCTTGCGCAGTGCATGGAAGTCCGGGACCCACCTGGCTCCTAATATGGATGTGCTTATTGCCATGGGGACGATCGCCTCGCTGGCTACAGGTTTTGTTTCACTGCTGCACCAGTTCGGCATTGGACCCGCCTTTCACAGTTTCGCAGGGATCGCTGGCATGATTATGGCTTTTCACCTGACCGGTCGGTATGTCGAGACTAAAGCCAAGGGTCGCGCTTCGCAGGCGATCAAGAAGCTGCTGACGCTGGAAGCCAAAGAAGCGACTATTGAGCGGAATGGAGAAGAAGTGAAGGTCCCGGTGCGGGAATTGCAAAAAGGCGATATCATGATCGTAAAGCCCGGTGAAAAGATTCCAACGGATGGTATCGTCGTTGGTGGCGAGAGCAGTGTGGACGAATCGCTGGCTACCGGTGAATCAATGCCGGTAGAGAAACAGGAAGGAGATGAAGCGATAGGAGCTACTATCAATAAGAATGGAGTGCTGCGCGTGAAGGCGACCAAGGTTGGCAAGGATACCTTCCTGAGCCAAGTTATTAAGATGGTTGAAGAGGCACAGGGATCAAAAGTGCCGATACAGGAATTCGCAGATAAGATTACCGGTATTTTTGTGCCTGTGGTTATTGGAGTGGCTGCTTTGACGCTGATTTCGTGGCTGGTATTTCCGGATTTCTTTGGGGGAATTGCCAGCTGGGCTTCGGCCTACCTGCCATGGATTAATCCCGGAATGGGATCTACGGCCCTCGCTTTTTATGCTGCCATCGCCGTTCTTGTAATTGCTTGTCCCTGTGCGCTGGGACTGGCAACCCCTACCGCATTGATGGTGGGTTCCGGGATGGGGGCCGAAAACGGTGTGCTGATTCGCAAGGGTTCGGCCATCCAAATTATGAAAGATGTGACTACCATTGTATTGGATAAGACCGGTACGATTACCGAAGGCAAGCCCGGCGTCACCGATGTGATAACATTGAACGGTATGAGTGAGGAATCCCTTATCCGCTTATCTGCTTCGGCCGAAAGCGGATCCGAACACCCGCTCGGTGAGGCCATTGTGGAATATGCGAAACAAAAAAACGGAAGCCTGCAAAATCCTGAAAAATTCGAAGCTGTGACCGGTCGGGGTATCCGGGCGCAGGTTGAGGGCAAACAGTTGCGTATTGGGACAAAAGAGCTTCAGGCTGAGTCGGATATAGCAATTGAACAGGAGATAATCGATCAAATGGCGGAATTGGAGCGTCAGGCAAAGACTGCCATGTTGGTCTCCGTAGATAATGAGCTGGCGGGCATCATTGCCGTGGCCGACAAGGTGAAGGAAGACAGCAAAAAAGCAATAGCGGCCTTGAAGGAGTTTGGCCTGGAACCGGTAATGATCACCGGAGATAACGAGCGGACGGCAAAGGCGATTGCCGGAGAAGTAGGCATCGAACGCGTAATTGCAAATGTAATGCCGGATGACAAGTCCAATGAAATAAAACGGTTGCAGAAAGCCGGCGAAGTGGTAGCCATGGTCGGTGACGGTATTAACGATGCGCCCGCTTTAACGCAGGCACACGCAGGTATCGCTATCGGGACGGGTACGGATGTTGCTATAGAATCCGGTGATATCGTGCTGGTAAAAGGTGATCTCAGCGCTGTCGTGAAGGCCGTAAAATTGAGTCGTGCCACCTTCAAGAAGATCAAGCAGAATTTGTTCTGGGCGTTTTTCTATAACGTCGTAATGGTTCCGCTGGCTATTCTGGGTATGATGCATCCCGTGCTGGCCGAGATTGCCATGGCTTTCAGCTCCATAAACGTGGTTACCAACTCCAGGAGACTGCAGAAATTCAATATTCAACCCGATTACAAATAATCATTAATATTAACTACAAATAACAGACAATAGCTATGACCTCATTACAAGTAACCGGCATGTACTGCGAAGGGTGCGAAAATCGAATACAGAAAATGGTGGGCAAGATTGATGGCGTATCCGAAGTGAAGGCTGACCGCGAGGCCGAAAACGTAGAATTTGATTTCGACGGTTCCTCTGAAACACTAACTGCCATTAAGGATAAGATCGATGAACTCGGTTATGAAGTAGCCGGTTGAGTTAAAGCGTGAATCAATAATTGATTAAAGCTCCTTTTTTTCACGAAGTTATTCGTTCTCCAAGCCTAAGTGTGGATAACTTTGTGGAAAACACGGGGTTCTGGCACTCGTTTTAAATAATTTGTAACAAATAAGCCTTTCTTTTCTCTTTTTATTACACTACAGACGGGCACTTCACAATAATATTTTCCAATAAAATGTGGATAACTTGAAATTTTATTGTCGAATTGTTATTGATTAGAGGTGCTTTTAAAAAATCAAATAAAAAAATATGAGGATCAATCAATGAAAAACTGGAAGACATTGATTTTAAAGATCACCGTCCTCATCTTAGTTGGTATCGTAATGTTGACCGGCTAACAACGGCTTTTACGGATGTTTGCGATTGTGGGATCGTATGAATCGGCTTGTTACCCGGCTTTTTAATTATAAAACCATCTATTGTGGACGAACAACGTGTGACTGATTTATCCTACTTGCGGGAAATCGCGATGGGAGATGACGCAATCGTAATTGAGACGGCGGAAACATTTATAGAGGATATTCCTTCGGCTTTATCCGACATGCAGGAACATTATGAGGCTGGGGACTGGGAAAAATTGCAGAAACTGGCCCATAAAATTAAGCCCAATTTCACCTATATGGGGATGGATGAAGCCCGCGAACTTATTGTTGATATCGAGCAGCAGGCCAAATCGGAGGAGGTTTCTTCGGGGCTTGAGGGGGATATCGAAAAGTTCGTGGAATTATGTAACCGGGCCCTCGATGAACTTCAGCTAAAAATCGATGAGCTAAAAAATTCCTAGTTTGCAAAACATCTTCGGAAGATTTCCGTATACCCATGAAAATGAACTAAAAACGGGTATATCATGATCTTATCCATTTTGTTAAATGCACTGGGAATTTTTGTGATCGGTTACTTCCTGAAAGGGGTGCAAATCAAAAGCTATTTTAGTGCACTGGGAGTTACGATACTGCTGGCTTTAATCAATGCTTTTGTAAAGCCTATTTTAGTATTTCTGACGCTGCCGATTACCTTTCTTACCTTTGGATTATTTATCCTGGTAATTAACGCCCTGATGCTAATGCTGGCTGATGCACTGGTGGAGGGAATGAAGATCAAGAGTTTTGGATGGGCATTCCTGTTCAGTTTCCTGCTTTGGTTACTGAATATCGGATTCTTTTAAGCGACAGAACTAATTAAGCTACGCTGGCGTTACCGAGAGCCGGTTTGTCATCTTGTGTAATTTCGAGGGTATAAATTTTGGCGGGGGGAAGGTTCAGCAAGACAATCTTTTTGGTCTGCGTATATTTCTTAACCACTTTCTCCTCAAAATCACTTTTGAAATTGCGGAATTTCACGTATTTAAAATAACTGATATAAGCATCAGCAGAACACAGGCTGAGTTTCTTTTGCCAGATCTCTTTGCAGATTTCCTCCGGCATATTTTCATAAGGGAGGCTCGAGAAGATAAAATCGTACTTATATCCCGGGTTAAAATTCAGAATGTCGGTATGATGAATGTTGACGTTTGGCTGCTGAAATTTGGTTAAAACGATTTGGTAAAACTTCTTGTGAATCTCAACAATATCCAGTTGATCCTTACTGCGCAGATGTTTGTTGATCTGCTTGGTAAGCGGCCCGGTACCGGCACCTATTTCGAGTATTCGGAGGGGCCGGCAATTTTTATCGGAAAGAGAATTCTTGAGTTTTGAAACTAAGTCTTTGGCCAAAAATTTTGAGCTTGGGGCTATCGCTCCAACTTGCTTTAGATCCTTAAAAAAATAAAGCAAATGTTCCAATCGTCCTCCGGTTTTAAATAATTGTAGGTCACAAAATGTAATAAAGCTCAGGCAATATGGCTAGTACTGCTTTGCAGTCTTAATTAATAATGGCAATGGCCTTTGAAAACCTAAATAAATGACATGACTGGGTTTTGCAAATCCCTATAACAATAATTATGAAGCTTAACTTTACACATCAACATAACGTTCTGTGAGTGATTTAGTGTATAGTATTTGATGCTGAAATATCTTTTTACATCTGTACACTCAAATAATATTGATTCATTCAACATCTGAATTAACTTTACCGCAACGCATAAAAACAAACATAATCTATCCATTATGAGTTATTCTTTAATCTACAGAGGGCTCAAGAGAATGGGCGTTCTGATGGCATGCCTAGCCATGCTGTCGGCCTGCGCTGCTTCTCAAAAGGCTCAAAAATCATCTTCTAAATCCGGGAAGGCTGCTTCGGCTGCTTCGGATGAGGGAGGTCTAAAATCATACAGTGAAGTAATTACCGATAAAGCGGAAACCGACGAAGGACTTTTCGACGTTCACAAAATCGAGGAGGATTATTTCTATGAAATCCCGGATTCACTTCTCAACAGAGAGATGCTTCTGGTGTCACGTATCGCGCAAACACAGAACGATATTGGCTATGGGGGCGAAAAGCTGAATACCCAGGTAGTTCGCTGGCAGCGGCGCGAGGATAAAGTGCTGCTTCGCCATGTCACTTTTGAAAATGTGGCCAAGGACTCGCTGCCTATTTACAAGGCGGTTCAGCATTCTAATTTTGAGCCCATTATCGCTGCTTTTGACGTCAAGTCGCTGGGCAAGGACTCTTCCGGAGTCGTGATTGATGTCACCAGTCTCTACAATACGGATATTCCTTCTTTGGGGCTGCAAGACAGCCGCCGGGAGCGTTATCGCGTACGCAGGCTGGATAAAGAACGGACTTTTATCCGTCACGTACATAGTTATCCCAAGAATATTGAAGCCCGCAGCTGGCTGACCTATGAGGCGTCTAATCCGCCTTCCAGTGCATCTACGGGTACGATTTCTCTGGAAGTGAATCATAGTATGGTGCTGTTACCCGATGAAAAGATGGACACACGTTCGTATGATCAGCGGGTAGGTTATTTTAGCATCCAGCATACCGACTACGGTACAGATGCCCAGAAGGCTAAAGAAGTACAGTATATTACACGCTATAAGTTGATTCCAAAGGATAAAGAAGCGTATCTAAACGGTGAGCTGGTAGAGCCGGTGAATCCTATTGTGTATTATATTGATCCGGCGACTCCCAAAAAATGGCGACCTTATCTGAAACAGGGTGTTGAAGACTGGCAAAAAGCATTCGAAGCGGCAGGATTTAAAAATGCCATTATTGCCAAAGATCCTCCCACCGAAGAAGAAAATCCCGAATGGAGTCCCGAGGATGTCCGCTATTCAGTGATCCGATACTTTGCTTCGGATATTCAGAACGCTTACGGGCCGCACGTGCATGATCCGCGTACGGGGCAGATTTTGGAAAGCGATATCGGGTGGTATCACAATGTGATGAACTTGCTGCGTAACTGGTATTTCGTTCAGACGGCCGCTGCGAATCCGGATGCACGGACGGTACAGTTCAAGGATGATGTCATGGGTGAGCTGGTGCGCTTTGTATCCTCTCATGAGGTAGGTCACACCCTGGGACTGCCGCACAACTTTGGATCCAGTCATGCCTACCCGGTAGACTCGTTACGCTCTCCAACTTTTACTTCTACGCATGGAACGGCCCCGTCCATTATGGACTATGCCCGGTTCAATTATGTAGCTCAACCCGGCGATGGTGTTGAGGACTTTCATCCGGCTATTGGTAAGTATGATAAGTGGTCGATTAAATGGGGCTATACCTGGTTCCCGGACGAGATGAGCAAGGAAGAAAAAGAAGCCAAGCTTAATGAATGGACCCGCGAACGGGCCGGCGATCCCATCTATTTCTATGGCCGACAATCAATCAGCAAAATTGATCCGCGTTCTCAAAATGAGGACCTGGGTAATGACGCCATGAAAGCCAGTGAGCTGGGTATCGCCAACCTAAAGCGCATAACCTCCAACCTGGTAGAGTGGACGGAGCGTGACGGTGCCAACTACGAAGAGCTCGAAGAGCTGTATCGTAACGTAGTAGCCCAGTGGAGTCGTTATATGGGCCATGTCACCAAGAATATTGGCGGGGTTTACGAAAACTACAAAACCTATAACCAAGACGGTCCGGTCTATACCTTTGTACCCGAAGAAGATCAGCAGCGAGCCATGGATTTCCTCGTTGACTATGGATTTAATACTCCAACGTGGATGCTTAATGATGATGTGCTGAGCCGAACAAATCAGTCTACTGTGGTTGATAACATTCGACAGGCGCAAGTCAGAGTATTGGAGGGAGTTACTGATCCGCAGCGTATCGCTCGTCTTATAGAGTTTGATGTGCGTTCTTCGGAAGATACCTATGACGCCTTTGAAATGATGGATGACGTACGCAACGGTATCTGGAGCGAGCTCGATGACAACAGTGCCATCGATGTATATCGCAGAAATCTGCAGCGTGCTTATCTCGAGCGTATGGAATACCTGATGACCGAAGAACTGCCGGACGTACCGTCGGCGTTCAAGGAGTTTATCGGCTGGACCGATGTAGATGTGAGTCAGTCGGATATTCGACCGATCGTACGTGACCAGCTGGAGATCCTGCTGGATAACGTAAACCAGAGCAAAAATCGGGTTCGTGATCGAGCAACGCGCGTTCACCTGTCAGATGTCGCCGTACGTATTGATGACATTTTGCACCCGGATGAATAACTTTCTTGCTCTCTGCTGAGCAGTAGTTCATGATAAAGCCCCGTGGCAACTATGCTTCGGGGCTTTTTTATTGGTACGTCGAATCTTTCTATGTTGCTTTGAGTTTTAACTATCTCTCTGAAACGAAAGCTGAATTTAGGCATCCATGAATTTGGAAATAACATTTCGTCTGATAGGTGGAGTATTGCTCCTGTTCTCCAACGCTTTTTTTGTGGCGACAGAATTTGCCTTGACGAGGCTGCGTCAATATTCATCTGATGAATTTGAAGAAGATCCGGGGCTTGCCCGCGCCTGGAAAATGACTGAACAGCTCGAAATTTACCTGACCGGTTGCCAGGTTGGGATTACCTTTTCAAGTGTGTTGCTGGGCATTGTGGCGGAGCCGGCCCTGTCGGAAATTCTTGCTCCTTTTTTACAGTGGTTGGGTGTTGATGGAGGATTTTCAGTAGCTGCTTCGGTGGTACTGAGTGTTTTTCTGATTAATCTGATGCATACCGTTTGGGCTGAACAGACCCCGACCTATCTGGGCATTGAAGAGGCTAAAATGGTGGCCAAATATTTTGCTCCTATTCACTATTATTGGACTAAGCTGGCGTATCCGTTTATTTACATGGGAGATATTATTACCAAAGCGACACTCCGACTTTTCGGTGTTGAGATGAAGCGTTCGTGGGTTGAGAGTGAAGATGAGGTGGATTCGGAATCGGCCCATGTGGCACTCAGGACAAAAATTGTCGAGATCCTGGAATCCGGCAACCTTTCGGAAGACCGCCGGCAAGAGGTGGTTAATGCTTTGGAAATCGATCAGGTGCCGGTTCGGGAAATTATGGTGCCGCGAGAGGAAATTATTTACTTGTCGGAGCAAAATTCTCTCTCTGAGAACCTGGATCTTATTCAAAGTGGCAAATCGCGGTATCCGCTGGCAGATGAAACCGACTCAGATTTTAAAGGCGTTATCTATACCTCTGAAATGTTGGCTAATGTAGAAGAACTCAGAACGGGAGAAAAGACTCTTCGGGATCTCTGTCGGCCGGTTATGACGGTAGCTGCTGATATGCCGGTAAGCGAGCTGATCGACCAATTTCAACACCAGCACCAGGAGCTGGCTCTGATCACTAAAGCGGAAAAAGTGCAGGGATTGGCAACACTGACGGATGCCCTGGAAGTTATTGTGGGTAGTGCCGAAGACCCGATGGACATAGAGAACAGTGAAAATAAAAAGTGGAATTGCTACAAAAAAATGGACAGTCAGTTAAGAGACTCATGCAGCTTGTTTACGATTTAAGTGTTGTTCGGCCTGCACCGGGCTTTGATAGTCAAGTGCCGAGTGCAGCCGTTTTCTGTTGTAC